>Ga0164242_10008174_pt1 | contig 11364 bp, 10 predicted proteins | sample OricomgcompostMG_FD_108783 | JGI IMG/M metagenome (GOLD analysis project Ga0164242, IMG submission 108783) | Miracle-Growth compost microbial communities from Emeryville, California, USA - Original compost - Miracle growth compost (MG) ...
CATCGCCAGACCGATGTCGCCCATCTCCTCGCCGATGCCGGAGACGGCCTCGTTGATCCGGGTCTGGGCCTCGGCGGCGGTGTAGGTCGCCTTGATGGTCTCCTTCTTGGTGCGGAAGGACTCCACCTTGGCCTGGAGCCGCTGCTGGGCGAGGGTGAGCTTCTCCTCCTCGCCCTGGAGCTGGGCGTGCTGGGTCGACAGGTCGTTGATCTGCGCGGTCAGCCCGGACTTGCGGGTGAGAGCCTCGCGGGCGAGGTCCTCGCGGTTCGTGCTGATCGCCTGCTGGGCCTGCTGGGTCAGCTTGTCGGACTGCTGCTTCAGCTGGTTGATCTGGAGCTCGACCCGCTTGCGGCTGGTGGCGACGTCGGCCACGCCGCGGCGTACCTGCTGCAGCATCTCCAGCTGCTTCTGGTAGCTGTAGTCGAGGACCTCGCGCGGGTCCTCCGCGCGGTCGAGCGCCTTGTTGGCCTTCGCCTTGAAGATCAGGCTCATGCGCTTCATCAGACTCATGGAAAACGAACGCCTCTCTCGCGCGTAGGTGTACCGCCGTGCCGCCTCGGGGTGGTCGCGGAGCGGCCGTAGGACCTCACCCTACGGCTCGACCACAACAACCGGCCATCACCTCGATAGTCTGTACGACGCACCACTCACTCAAACCTGCCAGCTCGAGGTCTTTCGTTGTTCGGTCGCAAGTCCCAGTCCACCACCGAGGTCGCCGAGACCGACGTCGCCGCCAAGCCCGGGGGGAAGGGGCGTCCGACCCCGTCCCGCAAGGAGGCGGAGGCGGCCCGCAAGGCGCGGCTGAAGACGCCCCGGACCCGCAAGGAGCAGGCCGCCGCCGCCCGCCTGGCCCGCGCCGAGAGCAGCCAGAAGATGCGCGAGGCGATGAAGACCGGCGACGAGCGCTACCTGCCGGCCCGTGACCGCGGCCCGGTCAAGCGCTTCGTCCGCGACTACGTCGACAGCCGCTTCACGATCGCCGAGATCATCCTCCCGATCCTCATCGTCGCGATGGTCATGGGCTACGTCGGCAACCCGCGTCTCGCCGTCATCGGCGAGCTCGTCGTCTTGCTGATGATCGTCATCGTCGCGGTCAACCTCGTGGTGCTGCTGATGGGAATGCGCCGCGAGATCCGCGCCCGGTTCAGCGACAAGGACGTCAGGGGCACCACCTACTACGCCGTGATGCGCGCGCTCCAGGTCCGCTTCCTGCGGATGCCGAAGCCGCAGGTCAAGATCGGCACCCAGCTGCCGAAGACCTACCGCTGACGTGCCTGCCGCTCGGCGGCGGGCGGCTCCGCCGGGGATGCTCCGGCGCCGGGCACGGGCGGGATGTCGCGAAGATGCTCGACGCGGTCGAGCGGAGCGTTGCGGAGGGCGTAGCCGATGCGCGACTCGCGCACGTGCCACCCCATCCGGGCGGCGGCCTCGTCGCTGTCCCCCGCGTCGATCGCCCTCAGGATCGCCCGGTGGTCGGGCCAAAGCCGGTTGCCCCGGGAGAAGTCGTCGAGCGCGTAGAGCCACTCGATCTTGTGGGAGAGCTGGCGCAGCAGTGTGGCGAGCGTCCGACTGCCGCTGAGCTCCGCGACGAGGATGTGGTAGCGGTCGTTGAGCGCGACGAGCGGCTCCAGTTCGCCACGCTCGACGTGGAGGTCGCCCGCGTCGAGGATCTGCGCGAGCTCGCGTCGGGTCGCGAACCACTCCGCGTTGGGTTGTGGCGCTTCGAAGAGAGTCCGAGCCCGCTCGGCGGCCCGGCGGGCGGTGGCGATCTCGAGCGCCTCGCGGACGGCGAACAGGTCGTCGGCCTCGTCGACCGGGATGTGGGCCACGCGCGAGCCGATGTTGGGCGTGGACTCGATGAACCCTTCCGCCTCGAGCGCGCGGAGCGCCTCGCGCACCGGGACCCGGCTCACGCCGTAACGCTCGGCCAGGTAGGCCTCGGTGACCCGCGTGCCCGGCTCGAGGGCCCCGGCCACGATGTCGCGGCGCACGGCCTCGGTGATCGCGCCGTTGCGACGCTGGCCGGGCTCAGCCGGCGAGGGCTGCACCGGGGATCGCCTCGAGGAGGTCGGCGGTGTAGTCCGACGTGGGTGAGGTGAAGATCTGGTCCACGGGGCCGTGCTCGACGACCTTGCCCTTCTGCATGACGACCACCTTATGGGCGATCTGCCGCACGACGGCCAGATCGTGGGTGATGAACAGGTAGCTGAGCCCCAGATCACGCTGCAGGTCGGCCAGCAGCCGCAGGATCTGGTCCTGGACCAGGACGTCGAGGGCGGAGACCGCCTCGTCGCAGATCACCAGCTCCGGCGACAGCGCGAGCGCCCGCGCGATCGCGACCCGCTGCCGCTGCCCGCCGGAGAGCTCGTGGGGACGCCGGGCGGCAACGCCCGACGGCAGCGCGACGTGGTCGAGCAGCTCCCGCACCCGGCGGCGGCGCTCGGCCCGGCCGCCGACCCGGAAGATGTCGAGCGGCTCTGCCACGAGCTGCTCGACGGTGTACGACGGGTCGAGCGAGGCGTACGGGTCCTGGAACACCGGTTGGACACGGCGACGCAGGTCGCGCCGCTCGGCGCGCGTGCCGGTCGAGATGCTGCGCCCGTCGATGAGCGCACGCCCCGACGTGGGCTCCTCGAGCCCGAGCACGATCTTCGCGACCGTCGACTTCCCCGATCCCGACTCACCGACGACGGCGGTCGTGGTGCCGCGCTCGACGCTGAACGACACGTGGTCGGCGGCGCGGACGCTCTCGCCGCGCTGCCCCCGCAGCCGGTAGTCCTTCACCAGGTCCTCGACGACGAGGATCGGGTCCTCCGCACCGGCCGGGCGCAACGGCTCGATGTCCCGGGCGAGCGACGGCGCCGCCGCGATGAGCCGCTTGGTGTAGTCGTGCTGCGGGTTGCGCAGGATCGCCGCCGCCGGACCGGTCTCGACCACGTGGCCGTCGTACATCACCACGACCCGGTCCGCCCGGTCCGCGGCGAGGCCGAGGTCGTGGGTGACGAACAGCAGCGAGGTGCGGTGCGCGGTGACGAGCGACTCGAGGTGGTCGAGGATCCGTCGCTGGACCGTCACGTCGAGGGCGCTGGTCGGCTCGTCGGCGATGAGAAGCTCGGGCCCTCGGGCGAGAGCGATCGCGATCAGGACCCTCTGGCGCATGCCACCGGAGAACTCGTGGGGGTACTGCCCGGCGCGGCGCGCCGCGTCCGGGATCCCGGCCTCCTCCATGAGGGCGACGACGCGCTCGCGCACGGCCGCTCCGCGCATCCCGCCGGCGACGAGCGCATCGGCGATCTGGGCGCCGACCTTCATCGACGGGTTGAGGTTGGTCCCGGGGTCCTGCGGGACGAGCCCGATGCGGCCGCCGCGCAGCCCGCGCCAGGCCCGCTCCGGCCGCCCGGTGAGCTCCTCGTCGCCGAGTCGGATCGAGCCGGCGGTCACGTGGCCGGTCCCGGGGAGGAGGCCCAGGAGGGCCGCGACCAGCGTCGACTTCCCCGACCCCGACTGTCCGACGACGGCGACCCGCTCGCCGCGCCCAACGCTCAGGTCGATCCCGTGGACGACCTCGGTAGCGCCGAAGGCGACGGCGAGTCCCGACACCGTCAGCAACGGCTCCGGCGTCTCCTCCATGGCAACCTCCGGTGTGTCAGCGGCCGACGGCATAGCCCTGCGCCCCCCTCGGGTTGGCGGCGGCGGACAGTGTCCCGGTCGCCGGGTCACGGGTGGCCGATGACAGCCGGCCGAGCGTCCAGTCGCCCGCGAGGCGTACGACGTGTCCGCGCTGCTCCAGGGAGCCGATGACCTCCTCCCCGAGGCGGTCCTCGAGAACCGCGACGCCGGGCTCCCAGACCCGCGGCCAGAAGGACCCGGGGAAGGAGGTCGAGTGGAGCGCGGGCGCGTCGATGGCCTGCTGGGGCGTGTAGTCGCCGACGATGGTGCGCAGCAGGTAGAGCAGCTGCCACTGGTCCTGCTGGTCGCCGCCTGGCGAGCCGAGTGCGGTGACCGGCTCGCCGTCCTTGAGGACGAGCGTCGGGGTCAGCGTGGTGCGGGGCCGCTCGCCGGGTCGCAGGGTGGAGGGCAGCCCGTCCTCGAGCCAGGTCATCTGGAGGCGGGTGCCGAGGCAGAAGCCGAGCTCCGGGATCGTCGGCGAGGACTGCAGCCAGCCGCCCGACGGCGTTGCGGAGACCATGTTGCCCCAGCGGTCGACGACGTCGATGTGGCAGGTGTCGCCACGCGTCACACCGTCCGAGGACACGGTCGGCTCCCCCACGGTCGGCTCCCCCACGGTCGGCTCCCCCACCGCCGAGCCCGCGGCATCGCCCGACGGCGGGAAGTAGTCCTCACGCAGCGGCGGGAGGACTGCGCCGTCCTCGGGCGCCAGGCCCGGACGGACCTCCGCCGAGGCCACATCGCCGATCAGAACGCGGCGCTGGTCGGCGTACTCCTTGGAGAGCAGGACCGCGAGCCGCTCCTTGTCGGCCCCATCACCGTAGTAAGCGTCGCGGTCGGCGAAGCCGAGCTTGATGGCCTCCAGGATCGTGTGGGCGCCGTCCGGGTTCGACGGGTCGAGCAGCGCGTCCTCGAGTGGCTCGAGCAGGTTGAGGATCTGCAGGAGGACGGGTCCCTGCGTCCACGGGCCGGCCTTGGCCACGGTGTGGCCACGGAACGTGGTCGTCACCGGCTCCTCGTAGGCCGCGGAGAACCGCGCCATGTCCGCGGCCGTGATCACGCCGGCGTGGTCGGTGCCGGACGAGTGCCGGTGAGGCGTCGCGACGAACTCCTCGATCGCCGCGGCGACGAACCCCGACCCCCATGCCCGGCGGGCGGCATCGATGCGAGCCTCCCGGCTCCGCGCTGCGGTGCCCGCCGCGACGAGGCGCTCCAGCACACCGGCGTACGCCTCGTTGCGGACCATCGCCCCGGGCGTCGGCGGCTCGCCGTCGACGAGCCAGTGGACCGCCGAGGTGGGCCAGTGATCCCGGAACAGATCGGCCACCGCGGCGATCGTCGCCACGGTGCGCGCGAGGATCGGATGACCGTCATGGGCATAGCCGATCGCGTAGGCAAGGACGTCGGCCAGCTCCCAGGTGCCGTGGTCGCGCAGCAGCATCAGCCACGCGTCGACGGCTCCGGGCACGGCCGCCGCCAGTGCGCCCGAGCCCGGGACGAGGTCGAGACCCTCGCGGCGGTAGTGCTCCACGGTCGCGGCCGCCGGCGCCGGTCCTTGTCCCATCAGGACCGTCGGGCGGCCCGGCTCCTCGGCGGTGGCGAAGAGCCCGACCAGGTCGCCGCCGGGGCCGTTGAGGTGGGGCTCCACGACGTGCAGGACGAACGCACCCGCCACGGCGGCGTCGAAGGCGTTGCCGCCGCGCTCGAGCACGGCCTGCGCGCTCGCGCTGGCGATCCAATGGGTCGACCCGACCATCCCGAACCGGCCGAGCAGGTCGGGCCTGGTCTGGAATGTCGAGGGAGGGGTGTAGGAGCTCACGGTCACTTCCTGTCGTGGGAGGCGGGGTCGAGGCTGTCGCGCAGCCCGTCCCCGAAGAGGTTGAAGCTCAGGCAGATGATGGCGATCAGCACGCCGGGGAAGACGCCGAGCCAGGCGTCCTTCGAGAGGTACTGCTGGGCGTCGGAGAGCATCACGCCCAGACTCGGCTGGGGCGGCTGGATGCCGAGGCCCAGGAACGAGAGGACCGCCTCGCCGAGGACCGCCCCGGGCATGATGATCGTCGCCTGGACGATGATCGCGGAGAGGCAGTTCGGCAGGATGTGGCGCCCGACGATGCGGAGGCTGCCGGCGTTCATCGCGACGGCCGCCACGACGAACTCGGTCGCCTTGATGCGCAGCGTCTCGCCGCGTACGACGCGGATCATCTGCGGGATGTGGGCGATGCCGAGCGCCAGGACGGCGTTGGAGAGGCTCGCCCCGCGGATCGCGGCCAGGCCGACGGCGAGGATGAGGAACGGGAACGCGAGGGCGACGTCGGTGAGGCGCGAGACCACGGCGTCCGCGCGCCGCCAGTAGCCCGAGACGAGGCCGAGCGGGACCCCGACGACCGTCGAGACCACGACCGCGAGGATCCCGACCTCGAGCGAGGCCCGGGCGCCGTACAGCATGCGCGAGAGGACGTCGCGTCCCAAGTTGTCGGTCCCGAGCGGGAAGCCGACCGTGCCGGGCTTCTGGAACGGCGTGTCGAAGTGCACGTCGGTCGGGCCGTAGGGCGCCAGCACCGGCGCGAGCAGCGCGGCGAGGACGACGAGGGCGAGGAGCACCGCCCCCACCATCCCGGTGCGGTGGCGCAAGAGCCCACGCCACCAGCGGCGCGGCCGCGGCGACGGTACGCCGTCGGCCAGTGCCTCGGGGGCGGTCGGGTCGGTCGGGACCGGAGAGCCGAGAACAGTCATGCGTCACCTGCCACACGGATGCGGGGGTTGAGGACGGAGTAGAGGACGTCGACGGCAAGGTTGATCACGACGTAGCCGACCGTGATCAGCAGGACGACGGCCTCGATGACGGGGTAGTCGCGGGTGAACACGCTGTTGAGCGTCAGCTTCCCGAACCCTGGGAGGCCGAAGATGCTCTCGGTCACCACCGCCCCCGAGATCAGGCCGCCGAGCTGCAGTCCGACGATCGTCACGACCACGATGAGCGAGTTCCGGACGCCGTACTTCAGCAGGACGCGCCGCCGTCCAAGGCCCTTCGCCCGGTCGGTGCGGATGAAGTCGGACTGCATCGTCGCGATCATCGACGCTCGGGTCTGCCGCATCACCACGGCAGCAAGCGCGATCGCGAGGATCACCGCCGGGAGCGTGAGGTGGTAGAGCGCATCGACCGGGTTCTGGGTCATCGGGACGTAGCCCGACGCCGGGAAGACGTGGTGCTGCACCGACAGGAGGAGGATCGCGAGCAGGCCGAGCCAGAAGCTCGGGACCGAGAGTCCGACCATCGCGACCCCGTTGGCGCCCCACTCGGGCCAGCGGCCCCGGAACCGCTCGGCGATCACCCCGAGCGTGAGCCCGAGCACGACGGCGATGACCAGCGCGTACGCCGCGAGCCAGAGCGTCACGGGGAGCGTCGTGCGCAGCATCTCGCCGACCGGTGTCCCGGTCCGGAGCGAGCGCCCGAAGTCACCGTGCAGGTAGGTCCAGACGAACTTGGCGTACTGCACCCAGATCGGCTGGTCGAGGCCGAGCTCGGCACGGACCGCGGCCAGCCTGGCGGGCGATGCCTCTTCGCCCGCCAGGGAGACCGCCGGGTCGCCGGGGAGCATGCGCACCCCGACGAACACGACGATCGACGAGATCACGACGGTGACCAGTGACTGCCACAGGCGGGTGAGGAGATAGCGAGCCATCGCCTGGCAGTCCTCAGCCTTGTGCGAGGAAGGCCGCGCCGCTGATCCGGACCACCCCGTCGGGGTAGACCGAGACGCCCGCGAGCTTCTTCGAGACGCCGGTCAGGTTGCGCTGCCGGTAGAGATAGATGATCGGGTTGTCCTTCTGGACCTGGGCGATCGCCTGCCCGTAGAGCTGGGCCCGCTTCGCAGTGTCCGTGGTCGAGGACGCCGCGGTGAGCAGCTGGTCGACCCGCTTGTTGCTGTAGCCGGAGTAGTTGTTGCCGGCGCCGGTGGTCAGGAAGTTGAAGGTGTTGCCGTTCGGGTCGACGCGACCAGACCAGCCGAGCTGGATCGTCTCGAACTTCCCGGAGTCGTCGTTGTCCAGCAGCGTGGTGTACTCCACCGGGTCGATCTGAAGGTCGAAACCGGCCTGCTTGACCTGTGCCTGGATCGCCTGGGCGAGCTGCAGGCTGCTGGGCGTGTTGGTGGTCTGCATCCGGATCTTCAGCGGAAGCTTCACCCCGGCGTCCTCGAGCATCTTCTTGGCCTTGGCCGGGTCGTAGGGCGGACAGGCCTTGCTCGCGCCTGTCGCGTAGGCGCTCGTCGGCGAGATCGGCGAGCAGGCGGGGTCGTAGTAGCCCTGGAAGACGCTCTGCACCAGCTGGTCGCGGTCGATCGCCATCGAGAGGGCCTGCCGGACCTCGGCGCTCTTGGCCAGTGGCGTGTCGATCTGCGCGGGCGGCGTCCCTACGCCGTGCTGGTTGGCGATGTTGACCTGGATGCCCTGGTAGCCGTAGGAGCCGACCTGCATCACGGTCAGGTCCTTGTCGGCCTTCAGGTCGTCGACGTCGGACGGGGCGATCGAGTCGGCGATCTGCACGTCACCGGACTTGAGGTTGGCCGCCCGGATCGAGGAGTCCGTGATGATCTTGTAGACGATCTTGTCGAGGTGGACGTCCTTCGCGTCGTAGTAGTTCGGGTCCTTCTCGACGGTGATCGAGGTCGCGGGCACGCGATTCACGAACTTGAACGGCCCGACGCAGACCGGGTGGTCCGCGAAGTGGTCGCCCTCCTTGGCGAGGGCTGCCGGCGACATGATCATGCCGGCGCGATCGGCCAGCGAGGCCGCGAGCGGGGCGAAGGGCGTCTTGAAGGTCAGCGTGACCTGGTACTTCCCGCTCGCCTGGATCTTCTGGAGCGAGCCGAGCTCGCTGGCGCGGGCCGAGTCGGACTTCGTCAGGTCACGCTTGAGCGTGGTGACGACGGCGGCGGCGTCGAGCGGCGTGCCGTCGGCGAACTTCACACCTTGCTTGATGGCGAAGCTCGCGACCTTGCCGCCGTCGCTCAGCGTCGGCAGCGCCGTGGCGAGCATCGGGACGATGGCCCCCTGGGCGTCGGTGTCATAGAGCTTCTGGCACATCGTCTCCATCACGTAGCGCGTGTAGAGCGAGGACGACGTGGTCGGGTCCAGGGCATCCGGGTCGGCGGAGAGCCCCATCGTCAGGGTGCCGCCATCCCTGATCTTCTGGTCGCCGATCGGGATGGTCGTGACCTCCTTGCCGGCCACGTCGGCCGACGACTTGTGGGAGGTCGTCTGGGTTTGGCTGCAGGCGCTCATGGTCAGGGCGAGCGCGAGGGCCACGGCGGGTGCCGCCACGGGCAGCGCCCTGCGGCGACGCCCGAGGAGTGGGATGCGAGTCATGTCGGACTCCCGAGGAGAAGGGGCAAGGGAACCTGCAACTGAATACAATCAACCACGATCGCCAGTTGTTGTATACAGTTCGTTCCAACCGCGTTAAGTCCTCCGCACGCCTTCTCATCGAAATCGGGAGTGAGCGGCCCGCCCTCGCTTGAAATCAGCGTTTCAGGGGTAACGATGGATCCCGCAGCCACTCGCGCTGGTCCACGGCGCCTGTCCACCGCGGTCAGGGTCACAGCGCTCGTTTGATGAGTAGGTCAGCCGATGTTCGGTCGTCTCCCCGCCTTGCACCGGGCCCTGGTGGTCCTGGTCGGTCTCGCCATCGGCGCGTTCGCCGGCTTCTGGACTTCCCACGCCACCTCTCTGGGCCTCTCCGGCGCCGTCAGCGCCGGCATCGGCGCCGCGCTGGGTGTCGTGGTGGCGTACGCCGTCGCGCGCGAGCCTCACGACCACCACCCCCACCGTCTGCGCGTACGCCGCCGCTGACCGCACCGGCGCGACGGCGACGCCTCAGAGCCCGAGGACGTGCTCCAGTCCGACGGTGAGGCCCGGATGGGCCGCCACCGCACGGATGCCGGCGAGCGCGCCCGGCGCGAACGACGCCCGGTCGAGCGAGTCGTGCCGGATCGTGAGGGTCTCTCCCACGCCGCCGAGCACGACCTCCTGGTGGGCGACCAGTCCGCGGATCCGGAGGGCATGGACGTGGATCCCGTCCACCTCGGCCCCACGGGCCCCCTCGAGGGAGGTGGTCGTGGCGTCCGGCACCGGCCCGAGGCCGGCCCCACGTCGCGCCTCGGCTACGAGGGCCGCCGTCCGCTGAGCGGTCCCGGAGGGCGCGTCGGCCTTCGTCGGGTGGTGGAGCTCGACGATCTCGACGGACTCGAAGAACGGCGCCGCCTTGGCCGCCAGCTGCATCATGAGGATCGCGCCGATCGAGAAGTTCGGGGCGATCACGACCCCGACGCCGGGGCGCTCGGCGAGCCAGCCGCGCAGGGTCGCCAGCCGCTCCTCGTCGAAGCCGGTCGTGCCGACCACGGCGTGGATGCCCTGGTCGACGCAGAACCGCAGGTTGTCCATCACCGCGGACGGCGTGGTGACGTCGACGACCGCCTCGGCTCCCGCCTCGACCAGCGCCTGCAGGGAGTCCTGCGACCCGATCCGGGCCACCAGGTCGAGGTCGTCGGCCGCCTCGGCCGCGTCGCAGATCACGCTCCCGAGCTTGCCGCCCGCGCCCAGCACTCCCACCTTCGTCACGGCCGACAACCTACTAGCCTCCCCCGACGTCCCCCACGCATGGGAACCCTGACAAGACGCGGCGCCGGCGCGATGGCCGCCATCCTCCCTGCGGCGTTGGCCGTGTCGGCCTGCGGCGGCGCCCGTACGCCGCACGCGGGCGGCAGCTCCCGTCCGACTTCAGCCACCGTTCCGTCCTGCAGTGCCACGCAGCTCGGCGTCGGGAGACCATCGGTCGGCGGCGCCATGGGCACGCTGTACTACCTCTACCCGATCCGTCTGCGTCGCGGGCCGTCGTGCACGGTTCAGGGCATCCCGACGGTGACCCCGATCGCTGGTGGCGTCCGGGCGTCGGTCCGGGTCGTGGACGCGCGCGATCCCACGGCGGGTGGCTCCTGGGACTACCGCCGTCCGGTGCGGCTCGACCGCGCCCACGCCGCGACGCTGCGAGTCGCCTGGTCCGACGACTGGTGCACGACGCCGCTCGTCGTGGACCGCCTCACGCTGGGCATCGCCGGCGGCACCGTCGCCGCACCGGGTCTCGGGCACTCACCGAGCTGCTACGGGCAGCCCGGCGATCCCCCGCCCCCGGTGCGGGTCTGGCCGGTGTATCCGAGCGGCCTCCGCCCCTGACGACGGGTCGCCAGCCAGGGGCGGGAGCGGGGACGCAGCCGCATCTGGCAGGCTTGGGACCATGGTGGTGCAGACGATCCCGGCGCGTATCCGCTGGGCGGTGGACTTCATGGACGTGCAGCCGAACGACCACATCCTCGAGATCGGCTGCGGTCCGGGCGCCGGAGCCGAGCTGATCTGCACCCGCCTGGAGACCGGGAAGCTCTTCGCCATCGACCGCTCCGAGTCGGGCGTCGACCGGACGAAGCGGCGCTGCGCGAAGTTCATCGAGGCGGGGCGTCTCACCGTCCGGCAGATCGACCTGGCCACGCTCCGCGTGCCGGTCAAGCGGCTCAACAAGGTCTTCGCGTTCAATGTCAACCTCTTCTGGGTGCGCGACGCCTCGGCCGAGATCGCCCTGCTCCACGAGCGGGTGCTCCCGGGCGGGACGGTCAACATCTTCTACGAGGCGACCCGGCGCGA
>Ga0164242_10008175_pt1 | contig 11364 bp, 9 predicted proteins | sample OricomgcompostMG_FD_108783 | JGI IMG/M metagenome (GOLD analysis project Ga0164242, IMG submission 108783) | Miracle-Growth compost microbial communities from Emeryville, California, USA - Original compost - Miracle growth compost (MG) ...
AAGAACTGTCTATCATATACCACAGTTCTTTGTCATTTTGTTGCTTTTGTTCTATTATACTTAATAAAGTAGCCCCACTTTCTCCTACAGTGTAGCTTCCAAATTCAGTAAATATTTTTGCCGGGACGGGTATATTGTTTTCATTACAAATCCGCATTATTGTTTTGATTATGGTATCGGTCATATAATCATAATCATAATCAAAATGAACCGATGTTTTTATGGGCCAACCACCTCCTATGTCAACAGAATCAAGATCGGGGCATACTTGCTTAAGTTGGCAATACATGTGCACAAATCTACTTAGCTCGCTCCAATAGTAGCTGGTATCTTTAATGCCTGTATTGATGAACATATGCAGCATCTTTAATTTAAACCTGGGATTTCCGGCTATTTTTTGCTGATAAAGTTCCAGTACATTATTGTATCGGATTCCAAGTCTGGATGTATAAAATTCAAACTTAGGTTCCTCGTCTGTTGCCATTCTTATTCCTATATTGCAACTATCCTTAACCTGTTTTGCATACACATCTATTTCTTGCAGGTTATCGAGAATAGGGATGCAATTGTACCCTTCATTTAGAATCTCAGCAATAGCGGAAGTGTAATTGTCTTTTTTAAAGCCATTGCAGATGATGTACGTGTCTTTTGTTATTTTCCCTCTTTTATACAAATCTTTTACAATCGCAATGTCAAAAGCACTGCTGGTTTCGATGTGTATATCATTTTTCATTGCTTCATCTAAGACAAAACGGAAATGAGAAGATTTTGTACAGTAAGCGTAAATATATTCCCCCGGATAATTGTTTTGTTTGAGAATCTTATTGAAAATGTTTTTTGCCTTTTTTATTTGGGAAGATATTTTGGGCAAATAAGTTATTTTCATTGGAGTTCCATACTTTTTCACCAAATCCATAACTGGTACATCATTAAAATGCAAGGTCGCATTTTCAACTTTGAATTCTTCCGTAGGAAAATAAAAAGTCTGTTCAATAAGGTCTATATATCTATCCATGGGTATAGCTCCCTTTTTTTGGGTGGTGCAATATTGAGATAAAATTATAATATTTGCAATATAATAAAATAGGCAGATGGACATTGAAGCAATTATCCGGAAATGTATATTAGATGGGTTTAATGAATTGTTTAACACAACAATTCCGGAAGAAAAAATTTTTCTTCAACCGACCAATCCGGAGTTTCCCGGCTCTTATACTTTTGTTGTTTTTCCCTTTTTAAAGAGTACAAAAAAATCTCCGGAAGTGTCCGCAGACTTATTAGGAGCCTATCTTAAAGCGCATGTTCCAGTGATTAAAGATTATAATGTAGTTAAAGGATTTCTTAATCTGGAAATAGCCGATGCTGCATGGCTTACTATTTTTGCGGAAGAAGTTTTAGCGGATACTTTTGGGGAGGCTGCCCCGAAAGGTGAAATCGTAATGGTTGAGTATTCTTCCCCCAATACCAATAAACCTTTACATTTAGGGCATTTAAGAAATAATTTTCTTGGGTATTCTATTTCGGCTATTTTAAAAGCAAATGGCTACAAGGTTATTAAGGCAAACCTTATTAATGACCGGGGGATTCATATTTGTAAATCGATGTTGGCTTATGAAAAATTTGGGAAGGGAGAAACCCCACAGTCGACAGGAATAAAAGGCGATCATCTTGTAGGGAAATATTATGTGCTGTTCGATAAAGTGTATAAAGAGGAAGTAGCCGCACTTGTGTTGGAAGGTGTAGAGGAAGAATTGGCGAAAAAAGAAGCCCCGGTGCTGTTGCAGGCGCAAGAAATGCTACTGAAATGGGAAGAAGGGGATGCAACTGTTTTAGCTTTATGGAATAAGCTTAATAGCTGGGTTTATGAAGGTTTTGAAGAAACATATAAACAGATTGGTGTTGACTTCGATAAATACTACTACGAGTCTCAAACCTATCTTCTTGGGAAAGATATTGTAGAAGAAGGGTTGGCTGAAGGGGTTTTTTATAAAAAAGAAAACGGATCGGTTTGGATTGACCTTTCAGAAGAGGGTTTGGATGAAAAGCTCCTGCTTCGCGCCGATGGGACATCTGTTTATATGACGCAGGATTTAGGTACTGCCGATCTTAAATATAATGATTTTAAGCTAAATAAATCGGTATATGTCGTTGGTAATGAACAAGACTACCATTTTAGGGTTTTACAATTAATTTTAAAAAAATTAGGAAAACCGTATGCAGAAGGCCTTTATCATCTTTCTTATGGTATGGTGGACCTTCCTTCGGGGAAAATGAAATCCAGGGAAGGGACGGTAGTCGATGCCGATGATTTGGTGCGGGAAATGCTGGAAACTGCCGAAACGCAAACGCGGGAGTTGGGTAAAATAGAAGGGTTTACAGAAGAACAACTTATGCATTTATATAAGATATTAGGAATGGGAGCCTTAAAGTTTTTCCTTTTGAAAGTGGATCCCAAAAAGCGTATGTTGTTTAATCCGCAGGAATCTATCGAGTTCCAGGGAAATACCGGTCCTTTTGTACAATATACACATGCACGTATCGCTTCTATAATAGGAAGAGCCGATTCGTTAGGGATTGATTATTCAAAAGAAAATTTTGCTCAACTGAAATCCCTGGAAGCAGCAGAGCGGAATATTATTTCTTTACTTATGGAATACCCTAAAAAAGTAAAAGAGGCCGGGACACAATACTCTCCTGCTATAATAGCACAATATGTTTTTGACCTGGCAAAGGAGTATAATCGGTTTTATGCAGAGCTTTCTATTTTTTCGGAAGAAGATAAAGGCAAAGTAGGCTTTCGGGTAGCTCTTTCTGCTGCTGTTGCTAAAACCATAAAAAGAGGAATGTTGCTATTGGGAATTGAAGTTCCGGAAAGAATGTAAGGAAATGTTATTTTTAGAACTACTAGTTTCCTAACTTTAAAAGATACTTTTAAAATATTTGGATGAAATTTTCTTATTCAATTCTTGTTTTTCTGTCTAGTTGTTTCAGTTATGGAGACGTTAAAAGAAAACCAGAGCAACCCTTAAATCAAGTTTCTGCTTCTTTTTATGATTTCAAACTCCTTTCCATAGATGGAAAAGTTATTGATTTTAGCACCTATAAAGGAAAGAAAGTACTTATTGTAAACACAGCTTCAAAATGCGGGTTTACGCCTCAATACAAAGATCTGGAGCGGTTTTATGAAAAATACAAGGACAAAGTGGTTGTTTTGGGGTTCCCTTGCAATGATTTTGGACAGCAGGAGCCGGGCAATGCGAAAGAAATAAAAGGTTTTTGTGAGGAAAATTATGGAATTAGTTTTCAGCTTTTTGAAAAAGTTAAGGTAAAAGGGGAGGGGATAAGCCCTTTATATAAATGGCTTACAGATCCAAAATTAAATGGTTGGAATGCTCAGATACCCACATGGAATTTTTGCAAATACCTGATAAATGAAAAGGGCGAGCTTGTTGGCTTTTATGCTTCTGCAATAAAACCCTTTAGTAAAAAGATTTTGAAGGATATTGAAAAGTAGTTTATGTCTAAACAGAAATTTACTGCTTGGGTAGAAGCTGCAAGGCTTAGAACGTTGCCTTTAGCACTTTCAGGTATAAGTTTAGGTGGTTTTTTGGCTGCCTTTTTCGACACTTTTAATTTCCTGATTTTTCTTTTTACTCTTATAACAGCCTTTTTTCTTCAAATCCTCTCCAATTTTGCCAATGACTTAGGCGATACTGTAAATGGAGCAGACTCTCAGGAAAGACAAGGCCCTGTTCGGGCAGTTCAATCCGGTGTAATCACTGTATCAGAGATGAAAGGAGGTATAATTGTTACTTCTGTAATTACACTTGTCTCAGGCATTTTTTTACTTTGGCTGTCTTTTGCAAAGATAGATGCTGTTTTCTTATTTTTCTTGTTGTTAGGGCTTGCTGCTATTGGTGCTTCCATTAAATATACGGTCGGAAAAAAGCCTTATGGGTATGCCGGGTTTGGCGATCTATTTGTGTTCTTCTTTTTTGGCATGGTGAGTGTTTTGGGAAGTTTTTATTTACAGGCAGGTTTTGTGCACCCTGGTTTATTGTTACCTGCATTTTCGGCAGGAGTCTTTTCTGTTGCTGTTCTGAATATTAATAATATAAGGGATATAAAATCGGATCGATTAGCGGGAAAAAATACTATACCGGTACGTTTAGGAGAAAGAAAAGCAAAGTTTTATCACTTATGCCTTTTGGGAAGTGGCTTTTTGGCTGCTTTATTTTTTATTTTCCTTTATTATAAAAGTTCTATTCAGCTATTGTTTATTTTAAGCATTCCGGTATTTCTAAAAAATGGAAGTCAGGTCTGGGAAAAATCAGGTTTTGAACTTGATCCTTTATTAAAACAAATGGCAATAAGTACCCTGCTTTTTGTTTTGCTTTTTGGCATTGGACTTATAATTGTAAGCTAGTGGGACTTTTAGATAATAAAGCAATAATCGTTTGTGGAGGAGCAGGAGTAGTGGGGGTGGAAATAGCTACATTCTTTGGCGAAAGGGGCTATAGTGCTATTTTATTAGATAAAAACAGCAATAAATTAGCTGAAGTTACAGGTGTACTTGAAAAGAAACATATTTCGGCAACAGGAATTACGGTAGACCTTACCAGTAAAGAGCAAATGGAAAAAGCTGCCCGGGATTTGGCAGGTGCAACGGAGCAGATTGCTATTCTTGTCAATGCTGCTGCTTTGAAAGTTGTGCAGAGAGGGGGAGCAAATTGGCAAGAAGGGGCTGAAGCTGTTTTAAGGGGAAGCAGAAATAGTATATATTATTTTTCTGATTTATTAGAAGATGCTTCTATTGTAAATATGCTTCCTTTTCCGGAAAAAGGTACTTCTTCCGGTGCAAGTTTGTACAGTTCTTTAAAAACAGGTATAGCATCTCTCACCGCTGTTTCGGCAAGGAAACTTTCCGGAAAGTCGGTGCGGGTAAATGCAATTGTTCCCGGTTTTTTTCGGGAAATTGAAGAATCTATGGATAAAGAGTTATTAAAAAGCCTCAAAGAAAAAATCCCGGCACAAAGACTGGGATCTATTTCTGAACTTGCTGAACTTGTTCTCTTTCTTTCTTCAAAATCAGGTAAATATATAAATGGGGCGCAGATTCCGATAGATGGAGGTTTTTTTAGTTGATAAGCCTGAAAATACCTTTACCATTCGTTCCTACAAGTACCGTCCCTACTTTCGTAATATTGAAGGTATAGACTGAAGTTGCCCGGGGAAGTCCGTTGTTCAATGCATACCATTTATTACCATTATCTACAGATCTATAAACTCCATTTTGGGAAGCACCTGTGTATAAAATACCATTGGGACTTATATACACTTTAATAATATTTATTCCCTCCAAGTCGGAATTTTTCCATGTTTTTCCATGATCGGGAGAGTAGTAAAAACCTTCTTTAAAAAAACGGCCCGTAAATTTATTCTTTGGATTTGCCCTAAAATTAGCAAGCATTGTTTTGATTGCTACGTCTTTTTGTACAGGGGTTTCCCAAGTATTCCCCGCATCTTTTGAAAGCACAATTCCAACATCGGTTAGGGCAAAAACTATTTTCCCGGAGATAAGGACAGTGTTTACACCCACCGGGATTTGTGTATCTTTTATAAGGGGAAACCCATTCCTCACTTCTTCCCAAGATTCTCCTCTTGTGTAGCTAATGAATAATCCTTTATTTGTTGCGGCATAATCTATTTTCTTTTCACAGGTAATATCTTTTATAATAATACCTGGTACTTCTAATCCGGAATTGACTAATTTCCATGTAAGGCCCTTGTCTTCTGATTTATAGATACCTTTTTCACTTACACCTGCAAGAATATAATTTTTACCATTTTCCAGACAGGTTATCTTTTTGTTTTGGAGAAATTCATTCTGTGTTTTTTTCCAACTTTTACCATCATCTTTGGAAAAGAAAAGCCCTCTACTGGTAGCAGCCAATACGGTACTATCTGTGGCATTTACAAAATCAAAAACAGTATATTCTTTTAAATTAGTCCTTTCCCATTGGTCGGCTTCTAATTCTTTGCTTGCATCAATGCCAATGTCTAGTCCGGTAACTGTATCTTTGGGTACATTTTGTATTTGTGGATTGCAAGAGACAAGAAGAATGGCGCTGGAAAGAACGTAAAATAACTTCTTCATATTTTTAAGACTTTTTCTATAAACCATCTTCATACCGATTTGTTGGGGAAGATAAAATTTTAATACTGAAGTCTGTTTTTAAAGGAGTTGATTTAAAAGAAAGGAATGTCTCTAGTAAATGATTTAGAAATAAAAATAAATAGTTATATTTTTAGCGGTATCAGGATAAAAAGTTTATATAAAAGCAAATTGTCTTTTTTGCTGTTTCCCAACATTCCTATATTATCAATGTAGTCGGTAAGCGGGTTGAGCCAACCTGCTTCTATGCCAATACCGAAACCTGCCTTTAGTAGATAGGCAGCACCTATTTTTAAAGGAATCATAAAAGAAAGGGGCGAATAATCTTCTCCCGAAGCTCTTGTTTCCGGTTTGTTGCGGAACTTTTCTTTTTGGTCATTTTGAGGTGCAAAGTGTAGAACACCTATACCCGGACTTACATAAAAGGAAAAGTTTTTTTTCTTTACAAGATTCGCAATTACATTATATTCAAAAGATAAAAGTTTGGCGTGAAAAAAGGAATTTGGATTTCCTTTTGTTGCAGTAAAAAAGGGATTGCTTGCACTTACAGAACCCCACATGATATTTACTTGCCCGTTTATTCTTTTTTTTCTATTAAGCTTTAAACCAATATGATAAACTGCTCCCCAGTTGGAATAGGAATGAGAGAGGTCGCCTTTATAGGAAATTGGTGCTATCCCTACTTCTATAAATTGTAAAAGTGAATCGGATTGTGCGAAAGAGACTGTATAAAAAAAAAGAAACAGGAAGATCAGAAAAAAGCGCATGTGGAGGGAATTTTTGTTGAATGTTGAAGGCAGGTTGTATGAATAATATTTTAAGTTCTTGCCTTCGTTTTAAATCAGATGTGTTTTGTGCCTGCTACCAACCTTGAGCAAGAACATCGGCAATATGCATAATTTTTATAGGTTTTTTTGCCTTTTTGATAAAGCCGTCGAGATGAAGAAGACAACTACTGTCGGTAGAAATAATTATTTCTGCGTTGACTGATTCTGCATTTTCTGTTTTCTGTTCAGCCATTGCGGTACTTATCGATTCGAATTTTACGGCAAAAGTCCCTCCAAATCCACAACAAGTCTCGTTGTCCGGCATTTCTATTAGCTCAAGCCCTTCTACCCCTGCCAGTAATTGTCTCGGACCTTCTTTTATAGCACATTCCCTTAGAGCAGCACAACTGTCGTGATACGTTGCTTTTGCATGCAATGAAGCACCAGGTACAGATGTTACATTTAGTATTTTTGTAAGGAATTCCGTGAATTCAAAAATGTTGTTTTGAACTTTCCGAAATTGCATTAAATAGGGGCTATCCTGAAATAGTTTTTGATAGCTGTTCCGAACCATGCCTACACAAGAGGCAGAAGGCGTTACGATGTATCTTCCGCTGGCAAATTCATTTAAAAATTTGGTACCAACCTCTTTTGCCTCATCAAAATAACCCGCATTGAAAGCAGGTTGTCCGCAACAGGTTTGTTTAGGATTATAATTTACGGAGCAACCCAATTTCTCAAGCACTTTGACCATGTTAAATCCGGTTTCAGGAAAAGCTTGATCTATAAAACAAGGAATAAAAATATCTACGTTCAATTTGTTTTTCATGGGAATATCTCGTTAGCTAATGCATAGGCCTTATTAAATTCAGCAAAATTGATATTTGCAGTACGCTTTTTTTCTTGAAGAAAGGAAAGTACCTTTTCTGTAGGCATGTTGCCAATTAGCTCGTCTTTCGCCATTGGGCAGCCTCCAAATCCTTTTATTGCTGCATCAAATCTCTGGCAACCTGCAGAAAAAGCCGCCTCCAACTTTTGCGTTATATTCATAGGATTAGAATGAAAATGTGCACCAAATTCTATTTCCGGGTAAGTGGGGATAAGTGCTTCAAAAAGCATTTTAATTGTTTTGGGATCTGCTACTCCTACTGTATCTGCCAGTGAAATAATCCTAATGCCTGTTTTTGCCAGCTTCTCAGTGAATTGTACAGTCAATGCCGGTGAAAAAGGGTCTCCATAAGGATTCCCAAACCCCATGGAGAGATAGACAACCAATGTTTTTCCTGTAGAGATAGCAATTTCTGATGCTGTTTTTATTGTTTCAAAAGCTTCTTTTATGCTTTTATTGGTATTCCTTTGCTGAAAAGTTTCACTTAAGGAAAGAGGAAACCCAAGAAAATTGATTGCTTTGTACTTGGATGCTTCTTCAGCTCCTCTCGTATTTGCTATGATGGCAAGGAGTTTCGTGTTTTTTTCTGTTTCAAGCCCGGCAAGGACTTCTACCGTATCTGCCATTTGTGGAACGGCTTTGGGAGATACAAAACTTCCAAAATCTAAGGTGTCAAACCCTACTTTGAGGAGTCGGTTGAGGTACTTTATCTTTTTTTCGGTAGGAATAAAAGTACGAATTCCCTGCATTGCATCTCTTGGGCATTCAATTACTTTCATACATTAGTATTTTAGCATCCTTTTTCAAGACTAAAACAAAGCAGAAGCTATTTGTTTTACGGAATCTGATTTGCCCATTGAATAATAATGCAGGCAAGGAACTCCGTATTTTAGAAGTTCTTTGGATTGGTTTATAGACCATTCTATACCAACTTGTTTTACCTCTTCCGGGTTTTTACATTTTTCTACTGCTTTGGATAGCTCTACAGGAATGTCGATATGGAAAATACTGGGTAAAACTGTAATTTGTTTTACGGTTGTGATTGGTTTTAACCCCGGAATAATGGGTATTGTAATACCTGTTTTACGACAGTTTTCTACGAACTGTATGTATTTTTGATTATCAAAAAACATTTGTGTAACAACATATTCAGCACCTAAATCCTGTTTTAATTTCAGATACTTAAGATCTGTTTCCAAATTAGGTGCTTCAAAATGCTTCTCCGGATAGCCGGCAACCCCAATACAAAAGTTCGATGGAGAAGAATCTTGTAAATCTTCATCCATAAACTTACCCTCATTGAGCAATTTTACCTGTTTTAGTAATTCGGAAGCATGCTTATGCCCATCTGGTTCCGGTATAAAAGTTCCTTCCGATTTGATATGGTCACCCCTCAGTACAAGTACATTATCTATGCCCAGGAAGTTTAGGTCTATAAGTGCATTTTCAGTCTCTTCTTTGGAGAAGCCACCACAAATAAGATGCGGTACAGCATCTACTTTATATCGGTTTATGATAGCAGCGCAAATACCTACCGTACCGGGTCTTTTTCTTACCGTACGTTTTTCCAGTAAACCATTTTCCCTTTTTTTGAAAAGATATTCTTCTCTATGGTAAGTAACGTCTATAAATGGAGGTTTAAACTCGATAAGAGGGTCTATAGACTTGAATAAAGAACTAATACCTTGCCCTTTTAAAGGAGGGAGTATTTCAAAAGAAAAGAGGCATTTATTTTTAGCATTTTCTATATGTTCTGTAATTTTCATTGCTTAATTTAAAACTCAAAAATAGTCTATAATATACGAATAAAAGAATCAAGCTTCAAGATAAAGTGATAATGTATTTTCATACACCGCTTTTGCTTCTGCAAGTGTTGTGTACTTTTCGTTATCTACTATAAAATCCTTTTCTGTTACTGCGCCTATTTCAGAAAAGGTTACGCCAAGCTTAGATAAAATTTGTATAAGCTTTTGCTTGTTTTCTTTCGGGGTAGAAACCACTATCCGGCTTTGTGCTTCTCCAAAAAGAAAGGCATCTTTTCGAATACTTTCGTCTGAATTTATTTTAAATCCGAGATTCCCTGCTATTGCTGCTTCTGCGAGTGTAATGAACAAGCCTCCGTCGGAGATATCATGTGCAGAGGCAACGGCTTTTTCGCAAATAAGCGTTTTTACGGCATCCTGTATTTTAAATTCCTCGTCCAAATCAAAATAGGGGCTAGGCGCATTTTTTATCTTATGGAAAGAATATAAATACTCCGAATTGCTTATGTCATTTCTGGAACTTCCAATAAGAAATATAAGGTCTTCTTTCTGTTTAAAATTCAGGGACATTTTATTGGAGCAATCTTCCATTAGCCCCAGCATTCCAATAGTGGGAGTTGGGAAAACAGGGCCTCCATCTGGCGACTGATTGTAAAAGCTTACGTTCCCACCTGTTACCGGTGTATTAAATTTCTCACATGCTTTTTTCATACCCTTTATAGCTCCTACAAATTGCCAATATACTTCAGGTTTATAAGGGTTTCCAAAATTAAGGCAATTGGTAATTGCGATAGGTTCACCTCCGGAGCATACAATGTTTCTTGCTGCTTCTGCTACGGCTATTGCTGTTCCTTCTTCCGGGTTGCTGTGCACATACCTTCCATTACAGTCAACCGTAATTACAATTGCCTTGTTGGTGCCTTTTATGTTGACAACTGCTGCATCAGAGGGGGCATTGGTAATCATATTGGAAGTGCCAACCATGGAGTCGTATTGTTGGGAAATCCATTTGCGAGAGACAATATTGGGGTGTTTTAAAAGGAAAGAGGCTACCTCTTTTAAGTTTTCAGGTTCTTTTACAGAGTCGATAGAGAATTTTTGATATTCCTGAAAATAAGCAGGTTCCTTAAATTCTCTATGATAAACCGGTGCTCCTCCACCGAGTACAAGGTCATTGGCAGGCACTTCGGCTACTAACTTGCCCTCTACAAAGTAGCGAAGTTGTTTTGTATTGGTAACAACACCAATTTCTTCGCAGTTTAAATCCCATTTATCAAAAATGGTTTTTGCTTCTTTTTCTTTTCCTTTTTGAATTACGATGAGCATTCTTTCCTGCGATTCGGAAAGTAAGATTTCAAAAGGTTGCATATTGGCTTGTCTCGTAGGTACTTTATCGAGCCATATATCCATCCCAACTTCTCCTTTTGCGCTCATTTCTGCAGTAGAACAAATAATCCCTGCTGCTCCCATATCCTGAATGCCGACAACATTGCCCGAAGCAATAATTTCAAGAGAGGCTTCCAGTAAGAGTTTTTCCATAAAAGGATCGCCAACTTGTACTGCCGGGAGTTTTTCAGAAGAAGCAGCGGTTATATCTTCACTGGCAAAAGTAGCTCCGTGTATTCCATCTTTTCCTGTGGCCGAGCCTACAATGAAAACAGGATTACCTTCTCCTGCTGCGGTGGCTGTGGCTACCTGGTCGGTTTTCACTATGCCTGCTGAAAAAGCATTTACAAGCGGATTTATATTATAGCAATTGTCAAAGTATAC
>Ga0164242_10008176_pt1 | contig 11364 bp, 10 predicted proteins | sample OricomgcompostMG_FD_108783 | JGI IMG/M metagenome (GOLD analysis project Ga0164242, IMG submission 108783) | Miracle-Growth compost microbial communities from Emeryville, California, USA - Original compost - Miracle growth compost (MG) ...
TACGGCTTCTGGACGCTGCCCGCCGGCTTCATGGAAATGGGCGAGACGACCGCCGAGGCGGCCGTGCGCGAAACGCTGGAGGAAGCCGGCGCGCGCGTCGAAATACAGAACCTGTTTTCACTGCTGAACGTGCCGCGCGTCGATCAGGTGCATCTGTTCTATCTCGCGCGCCTCATCGACACCGACGTGCTCGCCGGCGACGAAAGCCTCGAAGTGCGGCTCTTCGACGAGCGCGACATTCCGTGGGACGACATCGCGTTCCCGACCGTCGGCCAGACGCTGCACTTCTTCTTCGCGGACCGCCGCTCGGGCAGCTACGGCCTGCACACCGGCGACGTGCTGCGCCCGATGCGCGAAGGCTGAGCGCGCGTCGCGATGGTTCCCTGGCTCGCGCACGACGATCCGTTTCCGTCGGTCGAGCGTGCGCTCGGCGCGTCGAGCGGCGCGCCCGGCCTCCTTGCGGCGAGCGCCGATCTGCTGCCGTCGCGCCTGCTCGACGCGTACCGGCGCGGCATCTTCCCGTGGTATTCGGACGGCCAGCCGGTGCTCTGGTGGAGCCCCGACCCGCGCATGATCCTGCGGCCCGACGAGTTCAAGCTGTCGCCGTCGCTGCGCAAGACGCTCAGGCGCGTACTGCGCGACGACGCATGGGAAATCCGCGCCGACGCGGACTTCGCCGCGGTGATGCGTGCGTGTGCACAGACGCCGCGTCGCGGCCAGCGCGGCACGTGGATCACCACGGACGTGATCGACGCGTACTCGTCGCTGCACCGCGCGGGCGACGCACACAGCGTCGAGACCTGGCTCGACGGCCGGCGCGTCGGCGGGCTCTACGGCGTGTCGCTCGGGCGGATGTTCTTCGGCGAATCGATGTTCGCTTCGGTGACCGATGCGTCGAAGATCGCGCTCGCGGCGCTCGTTGCGCACTTGCGCCGCCACGAGGTGGAAATGATAGACTGCCAGCAGAACACGTCGCATCTGGCGTCGCTCGGCGGCCGCGAAATCGCGCGCAGCGCGTTCGTCGCGCAGGTACGCCGAACCGTGAACGCCGGGCCGATTCCGTGGCGCTTCGACAAAACCGTGCTGGCCGATCTCGTCACCCGCGCTGCGTGACACGGCGCCCGTGCCGGGCCGGCAACCGGCTCGCGCCGAGCGCCGCGACGATCCGAACCGCAACGAGAGCTGCCCACGTGACGCATCCGAACGAGCTGCCGCTTTCACCGCTTTCCGCGCTGCAATTCTATGCAACGGCGCCCTACCCCTGCAGCTACCTGGAGGGGCGCATCGCGCGCTCGCAGGTCGCGACGCCGAGCCACCTGATCAACTCCGACGTGTACACCGACCTCGTGAAGGCCGGCTTTCGCCGTTCGGGCGTGTTCACCTATCGTCCGTACTGCGATGGATGCCGCGCGTGCGTGCCGGTGCGCGTGCCCGTCGCGCGCTTCGCGCCGGACCGCACACAGCGGCGCGCGTGGAAGCGCCACGGCGACCTCGTCGCGACGGTCGCGCCGCTGCACTACGACGAGGAACACTACGCGCTCTATATGCGCTATCAGTCGGCGCGCCACGCGGGCGGCGGAATGGACCGCGACAGCCGCGACCAGTACGAGCAGTTCCTGCTGCAAAGCCGGATCAATTCGCGGCTCGTCGAATTCCGCGATCCGCCCGCGCCCGCCGCCGGCGACACGGCCCCGCCGCCCGACGCGCGCGGCACGCTGCGGATGGTCAGCATGATCGACATTCTCGGCGACGGTCTGTCGTCGGTGTACACGTTCTTCGAACCCGACGTCGCGCATACCAGCTACGGCACCTACAACATCCTGTGGCAGATCGAGCAGGCGCGCAGCCTGCAACTGCCGTACGTGTACCTCGGCTACTGGATTCGCGAGAGCGCGAAGATGGCGTACAAGGCGCGCTTCCGGCCGCTCGAAGGGCTGCTCGACGGTTCATGGACGCTGCTCGATCCGGCGCTCGCGATCGAGGCGGCCGGGCCGCGTGCGTAGCCCGCGCGGCGGGCCGTTCGGCGCTCGCCTGACGCCGGCCGCAATCCCGGTAAAATAGCGGGTTCCCATTTTCCGGCCGCCGCGCCCCGTTACCCGCCGTGCTCAGTTCCCTCTATCCGCTCGTCCGCGCGCAGCTTTTTCGCATGGACGCCGAAGACGCCCACCATCTGACACTGCGCGCGATCGGCGCCGCCGGCCGCGCGGGCGTCGCGCGGTTTCTCGCGCCGCACGTGCCCGACGCGCCGCGCACCGTCATGGGCCTGACGTTCCGCAACCCGGTCGGCCTCGCGGCCGGACTCGACAAGGACGGCGCGTGCATCGACGGGCTCGCCGCGCTCGGCTTCGGCTTCATCGAGGTCGGCACGGTAACGCCGCGCCCGCAGCCAGGCAATCCGCGTCCGCGCATTTTCCGGCTGCCGCACGCGCACGCGCTCATCAACCGGATGGGCTTCAACAACCACGGCGTCGACCAGTTCGTGAAGAACGTGCAGGCGGCGCGCTACAGCGGTACGCTCGGGCTGAACATCGGCAAGAACGCGGACACGCCGATCGGGCGCGCGGCCGACGACTATCTGTACTGCCTCGAACGCGTGTACCCGTTCGCGAGCTACGTGACGATCAACATCTCGTCGCCGAACACCAGGAACCTGCGCCAGTTGCAGGGCGCGGACGAACTCGACGCGCTGCTCGCCGCGCTGAAGGACAAGCAGCAGCGTCTCGCCGATCTGCACGGCAAGCTGGTGCCGCTCGCGCTGAAGATCGCGCCCGACCTCGACGACGAGCAGGTCAAGGCGATCGCCGACACGGTGCTGCGCCACCGCTTCGAAGGCGTGATCGCGACGAACACGACGCTGGCGCGCGACGCCGTACAGGGGCTGCCGCACGCGGACGAGGCCGGCGGACTGTCGGGCGGTCCGGTATTCGACAAGTCCAACGAAGTGATCCGCAGGCTGCACGCGGAACTCGGCGGCGACGTGCCGATCATCGGCGTCGGCGGAATACTCGACGGCGACGCCGCGCGCGCGAAAATGGCCGCCGGCGCGTCGCTCGTGCAGCTTTACACCGGCTTCATCTACCGCGGCCCGGCGCTCGTCGGCGAATGCGTGCGGGCACTGGCCGGCCCCACGCGGTAACGCTATAGTTCCCGGACCGCCGGCGGCGGCGCCGTTTTGCCGCCCGGCTCCGGCCCATCACGAACCTCTGTTGCACAACCACAGGACTTGCAATGAAATTCGCTCTGCTGAAAAAGCTCGCCGCACTCGCGCTGGTCGGCGCGTCGTTCGTCGCCGCCAGCGCGCACGCGGCTGACCTGCTCGATCAGGTCCACCAGCGCGGCACGCTGCGCATCGGTCTCGAAGGCACGTTCCCGCCGTTCAACTCGAAGGCGCCGAACGGTCAACTGGTCGGCTTCGACGTCGACATCGCGAAGGCGATCGCCGCGAAGCTCGGCGTGAAGCCGGTATTCGTGACGACCGAGTGGAGCGGAATCATCGCCGGGCTGCAGGCCGGCAAGTTCGACGTGATCGTGAACCAGGTCGCCGTCACCGACGAGCGCAAGCAGTCGCTCGACTTCTCGCCCCCTTATACGTACTCGGCCGCGCAGCTCATCCAGCGCAAGAACGACCCGCGCCAGTTCAAGTCGCTGGAGGATCTGCGCGGCAAGAAGCTCGGCGTCGCGCTCGGCACCAACTACATGGAGATGGCGAAGGCGGTCGGCGGCATCGACGTGCGCACCTATCCGGGCGCGCCGGAATATCTGCGCGACCTCGCGGCCGGCCGGCTCGACGCGGCGCTGAACGACCGCCTGATGCTCGCGTATCTGCTGAAGGCGTCGCCGCTGCCGCTGCGCCCCGGCGCGATCGTCGGCGACAGCAAGCCGTCGGCGATTCCGTTCCGCAAGGGCAACCCGAAATTCGCGCAGGCGATCGCCGACGCGATGAAACAACTCGAAGCGGACGGCACGTTCGCGAAGATTTCGGACCACTGGTTCGGCATCGACGTGACGAAGCCCGCCGCGCGATGACCGCGCGCGGCGCGTGAGCGGCAACTGAGTGGCAACTGAGCGGCAACTGAGCGGCGGCGCCTGCCGCCGCGCCGCGGGCTTGCCTTGCCGTGCGCGCCGCGATTCCGCCGTCCTTTTTTTCGTTCCCGTCCATGCCCATCACTACGCTCATCCTCCAGTCGCTGCCGGTGCTCGCACAAGGCGCGTTGCTGACCGTGAAGTTCGCCGTGCTGTCGATGATCTTCGGTCTCGTGTTCGGCACCGTGCTCGCACTGATGGGCATCAGCACGAACCGCGTGCTGCCGCGCATCGCGCGCGTGTATGTGAGCGTGATGCGCGGCACGCCGCTCCTCGTGCAGATCTTCGTGATTTATTACGGGCTCCCGAGCGTCGGCATTTCGCTCGATCCGACGCCGGCCGGCGTGATCGCGCTGTCGGCGAACGTCGCGGCCTATCTGTCGGAGAGCATGCGCGGCGCGATCGTCGGCATCGCGCGCGGCCAGTGGCTCGCCGCGTACAGCCTCGGGCTGTCGCGCCGGCAGACGCTGCGCTACGTGATCGGCCCGCAGGCGCTGCGCATCGCGGTGCCGAGCCTGTCGAACAGTCTGATCAGTCTCGTGAAGGACACGTCGCTCGTGTCGGTGATCACCGTGACCGAACTGCTGCGCAGTTCGCAGGAAATCATCGCGGCGACCTATCAGCCGCTGCCGCTCTATCTGACCGCCGCCGCGATCTACTGGGTGCTGTGCCAGGTGCTCGAATGGGCGCAGCACTGGTTCGAGCGGCGCCTCGCGCTGCCGACCCGGCACTGAGCACCGCGCGGCGGCACGTCAGCGCGTTTCGGCGGGCTCCGGCGCGAATGCGCGCCTCAGTTCGTCGGCGGTGTATTCGATCATCACGATCGACGCCGCCTCCGCTTCCTTCGGCTCGCGCCGCGCGATCGCGTCGACGATGCGCTGCTGCGCATGCACGATGTCCTGCCAGCCGGTTTCGCGCCGGTTCAGGATCGGATTCACCACCGTCAGCGCGCCGCGGATGATCGCGGCCATCTGCTGAAAAAACTGGTTGCCGCTCGCCGCGAGAATGCGCGCATGCAGCAGTTCGTCGGCGGCCTGGTACGCGGTCCCGCCCGGCTGCGCTTCGCGCAGCGCGTCGAACGCGTCGCGAATGCCGGCGATGTCGGTCGCGCTCGCGCGCTGCGCCGCCTGTCCGCACGCGGCGGGCTCGATCAGCGCGCGGAATTCGAGGACGTCGCGCAGAAAGGTCTTGTCCGGCGTCGCGCGAAAACGCCACGACACCACGTCCTCGTCGATCATCCGCCAGTCGCGCATCGGGCGGATGCGCGTGCCGATCTTCGGCCGCACGTCGAGCATGTGGCGCGCGAGCAGCATCGACAGCGCCTCGCGCATCACGGTACGGCTCACGTCGAACTCGCGCGACAGCACGTCCTGCGGCGGCAGGATCACACCGTAGCGGTTCTCGACGATGCCGGCCACGAGCCCGTCCATGACCTTGGCGACCAGCGAACTGTCCTTGTTCTCGTGTTGGTCCATCGCACCCCTCACCGATCCGGTTTCCTGCCCCGTCGCCCTTGTGCCGCGGCGTGTTGCGCACGCCGTCGACCGCGTGCCGGCGATCCAGCCGCTACGTTGCTTCGCTCGCCGGACGCAGGCCAGCCAGGATACTTCCTGACAGGGTTATCCCTCTGAAAAAACGTTTCATTCGCGTAACGCGCGCCGCTGGCTGGCCGGCCGCACGTTCGCGAACGTCATGGCGCGACGCGCCCGTACTGATCGTCGAAGCGCACGATGTCGTCCTCGCCGAGATAGCTGCCGGACTGCACCTCGATGATTTCGAGCGGTGTTTTACCGGGGTTTTCGAGCCGATGGGTGACGCCGAGCGGAATGTAGGTCGACTGGTTCTCGCCGAGCAGGAAGCGTTCTTCGCCGCGCGTGACGAGCGCGGTGCCGCGCACGACGACCCAGTGCTCGGCGCGATGATGATGCATCTGCAACGAAAGGCGCGCGCCCGGCTTCACGACGATGCGCTTCACCTGGAAGCGCTCGCCGCTGTCGACCGAATCGTAGAAGCCCCACGGCCGCTGCACCTTGCGATGATCGTTCGCTTCGACGCCGCGCATCTCCTTCAACCGGCCGACGATCGCCTTCACGTCCTGCACGCGATCCTTCGCGGCGACCAGCACCGCGTCCGCGGTCTCCACGACGACGACGCCGGTCACGCCGACGCACGCGACGAGCCGGCCATCCGAGTGCGCGAACGTGTCGGTCGCGCCTTCGAGCATCACGCGCCCGCGCACCACGTTGCCGCTCGCGTCCTTCTGCGACAGTTGCCACACCGCATCCCACGCGCCGACGTCGGACCAGCCGGCGACGAGCGGCACGACCACGCCGCTGAACGATGCAAACGCCGGCTCTGTGCCGATGCGTTCCATCACCGCGTAGTCGATCGAATCGGACGGGCAGGCCGACAGCGCGTCGGCCGCGAGATGCAGCGCGCCGTCGCCGTCGGTCGACGCGCGCTCGAACGCCGCCGCGCACGCGGCCGCGATCGCCGGCCGGCAGCGGCCGATCGCGTCGAGCCATACCGATGCGCGCACAACGAAAATGCCGCTGTTCCACCAGTATTCGTTCGAACTGACGTAGTGCGCGGCGAGTTCGCGGTCGGGCTTCTCGACGAAGCGGTCGATGCCGCGCGCACCGTGCGCGTCGAGCGCGGCGCCGGTGCGGATGTAGCCGTAGCCGGTTTCGGCGCGCGTCGGCGGCACGCCGAGCGTGACGATCGCGCCGCGCTTCGCATGCCCGACCGCCGCTTCGAGCGCGGCCGCGAACGCGGCGGTGTCCACGAACAGATGGTCGGCCGGCGTCGCGATCAGGACCGGGTCGACGCCTTCGGGCGCGGCGGCCTGCGCGGCGAGCGCGGCGACGGTCAGCGCCGGCGCGGTGTTGCGCGCGTGCGGTTCGAGCAGCAGCCGCGTCGGGCTCGCGCAGCGCGCCAGACGCTCGATCGTCTGATGCCGCAGTTCCTCGCTGCAAACGACGAGCGTCGCCGCCTTGATGACCGCGCCCGGCTCGCGCGCCGCGGACGACGACGGCCCGTAGACCTGGCCGAGACGACGCAAGGTTGCCTCCAGCAGCGACTGGTCGTCCAGCAGGTCGATCAGCTGCTTCGGGCAATGCTCGCGCGACAGCGGCCACAGACGCGTGCCCGACCCGCCGGCCAGAATCACCGGCTGCACGTGCAGCGCCGCCGATGCGTCGTTCGTACAGGCATCCAGCGCAACGGGCAACGCGAGGTCGTTCATGGTGGTCTCCGAGACGGTCCGGTTCAAGGGGAATGTCGATGCTGCATTGGAGCAAAGCGATCAACCCGGTTCCGTTCGCAGGCCCACACTGATGGGGCTCGGCCGCCGATCGTTCAGTTCTGTATCACGTAGCGCGGTGTGGCACCTTTTTCCGCATCCGCTGAAAAGACGGCGAAAAGCACCGGCGCCGACAGCGCGGACGGAGCGCGGCGACCTCGTCTTGCGGTGCGTGACGAACCCGGGCGCGGCCGTGCGTCTTCGCCGCGTCGCGTCCGTGCTGCGTCACAGCATCGGTTCGAACGGCGCCGCAGCGCGCCCGCGGATTTTTATTCAAAAAGGCAATAATTACCGGATTCGGAGTTCTGTTCGCCGCCCCACACATGCGATGAAACACAACTGAATCAATTTGGCCCCGGTCATGAAAAGCGCTCCCATCACGGTGGCAAGGGGCGCCGCACCGCCCGCCCCACGGGGCGAACGCGCGGCTCGCACAGCGGAGTTGCCGCGCGATCAACGGCTTAGCGAAGGAAAAAGCCAAACTCCGTTAACTGTCTGTCCGCCGACGTCGACGTACAGAATTGAAACAAAAAGACACTTTTAGATACAAATCGCCGGCCCCGTTGTTTCGCTGCACCGCATCGGAACGAGGCTTCCGGGTTACTGGCATGCATCTCGCTGTATGGTCTCCCGCAGCACTCACAACGCCGCCCCGACGGGTACCACCGTACGGGACGGCACAGAACCATACGGGGCCGGCCGCCACTGGGCCGGATTCATCAAAGAAACAAGCGAACGGCTTCGGGAGCACGGACCATGCTTACCCTTCAATCGGATCTTCACGGCAACCATCTGCTGGGGGCCCTGCCCGCCAGCGAGTGGCAGCACCTCGCTCCGCATCTGGAACTGGTGCACCTCAGGACCGAGCAATTGCTCTGCGACGCGGAGCAACGCATTCATCACGTGTACTTCCCGACCACCGCGATCATTTCGCTGTTGTCGACGATGGAAGACGGCAGTTCAGTGGAACTCGCGGCCGTCGGCCGCGAAGGCATGACCGGCGTGCCGGTGCTGACCGGCGGCGAAACGATGCCGAACCGTGTGCAGGTTCAGTGCTCCGGCTTCGCGTACCGGATGAGCGCGCAGGCACTGCGCCAGCAGTTCGCCCGCTCGGACTTCCTGCGCCGCCTGATGCTGCTTTACATGCACGCACTGCTCACGCAGGTCGCGCAGACCGCCGCGTGCAATCGCCACCATTCGCTGAGCCGGCAGCTTTGCCGCTGGCTGCTGATCGAGATCGACCGCGCCGCCAGCGACGAGTTGACCGTCACCCAGCAACTGATCGCCGACATGCTCGGCGTGCGCCGCGAAGGCATCACCGAAGCCGCCGGCAAGCTGCATAACGCCGGACTCATCCATCACAGCCGCGGGCATATCAAGGTGCTCGACCGCGCCGGGCTCGAAGCGCGCGCGTGCGAGTGCTACGGCATCGTGCGGCGCGAGTTCGCGCGGCTGCTGCCGGACCTGCATCGGCGCGAAGCGGTCTGCTGAGGCCGCGACGCCGGGCGTTCAGCGTGTCGGGTAATCGATGCGCTCGACGCCGGCTTCGCCGCCGAGCAGGCACAGGTCCGCGCCGCGCGCGGCGAACAGGCCAACGGTGACGACGCCCGGCCACGCGTTGAGCTGCGTTTCGAGCGCGCGCGGGTCGGCGATGCGCAGGCCCTTCACGTCGAGGATCTCGTTGCCGTTGTCCGTCAGGTACGGCGAGCCGTCGCGCTGCACGCGCAGCACCGGCACGCCGCCGAGCGCCGCGACGCGCCGGCCGATGGCCGTGCGCGCCATCGGCACCACCTCGACGGGCAACGGGAACGTGCCGAGCACGTCGACGCGCTTGCTCGCGTCCGCGATGCAGACGAACACGTCGGCGACCGACGCGACGATCTTCTCGCGCGTCAGCGCCCCGCCGCCGCCCTTGATCATCGCGCCGCTCGCGTCGATCTCGTCGGCGCCGTCGACGTAGACGGGCAGCGTCTCGACCTCGTTCAGGTCGAACACGCGAAAGCCGTGCGACTGCAGCCGCGCGGTCGTCGCGACCGAACTCGACACGGCGCCGCGATAGCGGCTCCGGTGCGCGGCGAGCGCGTCGATGAAGCAGTTCGCGGTCGATCCGGTGCCGACGCCGATCGTCGCGCCCTCCGGCACGTTCGCGTTCACGTAGTCGGCGGCGGCCTGGCCGACCTGTTGCTTGAGTTCGTCTTGAGTCATGGGAAAAAGCCCGGCGGCAAGCGAGGCGAGGCGGAAAAAGCCGGTAGTTTACCGGAGTTGCGCGAGGCAGCCGCCGCTGCCGCCGGCATTGCCGTCGCCGCTGCCGTCACCGGAATCCGCGTCCGGTTCGGGTGCCGGCGCGGCCGGCTCGCGCTCGTGCGCTTCGTCCGGCAGGTATTTGTCGAGCAGCGCCTGCGCGATCGCGTCGGTTTGCGCGTCCGGCACGCCCGAATAGTCGCGCGGACGGAAGTGCATCTGGAACGCCGCGAACACCCGCCGCGTGCGTGCGTCGAGCACGCCGTCGAGCGCGACGTCGTAGCCGTAGCGCGCGAGCTTCCATTGCAGCGCGCGCACGTCGGCCGGCGCATCGGGCGCGCGGCCCGCGAGTTCGGCGGTGACGGTCGCCGGGTCCGGCCACGCGCCGACGCCCGCGTCGTACAGCGCCTTCCACGGAAACAGCGGACCCGGATCGGTCTTGCGCTGCGGGGCGATGTCGCTATGGCCGACCACGCGCGTCGGCGGAATCTGGTAGCGCGCGACGATGTCTTTCGCGAGCCGGATCAGCGCGTCGACCTGATCGGGCGGATACGGCTGCCATACGCGGCCCTGCGGCGTGTCGCGCGGGCCGAGGTTCACGTTCTCGATGCCGATCGACGCCGCGTTCAGTTCGGTCGTGCCCTGCCAGCAGCTCGCGCCGGCGTGCCACGCGCGCAGCGACTCGGGCACGAGCTGCGGAATCACCGGCCGGCCGTCGCGCAGCGGCGGATGCTCGGGCACGAGGTAATGCGCGCTGACGTCCATCGTCGTGAGTTCGGTGAGCGAGCGCGCTTCGTCGCCGGCGGTGTAGTGCATCACGAGGAAGCGGATGCGCGAATCGGCGCTGACCGCGCGATGACTCGTGTCCGCGAAGTACGCGCCGCGGTCGATCAGATGGGTCGCGCAGCCGCCGAGCAGCAGCGCGAGCGCCAGCGGAGCGGCCAGCGAAAACGCGCGCGGTAACGACGACGGGAGTCGGTGCTTTCGGGTCACGGTGATCCGGCTGTGGGAACGGGAAGACGCCGATTATCGCGCGGAATCCGGCGCAGCCGCAGCCGCAGCGGCCGGCGGCGCGGCCGCGGATGCGGCCGCCTGCGCGAAGCCGGGCCGCACGAAGTCGATCACGTCGGCATCGGTGATCGGCGTGAGGCGCAGGCCGAACGCCGCGTTCAGCGACGCGACGAGGTGCTGCGCCCACAGCGCATTCCACACGGTGCCCGCATGGCCGTCGGCGAGCACCGCGTTGTGCGGATCGTCGCCGGACGTGTTGGTGATCGCCCAGCCGGGCGACAGATGCACGACCTTGTACGACGGCCGGCCCCGATCGTCGCGCGAGCCCCACAGGTGCCTGAACCACGCGCGATCGTCGAGGAAATACACGTCGCGATGCGCGGCGGCGAGCCGGCGCAGGCCGTTGTCGAAGCGGTCGAGGCCCGCGTCGATGTTCGCGATCTGCCGGGCCGACTGCCAGTGATCGAATTCGACGGACCAGTCCGCATTGCTCAGGACACCGACGAGTACGACATGGGTCTGCGGATGCCGCCGGCGGATCATCGCGACCGCGTCGCCGATCGCGGCCACGCAGCCGTCGATCAGCGCGGCCGGACCCGCGGCGGCCGGATCGCGCGACAACGCGTCGAGCACGTCGTGCGCGCCGATATCGTTGACGCCGATCCGGATCAGCACGACGCCGCCGCGCCACGCCTGCGGATCGCGGTCCATCAACTGCACGAGACGGA
>Ga0164242_10008177_pt1 | contig 11363 bp, 8 predicted proteins | sample OricomgcompostMG_FD_108783 | JGI IMG/M metagenome (GOLD analysis project Ga0164242, IMG submission 108783) | Miracle-Growth compost microbial communities from Emeryville, California, USA - Original compost - Miracle growth compost (MG) ...
ACCGGGAGGTTGTGGGAGAGTAGGACGCCGCCGGACAATCATTCCGAGTTGAGGGCCACCCCTGACGGGGGTGGCCCTCAACCCATTTACAGGCCGATTCAATCGGATTTCGGATCGGCGAGAAGGTGCCTTCCTGCTTTCCGGGCCGCGAGCTCTCGACCTCACCAGGGGGAGGGGCGGTAGTCCTTCAGGAAGCAGCCGTACAGGTCGTTGCCGGTCTCGCCCTGCACGATCGGGTCGTAGACCCGTGCGGCGCCGTCGACGAGGTCCAACGGGGCGTGCCAGCCCTCGGCTGCGATGCGCAGCTTGTCCTGATGTGGCCGCTCGTCGGTGATCCAGCCGGTGTCGACTGCCGTCATCAGGATGCGATCGGTCTCGAACATCTCGCCTGCCGACGTCCGGGTGAGCATGTTGAGCGAGGCTTTCGCCATGTTCGTGTGGGGATGGCCCGGTCCCTTGTAGCGACGGCTGAACTGGCCCTCCATGGCACTCACATTGACCACGTAGGCGCGCCGCGCGCCGGCCGCGACCGCTGCCCGCATCATCGGCCGAAGACGGCTGATGAGCAGGAAGGGCGCGACGGAGTTGCAGAACTGGACCTCGAGCAGCTCGAGCGGGTCTACCTGATCGACCACCTGGGTCCACGAGTTCACCGCCGCCACATCGGGGAGCAACCCGCCGGCGTCGACCGCCGTACCGTCGAGATGCGCCTCCAGAGAGGCGTGGCCGGCCTCGAGCGCGAGCTCGGTGAGCGTCGCCGGGTCGTGGTGAACGACGGGATGGGATGCGAGCGCGCCTGCGAGAGCGGCGGGATGCGCCTCGCTGATCCGATCGAAGGTGACCAGCTCTGGAAGGTCGATCCCGTCGGGTAGCGCTCCGCTCTCGCCGGCTACCAGCCGAGAGTAGGCGCCGGCAGAGCGACGTACTGTCTGGCACGCGTTGTTGATCAGGATGTCGAGCGGCCCAGCAGACGCCACCTCGTCGCAGAGCGCGATCACCTGCGTCGGATCTCGCAGGTCGATGCCGACGATCTTGAGGCGGTGGAGCCAGCTCGCGCTGTCCGGCATCGCCGCGAATCGGCGTACGGCGTCCTTGGGGAACCGGGTGGTGAGGGTGAGGTCCGCGCCGTCGCGGAGCAGCCGCAGGGCGATGTGCATGCCGATCTTGGCGCGTCCGCCGGTGAGTAGTGCGCGACGTCCGCTGAGGTCGGTGCGCTGGCCGCGCTTGGCATGACTCGTCGTCGCGCAGTCGGGACAGAGCCAGTGGTAGAAGGCGTCGACGGTGGTGTACGGCGTCTTGCAGATGTAGCAGCCGCGCGCGGTGCGGAGCTCGCCCGCGACGGCACCAGGAGCGGCGGAGACCAGGGGGAGGCCGGCGGTCTCGTCGTCGATCCGCAACGGTGAGCCGGTCGCCGTCAGCTCGGTGACGCTGCGGTCGTGCTCCTGGCGGCCCTGGCGCAGTGCGGCACGACGACTGCGGCGGAGCAGCTTCCACATGTAGCCGGTGGCGTGCTTCACCGTGCGCACGTCCGGATGCTCGGGATCAAGACGGTGGAGCTCGCGGAGCACCTTCAGCGTGGTGGCGAGCTCGTCGGGGTCGATCCGCTCGAGCGGGGTATCGGCGTCGGACACCGGGGGATTCTAGGCGGGCATCGCACCCGGGGACGATCCGAGTCGCACGCCGACGGAACGACGGGCTGCGTCCCGGCAGTCCGAAGACAGAAGCGGCGGTGCCTCCCGCACAGGGAAGCACCGCCGCTCGGCCTCACTCACTCGCCTAGGTGAAGAGGCTGACGCCTCCCGGGCCCACCAGCAGCCCCACGATGATCAGCACGATGCCCCAGAGCAGCGCGCCTCGGAAGATGCTGACGATCCCCGACACGACGAGAATGACTGCCAGGATCCAGAGCAGAAACGCCATCGTTTACTCCCTCTCTTGGTGAGGGCCCCAAGTACCCGCAGCCTCGGCACTCACTCCTCCTCGCCGTCCGCAGGCTCACCGAGGTCGGCGCCCTCGTCGTCGACGATGTGCATCGCGGCCTCCTCGGCGGAGGCGCCGGCGCCGTCGATGCCGGCGTCCCAGCCGACCATGTCCTTCTCGGTGTCCTCACCTGCTCCCTGGTCGGGATCGACCAGGCGGCCGGCCCGTCGGTCGCCGACCTCGCGATCCTCATCGGCCTCGTCCGGCTCCTCGTCGCCATCGGCGTACGGATCGGCCTCGGGCTCCTCCTGGCGCAGCCGCTGGTCCAGGGACTCGCCCTGTGCCTCCTCGTACGGGGTGTTGCCATACCCCTCGGCGACACTCCACTTCTCGGGCGGGGAGTAGCCGGCGTCGAGCTCGTCGTCGGGATCGCGCGACGGGTCTGCGACCGCATCGCCCTCCGCGCCGGGCTGGTTCTCGTCATCGACGCTGTAGTCGCCGTAGGACTCGCGTTCCTCGGTCATGGACAGCTCCTCTCGTGCCATGGGCAGATGCCTCCTCACCAGTGTGCCGATCCGCCGGATTCATGAACACAGGTTCGTTGCGCGGGGTCTTCGCGCAACGCGGCGTGGCCGGAACCTGGACGATCTGCTGAAAATGCAGCGCGGACCGGCAAGGTGGTCGATCGTTCTCCCTATGCCTTCGCTCCTACGTCGTTCCGGCCGCTTGCGCCTCGCGGCCCTGGCCGTCACCTCGAGCGTGGTGGGGATCGGTGCGATAGCGCTCCCGGCGGCATCGCACCCGGTGCCGTCTCGGCACGTCCGCAACCACGGGGACACCACTCAGACCGCACGCCTCGGTGCCGCCGGGGACCGGCCGAACATCTTGATGATCACCTCCGACGATCTCTCGACACTCGATCTCCCCTACATGCCGCACGTGCGCAAGCTGATCGCGGACCAGGGGGTGACCTTCACCGACGCCATCGCGCCGACGCCGATCTGTGCGCCCGCGCGCGCATCGCTGCTGACCGGGCAGTACGCCCACAACGACGGCGTCGACACGATCTCGGGGCCGCACGGCGGCTACCAGGCGCTGGACGAGCACGGCACCATCGCCACGGCGCTGCAGTCGGCCGGATACGACACGCTCTTCACCGGCAAGTTCCTCAACGGGTACGGCGAGAACGGCAGCGAGCTCGATGTGCCACCCGGCTGGACCGACTGGCGGGCCACGGTCGACCCGTCGACGTACATGTTCTTCCACCCGACGCTCAACGTGAACGGCCGCCTGGAGCGGACCCACGGCTACACCACCACCGTGATGCGCCGCCAGGCAGACAAGATGATCGGGGCCGAGGCGCACACCGGGAAGCCGTGGTTCGCCTGGGTCAGCTATGTCGCGCCGCACTACGGCGGCCCCATCGAGAAGGGCGACCCGCGCACGATCTTCCACGGCAAGGCAGCGATCCCGACGACTGTGCCTGCGCCCCGTGACAAGGGTAGGTACGCCGATGTGCCGCTGCCCGACCGGCCCGACATGTTCGAGGGCGGGAAGCATCTCAGGCGGCTGCCCAGGAACTCGCCCGCGCAACGCAGGATCGGTCCGGATGAGCGCATCGCGCTGCGGATGGCCTACGACCAGAGATTGGAGGCGGTGCAGGGCGTCGATCGAGCGGTGGCGCGGCAGGTCGCCACCCTGCGGCGTACCGGCCAGCTGGCCGACACCGTGATCATCTTCGCCTCCGACAACGGCTACGCGACCGGTGAGCACAACATCAACGGCAAGCTGTGGCACTACAACGAGATCCTGCGGATCCCGATGCTGATGCGCGGCCCCGGCGTGCCGGTGGACAAGAGGGTGGCAACGCCGATCACCAATCCGGACGTCGCCGCCACCATCCTCGGCTTCGCCGGCGCGCGGCCGCAGCGGACTCTCGATGGCGTGGATATGCGGCGGTGGCTGACCCGGCCTACCCAGGAGCGAGTGGTCCCGATCGAGGGCTGGCCGGTGACCAACGGTACGCAGCGCTACTACTCCGGCGTCCGCGTCGGCGACTGGACCTACGTCCGCCTGCGCCACGGGGGTGAGGAGCTCTACAACCGCGCCCACGACCCGTACGAGCTGCGCAATCTCGCGCGGGTCCCCTCGGCTCAGCTGAAGCTGCTGCAGATGCGGATCCTGACTGCGGAGTATCGGAACTGTGCCGGCTCGAGCTGCCCGAAGGGGTTCACTCCGGCGTAGGTGGTGCTGCTGGTTTCCCCGGCTGGCCGGGGAAACCAGCAGCTACGCCTCAGCGCAGCTGATACAGCGTGGTCCGCTCCCGCACCGGCCGGTCGATGCCGGCGGCGATCTGGGTGATTTCCTCGACGGTCTTGGCCGAGCCGTACTCCGAGCCGGCCATCCGCGAGATGGTCTCCTCCATCAGCGTGCCGCCCAGGTCGTTCGCGCCGGCGTTGAGCATCGCCTGCGTGCCCTCGACGCCGAGCTTGACCCACGAGGTCTGGATGTTGGAGATCCGGCCGTGCAGCATGATCCGTGCCATCGCGTGGACGGCGAGGTTGTCCCGCAGCGTCGGCCCCGGTCGGGCAGCGCCGGCGAGATAGATCGGCGCCGAGGTGTGGACGAAGGGCAGCGGTACGAACTCGGTGAAGCCGCCGTACCCGCCCTCGATGGCCTTGTCCTGGATCCCCGCCAGCACCTTGAGGTGGCCGACCCAGTGGCGGGGATTGTCGACATGGCCGTACATCATCGTCGAGGTCGTCGGGACGCCCACCCGGTGTGCGGTCGAGACGATCTCGATCCACGTCTTGGCCGGCAGCTTGCCCTTGGTGAGCACCCAGCGGACCTCGTCGTCGAGGATCTCCGCAGCGGTGCCCGGCAACGAGCCGAGCCCTGCCTCGCGGGCCTTGATCAGGAAGTCCTCGATCGAGAGGCCGGTGCGGGCTGTGCCGTTGACGACCTCCATCGGGGAGAAGGCGTGCACGTGCATCTCCGGCACCCGGCTCTTCACCGCCGCGACCAGGTCGAAGTAGGCGGTGGCGGGCAGTTGCGGGTCGATGCCACCCTGCATGCAGACCTCGGTCGCGCCGAGGTCCCAGGCCTCTGCGGCCCGGTCGGCGACTTCGTCGTAGGACAGGGAGTAGGCGTCGGCGTCGGTGCGCCGCTGGGCGAACGCGCAGAACCGGCAGCCGACGTAGCAGACATTGGTGAAGTTGATGTTGCGGTTGACGATGTAGGTCACCGTGTCACCGACTGCGTCCTTGCGCAGGTCGTCCGCCAACCGGGTGACCTGACGGAGCAGGTCGCCGTCGGCGGTCATCAGCGTGTAGGCGTGCTCGTCCGACAGATTGCCCGGATCCTTCTCGGCGGCGCGGAGGGCAGCAATGCCGGCTGCTGTCGCGGACGAAACGGTGGGGATTCCCGGCGTGCCGCCCACGGCCTCGTCCGGGGCGCCGGTGTGCTTGGCAGCCTCCCGGACCGCGTCCCAGTCGCCGTACACGCTGTCGAAGTCCTCGCGCCGGTCGTGGGTGCGGCCCTCGGTGTCGATGGACTCGTGCAGGTCGGTGCGTCCGACGCTGGCGAACCCGCCGTCCGGCTCCTGCCAAGCGATGCCGGCCTGCGGTCGAACCTCGGGTACGGCGAGGCCGTCGGGCCCGGCGAGCGCTGCCACGTGGGCGCTGACCCGCGGGTCGAGCCACGGACCACCTCCCGGGCGCAGCCCGGCCAGGACGTACTCCGGGTGGACCGTCAGCCGCGGCCGCAGCTCGAAGCCGCACCCCGCGCTCATCCGGCGCAACGCGTCCAGCGACGGCCAGGGTCGTTCCGGATTCACGTGGTCGGGCGTGAGCGGGGAGACGCCGCCCCAGTCATCGACCCCTGCACCGAGCAGGGCACGGCACTCCTCGAGGTCGACCAGATTGGGCGGCGCCTGGACGCGCGCCTTGGGGCCGAGGACGATCCGCGTGACGGCGATCGCCGCGCGGTACTCGTCCAGTGCGAGGTCGTCTGCGTGGCGCATCGCGGTGTCCGGCTTGGCCCGGAAGTTCTGCACGATGACCTCCTGGAGGCCGCCGTACTCCTTGTGCACCCGGCGCAGGGCGAAGATCGTCTCCGCGCGCTCCTCCAGCGTCTCGCCGATGCCGACCAGCAGCCCCGACGTGAACGGGATCGAGAGTCGGCCGGCGTCCTCCAGGACACGGAGCCGGACGTCGGGGTCCTTGTCCGGGGAGCCGTAGTGGGCCTCGCCCTTGGTCTCGAAGAGCCGCCGTGAGGTGGTCTCCAGCATCATCCCCATCGAGGGCGAGACCGGCTTGAGTCGGTTGAGCTCCTGCCACGACATCACGCCCGGGTTGAGGTGAGGCAGCAGGCCGGTCTCCTCCAGCACCCGGATCGCCATCGCCCGAATGTAGGAGAGCGTCGAGTCATAGCCCCGGCTCTCCAGCCACTCCTGGGCCTCGGGCCAGCGGTCTTCAGGGCGGTCGCCGAGGGTGAACAGCGCCTCGAGGCAACCCAGCTTGGCACCCTCGGCGGCGATCTCGAGGATCTCGTCCGGCGAGAGGAACGGCTCGCGCCCCTCCCGGGCAGCCTGCGTGGGGGTCTCGACGAACGTGCAGTAGTGACACCGGTCGCGGCACAGCCGCGTCACCGGAATGAAGACCTTCGGGGAGTAGGTAACGGTCGCCGGTCGGCCGGCAGCGACCAAGCCCGCATCGCGGACCTTGGCGGCGGCGGCACACAGCCGATCGAGATCCTCGCCGGTGGCGGCGAGCAGGGCGGACGCTTCGGGTACGTCGAGGGCTGCGCCGCGCTCGGCGCGGGCGAGTGCCCGGCGTACCTGCTGGGGGGTGGGGGCTGGCTGCGACATCCCTGTCAGGCTAGCCCTCTCCCGAAGAACGGTGCCGGTCGGTCAGCAGGTGGAAGAATCCGCGGCCGGCTGGCGTTGAGCAATGCCCGGAAACGCGCTGAGGGGTCCGGAACCCCCACACGGTTCCGGACCCCTCGGTGCTTGAGACAAGTAAACGCCTCATGGGTGTCCTGATCCGGCCACAGTCAGGTATCGGACATCGGCCGGATCCAGGAGCTTGTCTCGATCAGGGCCTCACTTGACCTTGACCTTGACGGACTTGCTGAACTTCGCGACCTGGGCGGACCCGGCGTACTTGACGGTGAGCTTGTGCTTGCCCTTGTGCAGCTTCTTCTTGAGCGTGAGGACGAGCTTGCCGTTCTTGATCTGGGCCTTGCCGATCAGCTTCTTGCCGTCGTAGACCTTCACCTTGCCGGGAACGGTCGTCACGCCGGCGATCTTCAGGGTGAGCTTCTTGGAGCTCGACTTGATCTTCGCGGCCTTGATCTTGGTGACCTGGGCCGGGTGCGGAGCGGCCTGCGTGGTGGGCTGCGGCGCCGGGGTGTGGCTTCCCGTGGCCGGGGCCTTGTACGCGCCGAGGGAGTAGGTGGCTGCCGTGCTGGTGAACAGGCCGTTGGCGGCGGTCACGCTGACCTGGTAGGAGTCGCCGGGGACGAGCTGCTGGTCGTCGTAGCCGAGCTGGACGTCGCTCGGATCCCAGATGTCCGAGCTCACGATGTCGCCCTTGGTCGGGTCGGTCGTGTCGTGCAGTGTGACGGTGTAGTCGATGAACGTGTCATCGCTGCCGGGTGCGGTCGCCGTCCAGGCGCTGGAGCCGGACGAGGCCGCAGGCGAGAACGAGACGTCGGCCCAGGTGTCGCCGCGGGTGACGCTCACATGGGACGGGGCACCAGGGGCGGACACGACATCGAGCGTCTGGTCGCTCGTGGTGTCGGAGTCGTAGTCGTAGGCACTCTCGGCGATCACGACGTCGCCCGCTGCGTCGACGGCCACGGCGTTGACGCTGTCGTCGCCGCCGGCGTAATAGTCGGCATTCGGGTTGTCGCCGTACGTCCCCAGCTTGTCGGTGGCGACAGCGAAGATGCCGTCGTCGCCGGCGACGTAGGCGGTGGACCCGTCAGCGGAAAGTGCGAGTCCCTGGGCGAAGCCCAGGTACTGATAGGCGGGGGTGCCTGCGCCCTTGACCGCGTAGAGCCCGCTGCCGTCGCCGTTGATCGTCGTGACATACGTCGTGCCGTCGGCACCAACGGCGATGCCGCTTGCGTAGGAGCCGCCGTCGGCCGGCTCGACGACCTGCGACGTGACGTCGTCGATGGTGGTGTTGCCGGCGTCACTGCCCAGCGACCACAGATCAACGTTCGCGCCGCCGTTGTCGTTCTCGTCGCTGTCGTTGGCGGCGATCTGGAGCGTGTCGCCGTTCGGGGAGAAGGCGATCGCCCCAAGGGCGGAGAAGCCAGTGGAGGGTAGGGTCGCAGTAACCGCCAGGTTGCTGTTCATGACGATCACGTTGTCCCAGCCTGCTACGGCGATACGGCCGTCGGAAGATACGGCTACGTTCTGCGGCGTGCCGGTGTCAGGGAGGGTCTGGGGACCGCTCACGGTGCCGTCTGCGGAGACAGTCCACAGCTCGGCATCGCCGGTCTGGTCGTCGCTGCCGGCGACGTACACGGTGTTGCCGTGGCTGGTAATCGCGGACGGATCGGCGTTGGTGCCGAGGCCGATCATCGTCACGGTGTCGCCGACGACCTTGACCAGCGCGGAGCCGGTGATGTCGGAGCCATCGTCCGACTGCTGGCCGGTGTCGTAGTCGCCGAGCAGGTAGGTGGCACCGGCTACCGGGACGACCTGGCTCGCGCTGAACTGGTCGGGCCACGTGCCCGCGGCGTTGGCGGCACCCGTGCCGCAGGCCAGTCCGGTCGCGGCCAAGGCGGCGGCCGCGATGCCGGTGTAGAGCTTCTTCATCTGCATTCCTCCAAACGGATGTGCGGGCCGCTGCGAACCGCACATGTCCCGATTCGGCAGCGATCGGCGGCCGCCGGAGGAGTCGCGGTGTCCGGGTCCGGACATGTCCGGGATCGGACGTGGTGCCCGCTTGTTAAAGAAGCCGTGCGACCATCACCGCATGTCCCGTCGTCACCTCGACCTGCTTGCGACGGCGCTGCGGGCCAGGCCGCGCACCGTCGCAGCGCTCAGTGAGGTGGCGATGCGCGATCTCGCGACTGTGCGGGAGCAGGTCCAGGCGCTGGCAGCGGACGGCTATCTCGCGCTCCATGGCGAGGAGATCCACTATCACGCACCGGACGAGGCGGTGGCCGAGGTCGTCCGACGGCGTGCTGCCGAAGTGACAGCCGAGGTCGGGGGTCGGCTGCGCGAGCTCACCGAGCTGGTCGCCCAGTTGCCGGCGCTGGCGCGCGATTGGGAACTCGGCGGGGCCAGCCATGGCATCCTCGACATCGAGGTCTTCCACGGATGGTCGGCGGTCACCGATCTCTGGCACCAGGTCATCGAGAAGCGGGACCTGCGGCGGACAGACATCATGCTGCCGGACGCCTCCCCGCTCTACGTCGCCAACCCGGCGATGCAGGCGGTGTGGCATAACGTGATCGGTCGTGCCGGCAACCGAGCCCGGGTGCTCGCCAATCTTGCCGACGCGGGCCACCCCGAGGCGGCCGATCGCGTTCGCCAGGAGCTTGCCGCCGGTGTGGAAATCCGGATGACGTCGGACCCGGTCAGCTGGTTCTGGGTCGCGGACGGCGAGATCGTGGCGCTGCCGCTGGCTTGGGGCGAGACGTGGCCGACGTCCACGATCGCCATCCGCAGCCCAGCCGTGGCCGGGATGGCGCAGTGGGTCTTCGACGAGATGTGGGCCGATGCCGTACCCGTGTTCGAGGATCCGGCGCAATGGGATCCCCTGTTGCGACTGATGGCTCGCGGCGCCACGCTCGAGGCCGCCTCCCGTGCGCTCGGCATCTCCGACCGGACCGGACGTCGCCGGATCTCCGACGCGATGGACCATTTCCGCGTCTCGAACCTCTTCGCACTCGGCGCGGCCTGGAGTCGCAAGCGCGGGTAGTGGCTAGTGGGCGGGGAGCCACTCCTTCACTTGGCTGACCGCCGCCAGCGCGTCGGTGCCGGGCGCCGGGGTGACCTGGAGGCTGGTCACGCCGGCGGCATGGAAGGCGGCGATCCGCTCCTTGACGTACGACGCCGGGCCGACCAGGTTGCCGGCCTCCAGCCACTCCAGCGGCACCAGCGCCTCGGCGTCGCGCTTGTGGTCGTCGAGATAGAGGTCCTGGATCTTCTTGGCCTGCTCCTCGAAGCCGTAGTGGCATGCCATGTCGTAGTAGAAGTTCTTGCCGCGTGCTCCCATGCCGCCGACGTAGAGCGCATAGATCGGCCGCATCCGGTCCAGCGCCTTCTTGGTGTCCTCGCCTTCACCGATGGCGAGGATGCCGCCGGCGCTGATCTGGAGGGTGCCCAGGTCGGTGCTCCGCTTGGCCCCGCCGGTGGCGAGCGCCTCGCCCCAGACGGTCTGGACCTTCTCGGGGTAGAGCAGCCAGGGCAGCCAGCCGTCGGCGACCTCGGCGGTCATCGCGACGTTCTTTCCGCCGAGGGCGGCCACCCAGAGGGGTACGGCGGGGCGCTCGGGCTTGTTGAGCAGCTTGAGCGGCTTGCCCAGGCCGAGTCCTTGATCGGCCGGAAGCGGCAGCTGGTAGATGCCGTCGCTGGTGACCCGTTCGCGCCGCAAGCCGCGACGCAGAATGTCGATGACCTCGCGCGTCCGACCCAGTGGTCGGTCGTAGGGGACGCCGTGGAAGCCCTCGACCACTTGCGGGCCACTGGCGCCGAGGCCGATCACGGCACGGCCGCCGGAGACGTTGTCGAGGCCGGCCGCGGTCTGCAACAGTGCCCCGGGCGTGCGGGAGTAGACGTTGAGGATCCCAGCGCACAGCTCGACCCGCTCCGTCTTGGCAGCGAGGTAGCCCAGCAGCGAGACCGAGTCGAAGCCGTAGGCCTCGGCGACCCACAGCTGGTCGAGCCCTGCCTTCTCCAGTGCCACCACTTGGTCCGCGGCGACGCGGGGGTTGCCGGAGTAGGCCAGTTGGGTGGAGAGCTTCATGCGGTCGATTCTGTCAGTGGTCGGTCGTATGGGTGAGCAGCCAGCGCGGAAGTGCGGCGAGGAGCAGTGCGAGCGCAGCGGCTGCGATCACCGCGACGACGATCGCCGCACCCGTGCCGACGACGATCTCGGTGACGAAGAAGCCGATGCCGACGACCAGGAGGGCGAGGGTGAGCAGGACACAGGTGATCAGCCGGCGGCTGGCCTGGACGACACGGTCCTTCACGTGCCGGCCGGAGAGCCGTTGGTGGACGGCGACGGCCGACATGACCAGTGCGGTGGTCAGTAGGGAAAGCCCGACCAAGACGAGATAGGCGGCCTTCTCGCCGCCGCCGAGCGTCGTGAAGCGACTCTGGAAGGGCAGGGTGAGCAGGAAGCCGGAGGTCAGTTGAGCCCCGGTCTGCATGACGCGCAGCTCCTGGAGCAGATCCGCGAAGAGCCGGTCCATCCGCTCCG
>Ga0164242_10008178_pt1 | contig 11362 bp, 10 predicted proteins | sample OricomgcompostMG_FD_108783 | JGI IMG/M metagenome (GOLD analysis project Ga0164242, IMG submission 108783) | Miracle-Growth compost microbial communities from Emeryville, California, USA - Original compost - Miracle growth compost (MG) ...
GAAGCCGACCGTGTTGGCGTTGGAGATGTTGTTGCCGGTCACGTCGAGCATGGTCTGGTTGACCCGCAGGCCGCTGATGCCGGAGAAGAGGGAACGAAGCATCGCGTTGTCCTTTGTTCGGTGATGAGGGATCAGGCGTTGGTGGGGGTGGTGCCGCTGGCGCCACTCGTGTCGGTCGTGTTGTCGGTGGTGTCACCGCTGCTGACGCTGGCGACGGAGTTGAGGGCGACCTGCTGATCGCCGACGTTGACGACCGGCCCCGACGGGCTGAAGTCGACGCTGTCGACGGCTCCCGAGCGGACCGTGCCGTTGGCATCCACCCAGCTGACGTTCTTGCCGATCATCGACGCCGAGCCGAAGGCGAGCTGGGAGGAGAGCACCATGCCCATCTCGCTCTGCATCTCCTGGATCGCCTGTACCTCGGTGAAGGTCGCGTTCTGGGTGAGCATCTGCGAGGAGTCGGTGGGGTTCATCGGGTCCTGGTACTCCATCTGCGCCACCATCAGCTGCAGGAACGTCTGGGAGTCGTCGGCGCTGCTGGAGCCGCTGGTGCTGCTCGACGAGTCAGAGGCGTTGTTGGCGGCGAAGATGCCGTAGTCGCTGGTGATCGGGGAGACGGTCAAGGGGTCCTCCTCAGATGAGCCGGTCGAGGCCGGCGGTTGCGGTTCGGACGGTGGGAAGCCGTGTGCCGGACTGGGCGTCGGGCGCCGTCGTCAGGCTCGGCCGATGCGGGAGTGGCGGGTCGGGTTGCGTTCGTGGCTGCCGGTGGTGCTGGCCGTCGCCTTGGGCGTGCGCCTGTGCCTCGGACTGCGCGTGCGAGTGCGCCTGGGCGAAGGCTTGGGACTGCTGACGGCTGCCGCCGTCGGTGGCCGAGCCGAGACCTGCGCCGGTGGGGGCAAGGTCACGGAACTCGACGTGAGCGTTGGCCCCGGTGGACTTCAGCAGCTGCCGCAGTTCCGGAGCGCCGTGCTGAAGCGCGGTGCGCGCGGTGCCGCTGGTCGGATCGGTGGCGACGCTGACCCGGACGTTGTCGCCGCGGACCACGACGGTCACCCGGACCTCGCCGAGATCCTCGGGGTGCAGCGTGATCGCCAGTCGGTGGGTACCCGGGGTGGCCGCGACCCTGGTGACCTCGGGGAAGACCTGACGCAGCACTGCCGTCGCCTGTCCGGTGCCGTCGTCGGTGGTCACGGCGGCGGGGGTGGAAGCCGCGGCGGCCGGGAGGGGGTCGATCCCGGCCGCCGCGGAGCTGGTGGTGAGCGCGGGGTCGGCCGCGGCCGGTGCGCTCGGGGTGACCTGGGTGGTTGATGACGCGTCCGCGGAGGCGGTGGTGGCCGCCGGCTTGGTGTGGTGCGGGGCCGGCGGCTGCGGCGTCGAAGCGGTCACTTCGACGGGCATAGCGGTCGTGACAGCGGCCTGAGCCAGGGGCGTCCCCGCGGGGGAGAGAGGAGCGGAATCGGTGCTCGCCGGCGCTATGCCCGTCGAGGTGATCACCGCCCGGGTCTGGACGTCGGCGGTCGCAGCGCCGTGGCGCTCCGTGACGTGCGGCTGCGAGATCGCGGCAGGTGCGGTGGCGAGGGAAATGCCGGACGTGCCAGCGGGCGTCCCCGGCTTCCCGGATTGCTGGGTGGGGGCTGGCAGCGGCTGGCCGAGCGGGCCGACAGCACCGATGGCGGCGGCCAGCTCGGCGAGGAAGCCGAGGGCGCTGCCGGCGCCGGCCTCGTGGTGCGCTCGGGGGCGGTGACCGGCCTTGCCGCTCGCGCTGCTGGTGCTGAGCACACCCGCCTTGGGCGACGGCAGCGGCGACGGGAGAGGAGTCGTCTTCACGATCCCTCCGCCAATGCGAGGACGTCGCGGACGTAGTGCTGCGTCTCGGCATAGGGCGGGACGCCGCCGTACTTGAGGACGGCCCCGGGCCCCGCGTTGTAGGCCGCGACCGCGAGGGTGGTGCTGCCGCCGAACCGCTTGAGCAGGCTGGCGAGGTAGTCGGCGCCGCCGTTGATCGACTGGGTGGCGTTGAGCGGGTTCGTGACGCCGAGGCCCTTCGCGGTGGCCGGCATCAGCTGCATGATCCCCTCGGCGCCGGCCTTGCTCACCGCGCTCGGGTTGAAGCCCGACTCCTGCTTGGCCACCGCCGCGATCAGCTTCGCTGGGACACCGGTCCGGGCCGAGGCGGCATTGATGACGTCCGAGTACGGCGTAGAGCTGCCAACGCCGCTTGCCACCGCAGTGGCGGCCGGAGCTGCGACGCGACCCGAGGTGTCGATCGAGCTGCCCAGCACCCGGCGGATCGAGGAGACCGGCTCGCCGAAGTCGGCGACCTTGATCTCCTTGACGCTCTGCCCGGTGTGGGGTGCCTCGATCATCATCCCGTCGCCCTCGTAGATCGCGACGTGGTGGACCGGGGAGCCGAAGAAGAGCAGGTCACCGGGCTGTGCCTCGCTCAGCGAGGAGACCGGGGTGCCGACCTTCGCCTGGTCGCGGGAGACGCGGGGGAGATCGATGCCGAGGTCGCCGTACACCTGCTGGGTGAGGCCGCTGCAGTCGAGCCCGGTGCTCGGATCCGTGCCGCCCCAGACGTAGGGGACGCCCAGATAGCGGCGGGCGTCGGCGACCACGTCGCTGCCGGAGGTGGATCCCGCCGCGCTCGAGCCGTAGCCAGGTGGAGGGGCGATGGTGCTGCCGTCGTTGGTGGCGACCACGGCGCTCGACCCGTCGGTGCTGGCGGTCGCGGTGTCGGTGGCGGTGCGCAGCGCGGTGGAGAAGTCGCTGTCGGTGCTGGCCGAGGCGGTGGACGCGCCGCTGCTGCTGAGCGCTGCGAGCTGGGTCTGGATCTGCTGGATCCGGCTGGCCATGTCGCTCAGGCCGTCGGTGGTCGGATCGACGCTCATGGTGCTCATCGGTGGGCCTCGCGGGACGTCCTGGCCCAACGGACCGAGGCCAGGTCGTCGAGCTCCTTGACCTCGGCCTTCGCGCGCTCGACGCGCCGGCGCTCGGCGCGTTGCTCCAGCAGGTGCTCGACAGCGGAGAGTTGTGCCTTGTCGGACTGCCACCTGGCGCGGGCGCCCTCGACCACCGCGTGGTGAGAGGTCGCCCCCTCCCGAGCCTCGCGCAGATGCGCGCCCAGAGCGGCGGTGCCGGTGCGGAAGAGCAGGATCTCGGCAGGGGTTCCGGAGGCGGCACCGGGAAGAGCGGTGAGGCGGTCGGCGAGAGCCGAGACGCGCTCCTCCAGCGACCGCTGCTCGACCAGGGCGAGCTGGAGGCCCAGACGACTGTCGTGCTCCCGCACACCACGAACGCGCGCGACGGCGTTCAGGCCGCGGTCGGCCGCGGATCGGGTAGCGCTCAAGGCACAGAACTTCCTGCTGATGACGCGGTGCCGATCCATCGGCTTCGGTCGTGAGCGCTCCTTGCTCACCGGCCTCATCGGCCGCGTGACGCGGCACCTGAGAGTGGTGAGCGGAGAATTCTGTGCGGTCCTTGCGGGTCAGAGGGTCAGGGCAGCACGCGGTCCCGGCCGGCGAGGTAGCCGAACCCCACCAGGATCACCTGCAGCACGAGCAGGACGATCAGCGCCGGCGTCCACGAGCCGGCGGCATCATGGATGGCGCCGACCAGGACCGGCCCGGCCGCGGCAAGCAGGTAACCGACCGCCTGCGCCATGCCGGACAGCGAGGCCGCCTGCGAGTGGTGCTTGGTGCGCAGCCCGAAGAACGACAGTGCAAGCACGATCGTCCCGCCGCCGGCGAGGCCGGCGACGCTGTCCCACACGGCTCCGAGCCGCGGCGCGGTCAGGATGCCGACCACGGCGATCACGAACAGCATCGGGTACGCCGTGGCGATCAGCCGCTGGTCGCGCGACCGCGCCAGCAGTCGGGAGCAGCTCAGCGCCCCGGCGATCGCGAAGGCGTTGAGCATGAACTGGTGGACGCCCGCGGAGCCCGCGCTGACGCCGGCGTCCTTCTCGATGGAGGGCAGCCAGGTGATGAGGACGTAGAACGCGACCGACTGCAGGCCCATGAAGGCGGTGATCTGCCACGAGAGCGCGTGTCGCCACGGTGCGCCGGTCGGGTGGGTCGGGTCCTGGTGGAGGGTGCCGTGCGCGGTCACGTCGTCGGCCGCGGCCGGGACCGCGGTGTGCCGCCGCAGCTGCGGAGCCATGATGCCGATGGTCAGCACGGCGAGGCCGGCCCACATGCCGAGCGGCAGCCGCCAGCTGATCGATCCGAGATGAGACATCGGTACGGCGACGCCGGCCGCGGTGGCGGCGAAGATCGACTGCACCGCGGAGTAGGCGCCGGTGACCTGTCCGATCCGGGTCGGGAAGTCCCGCTTGACCAGCGCCGGCAGGACGACGTTGAGCACCGCGATGGCGACCCCGAGCAGCGCGGTCCCGATCCACAGCAGCGGCAACGCGGGGAGCGAACGGACGACCAGGCCGGCGGCCAGCACGCCCAGTGCCAGCGCGAGGCAGCGCTCGAAGCCGAGCCGTCGGCCGAGTCCGGGTGCGAACGGCGAGACCAGCGCGAAGGCGATGAGCGGGAGGCTCACCAGGACGGAGGCGGTGAGGTCGGAGAGGCCGAGGTCACGCTGGACGCCGTCGAGCACGGGGCCGACGGTGGTGATGCCGGCGCGCAGGTTGCCGGCCACCATCAGCAGGCCGACCAGCACCAGCGTCGGGCTGAGCGCATCCGCTGCCGATCGGGCGCGGACCTCGGTGGTCTGGATGCTCATCGTGGTGTCGGTTCCGTTCCGTTGTTCGCGGTCGAGGTGGTGGTTCCTGCGCCGTGTGCGACGACCAGCCGCACCATCCGCTCCGCTGCGTCGGCCGCTGCGTCGGCATCCCCGGCGACGACCGCCTTGACGACGTCCGCGTGGGACGCGTCGACGTCGGCCAGCTCGGCGGCGAGGACCGAGAAGTCCTTGTCGGGGTCGAGGTCGCGGTGTGCCTGTTCGACGCCGCCGGTGCCGCGGTAGAGCTCGGCGAGCAGTGCGTTGCCCGATGCCTCGAGCAGCAGGCTGTGCAGGACGAGGTCCGCCGCGGTGTACGCCGACAGGTCCTGCGCGGCGCTGCGATCGGTCAGCGCCCGGCGGAGCTGCTCGCGCTGCTCGGCGGTGGCGCGGCGGGCTGCCAGCCGGGCGCCCTCGCGTTCCAGCAGCAGCCGCACCTCGGCCACGTCGGCGGCCCGGTCCAGCTCGATGCGCCGGGCGACCGCCGGCGCCAGGTCGCTGGTCGCCGTCACGTAGGTGCCGTCGCCGGGACGGGCGCGCAGCAGGCCGGCGTGCACCAGCGACCGCAGCGCCTCGCGCACGCTGTTGCGGCTGACACCGAGCTCGGCCACCAGCTCCATCTCGGTCGGAAGGCGGGTGCCGACCGGGAACTCGCCCTCGGCGATGCGGCGGCGCAGCTGGCTCGCGACCTGCTCGGCGAGCGGGACGTTGGGCTCGAGGCGGCTCATGAGGCCAAGGTAAAGGGAAAGTGCCAAATGTCCAACATTTGCCGGTTCGGCTGCATACCGATGGACCACCACAGACGACGCGCGTGTCAGGCGACGTACGCCATGATCTCCGCGAGTACGTCGAGGGCCTCGTGCAGCAGCGCGTCGCTGATCGTCAGCGGCGGCAGGAACCGGATGACGTTGCCGTAGGTCCCGCAGGTCAGCGCGATCACGCCGGCCTGGTGGGCAGCGGCGGCGATCGTTCGGGTCAGCGCCGCGTCGGGGTCGAGGGTGCCGGGCACGGTGAGCTCAACAGCCAGCATCGCGCCGCGGCCCCGGATGTCGGCGATCGCCGGGTGCGAGGCCTGCAGCGTCTTCAGCCGGGCGCGGAGCAGCGTCTCGATCGCCCGGGCGCGAGCGGCGAGATCGTGCGTCCGCATCTCCTCGATCGCGCCGAGCGCGGCGGCGGCCGCCACCGGGTTCCCGCCGTACGTCCCGCCGAGACCACCGCTGTGGACGGCATCCATGATCTCGGCCCGGCCGGTGACCGCCGCGAGCGGCAGCCCGCCGGCGATGCCCTTCGCGGTGGTGATGAGATCGGGGACGACGCCCTCGTGGTCGACCGCGAACCACGCGCCGGTGCGGCAGAAGCCGGCCTGGATCTCGTCGGCGACGAGGACCACGCCGTTGGCGGCGCACCAGGCGGCGATGGCGGGCAGGAAGCCGTCGGCGGGTACGACGAAGCCGCCCTCGCCCTGGATCGGCTCGATCACCACGCAGGCGACCTGGTCGCCGCCGACCTGCTTCTCGATCACGTCGATGGCGCGGGCCGCTGCCTCCGGTCCGGACAGGCCGCCGTCGCGCAGCGGGTAGGACATCGGGGCGCGGTAGACCTCGCCAGCGAACGGCCCGAAGCCGTGCTTGTAGGGCATCTGCTTGGCCGTCATCGCCATGGTCAGGTTCGTGCGGCCGTGGTAGGCGTGGTCGAAGACGACCACGGCGTCGCGCCCGGTGAACGAGCGGGCGATCTTGACCGCGTTCTCGACCGCCTCGGCGCCGGAGTTGAACAGTGCCGACTTCTTCGCGTGGCCGCCCGGCGTCACGGCGGCCAGGGCCTCGCAGACCTCCACATAGGCGTCGTACGGCGTGACCATGAAGCAGGTGTGGGTGAACGCGTCCAGCTGCGCCTTCGCGCGTTCGACCACCGCGGCCGCGGAGCTGCCGACGGTGGTCACCGCGATGCCGGAGCCGAGGTCGATGAGGTGATTGCCGTCGACGTCGACGACGATCCCGCCCGCCGCCTGTGCGGCGAAGACCGGCATCGTCGTACTGACGCCGTCGGCCACCGCTGCGGCCTTGCGCGCCATCAGCTGGATCGAACGGGGCCCGGGCAGCTCCGTGACGAGGCGGCGCTGCTGGGCGACGCCGTTGACGGTGGGGACGGTGTCGGTCGGCGTGCTCATGCAGCCAGTCTCCGAGGGTGGAGGTCCGGTGTCCATGGGCGTCACCGGGCGATCGAGGCCAGCTCTGCCCAGGTCGTCTCCGTGGGCGACACCTCGTCCATCCGTTGTTGCAGGAACCGCTCGATGTGACCCATCCGGGCGATCGCCGCATCCGCCACCGGGTCGGCGCCGCTGACGTAGGCGCCGATCTCCACCAGCTCCTTGACGCTGCGGTACGCCGCCAGCATTCGGCGTACCGCGCGGGCATCCTGCTGCTGCTCGGCCGTGCAGATCGCCGACGTCAGCCGGGAGATCGACTCCAGCACGTCGACGGAGGGAAAGTGGCCCGACGTGGCCAGGTCGCGGGAGAGCACGATGTGGCCGTCGAGGATCGAGCGGGCGGTGTCACCGATCGGGTCCTGGAGGTCGTCGCCTTCGACGAGCACGGTGTAGAGGCCGGTGATCGAGCCGTCGGGGGAGGTGCCGGCGCGTTCCAGCAGCCGCGGCATCAGGCCGAAGACCGAGGGCGGATAGCCGCGGGTCGCCGGCGGCTCGCCGGCGGAGAGCCCGATCTCGCGCTGTGCCATCGCGACCCGTGTCAGCGAGTCCATCATCAGCACGACGTGCTTGCCGGCGTCGCGGAACCACTCCGCGATCCGAGTCGCCACGAACGCGCTGCGCAGACGCTCGACGGCCGGCGCGTCAGAGGTGGCGACCACGACGACGGACCGGGCCAGGCCCTCGGGTCCCAGGTCGTTCTCCAGGAACTCCCGCAGCTCACGGCCACGCTCGCCGACCAGCGCGATCACCGACACCTCGGCCTCGGTGCCGCGGGCGATCATGCTCAGGAGGGAGGACTTGCCCACGCCGGAGCCGGCCATGATGCCGATCCGCTGGCCGCGGCCGCAGGGCACGAGCGCGTCCAGGGCACGCACGCCGAGGCCGAGCGGCTCGGTGATCCGGGGTCGCAGCAGCGCGTTGGGGGTCTCGGCGTCGACCGTGACCGACTCCAGGTCGAGGGCGTCGAGGGCTGGGCCGCCGTCGATCGGGCGGCCGAGGCCGTCCAGGACCCGACCGCGCAGCGCCTCGCCGACGCGGATCCGCAGCGGGCCGCCGGTGTACCGCACGTGGTCGCCGATCCGGACGCCGTTCAGGGTGCCGAGGGGCAGGCAGACGGCTCCGTCGGTGCGCAGGGCGACGACCTCGGCGAGCAGGCCGTCGGGGGAGCGCTGCACCTCCACCAGGTCGCCGACCGCCAGCGGCAGCCCGGTGATCACCAGGTGCAGGCCGGCGAGCTCGACGACGGTGCCCAGCGTCAGCGGTCTGGCGGCGGCGAGGGCGGCGGCCCGGATCTCCGGCGCGATGACCGTCATGCGAGCACCTGGCGGACACGCTCCAGCGCCGCGTCGATCCGCAGGTCGGTTATCGCGCCGTTGCACTCGACGAGGACGTCCGCACGGCTCAGCGCGGGGTCGGCGACGACCGCCAACCCGGCGGCGCGCAGCTCGTCGTCCGCCGGAGCGGACGCAGCGACCGACGGGTGCAAGCGGACGGTGGCGACGGCGCCGTCGGGTGTCACGCCCAGCGCGCGCCGCACGATGTCAGCGTCGGTGGCGACGGCGACCTCACGCCCGACCAGCGTTGCGGTCAGCTCCCAGGCGAGCGCCGTCGCCTGCGCCTCGACCCGCTCGGTCAGCTCGCCGATCAGGCCCCGGATCTCCGCTGTCGCCGCCGCCAGGGCGGCGAGGGCGGCATGGTGCTCGGTCTCGCGGGCCGCGTCGGCCGCGGCCGCGCGCGCGGTTGACTCGCGGGCCACTTCCGCTGCCTCGGCGGCAGCAGCTGCCTCGGCCGCCCGGCGACCCTGCGCCCAGCCGACGGCGTACCCCTGGGACTGCGCGGCCGCCCTGGCCTCCGCAGCGAGGTCGGCGAGCAGCGATTGCGTGGCCTGGTCGCGTCGATGGACCTGCTCGGCGGTCAGTTCGGGCGTCGCCAGTACGCCGACGTCGCCGACCTCGTCACGCGACAGCACGGCGCCCTGGTTCGAGGCACCGAGGGCCCTGGCCGCGGCGTACTCGAGCGAGGTGAGCCGCTCCGAGAGATCAGACGACGAACTCATCGTCGTTCCCACGCCGGACCATGATCTGGCCCTGTTCCTCGAGCTGCCGGATGGTCCGGATGATCGCCTGCTGCGACTCCTCGACCTGGGCCAGTCGGACCGCGCCGAGCAGCTCGATCTCGTCGAGGAGGTTCTCGGCCGCACGCTGGGACAGGTTGGAGGTGATCTTGGACTTGACCGCCTCGCTGACACCCTTGAGCGCAAGAGCGAGATCGCCCGCGTCGACCTGGCGCAGCACCTGCTGCACCGACCGATCGTCGAGGCCGATGATGTCCTCGAACATGAACATCCGGCTCTTGACCTCGTCGGCCAACTCGGGGTCGAGGCCCTCGAGGCCCTCCACGATGGAGCGCTCCGTGGGCCGGTCGGACCGGTTGATGACATCGACCAGGGAGTCGATGCCTCCGACGCGCGACATCTCGGCCGGCTGCAGCATCGAGGAGAGCTTGCGCTCCAAGATCGACTCCACCGTCCGGATGATGTCGGGGTTGGTGCGGTCCATCACCGCGATCCGGTGGGCGACGATCGCCTGCTGGTAGGCGGGCAGACCCGACATCAGCAGCGACGCCTTGTCCGGCGTCATGTGGGCCAGCACCAGGGCGATCACCTGCGGGTGCTCGTCGGCGATGAAGCCGCGCAGCTGCGCCGGGTCCGCGCGGTGCAGGAACTGGAACGGCATCTGGATGGCCGCCGCGTGCAACCGCTCCATGATCTCGCGGGCCCGGTCGGCGCCCAGCGACTGCTCGAGCAGCGACTGGGCGAAGGCGAAGCCACCCTGGCTGATGTGGGCGTGCGCCGTCATCAGGTCCCGGAACTCGCCGAGCACCTGTTCGGTCTCGGTGGAGGAGATCCGATCGAGGCGGGCGATCTCCGCGGAGATGGTCTCGACCTCGGCGTCGGAGAGGTGCTCCATCACCTGGGCGGCCCGCTCCTTGCCCATCTGGATGAGCAGGACCGCTGCCTTGCGCACGCCGAGCTGGCCGAGGGCGCCGGCGGTCGGAATCGCCATGGTCGTCATCGGGGCGGCTCCACGAGCCAGCCGCGCAGCAGGTTGGCGACGTCCTCGGGCTGCCGCTCCACCAGGGCATTGACCTCCTGGCGCAGGTCGGCGGCCGCGCTGCTCTCCTCCTGCTCGGCAGCCTCGAGGGCGGCCAGGGCCGGGTTGGTGGCCTCCAGCGCGGCGGCGCGCGCCTCGGCGTCGGCCCGGAGCTGCTCGACGACGTACGACGTCGCCTCCTCACGAGCCCGGGTCCGGCGGCGGGCCCGCAGCCAGGCCAGCAGGATCGCGATCGCGATGATCGCGCCGATGCCGACGTCGCGCAGCAGGCGCATCCGCTTGGCGTGGTTGGCGGCGGCGTTCGCGGCGGCCAGCTCCTTGGCCGCGTTCTGCGCAGCGGTCTTGTTGAACGGCATCGTCGTCACGTCGATGGTGTCGCCGCGGCCGGGGTTGATTCCGAGGGACGAGGCGATCAGCTTCTTGACCTGGCTGGGCTGGATGGTGCCGAGGGCGGCGGAGTCGATCGCGACGCCGATGTGCTGGTTCTCGACCTGACCCGGCGCGGAGACGATGTGCTGCCGCGTCTGGTCGACGGCGTTGTCGCTGGTCTCGTCCTTCTTGGTGTAGTTCGCCGGGCCGTCGCTGGTGGTGGTCGACGTGGTCGAGCCCGACGAGGAGTCCATCTCGCCGTCCGGTCCGACGACCCCGCCCACCGAGCTCGCACCGCTGGCCGGGCCGGCGTACTTCTCGGTCGACTTCGTGTCCGACAGCGAGGGGACCGTGGTCGCCTTGCCATAGGTCAGGTTGTCGGTGGTCTTCTGGTCGAAGTTGAGGGTGGCCGTGACGTTCGCGGTCGCGTTGCCCGGGCCGACGATCTTGTCGAGGACCTGCTGGACCTGGGTCTGGAGGTCGTTCTCGTAGGTCTTGGTCGCATCGGCCTCGGCGCTCGCCGTACCGGTGCTGCCGTCGTCGGGCGCGCTGAGCACGTTGCCGTTCTGATCGGTGACAGTGACGTTCTTGGTGTCGAGGCCGTCGATGCTGGAGGCGACGAGGTGCACGATCGCCTGAACCTGCTCGCTGGTGAGCGTGGTGCCGGAGTCGAGCTCGAGGAGGACCGACGCGGTGGTCGGATCCTGCTGGTCGGAGAAGACCTGCTTCTGCGGGATGGCGAGATGGACGACGGCGGTCTGGATGCCGGTCATCGCCTCCAGCGTCTTGTCGAGCTCACCCTCCATCGCCCGCTTGAAGTCGGTCTGCTCCTGGAAGTCGCTGGTCGACAGGCTCTGGTTGTCCAGCAGGCTGTACCCATCGCGGGAGCTGTTGCCGGCCGGCAGGTTCTTGCCCGACAGGGCGATCCGGGTCGAGTAGA
>Ga0164242_10008179_pt1 | contig 11362 bp, 10 predicted proteins | sample OricomgcompostMG_FD_108783 | JGI IMG/M metagenome (GOLD analysis project Ga0164242, IMG submission 108783) | Miracle-Growth compost microbial communities from Emeryville, California, USA - Original compost - Miracle growth compost (MG) ...
GATTATAAAAAAAGTTATGCCCTACTTTGAACACTTTTTGTGCCAAAGCAGGGCAATTTTATTATAATCCACACCCTGAAACTCAATGGGGATAACTATTACAGCTTTTCAGGAACACCCTATTGTTATACCTTTATAGGTTAACCTGCATCGTGATCTCTTCGCTTAAAAAAGGCAATCAGCGGATGATTTTGGGGCCGCCTGCTCTGGTAGAGGCACTGGCCTTTTGTTCATATAATTTGAAGTTTTCAATAAACAAAGAAGCCAATTTATTTGCTTGCTGGTCATAGGCTGCCTTATCCGGCCAGGCTGCTCTCGGATTGAGGATGTCTGATGGAACACCCGGGCAATACTGGGGTTTTAACACCCCAAAAACATCATGCGGTATATAAGGCACATCTTCCAGTTGATTATTTAAAGCGGCCAGAACCATGGCTCTGGTGTATTTCAGATCAATTCGTTTTCCTGTACCATAGGCGCCGCCACTCCAACCAGTATTGATCAGCCAGACATTAATCTGTGGGTGCTTTTGCAGATTACGTCCTAATAATTCTGCATATTCCGTCGGATGTAATGGTAAAAAAACATGACCAAAACAGGCGGAGAATACTGTCTGAGGTTCCTTGATGCCTACTTCCGTTCCGGCTACCTTGGCCGTATATCCACTGACAAAATGATACATCGCCTGCCCTCTGGTCAGTTTTGAGATGGGGGGCAGGACGCCGAAGGCATCACAGGTCAGAAAAAAGATGTTGCTCGGCAGGTTGCCAAAGGAAGGATGTTTGGCGTTTTTGATGTAGCTGAGTGGATAAGCTGCCCGGGTATTCTCTGTTATAGACGCGTCAGCGTAATTGATCCGGTTTTCCCCCGGATAAAAACTGACATTTTCTAGTAGGGTTCCTTTTTTTATGGCGGCGGCTATCTCGGGTTCTTTTTCCGGACTCAGGTTAATACATTTGGCATAACAGCCGCCTTCAAAATTAAAGATGGCATGTTCCGCCCATCCGTGTTCATCATCTCCGATAAGGGCTCTGTCGGGAGCGGCACTCAGGGTGGTTTTGCCGGTACCGCTTAATCCAAAAAACAGGGCCACATCGCCCTTTTGCCCTTCATTGGCGGAGCAGTGCATGGAAAGCACTTTATGGTCATGCGGTAAAAGAAAATTCAAAACGCTGAATATGCCTTTTTTTATTTCTCCGGTATAAGCGGTGCCACCGATTAAAACGATTCTTTTGGTAAAATTAATAATCGTAAAATTGGCCTGTCTGGTACCATCGGTTGAAGGGTCGGCTAAAAAGCCGGGCGCCTGAATAATTTGCCACTTTGCCTGATGGGAGGAATCGGTAGCAGGGGTCTTTAGACTATGATCAATAAAAAGGTTATAACAAAATAAGTTGGCCCAGGGCGTTTCATTGATTACCTGTATCTTCAGATTGTATTCAGGGTATGCGGCCGCACTCACATCCCTGATCCAGATTTCCTTATCAGCCAGATAGGCGATCACTTTATCATACAAGCGATTAAAGACTTCTGTACTGATCGGTATATTGACATTCCCCCAGTCCACTGCACTGGTGGTGATGGCGTCTTTTACAATAAACTTGTCTTTGGGAGACCTGCCGGTAAACTTCCCCGTGTTTACGCATAAAGCGCCTTCTTCACTGAGTCTGCCCTGGCCTAATTGGAGGGTTTGTTGTTCCAGCTGGTCGGGCAGCAGGTTGTAGTAGATTTTTTTTGCATCAAAGAGATTAGGCGCCGCCTTGGGTGCTGCGGTGCTGTTGTCGGATAAAGTTTGCATAACGCGTTTAAAAACTTTTATTTTTATGAACGTACATTTGTTAGTTAATGCAAGGTAGGAATAAATTCTTGAGAACAAAGTATTTCTGCGTGAATAATTTCACTGTTAAAACATTGACAGAACCCTCCTTATAAATCCTGAAAAAATATTTTTATGATTTTTTGTCAGACATTTTCTTTTCTAAAGCCTATTAATTTAATAGAGTATTATCGCTCTCTTGACAATATATAAAATATTGTCAGACAATATTTTATGTGCTGGTTGCAGACCTTAGTGAAATCCCCCCATTTAGGATAATGAATGAGCCGTTTGTGAAAAATACATCCGGTGACCATTAACATCTATTAGTTTAGATTCGATTAAATTCGCAAATGTTAAATAATACAGGCTGTATTTTTTATCGGAATTAATTAGATTCTATGCAAAAATATTGAGGCAGCTATGTAAAATTTGCATTATTTTCAAATACTCATTAAACAAATGAAAATTGCATGAAAGAGCAAACCAGTTATCCGAAGGAAAAAATTAATATTCTCTTTTTAGAGAATATCAGTGACAAAGCCGTTGAGCGTTTTAAGTCCGCAGGTTATACGAATGTGAAAAAACTGACCGGTGCTTTAAACGAAGAAGAACTCGCCAAGGCTATTAAAGATGTTCATTTAATTGGGATCCGCTCGAAAACTAAAATAACTGCAAAGGTTTTAAAAGCCGCCACAAAATTACAGGCCATCGGCTGTTTTTGTATTGGAACCAATCAGGTAGACCTGGATGCCGCTAAAAATGCGGGAGTCGCTGTTTTTAATGCACCTTACAGCAACACCAGAAGTGTGGCTGAATTAGTGATTGCAACCTCTATTTTGTTAATCCGTAAGATATTAGATAAGAATAAAGCGGCGCATGACGGTATCTGGCTGAAAGATTCTAAAGAAAGCTATGAACTGCGTGGCAAAACCATGGGGATAATTGGTTATGGTAATATCGGCACCCAGTTGAGTATTTTGTCAGAAGCGTTGGGTATGAGGGTGTTATTTTATGATGTAGCGACTAAATTACCTTTAGGGAACGCGGCCTCTACCAAATCCATGAAAGAGCTGGTCAGCAAATCTGATATTATTTCTCTGCATGTACCCGAAACACCGGACACCAAAGAGATTGTCAACGAAAAATTATTGAAATCCTTTAAGGACGGCTCTATTTTAATCAACTATGCCAGAGGGCATTGTGTAGACATAGATGCCTTGGTAAAACACCTGCAAAGTGGTCATCTCTCCGGAGCGGCAATCGATGTATTCCCGGTTGAACCTAAAAAAATCGGCGATGCATTTGAAACCCCGCTCAGAGGCTTAAGCAATGTGCTGCTTACACCGCATATCGGTGGTTCCACAGAAGAAGCGCAGGCGAATATCGGGGATGATGTCAGTAAGAAACTTTTTGACTACCTGGAAAACGGGGTGACCAATCAATGTATTACGGTCCCATCTATCGTATTACAGGCGCATCCCAATGCACACCGCATTTTGCATATTCATGAAAATAAGCCGGGTGTGCTTAGTGAAATCAATACTTTATTGTCTAAAAATAAAATCAACGTATTGGGCCAATACTTAAGTACCAATGATACCATTGGTTATGTGGTACTTGATCTGGATAAAAAACTGTCCGGAAAAGCAGTGGAATTACTCAAGGACGTAAAAGGTACCATCAAAGTGCGTACGGTTTATTAATCGCCTACAGGGTTTACAGAAAGATACAATTAAAAAGCCTGTTCTCTTTTTTTGCGCTCAACGCAGAGGAGAACAGGCTTTTTTTTTGCCTGTAGTAAAAGGATCGCACTGACAGATGCCTGGTCCCAGCCCTGAAATATAAACTGGCGGGTTTGTCGCTCAGTGATTAAATTTGCAGTTATGAAACAAGTGGATGTCTTGATCGTCGGGCAGGGGATAGCCGGTACTTTTCTGAGTTTTGAATTGATGGAGGCGGGTTTTTCTGTGATGGTCATCGATAACCAACAGGGTGGTAGCGCCAGTCGGGTTGCCTCTGGCGTGATCAATCCGGTTACCGGTCGCAGGGTGGTGGAAACCTGGAAAATTGGTGCGTTATTACCCCTGGCCCTGGATAGTTATAACCGGATTGCGCTAAGACTGCAGATGCCTCCCGTTGCCAGGGCAGTGGAAATCCTCTCTGTTCACGGAAGTGAACAGATGCGGGATGCTTTTAATAAAAGGATGGAGGCTGGCAGCGCCTATATCCGGGAGATAAATGTAGATAAACCGGGCCGGTTTTTTAACCACCCTTACGGCGCAAGCGTTATTACACCTGCTTTGTTGATCGATATCAAAGGACTGCTGGACCGTTACAGACTTTATTTACAAAGCAAGCAATGTCTGATGGCGTGTCAGATGGACTGGTCCGCGCTACAACTGGATCAGGACAGACTCCAGCAGTACGGAGCCGTGAGCTACCCGTACGGGGCTGCCCCAGAGGAGAAGATACAGGCAAAATGGATAATTGCAGCAGACGGCTGGCAGGCCGGGAGTAATCCTTATTTTAAGCAGCTTGCTTTTCGCTATAATAAAGGAGAGGCTTTAATCGTTGATATAGCCGGCTTGTCCAGAGAATATATTTATAAGCTCAGGTATAGTGTCGTTCCCTGGGAAGGGGATACAATGACCGCCTCAAAAAATCTATTTTGGGTGGGATCTACCTATCAGTGGACTTTTGAGCATGATCAACCAAGCGATGCTTTTAAAGAAAACGTGCTTGAATTTTTAGATAAAGAACTCTTACTGCCCTATAGCGTGGAAGATCATCTGGCGGCCGTCAGACCAGCCAGTATTAACCGACGGCCCTTTGCGGGATTTCACGAGGATTATCCGCAACTTGGGGTTTTAAATGGTCTGGGAACAAAAGGCTGCTCTTTAGCTCCATATCTGGCCCTTGGCTGGCGGGATTTATTGACCCTGGGTAAGGACTTTGATCCGGAACTCAGTCTGGATGCTGACCGGCATTAATTAACCGCTCCGATAATGAATGTCAACCATATGATCAAGGCGGCCTTACCTAAAGCGAAAGCGGCGTCGCCACTAAAAACAGTTCAGATTATTTTTTGACGTGGGTGTATAGTTCCCGGATCAGACCATCAGCGACCCCTATCTTTGGAACGTAAATCTCCTGAGCCCCGGTCCAGCGCATAATTTGTAAATAAATCTGAAGGGCCGGTACAATGACATCTGCCCGGTCTTCTCTTAAATTATACTGATGCATTCTTTGTGGCACCGTGAGGGCTTCAAACTGTTTATAGTAATTTCTAAGGGTTCGAATCGAAAGCGGTTTGCCTTCTTTTGTCTTACTCAGGGAGAATATTTTATTAATATTGCCCCCTGAACCGATGGCTGTTATCGGCAGATCGCAGACGATTTTTTCTTCTACCAGTTTTTTTAGCTGATTCCAGTCATTTTCAGACCACTGACCTTCCAGAAGGCGGATGGTACCGATATTAATGGATTTTTTAAAGATCTGTTTTCCCTTGACATAAAAATTGAGTTCCGTACTGCCACCCCCTACATCAATATATAGATAAGCATGCTCTTTACTAAGCATTTCTGCGATATGGTTTTTAAAGACCAGGGAGGCTTCCTGGGCACCGGTAATGATTTCAATGGGTATGCCTGTTTTCTTTTTTACATCAGCGATAATGGTTTTGCTGTTCTGGGCATCCCGCATGGCACTGGTCGCACAGGCCCGGAACTGTTCTACCCCATAGGCATTCATTAAGTGGCGGTATGCCTGCATGGTATTGATCAACATGGCTTCTCTTTTAGGGCCGATTTTAGAAAGTTTGAAAACATCCATGCCAAGCCTTAGCGGTACCCGCACCAGATTCATCTTACTGAACTCCACATTTTTTCCCTTACCTTTTACATCGGCAATGAGTAAGCGGGAGGCGTTACTTCCTATGTCAATCGCTGCTAATACCATACTGTTTTATTTTCGTTTCGGCAGCCGGACTTTAATGGCTCAGAAGGCTATGCCCTCATGAAAAAAAGTCCGGTTTCCGTTTAATATTTGTTCAGGGTGATCATTCACTTTATGATTCAATAGTCCTCGACTGGTCATCCGGCTCTACCGGCCGGACAAGCGCTTTATCCGCCTGTTCTTTCAGATAGTGATAGATTTCCATCTGTGAACGCACCTCCTTTTGTTTTTCGCTGCTATGAATATACTTATTTTCCAGCGAACTATCCAGAATTCTTGCCTTTACATTATCAGAAAGTTGTATTTCCAGAATATCACGGAGTCTTTTTTTGAGCGTGGGATTCTGAATTTTAACGGCGACTTCCAACCGGTGTTGCAGGTTACGTACCATCCAGTCGGCGGAGGAAATATAGGTGGTATGCTTGCCGCCATGGTGGAAAATGAAGACCCTCGCGTGCTCCAGATATTCATCCACAATACTGATGGCAAACATATTTTTTTTGAATTTTTTAAAGTGTGTATTGGCTGAACAGATGCTGCGAACAATCATTCTGACCGGTACGCCTGCATAGGCCGCCTCGTATAGTTTCTGGATTAAAACATCGTCACTTAAGGAATTGAGTTTTAAGGTGATTCCTGATTTCTTTCCAGCCTTTGCCGCTTCAATCTCCTGGTCGATGCAGGTAATAAAATGCTCCCGCATATTGGTAGGCGCTATAATAAGATGTTTGCACTTTAATAGAATGGATTCATCTTTGAGCTCAGCACTGGCCAGGTACCTGAATATCTTTGAAATATCGGACATGATTGCCTGGTTGGAGGTCAACAGGTAAAAGTCTCCGTATATTTTAGCCGTCTTTTCATTTAAATTGCCGGTAGCGATAAAGCCATAGCTGATCAGTTTATTATGGACCCTTTTTTTTATGACACAGAGCTTGGCATGGACTTTTTTATCCGGGATGCCGATCAGGGTTTTTACACCCTCTTCTTCGAGTCTTTCTTTCCATTCCAGATTGGCCTGTTCATTAAACCTGGCTCTGAGTTCAATCATGACGGTGACCTGCTTGCCATTACGTACGGCATTGATCAGCGCATTGATGATTTTAGAATTAGAGGCCAGCCGGTAGGCGGTCAGTTCAATGGTCTCTACATCGGGATCCATAGCAGCTTCCCTTAACAGGTCTATGACCGTTACGTAACTATGGTAAGGAAGACTTAGTAAAATATCTTTTTTTAACACGACATCCGTGACCCTTCTTTTACCAAAGACATCCGGATGAGTAAAAGGGGGCTGGTTCCTGGTAGACTTAAAGGGGAGTAGTCCGGGCAGTTCTGTAAAATCCCTGAAATTGTGGATTTTTTCACCCGGTATAATATTGTCCTTTTGACTCAGATGAAGGTTTTTAATCAAAAACTGTAACAGGCCACTGTGCATCTGTTTGTCATAACCAAAGCGGACAGCTTTGCCCTTACGGCGGTTTTTCAGTCCTTTTTTTATTTTCTGGACCAGGGTGCTGGAAAGGTCATTGTCGATGTCAAACTCCGCATCTTTGGTCACATTAAATATATAGGCTTCAAACTGGTCATAATCAAAAAAGGAAAATATAAAGGGCAGATTGAACCGGATCACATCCTCTAATAATATGATATGTGTCTCACTGGCTTTGGAGGGTAATCTTAAAAAACGCCCGTGAATGTCCGAAGGGATTTCTATCAGTGCCAGCTTATGATCCATGGGATCCAGCTTTTTGTGCATGACCACGCCTAAATACAGGCTTTTATCTCTCAGGTAAGGAAGGGCGGGCAAATCCTCAATCAGTAAGGGGATGACGCTGGAGGCCACCTCCTGGTCAAAATAATTTCTGACAAAGGTTTTCTGTCTGGCCGACAGCGATAAAGCGTCTTTTAAATAGACCTGCTGTGCCGACATTTGGTCCACAATACCCTGCCAGATCGAATTAAATTCACTTTGCTGACGCAGCACAATTGTTTGTATTCTTTCCAGAATGGCTTCCGGTTGTTGCTCGAAGTAGAAGTTCGCTTTTTTACCTTTTAACAGCACCATGCGTTTAAGGGCTGCTACCCGTACCCGGAAGAACTCTTCCAGGTTACTGGAATGGATGGCTAAAAACTTAATCCTTTCAGCCAGCGGTACCGTAGGATCACTGGCCTCTTGCAGGACCCGCTCATTAAAACTAAGCCAGCTGATGTCACGCGGTATATTCTGAATGGGTTTCATGAGATAAATTTTATAGCCAACTAAACAGCCTAAATATGTTTTTAAAATTATATTTGTAAAATAAGTTTTACCTTTAAAGTTAGGAATTGGGAGGTACTTAGGGATAATTAATGCGTTAAATAATTGTAACTGTTTTATTTACATATTTAATTCATTAGTTAGCTACTGGTATTCCCTGGTTGTAAGGATCGGTACAATATCAGCTAAAGGCTTTTTGCATACGAGATATGGGCAAACTAGGACAAATTAAGCATATCTGGTCTTTTGAAGGGATTTCATTATTTGAATTGGCAAGTGATGTTTCCCTGGACGTATTTGAGCAACGCAACCAGGTGGTGCTGCCACCGGATTTAAGGGATTATTTTAAGCAACTCAATGGTACCCAGCAATTATATGATAGTCATATGTTTCAGTTTTATGAACTCAAGTCTTTTGTGCCCATCAGACAGTTATATGATGACTGGGAGGGAGTTCCTGATTATGGCTTGATTCCCAGTACTTTAAAAAACCATCAACAGGTCTATGTATTTGCCAATTTCAGTAACCATCTGTATGCTTATGGCATTAGGCTGTATTCGGAAGCAGCAGAAAAAAACGAGATTTACGTTATCTGCGGAGGGGACTATCATCCCATCGCTGAGAGTTTTACGCAGTTCGTAGATTTATATCTGGAGGATAATGAAGCGCTGTATTTTTAAAGTGTCTAGGATCGCTTTTATACAGACAGCCTTTGAAGATGGCCTTGTGATATGCTTTGCGTAAGGTTTTCAGCTATTCTGCCCGGTGCGCATTCTCCCGAAACAGTATCTGACGGGCCTTTATGAAAAGTGAGATCCCTTTAATTTTTTCAGAGTGGCCGTAGAGGAATAGCCCTCTAAAATGGGGTTAATAATAACCGTTCCGCCATTTGCCTGAACTTCTTTTGCTCCAACTACCTGATCAATAGTATAATCGCCGCCTTTGACCAGAACGTCAGGCATCAGGGCCTGAATGGTCAACAGGGGAGTAGGCTCATCAAAGATCACCACGGCGTCTACAATGGTCATGGAGGCTAGTAATAAGGCGCGGTCCTGCTCTTTGTTGATGGGACGGCCCTCGCCCTTATTGTGTCGGATGCTGGCATCGGAATTGACGGCTACAATCAGGCAATCCCCATGAGCGGCGGCCTCATTTAATGAGACCAGATGGCCTGCATGTAAAATATCAAAACAGCCATTGGTAAAAGCCACTTTTTTCCCTTTTAAGCGCCAGCCGGCAACCACTCTTTTTAAATCTTCCAAACTGTAAACCTTGCTACCTGCAAACGCTGTAATTTTCATGTGTTGTGTTTAGCAGGTAATTTACCATAAAATCATTACAAACCAATCATAAATAAAAATTATGTTTTTCAATCGGAGCATTTCCTTTTTTTAATTCTTCTACCTTTTAGCGCTCATCTGAATGACAATACATTTAAGGTATTGTTGTTTAGCTAATTGTATGTAGCGACTGTTGATATCACGGACAATTTTTACTTTTTACCAAAAAACGTCCTCCATTTTAATTCGGTGATGAGTATGGCAAGGAATATTAAACACCCCCCCCTCCAAAAGCAAAAACAATATCTATAACCCTGCTCTTCGGTGCGGTCTGCGAGGCTGTTCTGGGATGTTAGCTTCGCGCATCCTTACGGATTTGTTTATTCATTACCGCAGGGAGGATCCGGATCCCATTATTAAAAATATTTTAGAATTCATATAGCACTTATTATTTTCGGACCATTTGTATATGAGGTATTCCGTCTTCATCGTACTGTTGACCCTCTTGTACAAATCCCAATGAGTTATAGAAGTTTTTCAAATACAATTGTGCTCCAATTCGAATGGTGGAAGTATGGTATTGCTGCTGACAGGCCTGAATGGATTTTTCCATCAGCTGTCTGCCTAATTTCAGGCCTCTGAATGGCTTGCCGATAATCACTCTTCCGATGGACGGCTCAGGGTAGGAGATTCCTGCCGGCAATAATCGCGTGTAACCGGCAAGTTTATCATCAACTAGCAACATTAAATGATAGCTGCTTTCATCTTTATCATCCAAGTCCTGATAAATACATTGCTGTTCTACAACAAACACGTCAGCTCTAAGTTTTAATATCCGATACAGTTCCTTGTTGCTAAGATTTTCAAATGATTTTACCAGGTATTTAATTTTCATATTATTGCTTTTTTTATGTGGATATTTTCCCGGAAAAGAAAAGAACACAGGGTTTCATAAACAATAAGCACCCTGGAGCATGATGGGTTCAATAGAACCGCTCCAGGGTGCTGCTTTTTTCCGCTCCGGTGTAAGCACACCTCAGACGTTTATTTTTTCTCCTCTAAGGAAGCTTATTGGTTCCTTCTTTGGGAAAGACCACTTTTGGCTGAAATGTCTTGGCGGCTTCAAAGTCCATTAAGGCATAGGAGATAATGATAATGATATCACCTACGGCCCCTCTTCTGGCAGCCGGTCCGTTTAAACAGACGGTGCCACTGTTTCTTTTGCCTTTGATCAGGTAGGTTTCTATACGCTCCCCATTATTGACATTCACGATCTGAACCTTTTCGCCTTCGATCATCCCGGCTGCCTCCATAAGTGCCTCGTCAAGGGTCAGGCTGCCAACATAGTTTAAATTGGCTTCTGTCAGAACTGCCCGGTGGACTTTGGATTTTAATACCTCAATTAACATACTTATTTATTTAGACGGCTACGTTAAAATCACGCAGGGCATCATTGAGACTTGTTTTAAGATCTGTGCTGGGTTTACGCTGACCGATAATCAGTGCACAGTTCACATTGTAAGTGCCTGCAGGGAAAGTTTTGGGATAGCTTCCCGGGATAACCACACTGCGGGCAGGAACGCGGCCCTTGAACTCTACAGGAGTTTCTCCGCTGACATCGATTATTTTGGTGGACTTGGTCAGAACAACATTTGCGCCCAGTACAGCTTCTTTTTCCACGATCACACCTTCCACAACAATACATCTGCTACCCACAAAACAACCGTCTTCTATAATAACAGGAGAGGCCTGCAGTGGTTCAAGCACACCGCCAATGCCTACACCACCACTCAGGTGTACACCCTTTCCGATTTGTGCGCAGCTGCCGACTGTAGCCCAGGTATCTACCATGGTTCCTTCATCGACATAGGCACCGATATTCACATAGCTAGGCATCAGCACTACGTTTTTGCCTAAAAAAGCGCCATAACGGGCAACGGCATGCGGCACGGCACGCACACCCATGGCGGCATAATCTTTTTTAAGTAACATTTTATCATGAAACTCAAAAGGCGCCAGATCCCAGGTCTGCATTTTCTGGATACCAAAATA
>Ga0164242_10008180_pt1 | contig 11362 bp, 9 predicted proteins | sample OricomgcompostMG_FD_108783 | JGI IMG/M metagenome (GOLD analysis project Ga0164242, IMG submission 108783) | Miracle-Growth compost microbial communities from Emeryville, California, USA - Original compost - Miracle growth compost (MG) ...
AAAGCTGTTGCAGCAGCGATAGCTTCTGGCCGTTTTGCCCGTTGATGCCAAGGATCATGCTTTTCTGGTAAAGCGCATAATCGCTGCCGGCGCCGTTCCTGGCAGCTACCTGGTTGTATATCGCCTGCGCATTGTCATATTGCTTGAGCATGTAGTAGCAGTCTGCGCTGCGCAGCAGGGCATCCTGCGCGATCTGCTCGCCATTGCTGCCGAAAACATTCTGTGCCTGCTGGAAATGTTGCAGGGCATTGTTATAGTCGCCCTTTCGCAGCAAGGCATATCCCAGGTCATAGTGAGCCGTTTGCTCGCTGGCCTCGCCCGATGCTGCCGGCCCATTGACCTGCGCCAGGCTGAAATACTGGTTGAGGTTGCTGAGCGCCTGATCGTAATTGTTCTTGCGCAGGCTGATCTCACCTTTCCAGAAATAAGCGAGCTGCTGCAACTGGCGGTCGACCGGATTCTGAAGCGAGATGTCCAGCAGGCGGTTGGCCTCGTCGAGCTGCCCGTCATTGATCAGTTGCGTAGCGCGGCCATAAGCCACCTTCTGGTATGCCTGGCGTACGCTGGGCGTTTTATCCGGGATGGATTCCACCACGGTCAGCGCATTCTTGTAATCATTGGTGTTCATGAACAGGTGGGCCAGTATTTCACGGGCCTCTGCGATGTAATCTGATTGCGGGTATTGCTGCACAAAGCTTTTCAGCTCATTGATGGCTGCATCCTGGTAGCCCAGCTCATAAGAAAGCTTTCCGTAGTTGAAGCGGGAGATCTCCTGCTGCTTTGCGTTGTAGCTGTTCCTTGCGCAGAAAGCAAATGCATTGCGTGCGTTGGCTTTCTGTCCTGTCTTCAGGTAGCAGTCGCCCAGCAGGTACATGGAATTCTGCCCGAGCGAATCTGTTTCGCTGCTGAGCTGCTTAAACCCGCTGATGGCCTTTGACAGGTCGTTGTTCTGGTAATAGCAGTACGCCAGCTCATACACGTCCTCTTTGCGCAGCGAATCGGTATTCTCTTCGTAAGTCTCCAGGTAAGGAAGCGCTTTGGCATAGTCCCTTTTTTCGAAATAGGTCTGCCCGATGAGGTGCTTCAGCTCCTTGTCGTAATAGAGATTCCCTTTTTCCGCATAGGGCAGGGCATAGCTCAGCAATTGATCCAGCTTGTTCTGGTAATAATAAATTTCCGCTACATAATACGGAACGATGATGTCATATTTTTTTTCATGCACCACCCGCTGGAAGCTGGTGAGCGCCGCATCATAATCTTTGTTGTAATAGGCGATAAAGCCGTAATAGTAGTTGGAAGGGATGTAATACTGGTTGTGCAGGTCCTTGATAGCGGCGAAGAGCGGCTGCGCTTTCTTGAATTCTTTTACATTGAAATAGCAGTAGCCCAGCTCGAACTTGGCTTCGGCGATCTCGTCGTTGGAAAGGTTGTCAATGCCGGCTTTTTCATAATAGGGAATGGCTTCGCGGACCTTGTTCTGCCGGTAATAATAGCGGGCAAGACGGAAGCTGGCCATCTGCACCCGTGCATTGTTGTTTACTTCGTCGATGAACTTTTTCGTGAGCATTTCACCATCGGGATTGCCCAGTTCGAGCGCGCAGACTGCATAATAATATTGTGCATCCTGGTAAGTAAGCTGGCGGTTGGTCTCCTGGAAATAGCTGATATCATCCAGTGTTTTGCGGAACATCTGCTGGGCAACAGCATATTTGCCCAACTGGAAATATTCCTGCGCCTGCTTGAACAGGTGATCCGGCTGCATATAAACACTGCTCTTTTGCGCAAAGGCCGGCGATAAGGCGCCACAAAATAAAAAAACCAGCATGGATGAGCGAAAGGCCGCCGCCAGCCGGTGAAAAGGAAAAGAAATATCTTTGGTATGCTGCATAATCATCGCTTGTTTGAATGTAAGCTTGCCCGACTTGTAACGTTGTATTTGACAAAATATTTTTCCGCCCCATCCGGTATTTTGCCGGAAAGCGGTTGGCGGGATGCTGACAAAGATAAAAGATTCTTCCTTTTGTCACAGGAGTAGTTATACAATTTTGAAAATCTTATCTGCTGTCAGTTGAAAAAGGTTTTGTTATTTTAGCGGATTCAAATATTCCGTATGAAACCGGGCATGATAATTTATTCTCTCGCAGAGGAGAATGTGATGCGGGTTCCATCCGGAGAACAGACTATAAAAAATATTAACGGATGAAAAAATTCTTTTCGACCCGGTTCAGCAATGGCGCTGTTCATTTTTCCCTGCTTATCCTGCGGGTAGGACTTGGCGCAATGATGCTCACCCACGGGTGGCCTAAGCTGCAGCATTTCGAAGAGATGTCTGTGCAGTTTTCCGACCCGTTGCACGTCGGCACCACCGTTTCGCTGGCGCTGACCATCTTTGTGGAGGTTGTCTGTGCCGTGCTGCTGATACTCGGACTTTTTACACGGCTGCTGTGTATCCCGCTTATTGTTCACGTGCTTGTGATCATTTTCATGGTGCATGCCGGCGGCCCTTTCGGCAGGCAGGAGCTGGCTGCGCATTTTCTGGTAGGCTACCTGGTCATCCTCTTTTGCGGGCCGGGCAGGATATCGCTGGACGGACTGATCGGGAAATGATCCATTAAAAAATACAACAACGCATGTACACGAGCAGTACACAGATCCGCGTGCGGTATGGCGAGACCGACCAGATGGGATATTTGTATTACGGCTATTATGCCTTTTACTATGAAGTGGGGCGTGCCGAAGCGATCCGTGAGCTGGGCTTTTCTTATAAGCGGCTGGAGGAAGAGGGCATCATCATGCCGGTAGCGGAATTACAAAGCAAATATTTGCGCCCTGCCTATTATGATGACCTGATCACTGTAAAGACCAGCCTGCGCGAATGGCCTGCAGATCATAAGATACGTTTTCATTCGGAATTGTACAATGAAAAGCAGGAGCTGCTCAACGTTGGTGTTACCACCCTGGTATTTGTCGATGCGCTTGCCAAAACGAAGGTAAGCATGCCCGCGGCGCTTCGTGAGAAGCTGCTGCCGTTTTTCCCGGAAGCGGATAAGCATTGAGAGAAATAGCATCTGCTGGCGCAAGTATGCAGCAGCGCTATTGCGGGCAGCGTACTTGTGCCTTATTAGAAAACTTATAACCCGAAACTTAAAACTTTCAACCCTCAGCGACCTTTCATCCTGTCCAGCACTTTCCACATCTGCTCATTCATCACGGATGAAGAGCCGAGGTAATTGTTGACGATAAATGAGAAGACCACCGGTACGCCTTCGCGTGTAGTGAGGTAGCCGGCATAGGAGCAAACGCCGCCGATATGACCGCTTTTCATCCGGATGTTGTGAATATCGGGCAGGCAATCGTAGTAAGTGGAAAACCAGCTTTCCTGCCGGATCTTGTACAGGATGGAGGCCATGGCTTTGGTGGTGATCCGGTTGCCGGGAGAGAGGCCACTTCCGTCCTCGATGTTCAGCGCACCGGAGTCAATTCCTTTGGCTTGCCAGAATCTCTTTTCCATCTCTACACCATTGGCCGTGCTCACGGGCTTGTGTTGCTCCAGCAGCATGGTCTTTAGCAGGTGCTCGCCATACAGGTTGATGCTTTTATGCAGGAACCAATAGCATATCTCTGAAAAAGAAGGAGAAAGGTGTTCGGACAAGACCTGTTCCGTATTGCTCCCCTGTACCTTCTTGTCCGGTGTCCACAAGCACCTGGTAGTGGCCGTGCCCGTTACTTCTATATTTGCCTCGTGGCAGGCGCTGAGCAGGCTTTGCGCGCAAAAAAGAGCCGGGTCAGGCACAGAGCCGGATATAATAAAGGAGCTGACACCGGCAGGTGCCGTGCCGCGCAGGTAAGCTTCGTTGCCATACGGTGCCGTGTATATGTAAGTGTGGTCGCCGCTGCCTGCCGGGCCGGTGGACAGCTCATTGATAAAGTGCAAGGATGGAACGGCCGGTTCGGTGCCATTCAGCATCACCGGTTCTCCTACGCGGTGGCCCGGGTGCAGGTGCAGGTCATACTGGTTTTCATGCCAGCTCAATCCTGAGGGGCCTGCGCCATAGTAATTGCCCATGTCCTGCCATATCCAGCCGTCAGGAGTTGTCTGTGTATCAAACACCGAAGCATCGCCGATGATCTGTCCTGCTATCACTTTGATGCCGGCCTGCCGTATGGCTGCGGTCCATTGCTGCAGGATGCTGTCTGTTTTGCAGGACTCATAACGCCAGCTTCCCAGCGTGGGATCGCCGCTGCCCCGGATAATGATGTCGCCCCATAAGGTATCGTTGCGGATGCCGCCGCTGTAGCCTAGCGTGGTGATATAATGATAGTCGGTCCCCAGCATATAAAATGCCGAAGCGGCTGTCACCGTCTTGAGGCAGGAAGCAGGTGCAAGACCCATTTCGTCATTTTGATTGAACAATATTGTTCCATTGCGTGCATCCATCACCGTTAGAGACACAGCAGCATGTCTCAAAGCATTCAATCCGTTGAATGCCGACATGGCTGACCGGATCCTCGCAGCAAGCGCTTGTGCGCTCAGTGAAGGAGAAAAAGCAAGGGAGGCGGAGAGCAGGAAAACACAACAGGAGAGCCGGAGCATGCAGGAAGAGCGGAATGTCTTTTTGCAAAAACGTTTCATATTTCTTGTGCTGGTCGTTAAATCACGGCAATATAAGCCAATTACTTTATATAGAGCTGAAAGCGAAAAGCATAAAGCCCAAAGCCCGGCAGACGGTCGTGAAAAACGATCTCAGCACTTTCTGCATTAATTTCCATTCCTTCATTCTTTCATTTCTTCATTTTTTCATTCCCAAAATCCTGTAGGTTTGCCTGTAAATACGGAGCATGGAAAAGGTATTGGCCAGCATCATCACCATTGGCGATGAATTGCTGATCGGACAGACCATCGATACGAATTCGGCGTGGATGGCGCAGCAACTGAACGAAGCAGGCATATGGCTGCACCGGCGGGTGGCCGTGGGAGATACCCGCGAGGCCATCCTGCACGGACTGGAGCAGGAGAGCAAAGAGGCGCAGATCATTCTCGTCACCGGCGGCCTGGGACCTACGGCGGACGATATCACCAAACCTGTGCTTTGTGAATACTTCCATACATCGCTTGTCATGCATACGGAGACGTTGGAGCATGTAGAACAATTGTCGCTTCGCCGCGGTGTGCCTTTGCTGGAACGCAACCGTGCGCAGGCCCTGGTGCCGGCTTCCTGCGAAGTGCTGCCAAACGGACGGGGAAGCGCGCCGGGCATGTGGTTTGAAGAAGAAGGGAAAATATATGTATCCATGCCGGGTGTGCCGCATGAGATGAAAGGCATTATGAAGCAATCGGTGCTGCCCCGCTTGCAGCAAAGGTTCCGTACCGCTGCCATCCTGCACCGCACGCTGCTGACCTCCGGCCTGGGCGAATCTTTTGTGGCCGAACGTCTCGATGCTTTTGAACGTGGCCTCCCACCTTATATAAAGCTGGCTTACCTGCCCAATTATGCCTTGCTGCGGTTGCGCCTTACTGCCATCGGTGATGATGCCGCTCCCTTGCAAAAGGAATTGACAGCAAGCTTCAGGCAGATGCAGGAAATACTGGCTGATATTGTCGTGGCTGATGAAGACATCCTGTTCGAAGCATGGGTGGGACAATTGCTGAAACAAAAAGGAAAAACACTGGCCACAGCAGAAAGCTGCACAGGCGGGTATATTGCCCACCTGCTTACTTCGGTGCCGGGCAGCTCTGCTTATTATAAAGGAACAGTGGTAAGCTATGCCAACGAGATCAAGCAAAAAGTGCTGGGCGTAGATGCTTCCCTGCTGCAGGAACAGGGTGCTGTAAGCGAAGCCGTGGTCCGCCAGATGCTGCAGGGCGTGCTGCAGACAATGGAAAGCGATTATGCAATAGCGGTGTCCGGCATCATGGGGCCGGATGGCGGCACACCTGAAAAACCTGTGGGAACGGTATGGATCGCGGCAGGCAGTCGTGAGAGCATGCTGTCACGCGTCTTTCACCTGCGTTACAACCGGGAGCAGAACATCATCATCACGGCGCAGCATGCCCTGAATATGCTGCGCAGGCTGCTTGCAGAACAGAAGATATGATCATGCCGGATGGTAAAAGCAACTCGTTTAATAATGAAGTTGAATGATAAGGTGCTTCTTAATAGAGATTGAAAATCAGTTTTAAATTCTATCAGACTATTTCAACAAATAAGAGTGCCGTGAGTGGAGGTATGCCTGCAGTTGTTGGAATGATGAAAGAAGCTTTGCGGATTTTGCCTGCCCGGCAGGAATTGTTATGTTAGCTAAAGATAAAAGTGTCATATGGATCAACAAGGATTTGTGGATTACCAGACAGATGAGCAGGGCGTGGGTACGATCACCTTTTCACATCCTGCCCACAATGCTTTGCCGGGCTATTTGCTAAAGGCGCTGTGCGACGCCATCATGCACGCCGGTGAAGATGCTGCTGTCCGTGTGATTCTTTTGCAGAGCGCCGGTAACCGCACCTTTTGTGCGGGTGCCAGCTTCGACGAGCTGTCGGCCATTCAGACAAAGGAAGATGGTCTCCGTTTTTTTTCGGGCTTTGCGGATGTGATCAATGCCTGCCGTACCAGTCCCAAGCTTATCGTAGGCCGTGTGCAGGGCAAGGCTGTGGGTGGGGGCGTAGGGCTGGTTGCAGCGGTGGATTATTGCGTGGCCACGCGTGAAAGCGCTGTGAGGCTCAGTGAGCTGAGCCTCGGCATCGGCCCTTTTGTCATAGAGCCGGTATTGGAGCGGAAGATCGGCAAAGCTGCCGTGGCCAGGCTGTCCATCGATGCCATGCAATGGATGCCTGCGGAATGGGCGTTGAGCAAGGGATTGTACGAGGCAGTCTATGATTCGGCAGCGGACATGGATGCGGCCATTGCCCGGTTGCTGTCGCAGCTATGCACTTATTCTTCCCAGGCCATGCAGGCCCTGAAAAAAATATTGTGGGAAGGAACGGAACACTGGGATGAACTGCTGAAGCAAAGAGCGGCCCTTAGCGGGGAACTGATGCTTGAGAGGAATGAAGACAATGAAGGAATGAAAGAATGAAGGAATGTGGAGGAGACGTCTTTAACCTTCGGCTTTGTGCAACCGGATCATGCGCCGCGATTGCAGGATCACCGATAAAAAGATCAGCAGCACACCTATATAAAATTGGTTGTTGAACGATTTGTTTTCCTTGAAGATCAGGAAGGCCAACAGGATCCCGTACACAGGCTCCAGGTTGTAGGAAAGATTCGTGGTAAAGGAAGACACTTTCTTCATAGCGCTCAGCGACAGCTCAAAGGCCCAGATGGTACAGGCCAGGCTGAGTATAAGCAGGTACATCCAGTCTTTCGCGGTCGGCAGCAGCCGGCTTGATGGGAAAGCATGCAGGTAAAACGGCATCAGCAGGCTCAGAAAAAGAAAGCCGGCTCCGAGCTCATAAAAAGTAAGGGTAGCAGGACTGTGTGTTTCTGTAAGCTTCTTGTTCAGGATGGTGAACAAGGCGCTCAGGAATGCTGCGGCCAGCCCGAGCAGGATGCCGCTTGTAAAACGCCTGTCGAAATGCAGGATGATATAGATGCCGCTTATGCCTACGAGAGATAACAGCACTTCTGTTATGTCGGCTCGTTTCCGGTAAAGCAGCGGTTCCGTAACAGCGGAGAAAAAGCTGCTGGAAGAAAAACATACCAGGGCAATGGAAACATTGGAGGACTTGATGCTGCCGTAAAAGCAAAGCCAATGCAGGGCGATCAGGAAACCCACTGCTGCCAGCCGGCCCATCTCTTTCTGGCCAACCTTTGGAAGGTTGTGGCGAAACAGGGACAGGAGCAGCATCGCAAGGATGGTAATGCCGAGACGGTACCAGACCAATAATCCTTCATTCAACGTGATCAGCCGCCCGAGAACACCGGTAAAGCCGGCCAGGAGAATGGCCATGTGCAATTTGATGAGCGCCTGCTTCATAACGATCGAAGCGCAAAGGTAATGACTTCCGGTATTGCTGCATGCGGAGCTGTAAGAAGCGAGGCATAGGAAATGCGCCTTGCCGGTACGCATCATGAGCACATTGCTCTTATGCTGCGTCGTCGCTCTTTACCCGTCTTTTGTAATGCCTGAAAAGGCTTTGCCATTGTATCTTCATCACACCGAGGATGCCTTCTTTTACAATGCCGCGGTTCATCTTCGACTGGCCTTTCTGGCGGTCCACGAAAGTGATGGGCACTTCCACCACCTTGAAGCCCAGCTTCCAGGCAGTGAATTTCATCTCTATCTGGAATGCATAGCCGACGAACTGGATCTCGTCCAGGCGGATGGCCTCCAGCACGCGGCGGTGGTAACAGACAAAGCCGGCAGTAGCATCTTTTACAGGCATCCAGGTGACCAGCCTTACATAAATAGAAGCGCCGTAAGAAAGTATGTTACGGTCCAGCGGCCAGTTCTCCGTCCTTCCACCCTTTACATAGCGCGACCCGACGGCAACATCGGCGCCTTTCAGGCAGGCTTCATACAGGCGGACGAGGTCTTTGGGGTTGTGGGAAAAATCGGCATCCATCTCGAAGATGTACACATAGCCACGCCTGATGGCCCACTGGAAGCCGTGGATATAAGCAGTGCCCAATCCCAGCTTCCCGCTTCTTTGCTCAAGGAAAAGCTGTTCCGGATAAACGGGCATCAGCGCCTGCACAATAGCACCTGTACCGTCCGGCGAATTGTCGTCAATGACAAGCACATGGAAATCCTGCTGCAGGGAAAAGATGCTTTCCAGGATGCGGCTTATGTTCTCCTTTTCGTTGTATGTGGGTATGATGACTAGCTTTCCCAATCAGCGAGGACTTTTTATTGAAACCGGGCCTAAATTACTATAAATGAATGGTTATTATTTGTTTGGATTGTCTGAATTAAGTTTTTTTTAACATCATGCTGTTGTATATTTCAGACAACTTTTGTTTGGTATGCAATGGAAAGTCTGCCTTCATCATCCAGTCGTAATATTGCGGCTCCTGCTTCAGCACGGAGCGCACAGAGCGGCCTTTGTATTTTCCGAAATTAAAGACCTCTTCACCGTTTTCCCGGATAAAGCGCCGGGCAAAATCCACCATGTCCTCTTCGCCGCCAAAGATCGCCAGCTCCGAAACATCGTTCTTCACTTCTTCATAACGCTCTATCTGTGCCTGTAGTATCTCATAGGTAGCCATGGCGTCGGCTTCGGCGCTGTGGGCATTTTCCAGCTCGCGGTTGCAGTAAAACTTGTAAGCAGCGGCGAGCGTGCGTTTTTCCATGAGGTGGAATATTTTCTGCACATCAATGAAGTTGCGGTCGGCAGTATCAAAAGGAAGACCGATGCGCAGGAATTCCTCCACGAGCAGGGGAATGTCGAAACGGTTGGAATTATAACCGGCAATGTCGCAGTTGTCAAGGAACTGTCGCAGCTCATTGGCCGCTTCCCGGAAGGTAGGGCAGTTGCTGACGTCCTCGTTCCGGATGCCGTGGATAGCGGTGGAGGCCGGCGGTATGGGCATCTCCGGGTTGATCCTTTTGGTCTTGGATACCGTGCTTCCGTCGGGCATCACTTTGATGATCGCAATCTCTATGATCTTGTCTACAGCAATGTTGGTGCCCGTTGTCTCCAGGTCAATAAAGGCCAGTGGTCTCGTCAGTCGTAAGGTGGTCATGTTCCAAAAAAATTATCCGGGATGAATGTTTGTATCCGGGCTCAAAAGTACATTATTCCCGGCGCCTGGCATATTTTGCTAAGCGTGGGCCAGCAATTTTTCAAGTGTGGCAAGATCCAGCCCGTCGAAATTGCCGGAGCTCATCATCAGCAGATTGACCGAGCCGTGCGCTTTTTCCTGCAACTGTGCGAGCAGCTCTTCCGGTGACTGGGATGTTTCCAGGTCTTCACGGTCAAAGCCCCTGCGGATGTCGTCAGGAGAAATATCGGGAAGCTTTTTCAGCATGAGCGCATGATGGCTGTAATATACAACGGCGTTATCGGCCATGTCCATGGCATGCTGGTATTCCTTCAGGAAAGCGGCGTTCAGGCTGCTGTATGTGTGCAGCTCGAGAACGGCGACGAGCCTTCTGTCAAGGAACTGGTCTTTCAATGCTTTGATGGAAGCCTTTACTTTGGAAGGAGCATGGGCAAAATCCCGGTACAGGGCCGCATGATCGCTGCGATAAACCAGCTCAAGACGCCTGGCGGCTCCTTTGAAGCTTTGTATGGCTTCGCTGAACAGCTTCTCTGTTATTCCCAGTTGCTGGCAGACCAGTTTGGCCGCACAAAGGTTCATCAGGTTGTGCTCTCCGAAGACCTGCAGGGGGATGTCCGTTTCACCGGAGCGGACAAAGGTTATACCTTTCCGGATGCTATGCGGGGGCAGGTCGTAAGGATGCAGGTGCAATCCCGCCGGAGCGCCCGCGGTGAGGTGGCGAAGAACAGGATCGGTTACATTGTATATCAGGTGACCGCCGGGCTCTATGCTTTTTATAAAGATGTCAAATTGTTCGGTGTAATTTTCAAAGGTGGGAAAGATGTTGATATGGTCCCAGGCGATGCCGCTCAGCACCGCTATATGCGGATGCAAAAAATGGAATTTCGGCTGTTTCTGTATGGCAGAGGCAGGATATTCATCGCCCTCGCAGATGATCAGGGGAGCATTGCTGATGCGGACCGACAGGTCAAAACCCTCGAGACGTGCTCCTACGAGATAGTCGAAATCCATGCCTGCATGCTGCAGCACATGCATGATCATGGCCGTGATGGTGGTCTTGCCATGGCTGCCGCCGATCACCACGCGCGTCTTGTGAAGGCTTTCCTGGTAAATGTATTCGGGAAAGGAATAGATGGGAAGCTCCAGTTGCCGGGCGCGTATCAGCTCGGGATTGTCTTCGCGTGCATGCATTCCCAGGATCACAGCATCCAGGTCTGGCGTGATCCGTGCAGGCTCCCAACCAAGAGAAGCAGGCAGCAAGCCTGCTGCTGCCAGGTTGCTGCGCGCCGGCTCAAATATCTCGTCGTCGCTGCCGCTCACCTGGTAGCCTTTTTGGTGCAGGGACAGTGCAAGCTGGTGCATGACGCTTCCTCCTATGGCAATGAAATGGACCTTTTTCATCGTAAAACGTTGGATCATTAAAACCGCGAAACAACTCCCGGATGCGGGGAGCAAAGATAACTCATCCGGCTGTTTATTATAGGAGGCGGTGATGTGGTATAAACATTCTCTCTTTTGGCGCTTTGAGGGTATCACACTTTGGGTTCTGTTTCCTGCAGATCGCCGCAGAACAGTCCTACGAGCATATGCTCCTTTGAATTTGTTTAGGAAAATCAGGTGCATTTGTCCTTCCTGATTTG
>Ga0164242_10008181_pt1 | contig 11359 bp, 11 predicted proteins | sample OricomgcompostMG_FD_108783 | JGI IMG/M metagenome (GOLD analysis project Ga0164242, IMG submission 108783) | Miracle-Growth compost microbial communities from Emeryville, California, USA - Original compost - Miracle growth compost (MG) ...
GATGACCGCTCAGCAGAAGGTGACGGTCAGGATACTGACCAGCGCGAGAGGAACGCCCGACGAGGTGATCTGAATCGACCCGTCGAGAAAGCCGGTCTGCCCGGCGACGAATCCGGCGATGCTGAGGATGCCGACCGGGATGTAGATCATCGGGCGCCCTCGGGTGAACCCGAGGGCGAAGAACCACGGTAACTGCACGGCGAGCGCGACGCTCACGATCCCGAATGCGGCGACCAGCATGCCCAACGCCAGTGGCCAGCTCAAACTCTGGTGGCGCACAGCGGTCATCACCACGGTGGTCGCCGCGCCAAGGCCGACAGCGGCCGCCGCGAAGATGAGAGCGGAGATGTATCGGCCGATCACGACGGCGGGCCTGCTGATCGATGAGGCAGCGTACAGGGTGTCGAGCATGCCGCGCTCATCGCCCTGGAAGTAGTACGACGTCGTGATCGACGCGATGAGCGCCGCAATCACGATCGGCGCTCCGGGTATCGGGACGCTCGCGCCGAAGAGGACGACGAGCGCGAGCGGCAGGATCATGCGAAGGGGCTGCGTCGTGGCGAAGTTGCGCACGTCGAACAGGGTGAACGTGGCGATCATCGGTTGCTCTCCTTTCCGGGCGCGGCGGGGCCACCATCGCGCGCGCTGTGGCGCGCCGATCGTGCGTGCTCCGCGAAATGCACCACAACGTCGTCGGTGGAGGCCGCATCGATGACGGTGTCCGGTCCGAATCGGGCGGTGTCTTCGGTGCGGATCAGCGCTTCGTAAACTCCGCTCGACTCGAAGCGCAGCCCGATCGTGGCCGGTCGCGCCTCGTCCGGAAACGGCGGTCGCCCGCGAACGATGGCGAAGCGCTCGTGCAGTTCATCGAGCATCCCCGCGAACGCCACGAGGCCGTCGTTGAGCACGATGATGTGGTCGGCAAGCTCGTCGAGCTCTGAGGTGATGTGCGTGGAGAACAATACGGTGTGCGAAGGGTCGACCATGAACTCCCGGATGATGTCGGCCAGATCGCGGCGAGCGACGGGATCGAGCCCGCTCGATGGCTCATCCAACAGCAACAGTTGTGGCCGATGAGCGAGCGCCATCGCGAGCGAGAGTTTCACGCTCTGCCCGCGAGAGAGAGCGTCCACCCGGTTGTCAGCGGGAATCTCGAAGCGCTCGAGGAGGCCGCGGAACAACTCTTCGTCCCACTCTGCGTACAAGGGACCGATACGGCGTCCAATCGATCCGACGTGCCACTCCGGCATCGCCGTCACGCGGTCCAGAACGACGCCGATGCGCTGCTGAGCGGCACGGTTTCCTGGGTGCTCTGCACCGAAAAGGGTGATGGTTCCCTCATCCGGTGCGATCAGCCCGAGCAGCGCCTTGATCAGCGAGGTCTTGCCCGCACCGTTCGGCCCGACCACGCCGGTGACGAAGCCGGTCGGCACACGCACGTCGATGTCGCGAAGGGCGAATGCGCCTCGCTTCACGAGAAGGTTCTGGATGATGACCGCGTCGCTGATCAATGTCGCGTCCATTCGATTTCAACCTTTCTGATGATGTCGTCGGATTCCATGCGTGCTGCGCGGCCTGCGGCAACGAGTTCCGCGACCGCGCGGTCGATCCGCTCGCTCAAAGCACGGCGGATGGCGGCGGCATCCACCGTGCACACGACGAACCCGCGGCCATGCTCGTTTCGCGCCAGGCCCTCGGCGACCAGATCGTTGTATGCCCGAGTGACCGTGATGATGCTGACCCGGAGCTCGGCCGCGAGCTGCCTCAGTGACGGCAGAAAGGCGCCCTCGGCGATGTCGCCGCCATGGATGGCATCCCGGATCTGGGTCTTGATCTGCTCATAGATGGGCACCGCACTGCTGCTCAAGAGAACGATCTGCATCGTCTGCCACCCATCGTGCCGCCAACTGTTTATGTACACCATAACAGTAAGTGTCTGCAGCCGCCGTGTGCGGCATACTCGTGCCATCAGCAGTTCAACCGAAGGAGGCTGATCGCATGGTCCGATCGCAGGGCTGGTACGGCGGCGAGGGGCGCGATCCGTACATCCACCGGGCGTGGATGCGCCGCGGCGTGCCCGATCACGCGTTCGACGGCCGTCCCCAGATCGCGATCGCGAACACCGCAAGCGACCTGACGCCGTGCAACATGCACCTGAACGAGGTCGCCGAGTACGTCAAGCAGGGCGTCTGGGAAGCAGGCGGGGTGCCGGTCAACATGCCGGTGGTCTCGCTCGGCGAGACCCTGATGAAACCGACGGCGATGCTGTGGCGCAACATGGCGGCGATGGCGACGGAAGAACTGCTGCGTGCCAACCCCGTGGATGCCGCCGTGCTGCTCGGGGGGTGCGACAAGACCATTCCCGCCCTGCTGATGGGGGCGGCATCCGTGGACATCCCCGCGGTGGTGCTGCCGGGTGGCCCGATGCTGAACGGCTACTTCCGCGGTCAGCGGATGGGCTGCGGCACGGGAGTGTGGCAGCTGTCGGAGGAGGTGCGAGCCGGCACACTCTCGGAGGCCGAGTTCGAGGCGACGGACAAGCGGATGATCCGCAGCAAGGGACACTGCAACACCATGGGGACGGCATCCACCATGGGTCTGATGGCCGAGGCGCTCGGGATGACGATCCCCGGAGTGGCGGGCACGCCGGCAGCCGACAGTCGACTGCTCGAGGCCGCGCACGCCTCCGGCCGACTCGCCGTCGAACTCGCGCTCGAGGACCGTCGCATCTCGCAGGTGATCACGAAGGAGTCGTTCCACAACGCGATCGTCGCGCTCGCCGGAATCGGCGGATCGACCAACGCGGTCGTGCACCTGCTGGCGATCGCCGGGCGTCTTGGAATCGAGCTTGACCTCGACGACTTCGACCGCATCGGCGGCCAGGTGCCGCTGCTGGTCAACCTGCAGCCGGCCGGCGCGTACCTGATGGAGGACCTGTTCCGTGCAGGCGGCTTCCTCGCCGTGCTCGATCAGCTCACCGACCTGCTCGACCCGACCGCGCTGACGGTCACCGGCCGGCCGCTGACCGACTACCTCGGGGTCAATCAGGTCTGGAACCGCGACGTCATCTCGTTGCGCGACGATCCGCTGCAGGACGACGCGGGCATCGCGGTGCTGCGCGGCAACCTGGCACCGCGCGGCGCGATCATCAAGCCGGCCGCAGCGACGCCCGAACTGCTCGTGCACACCGGCCGGGCCGTTGTCTTCGACTCGATCGAGGACGCGCACGCTCGTCTGGACGATCCGGAGCTCGACGTCGACGCGGATTCGGTGCTCGTCCTACGCGGATGCGGGCCTAAGGGGTATCCGGGGATGCCGGAGGTCGGCAACATGCCGCTCCCGCAGAAGCTGCTGAAGCAGGGCGTCCGCGACATGGTACGGATCAGTGACGGGCGGATGTCGGGAACGGCGTACGGTGCGGTCGTGCTGCATGTGGCGCCCGAGGCCGCGGCCGGCGGGCCGCTCGCACTGGTTCAGGACGGCGATCTCATTTCGCTGGATGTCCCGGCCCGGCGCCTCGAACTGCTCGTCGACGAGGCGGAGCTGGCGTTGCGCACGGCTGCGCAGCGCGAGGTGGACGGCTTCGCCACCGCAGACCGCGGATGGCAGAGACTGTACATCGAACATGTTCAAGGAGCCGACACCGGCGCGGACCTCGACTTTCTCGTCGGGGCGAGCGGGGCGGTCGTCACCAGGGAGTCGCATTGAGCTCGGATGTCTGCGCGGCACGGACGCGGCGGAGTGGGGAAGGGGCCCGCGCGTGTCGCTGAACAAGGCAGGAGAAGGCCTGGAGGCGGGCCAGACCGTGTCACACGTTTACGTCGCACTGCGCACGCCCATCGTCGACGGCGCGATCCCTCCCGGAACGCGCATCAACATCGACGCGATCGCCCGAGACCTGGGCGTCTCCCAGACGCCGGTGCGCGAAGCGCTGCAACGGCTCGAGACCGACGACCTGCTCGTGTACACGCCGGGGCGGGGGTATAAGACCACTCCAGTCCTCGACCAGCACGGTCTGATGTCGTTGTTCGAGTTCCGGCTGCTTGTCGAGCCGTGGGCCGCGCGCGCGGCTGCCACGGACCGACTCGCCAATCCGGCCCATCTGCTCGACCAGGATCTTCAGGAGTTCGAGCGTCTCGTCGAGGCCGGGGGTGATGTGCGTCAGGCGATGCTCGCGCACGACGGACGGTTCCACGACCGCATCCTCGAGGCTGCCGGCAACGCGGTCGTCCGCCAGGCCTTCCTGCAGACGCACTGTCATCTGCACGTCTTTCGGCTGTATCACGCCGACGTCACCGGCGTGAACACGAGCTCGGAGCATCGCGAGATCTGGACCGCGATCCGCGATCGCGATGCCGACCGCGCCGAGGCCGCGATGGTCACGCACATCAAGAACTCGTATCTACGCTCGAGTATCGCCTTCACCGACGAGCGCGACGAGGCTCCGCTTCAGCTGACGATTCTGCCCCGTGTGCACATGACCCTCTGAGTCGGCGGCGTCCCTCTGATCCACCGCTGTCCGGCTGCGGTGGGGGTCGGCTGTTGACGCGCGTCTTTCCATGACTATATGATTGCCTCACTTCCTATAGCCATTCGATGAAGAGGGGCCCCGTGACCGTCATCACCTCCGTGATCACCGAGGACATCCGTTTTCCCACCTCGCTGGAACTCGACGGATCGGATGCCGTCAACGTGGATCCCGACTACTCGTCCGCCTACGTCACGGTTCGTTCCGACGCCGGCGACGTCGGACACGCGTTCGTGTTCACGGCCGGCCGCGGAAACGAGATCATGACCAACGCGATCGACAGCTACGCGGAGCTGATCGTCGGACGTGATCTCGACGAACTGATCAACGACCCCGGTGAGGCCTCCCGCCGGCTCGTACACGACTCGCAACTTCGCTGGCTCGGCCCGGAAAAGGGTGTCACGCAGATGGCGTGCGGTGCGCTGATCAACGCACTCTGGGACATCAAGGCGCGGCGCGCGAACAAGCCGCTCTGGCGGTTGCTTTCCGAGATGACGCCCGATGAGCTGATCGATGTCGTGGACTTCACGCACATCCGCGACGCGCTCAGCCCGGATGCGGCCCGCGACATTCTCGTCTCGGCACTCGACGGAAAGTCCGCACGCATCGACTCGCTCATCGCCGATGGCTTCCCCGCCTACACCACCTCGCCGGGGTGGCTGGGCTACAGCGACGAGAAGCTGGTGCGCCTCAGCAGGCTCGCGGCCGCTGAAGGCTTCTCGATGATCAAGCTCAAGGTCGGCGGCAGCCTTGCCGATGACCGCCGTCGGATGTCACTCGCGCGAGAGGCCGTCGGGGATCTGCCGATCGCCATCGACGCCAACCAGCGATGGGAAGTGTCCGAGGCCATCGAGTGGGTCTCGCAGCTGGCCCCGTTCGATCCGTACTGGATCGAGGAGGCGACCAGCACGGACGATATTCTCGGCCACGCCCGCATCCGGCGTGCGCTCTCGCCGATCAAGGTCGCCACGGGTGAGGCCGTCGCCAATCGCATCGTCTTCAAGCAACTGCTGGAAGCGGAGGCGATCGATGTGCTGCAGCTCGACGCCACACGCGTCGCCGGCGTCAGTGAAAACATCGCAAACGTGTTGCTCGCCGCTCGATTCGGTGTCCCGGTCTGTCCGCACGCCGGAGGGGTGGGGCTGTGCGAGCTCGTGCAGCACTTCTCGTTCTTCGACTACGCCGCGGTCAGCGCGAGCCAGGACGGCCGCATGATCGAATACGTCGACCACCTTCACGAGCACTTCGCGGAACCGGTTCGGATCGCCGATGGCCGCTACGTCGCGCCATCCTTGCCCGGGAACGGCGCCGAGATGCTTGCCGATTCGCGGGCGCGTTGGGCCTTCCCCGACGGCGAAGGCTGGCGCGAAGTCGGTGATCACGCCGCGGTCTCGACCGCGCACGCTGCTCCGGTCGGCGTCGGGTGAGCATCTGCCCACCCTCCTCCGTTCACAGATGAACAAGACAGTATGAAAGGGAACACCATGTTCAAGGCAACATCGAAGTTGCTTGTCGTGCCGGCGATCGCGGCCGCGCTGCTGCTCGCCGCGTGCACCTCGGGCGGCAGTTCAGGACAGTCCGGCGCCGGTGCTGTGCCCGCCGCGCAGAGCCACCTGACCAAGATTCTGAAAAGCAAGACGATTCGGATCGCCGTCAGCGCGGACTCGCCCGGGTACGGCGTACTCGGCACGGACGGCAAGTACAAGGGCTTCGACATCGACGTCGCCAAGGCGCTGGGCGCCTCGCTCAACGCGAAGATCAAGTGGGTCACGACAACGAACGAGAGTCGCATCCCGCTTCTGCAGACGGACAAGGCCGACGTTGTCATCGCCACCTTGACCGCGACGGACGAGCGGGCGCAGGTCATCGAGATGAGCATCCCGTACGCCGCGAGCGCCACGATCTTCATGGTGCCGAAAGGCTCGCCCATCAAGAGCTATTCCGACCTGAAGGGCAAGACGGTCGCCACGTCACGCGGCAGCGTCGGGGAGCAGATCCTCAAGGCGGACTTCCCGGATGCGAAGATCTCCGACTTCAACACGACGGCGGATTCGATCCAGGCGTTGAAGAGCCACAAGGTGGACGCGCTGATCGAGAACAACGCCATCATCGCCGGCCTGGTCAAGGACAATCCGAGCGACTTCACAATCCTGCAGGGAGACGAGCTGCGGCCCGCGCTGTTCTCGTTCGGGGTGAAGCCCGGTGACCAGCTGTGGCTGAACTACTTGAACACGTTCATCAGGAACTTCAACGTCTCCGGTGAGAACGAAGCTGCGCTGCAGAAATGGTTCGGCCTCGACATCCCCGATTATCTGAAGTAACGCAGCGTGTGTGTCACGGGGCCGGCATCGGCCCCGTGACACGGCCTCGACAGGAGTTATCAAGCAATGGCGCTCTACTACGGAGATCTTCTGCCCTTCACGGGCATCCTGCTGCAGGGCCTCTGGGTCGGTCTCTACGTCACGGTGATCGCAATGCTGGCGGGCAGCGTTCTCGGGGTGCTTCTCTATCTGGGCAAGTCCGGCCGATCGAGAGTGCTGTCCGGATTCAGTTCGGGATACATCGAAGTCTTTCGCAACACACCACTGTTGGTGCAGCTGTATCTGATCTACTTCGGGCTGCCGCAGCTCGGATTGAACGTCAGCTCGATCTGGGCGGCATTGATCGGACTGACGTTGAACAACGCCGCATACACCGCGGAGATCTACCGCGCGGGTTTCGAGGCCGTGCCGGTCGGCCTGCGCGAGGCAGCGAGCGCGCTCGGCATGAAGGGCGGCGACATCGTGCGGTACGTGCTGTTGATGCCCGCCACGCGCAACGTGTTCCCGTCGCTGACCAATCAATTCATCCTGCTCTTCCTGGCGTCCTCGATCGGGTCGATCATCTCGCTGCCCGAGCTGACGAACGCGATCATGGATGTCAGCAACACCACATACCGCACCGTGGAGGCTCTCTCCATCGGCGGCTTGCTCTACTTCGTCGTGTCGTGGTTGCTCGCGATGGGGTCGCGGTACACCGAGGCGCGACTGTTCCGCTGGGCGAGGAGGTCCCATGTTTGAGGCATTCGGCTGGAACGATCTGATCCCGCTGCTCAACGGGGCGCTGCTCACCATTGAGCTGTGCCTGACCGCTGGCGTGATCGGAAGCGTCATCGGGGTGATCCTCGGCGTCGCCCGCACGTCGCCGAGGCGCGTCGCCAAGACGATCAGCTCGATCTATATCAACGTCATTCGCGGTATCCCGATCCTGGTCATCATCTTCTTCATCTTCTTCGGATTGCCGATGCTGTTCCCCGATCTCGAACTGTCGAAGTTCGCCTCCGCGGTGGTAGCGCTCACCGCGTTCTCCGCCGCCTATGTCGGCGAGGTCGTGCGTGGCAGTATCGAGGCCGTCCCCGCTGGGCAGAGCGAGGCCGCTGAGGCACTCGGCTTCGGATACTTCCGAAAACTGCGGTACATCATCCTGCCGCAGGCGACGAAGATCGCGGTACCGCCGGGAATCGGATTCATCATCGGGCTGATCAAGGACTCCTCCCTCGTGGCGGTCATCGGCTACATCGAGCTCACCAAGGCGGGCAGCGTCGTCAGCAACCTGACGGGAGATCCGATCACCACGTTCCTCATCGTCGGGGCGATGTACTTCGTGATCTGTTACGGCATCTCGCTCATCGGGCGCTGGTACGAGAAGCGCACCGGCATCCACATCACCTCACGTCGCCTCCGCCAACCGGCCGGGATCTAGCTTTGGAGCAGCACACCATGATCACCGTAGAGAATCTGCACAAGACGTTCGGGAACGTCGAGGTCCTGAAGGGAATCGACTACGAAGTCGCCGAGCAGGAGGTCGTCTGCGTCATCGGACCGTCCGGATCGGGCAAGAGCACGTTCCTGCGTTGTCTCAACGCGCTCGAATCGATCACCTCGGGCAGCGTGGTCATCAACGGGCATACGCTGACCGACTCGAAGACGAACGTGAACACCGTGCGCCGCGAGGTCGGCATGGTCTTCCAGCACTTCAACCTCTTTCCGCACCTGCGGGTGATCGACAACGTCATGCTCGCTCCGCGCAAGGTGGCGGGGATCTCGAAAGAGGATGCACGCGAGAAGGCGGAGCAGCTCCTGGCCAAGGTGGGGCTGAGCGAGAAGCGTGACGCCTACCCGAGCAGCCTCTCCGGCGGTCAGCAGCAACGTGTCGCCATCGCCAGGGCCCTGGCAATGGACCCACGCATTATGCTCTTCGATGAGCCGACATCGGCGCTCGATCCGGAGATCGTCGGCGAAGTGCTCAGTGTCATGAAGAACCTTGCGCGTGAGGGGATGACGATGGTCGTCGTGACGCACGAGATGGGTTTCGCGCGCGAAGTGGCCGACCGCGTGATCTTCATGGATCAGGGTGTGATCGTGGAGCAGGGATCGCCGGATGACGTGTTCGGCAACCCGCAGAACTCACGAACGCAGGGCTTCCTCAGCAAGGTGTTGTGAGCCAGAGCGGTTCGGTCGTTACAAAGGAGCCACAGTGACCATGGAGAACAGCAACACGCAGCCAGAGACGGCACTTGTCCGGGTGGAGGCGGCCGGTCGAACGCTCTGGGCGGTGCGCCGCGGAGACGCGTACTTCTCGCTCGGCATGAGCCTGTCCGAGCTGTTGCGTCTGTCGGCCGCCGATGCTCGGGATGCCGTCGAGCGGGCGGCCGGGGACGAGATCACCCCGTCACGAGTGCTTGCCCCGATCGATCCGCAGCAGGAGGTCTGGGCCGCCGGAGTGACCTACCTGCGCAGCCGGGACGGCCGGATCGAAGAGGCGAGCGATGGCACGCCGTACGACCGCGTGTATGACGCGGAGCGTCCAGAGCTGTTCTTCAAGTCCACCGGCGCACGCGTCGTCGGACCCGGTGGGGACGTCGGCGTGCGCGCCGACTCACCCTGGAATGTGCCGGAGCCCGAACTCGGCCTGGTGCTCGACGCGCGCGGCGAGCTGTTCGGCTACGTCCCGGGCAACGACGCCTCGAGCCGCTCGATCGAGGGCGAGAACCTGCTCTACCTGCCGCAGGCGAAGGTCTACACGGCGGCGTGCGCGCTCGGTCCGGAGATCGTCCCGGCGTGGGCAGCGCAGACACCGTTCGCCATCGGACTCGAGATTCGACGCGGAGGCGAGCTGGAGTTCAGCGGCTCGTCATCGACCGACCAGATCGCGCGCGGACTCGACGACCTCGCCGACTGGCTCTTCCGCGGCCTTGACTTCCCGGACGGCGTGATCCTGCTGACGGGCACCGGCATCGTGCCGGAGGCGGACTTCACGCTGACTCCGGGTGACGACGTCGCCATCGACATCCAGGGGGTCGGCCGTCTGGTGAACGGCGTCCGCCTCGTGGGGGACCGAAATGCGCGACCGAAGGAGGAAACGCGATGACCGAGTCGGCCCAGCTCCCGCTCGACGTCGAGACGGCCATGGCGGATGCCGCGGCAGCGGCACCTGCGCTAGCGGTCTCTTCGCCGGCATCCCGCGCAGCGAGTCTGCGTGCCATCGCCGACCGGTTGGATGCCGACGCGGATGCACTCGTGCTGCTCGCGTCGCGCGAGAGCCACCTGACGGTCCCGCGCCTGAGCGGCGAGCTGGTGCGCACGACTTTCCAACTCCGGCTGTTCGCACAAACGGTCGAGGACGGTCGCTATCTCGACGCCACGATCGACCACGCCGACCCGCAGTGGCCGATGGGTGCCCGACCCGATCTGCGTCGCGTGCTCCGCCCGCTCGGCCCCGCCGCGGTGTACGCGGCGAGCAACTTCCCGTTCGCGTTCTCGGTCGCGGGCGGTGACACGGCAGCAGCCATCGCCGCCGGTGTGCCTGTCGTCGTGAAGGCGCACCCGGCGCACCCGGAGCTCAGTCGTGCGGTCGCCGGGCACGTGCATGCCGGGTTGGCTGAATCCGGATCGCCGCACGGCGCGTTCGCGCTCGTCGAGGGCATGGATGCCGGCCGTGCGCTGGTTCTCGACCCGCGGCTCACGGTTGCGACGTTCACCGGGTCGCTTTCCGGAGGTCGCGCGCTGTTCGATCTGGCCGCTTCGCGACCGCAGCCGATCCCGTTCTACGGCGAGCTCGGCAGCGTGAACCCGGTCTTCGTGACGCAGGCCGCAGCATCCGCTCGCGCGCAGCAGATCGCGGACGGATTCGCTGCGTCGATGACGCTCGGCGTCGGCCAGTTCTGCACCAAACCCGGCGTTCTGATCGTGCCGGGATCCTCCCAGCTGCCCGAGTTGGTCGCCGACGCCGTCCGTGCGGCCGGGAGCGGGCCGATGCTCACCGACAGCATCCGCGACGGCTACTTCCGCAGCCTCGATCCGCTCGCCAGCCGCGATGACGTCGCACTGCTGACCGGCTCGTCCGAACGGCTCGATCATCCCACCCCGACGGTGTACGCCACCGATGCTGCGACCTTCCTCGCACATCCCGACGAACTTCTGGAGGAGCATTTCGGCCCGGCCGCCCTTCTCGTGCGCTACACGGATGAGGACGAGCTGCTTGCCGTGGCTCGCAGCCTGCACGGGCAGCTGACGGCCACCGTGCATGGCGATGACGGGCGCGAGAGCGGCCGGGTCGGCGAGCTGATCGAGGTGCTCGCGACAAAGGCGGGACGCGTGCTGTGGAACGACTGGCCGACCGGCGTCTCTGTGACGTACGCGCAGCAGCACGGCGGCCCGTACCCCGCAACGACCGCGCCGCATTTCACCTCGGTCGGAACGGCATCCATCGGCCGGTTCCTGCGACCGGTCGCCTATCAGGACACGCCCGACGCATTGCTGCCGCCCGCTCTGCAGGACGCGAACCCGTTGC
>Ga0164242_10008182_pt1 | contig 11359 bp, 11 predicted proteins | sample OricomgcompostMG_FD_108783 | JGI IMG/M metagenome (GOLD analysis project Ga0164242, IMG submission 108783) | Miracle-Growth compost microbial communities from Emeryville, California, USA - Original compost - Miracle growth compost (MG) ...
CCGCACCGGGACGAACGACAGGTCCTTCGTCGCGTTCCAACGGTTCACGTTGCCCGGCAACCGCTGGCCCTGGTGCGCCTCGGCGCTCGCCCACTCCCGCCATGGGTGGTCGTCACCCTCGCGCAGCAGCAGCGGCTCCAGGTCATCGACGAGCTCGCCGCGGCGCTTCGCTGTGAACGCGCCGACGACACCGACGTGTTGCAGCTTGCGCTCTTCGTTGTAGAGGCCGAGCAGCAGCGAGCCGACGAGCGGGTTGTCCTCGGTCGAGGTCTTGTGCCATCTGAACCCAGCGAGCACGCAGTCGGCGGTGCGGACGTGCTTGATCTTGAACATGACGCGCTTGTCCGGCTGATAGGTGCCGTTCAACGGTTTGGCGATGACGCCGTCGAGCCCTGCGCCTTCGAGCTCGACGAACCAGCGCTGTGCCTCGTCGACGTCAGTAGTCGTCGGGGTCAGATGAATCGGTGCCTTGACCTCTGCAAGCGCCTGTTCCAGGGCTGTTCGACGCTCGGCGAAGGGACGCCCGGTGTAGTCAACGTCGCCAAGGGCGAGCAGGTCGAAGGCGATGAACGAGGCCGGGGTCTGCTCTGACAGCATCGTCACCCGGGACACGGCGGGGTGGATGCGCTGCTGCAGCGCCTCGAAGTCCAGCCCTGCCCTGGTAGCGATGACGATCTCGCCGTCGAGGACGCACCGTTCGGGCAGCCCGGCCTTGACCGCCTCGACCAATTCGGGAAAGTAGCGAGTCATCGGCTTCCCGTTGCGGCTGCCGAACTCGACCTCGTCGCCGGCGCGGAAACATATACACCTGAATCCGTCCCACTTGGGCTCATAGGACGCCCCTGGCGGGATCGAAGAGACCGCTTTGGCCAGCATCGGAGCGACTGGCGGCATGACGGGCAGCTTCATCGGCTCATTGTTGCTGACCTGTTCCGGATCAGGCCTCGCGGGCGCGGGGCGCGGCGGCCCGGGGCTCATCCGCCGGGAGTTCCCGCACCGGGATCCCGTCTGGGCTCAGCACCGGACCGACCATCCGGATGCTGCCGCACACGTCGCAGTGCAAGGTGAGCGGCTCGTCCTGGTCCCGGACGATGCTCCAGCAGTGGCCGATCCGGGCACAGGCGTAGACGATCCACTCCCGGTCGCGGCCGCTGAACAGCTCAGTGCTAGCGCGGGCGGGGCTGTTGGGATCGGTGCCGACCTGGCCGGTGTGGTGCGACCGCGCGCTGGAGGTCATCCGGGCCGCGAGCGGGCGAGGCGTGTCCTGTACCTGGGCCCCGTGATGCACCACGCAGTCCCCGCCGTCACCGCGGTAGACGGAACCCAGCACCACGCCGTAGAGGTCGACCACCCCGGCGGCGAATAGGTTGCCGCAGACCAGCCCGTGCAACGCGGCGCTGGCGCCGGCCTCCACGATCAGGTCGCCGCCGAGTTGGCCCCACAGGGCCAGGTCGGCAGCGGGTCGCACCCGCGTCGTCCCGACCACGAGGCCAGTGACAGACAGATGCCTGCACTCGTCCGCGCTGACCTCCAACGGCCCGTCGTGGAGGCCATCGATCACGCACGACACGGGCACAACGTAACCGAGAGTAATCATCTGAATGCAGACCGCTTAGCTGTGTCGGCAGCGGACCGGAGCCAGCCAACCCGGAATGCCTGCCGCCGCCGCGGCGCTCTAGGGTTCGGATAGTCCGCGACCGCCGTCCAGTCAGGAGCCTGAGATGACCGCTTCCGACAGCACCCGCTTCGAGGTGGACAAGAGCGACGAGCAGTGGCGGGCAGAGCTGAGCCCGGCGCAGTACGCGGTACTGCGGCAGGCTGGTACCGAACCCGCGTTCGCCGGTGCCTTGACCGATGTCGAGGATCCCGGCCTGTACCGATGCGCCGCATGTCGCAACCCGCTGTTCCGCAGCACCACGAAGTACCACTCCGGCTCCGGCTGGCCGAGCTTCTGGGAACCGCTGACCCCGGACGCGGTGGTTCTCCGGCCGGACGACAGCCACGGCATGGTGCGTACCGAGGTGCTCTGCGGGCAGTGCGGAAGCCACCTGGGCCACCGGTTCGACGACGGTCCGCAGCCGACCGGGCAGCGGTACTGCATGAACTCGATCGCGCTCGATCTCGAGCGGGACGAGTGAGCGAGACCAGCTAGCGGCTCATCCAGCCAGCGCGCGCAGGCCCGCCCCGGCCAGTTCACCGGAACGCACGCACGCCGGGATGCCGACCCCGTCGTACGCGGCGCCGCACACCGCCAGGCCGGCCGGCATTGCCGCCCGCAACGCGGCGGTTCGCGTCAGGTGACCGGGTCGATACTGCGGCAACGCCCCGCCCCAGCGACTGACTCGCCACTGCAGCGGCCGCCCGGGCACTCCGGCCATCGCGGCGATGTCGGCGGCCGCCACACCGGCGAGCTCGCTATCCGGACGCCGCAGCGAGGCCTCGGCACCGAAGCGGCCGACGCTTGCTCGCACCACCACGGGCGCGTCCGCGGGGTGCCCCCACTTGTTGCCGACGAAGGTGACGGCCTTGACCGTGTGCCGCGCGTCCGCGGCGACGAGGAAGCCGTTGCCGGCCGGCACCGGAGTACCGGGCGGGTACACGAGCGTCACGATCGCCACCGACGCGTACGGCGTGGTCGGCAGCAAGTGCTCCGGCAGCTGCCCCTGCAACAGCCGGGCGGCCGGGCCGGCCGGCACCGCGAGGACGACCGCGTCATAGTCGCTTCGGCGCTGCCGGTCGGCCCGCCCGGTGATCAACGACCACCCGGCGCCCGCCGGTTCCAGCCCGGTGACGACCGTGCCGGTGTGCAACACCCCCCCGGCACGCTCGACCGCGGACATGACTGCTGTGGCGAGCGCCCCGGTGCCGCCACGAACCGAGCCGAACACCGGCGCGTCCCCGGTCGGCGCCGCCGGCGTCCGGCGAGCCACCGCGGCCAGCAGCGAGCGCCCCGGATCGGCGAGCGCCGGGGCGACCATGCGGGTGGACAGGCCGGTCGCGGAACCCGCGTAGACACCGCCGAGGAGCGGGTCGACCATCCGATCCAGCACCTGCCTGCCCAACCGGCGGCGCACCAGCGCGCCGATCGCGACGTCGTCGCCGTGCCAGGCCGTCGCCGGCAGCAGCCGGTCCAGCGCCGCCCGGGCGACGCCGAGCGGCGAGAGCACGCTGGCGAGGCCGCGCACCGTACCCGGGACGCCGAGCACCGTCCCGGCGGGCAGCGCGCGCAGCCTCCCGGCCGCGTACACGAGCGCCGGGCTCCGCGCAGGGTGGACGATCGGCGCGCCGACGGAACGCGCCAGTGCCAGCGCCTCCGGCACGCGCAGCAGGAAGGCGTCCGCCCCCTCCTCGAGATCGAGTCCGGCCAGCGGCGTGGTGCGCAGCTTGCCGCCGACCCGGTCGGCCTGGTCGTACACATCCACCGCGATGCCCGCGGCGGCAACCGTGTGCGCAGCCGCCAGTCCGCTAATGCCCGCTCCGACGATCGCGACCCGCACCGCGCCTCACCCGGCAGCGGTCTGCTCGTGGACGGTACGTACCACCTCGGCGAGGACGCCGGGGTCGGTCTGCGGGAGCACGCCGTGCCCCAGGTTGAACACATGCCCCTCGACGGTGCGGGCGGCGGTAAGCACCCGCTCGACACCGGCCTTTACGGCCGGCCACGGCGCCAGTAGCAGTGCCGGATCCAGGTTCCCCTGCAGCGCGCGACCGGCCCCGACCCGGCAGGCGGCAGCGTCCAGCGGCACCCGCCAGTCCACCCCGACGACGTCCGCCCCGGCCTGGCCCATGGCACCGAGCAGCTCGCCGGTCCCGACCCCGAAGTGGATCTTCGGGACGTCCGGCACCGCGGCGAGGACCCGGGCCGACCACGGCTGCACGAAGCGCTCGTAGTCGTCGCGCGCGAGCGAACCGACCCAGCTGTCGAACAGCTGCACCGCTGACGCGCCCGCGTCCACCTGTACCCGCAAGTAGCTCGCGGCGATGTCGCTCAACCGCTCCATCAGCGCGGCCCACACCAGCGGTTCGCCGTACATCAGGGCCTTCGTTCGGGCCTGTTCCTTGGACGGCCCGCCCTCCACCAGGTAGGAGGCAAGCGTGAACGGCGCGCCCGCGAATCCGATCAGCGGGACGTCGCCGAGCTCTGCCACCAGCAACCGGACCGCGTCCGCGACATCGTCGACCGCGGCCGGGTCCAGCGGCGGGATCCGGTCCACATCGGCGCGGTTGCGCACCGGTTCGGCGACGACCGGCCCGGTGCCGGCGACGATGTCGAGGTCCACCCCGGCCGCGTGCAGCGGCACCACGATGTCGGAATACAGGATCGCCGCGTCAACGCCGTACCGACGCACCGGCTGCAGCGTGATCTCGGCGACCAGCTCCGGCATCCGGCACGACTCCAGCATCGGAATCCCCGTTCGCGCCTTGCGATACTCCGGCAGTGCACGCCCAGCCTGTCGCATGAACCACACCGGTGTGTGCGCCGCCGGCTCCCGCCGGCACGCCGCTAGGAACGCACTCCGCCCCGTCACCCCGTAACACCACTCACCCGGCGATCGTCGCACGGCTGCGTCATCCGGTCGCCATCAGGAGCACGCCGGCCACCGCGACCCCGATCCCGATGCTTTGCCCCGTCCCCAGCCGTTCGGCCAGCACCCGGCGCGCCAGTAACACGGTGACCACCGGGTACAGCGACGACAGCACGCCGACGATGCTGACCAGGCCGTCCTGAGCCGCGACCGCGAACAGCGCGTTCGCGGACAGGTCGAAGATGCCACCCACCACAAACAGGAGCGCGTCGGCGCGCATCGCGCTGCCGTCGACCATCGGCCGTACGGCCAGCAGCGCCGCCAGCCCCGCGATGACGCTGATCGCACGCTGGGCGACCAGCGTCATCGCGGCGTTGTGCTGGCTGCCCTGCGCGATCATCGCCAGGCCGGCACCGAATCCGGCGGCCGCCACCGCGGCGAGCAGTACCGGTGTCCAGGGCGACCCGTGACGTGCCGCCGGATCCGAACCACCCGGACGCGCGACCAGCACCACCCCGATGATCCCGACCACGATCCCGGCCACCTGCACCGCCGTAGGGCGCTCCCCTTGGGCCACCCCGACGAGTACCGGCACGGCCGCGCCGGTCGCGGCGATCGGCGCGACGACCCCCATCAGGCCACTGGCCAGGCCACGGTAGAAGCAGAGCAGCGCGACTGCCCCTACGGCGCCGGAACCGGCGCCCCAGGCAAGCGCGCTCCCGTCTGCCCGGAACCCGGGGCCGACGGCCACGAAGACCGCCAGCGCGACCATCGCGATCGACTGGGTCGCAGCCAGCACCAGGGCCACCGGGTGGCGGCGGGCCAGCACCCCGCCCGCGAAGTCGGAGGTCCCCCACAACAGGCTCGACAGCAGGGCGAGCACCGGTGCCACCGGGCCACCCTAGAGAGCGGCGGACACGCCTGGCGATCGGCAGGCGATAGAGCCCTTTCCCCCTTACTGTCAACTCGTGCCCAGCTCACCGTCCCGGCCGCATGTCCTCCCGGTTCGTGCGCAGGCTGCCTCCGAACCGGTGCCGCCGGCCGGTTTCCTCGCCGCCGTCGCCAGCCTCGACCGCGCTGACCTGCATTCCGAAGCCATCGCCCGGCAGACGCCGGCGCCGAGCCGGATCGCTCCTTGGGCCGCGGCGCGCAGCATTGAACTCGGCGAGCCGGCCACCGGCCGGCTGGTCTACCTCCACGACCCCGCCGGGCAGCCGGCTTGGTCCGGGAACGACCGGCTGGTCGCCTTCACCCGGGTCGAGATCGATCAGGACATGGCGGCGGACCCGCTGCTGTCCGATGTCGTGTGGGACTGGCTGTCGGAGGCACTCGCCGGCCACGGTGCGCACGCGATCGCGCTGGGCGGCACGGTGACCACGACGGTCTCGCGTCGCTACGGCAGCCTCGCGCACGTGGGAGCGTCGCACGAGGTGGAGCTGCGCTGTTCTTGGACGCCCACCGTCGCCGACCCGGAACCCGACGCGGGCCCCGACCTCGGTGCACACCTCGCCGCGCTGGTGGCCACCATGGCAGCTATGCGAGGGCTACCGCCGGAGGTTCCCGGCGTCACCGCGCTCGGCAATCGCTGACGCCGACGGCCCACCGCCGGAGCCACCATCCGCCACGCCGGGTTCGGTCGGCGCCACAACAGCCGTCCCGGTGCGTGGCGTCAGCGGCATCGTCATCACCAATCGAGTGCCGTGCCCGGGCACGGAGGTCAGCTCCAGTCCTCCGCCGGCCAGCCGGACCCGGTCCCGGAGCAGGCCGAGCCCGACATGCCGCCCCCGGTCCGCGGTCACCGTGGCCGGGTCGAACCCGGGCCCGTCGTCACGCACCGATGCCACCAGGACATCGTCCTCGAAGGACAGTGACGCCACCGCGACGTCCACTTCGGCGTGCTTGACGACGTTGAGCAACGACTCCTGGAAGAAGCGGTAGACAGTGACCGCGGTCGCCATCGGCAGCGGACGGGGTACGGCCGGCCACTGCAGATCCACCTGCAACGCGTAGCGCTGGTCCAGGTCGCTGCGTAGGCCAGCGACAGCGGCCGCGAGGTCGCCGTCCCGCAGCGCCGGCGGACGCGTCCGCGCCATGATCCCGCGAACCTGGTCCTCGGCCTCCTCGAGGTAGGCGCGAGCGCGGTCGACCTCCCCGTCCGCGAGGAAGCCGCGGGCGACCGCGAGCGACTGCGCGACGGTGTCGTGTAGCTCCGCGGCGAGTTGCCCGCGGGCGCCCTCCTCCGCTGCAATCGCGCCGCTGAGCAGCTCGAACATCCCGGCACTGGCATGGTCGGCATCGCGACGGCTGCGCTGCGCTATCTCGTCGGCTACCCGCATCCGCAGCGTCAGCGCCTCCAGCGCGGCGTCCAGTTCGCTCATCTCGGCGCTGGCGCGGACACCCCGGTGGGCGGTCCCGGGATCCCGCTCCCCCGTACGCAGCCGCGCCACCGCGTCATCGCGCATGGTGCGCAGTGCGTCCGCAGCGCTGTCCGCGGCCACTGCCGCGACCACCCCGGCGACGGCGGTCCCGAGCAGACCCAAGCCCAGGCAGAACGCGAAGGCACTGCCGTCCAGTTCGCCAGCGACGGCGAGACCGGTCAGACAGCCACCGGTGATCACCACCCCGAGCACGAGCGCCCCGGCAACCGCCCAGCACCACAGCGGCCAGGCGCGACGGCCACGCGGGAAAACGCGGATCCGGCCGACTCGCGGCGACCGCCGGGATCGGGTCGCCGCCGTCATCGGATCGTTCCGGTACTGGTCCACTCGGACGCGGCCGGCCGTGCCGGTGTGCCCTCCGCGAGCTCGACGGTGGAGATGTTGAGATCCGTGTCCGCGGCGAGCGCGATCGCACCCAGCAGGGACGCCACCGCGCGCTCGACCGTGTGCAGTTCCTCGACGATGCCGTTCACGGCCGCGACATCGCCACCACGTTGCGCGAGCCTGGCCAGCCGGCCCGAACTCTCCCGGAGCACGGCCAGTGCCGGAACGGTGCCGGCACCGAGATCGCCGAGCACCCGGGCGTTCTGGCCCGCCGCCTCCGCAATCACGACGGCGGCGTCGCGCGAAGCCGCCAGGTCCGCGACCGCGAGCCAGGACTCGGCTTCGCGCATCAGCACCCGGATCATCCGCAGGTCGTGGCGGTGCAGTCCGCGCACGCCGTGCGGACGGCAGGCGCGCAGCAGCGCGAGCGGGTGATCGACGGTCCCGATCCGCAGGCTGCAGTAGGCCCGGGTCTCGCCGGTCCCCTCCGGCCCGGCCTGCACACCGGTCACGATGCCGCCGGCGAGCGCCTCGGTCACCCAGGGCTGGTCGAGCGCACCCGGCCCCACCCGAGCCTGGGTGGGCACCCCGTTCTCGTCACCCGCGTAAAGCAACAGCCCGTCGCCGGCGAAGACCAGCATCTCGACCTCGGCGCCACCCAACAGCCGCGCCACCGCCGTCAGCACGACCTGCGCCGAGACGTCCGCGGAACCGCCGCCGGCATGTTCCTGACCGCGAGCCAGTTCGGCGTAGAGGCCGGCCTCCGCGGCCCGCTGGCTGCTCTGGTCGAATGACGCCCACAACAGCACCAGCGGGGTGATCAACCCCAACAGACCCCACGCGGCGTGGATCGCCAGCCACGCGGCGAGCAGCCCGACGGACACGCTCGCGGCGGTGTGCACGAGTGCCAGCGGCGCACTGCCCAGCAACACGACGTGGAGCCTGCGGCCACTCGTGAGCGCCACCACCGCGCCGACCAGCGCAGTCTGTACGAACCAGAACGCGGCGACCGCCAGGCCGGCGGCGAGCAGCCGGTGCTGACCGCCTTGCAGCGCGACGTGCGCGACCAGGACGCCAGCGGCGGTGGCTGCGGCGAACTGGGCCACGTTGAAGACGAGCTTCTCGGCAGGTTGCCGGCGCACCAGTTGGGCCACGCAGATCCCCGCCGGCACGGCCAGCAGCATCCAGTCGCCCGGCGCCAACACGAACACCGACGTGAGCAGCGCGTCGGTGCACGACAGCGTCCATCGCTGCCGGCCGACGTAGAAGTGGACCACTGCCAGCTCAGAGGCCGCGGTGGCGACGATCAGGCTCGGGATGGCCCAGGACGCGGGATGGCCGGCGTCGGCGAACACGGCGCAGCCCACCGCGACCCCCACGGCGACAAACACCAGGATCGCGACCGGAAGGGTCGCGACCCAGCGCTTCGACGTCACCTGCGGGCCCGGGAGCGGCTTCGCTGCTGTCGTCACGACCAGGAACTGGACTGCGGCCGCAGGACCGGGCCGAACGCCCCGGGACCGGTGCTGTCCGGCTGGCTGCTAGTCGGCGCGAACACGCCGCTCGGGACATCCGGCGGCGTCCGGTGTGCGAAGGCGCCCGGACCCGCGAAGCTGAATCCGGTCAACGCCACCACGGCGACCGCAGCCGCCGCGAGTACGCGCGCCCGGACCCGGAACCTGCCTCGTGGCCGGCCGGCCGGCGACGAGGCGGCGTGCTTCCCGGAGTTCTTCGTCATCATCGCGACCCTTTCCTTGGCGAGATCGGCCAGGTGCGCCACCCGGAACCGGCCAGAAACCGAACCGAGTGACACGTATCGTTCCTCCTGTAAGCCCATCGGGGTGATAATGACACTGCTTTAACGGACGCTGAACGTCCCAGCGCGAAGTCGCCCGAACGGCGCAACGACCGGCCGCTGCCTTCAGGTGTCCGATCCGCGTGCCGAAACCTGAGGGGACCTGGCCGTACGCTGCGGCATCGGCCACCGCACCAGGAGGAAATCGATGTCCATGATGGCACCGGCGCAGCAGCCCGTCGGCGCGGCCAGTTCCTCCGGCAGCGCCCACTCGGCGCCGTCGGAGTCGGTCGCACTGCAGTTCACCGCCATGGTCGTCGACGATCACCCGCTGATCCGTGAGTCCATGGTGGCGCGACTGCGCGCGATGGGTGCGACGGACGTGGTGGAGGCCGCCAGCGTCGCCGAAGCCCGGGCTCGAGCCCGGTCCGGCCCGCGCGACCTGGGTGTGCTCGACCTCGCGCTGCCGGACGGATCCGGGCTGGACCTGCTCGCCCAGCTCCGCGCCGAAGGCTGGGGGCGGCTGGTCGTACTGTCCGCCGCGGACGACCCTCATGCGGTCCGGGCCGCGTTCATGGGCGGTGCCCAGGGCTACCTGCTCAAGTCGGCGTCGCCCACCATCGTCGCCGATGGTGTCCGCAAGGTGCTCGACGGCGGCGTCTACGCGGACCCGAGCGTGGCGTCGCTGCTGGCGGTGGGCATCCGGGGTGGCCAGCCCACCACCGAAGGAGGTGCGAGCGAGCTCTCCGCCCGGGAGGTCGAGGTGCTCCGCCTGGTCGCCGACGGCCAGTCCAACAAGGAGATCGGCGAGAACCTCGGACTGTCCGCGCTCACCGTCAAGAGCCACCTGGCTCGTATCGCCCGCAAGCTGGGCACCGGGGACCGGGCCGAGATGGTCGCCCTGGCTATGCGCGCGGGGGTCATTCGCTGACGCCGCGCAGCCCACACCGCAGCGGAAGCGCTCACCCGGACTGCCCGCAGCGCACCGGGTTCTAAGCTGCTGGCTGTGATGCAGCGGTGAGTGCGGACGCGCTCAAGGAGGACGCGACCGGCGCTCCCTGGTTGCTCGAACCCGTCGACGGCGTCCCGGACCTCGTGGTGGACGATGCGCAACTGCGAGACGCAGCGGCCGCCGTCGCCGCCGGTCGCGGGCCGGTCGCGCTGGATGCGGAGCGAGCATCCGGTTATCGGTACAGCGCGCGGGCGTACCTGGTGCAGCTGCGCCGGGACGGCGTCGGCACGGTGCTGATCGATCCGATCCGGTGCCCCGACCTGACCGTCCTGCAGGAGTCGCTGGCCGAATCGGAGTGGGTGCTGCACGCAGCCGGGCAGGATCTGGCCTGCCTCGCCGAGTTGGGGCTACGACCCCGCCGGCTGTTCGATACCGAACTGGCTGGCCGGCTGCTCGGTTATCCCCGAGTCGGCCTCGGCACGCTGCTCGAACTACTGCTGGACGTACGGCTGGAGAAGGGCCACAGCGCCGCCGATTGGTCTACCCGGCCGCTCCCACAGCCCTGGCTCGTGTACGCAGCGCTCGACGTCGAGCTGCTGCTGCCGCTCCGGGAACTGCTGCAGCAGCAGCTGCGGGACACCGGGAAGCTGGAGTGGGCCGAGCAGGAGTTCGACGCGGTGCGCGACGCCGCGCTGCGCCCCCCGCCGGTCCGGTCCGAGCCGTGGCGCCGACTGTCCGGCATCCACCGGCTCCGCGCGCCGCGCCAGCTCGCCGCGGCACGCGCGTTGTGGGAGGCCCGGGACACGCTGGCCTGCCGGCTGGATGTGGCACCGGGCCGGGTGCTGCCGGACAGCGCCGTGATCGCCGCGGTGATGGCGAAACCGGCCTCCGAGCAGGAACTGCGTGCGCTGCCGGTCTTCGCCGGCCCCCGCCAGCGTCGACGCTCGGGGCTGTGGTGGTCCGCACTGGCGGCCGCCGCGGCGCTCGCGGACGACCAACTGCCGCCGAATACCGCGCCGCTGCCGCGCGATGTCCCGCCGCCGACCAATCGCTGGTCGGACCGTGACCCGGCCGCGGCGCAACGCCTGGTCGCGGTCCGGGCCGCGCTCAGTGCGTTGGCCACCGAGCACGACCTGCCGGTCGAGAACCTGCTCGAACCGGCACTGTCACGCCGGCTCGCCTGGGAATCGAGCCCGGATGTGCACGCCACACTGGTCAATGGCGGTGCCCGACGCTGGCAGGTCGAACTGACCGCCGGCCCGCTCGAGGCTGCGCTGCACGCAGCGCAGCAAGCCGACTGACCGGCTGGAGCCGACCCCCACCG
>Ga0164242_10008183_pt1 | contig 11359 bp, 9 predicted proteins | sample OricomgcompostMG_FD_108783 | JGI IMG/M metagenome (GOLD analysis project Ga0164242, IMG submission 108783) | Miracle-Growth compost microbial communities from Emeryville, California, USA - Original compost - Miracle growth compost (MG) ...
ACTCGCCGCTGCGCTCAACAAGGGGCTCGACGAGCCGGCGGTGAAGAAACGCCTGAACGATCTCGGCGCCGTCATCCCCGAGCCGGACGAGCGCGGGCCGAAGGCGCTCGCCGCGCTGGTGCATAAGGAGATCGCACGGCTAAAGCCGATCGTCGCAGCAGCGCGGGCCAAACAATAAGACTTGACCGGTAGAATTTGCCCGCAGACGCGCGCCTTCATGCCGCAGTGAAGGCGCGCAATTCTTTTGATGCGTGTGACGAGCCCGAAAGGGAGGCGGCACTCACAGGTGTCGGCATGACGCTTTCCGCGGCGCATGGTCGCAGGATCCCGAAATCAGGGAACCGAGAGCTTCCCCACCTTGGTTCCTTTGCGACAGCGAATCGCCGACGTACCAGGGACGATGCTCGTAAACGGTTCGCCCGTCGAGGCCTGCTGTGCACGGAGCCCGCCATGACAACAGACAGGGCAGAGCATAAGGGCACGCGGAAAGCTGTTCAGTATGTCCGGATGTCCACGGACATGCAGAAATACTCAACCGAAAATCAGATAGCGGCCATCGCGATCTACGCTGCTCGACATGGCATCGAGATCGTCAAGACTTACGTCGACGCTGGCAAGAGTGGCTTGACCATCAAGGACCGCCTCGGCCTCCAGCATCTTATCAAGGACGTCCGCACGCCGAAGCCCGGCTTCGACACGATACTGGTGTACGACATCAGCCGGTGGGGTCGGTTCCAGGATGCCGACGAGAGCGCCTACTACGAATTCGTATGTCGCGAAGCCGGGATATCCATTCGTTATTGCGCAGAAGAGTTCGAAAACGACGGAAGCCTTGGCGCCACGATCATCAAGGCCATTAAGAGAGCCATGGCAGCCGAGTACAGTCGCGAACTTTCGAATAGAGTCTTCAGCGGAAAATGCCGCATGACCATGCGGGGCTTCCACGCGGGCGGGCGGCCCGGATACGGATTGCGACGGATGCTCGTAGATGAACACGGCGCACCGAAACTGGTGCTCGAGGATCGTCAGCAAAAATTTCTGCACACCGATCGCGTTGTCCTAGTGCCCGGACCAGAACATGAGGTCGAAACGATAAGGTGGATCTTCGAGCAGTATGCGAACAACAGACCAATCGCCAGCATCGTTAGCGATTTGAATGACCGCGGTATTCCGGGCTTTCTCGGCAAACCATGGATCAAGAATAGCGTCCGGAAAGCGCTTCTGAATGAGAGATATATCGGAAACAATGTCTTCAATCGCACGTCGGTCCGGCTCAAATCGCAGCGCGTTCAAATACCCAAGGATCAATGGGTAAGAGCAAGAGGGGTCGTAAAGCCGATCGTCAGTGAGGAGCTGTTTGACACGGCTCAAGAACGCTTCTCAAAGAACCTGCATCACATCAGCAGATTCGAGCTCCTCGACCATCTTACGGGACTCTGGTGCAGGCATGGCCGACTCTCAGCATGGCTGGTTGATCATTCGCCCACCTGCCCTTCAGCACATACTTATGGGCGCCTCTTCGGGAGTCTCCTAGAAGCCTTCCAGATCTTGGGATACCCCCACGGGAGCCGACGTCCGATCTACGGTTCGGTCAGACAGAAGATTGCGGACACAATCATCGCGGAAATGAAGGCAGCAGGAGGTACGGCGCTACAAACATCACGGCGGCGGCAAACCCGCCTGCTGGTAAATAGTGAGGTCGTTATCTCGATCTTCGTCGCGCATCGACGCTATGTGACGCGTGATGGCAGGCCACGCTGGATCCTTAGCAGCACTGTGCCGCATCGCTCCGACATAGCGGTCCTCGCCACTTTTGATCAAAGGCGCTTCACAGTACTGGACTACTATATTGTCCCCGGCTTCCTTTTAACCAACCCGCAGCAGATCTTGTTCGACATCAATCCGATCGAGTTTGAGGCATTCAGAAACTCAGAACTATCATCCCTAGCCAAGCTCCTGGAACGGAAGCCGATCGTGCCCGGCAACGGCCGCCGGTTCCTTCCCATTCCCTCAATCCGCGAAATGACGCCTAAGTTATTGCGCTTTGATGTCGCGGATAGACCGGTCGGGTCGGCAAGGATCCTGCGCGCCTTCCACCGCGGCAGCCGACGCGCGGCATCGTTTGTGACGAGTTGGAGGACCTTCAATGAGTGTCACCGAAGGCTGGCAAACGACCTGATTTCCTTATTGAGAGACGGAGAGTTTTGCCAGATGCTTGAAAGCGAAGGCCTTCACACGATGCCGAGCAGGCTCCGAGAAGATCTCTGGCCGCAAGCGGCAGACGCCCGCCACCAGGATGAGACGCAAGACGCGACCTGGCAGCAGCGCCCGCTTGCGGACCGGAGTGTTTCGCCGGCATCCCGCCGCCTGCGTCCCGAGCGGTTACGGCAGATTGAGCAGATGCGATCCGCGTTTTGCGATCAATTCCCTTTGTTTCTCCAACTATTGATTGCCGCTTCGACAGCGCAGGAATTCGTTGCGACACCGCCTAAGTCACGAATCATGTCTCCTCGAGAAATAGCGCAAATTCAGCATCGATTTCGACCAGTCGAGAACATGGCCCGCGCGATTTTGCCGATCTTCGCGACACGGGCCTACTGCTTTGCATTCACCCGCGCTTACCTCAGAGCTCTGCTGAGTAACGGGCACGTTGCGGGATACATTCGAGCCATTCACCCAAGAATTCATCGTCGTCTCAAGTCGGCCGCGTTCAGTTAGCGAACTGAACTCGAGTTCGAGCCACAAGTCCCTTCACGGCTTCGGCGAAGGATTCATAGATGATCTGTCCGTCAGAGGCGGAGTGCGAGGACCGTCGAACTCGGCGGCGCTGAGGGCAACCCTATCGGGCAGGGACCGCCCGAGCTCGTGATCTTACCGCTCGCGTCGCATCCCGCGCTGGCCCCGATCTGCAATCTGGTTTTCGGGGAGGCATTCTCCGAACGAGGTGGACGCCAGGAGGCGCTCAACCGGCTGCTCGACTATCTTCTGATCCTGATCGTACGACACGTCGTGGATACTGGCAGGGTCTCGACCGGCGTGCTTGCCGGTCTCGCCGACTCACGCCTTGCCAAGGCGCTGACCGCAATTCACGAGGCGCCCAAAAACGTCATGGACGCTGGACGACCTCGCCGGCATCGCCGGCATGTCACGCACGCCGTTCGCTGAGCATTTCTGCACGCGGATCGGCCAGACGCCCATCGACTATCTCACCGCCCGGCGCATGACGCTTGCACGCCAGCTCCTCGCGAGAGGCAAGCCAGTCAAGAGCGTGGCGATGCAGGTCGGCTACCAGAGCGCTGCCGCTTTCTCTTGCGTGTACAGTCGCGTGACGGGACAGGCGCCGCCTAATTCGAATGACGCCAGCTTGAAGGGGCTGAATCCGATCTCGCGCGGCCGCCGCCCCGACGACTAGCTGACCACAGCGCGTGGCCACTCCAGAACGTGTGGTGACGAGCGCACGCTAGCCGCCCATCCGCTCATGTCTGATTGGGCTCATCTGCGGCTGTTCGGCGGGCAGCACGTGCTGCTCGGAACTGCTCCGGAAAGCGGACCTAATGTCCCTCGACGGCTCAGCCCAGGTCGAGCCTGTAGCGATCAACGCACCGCAGCAATTAAGATAGAAATTCAGCGCCGATTTGCGATCCGCGTCGCCATTTAATTCGCGCCCGCCGACCAGAGTTCGCAGTGCGGGACACGAAGAAATTAAAGGTGCGTGGCACTGAATCAGCGGCCTCTATTCTAATTCGAACTCCCGTATCGGAAATATCCATTACTTTGCACGGTCGAGCCGCAAATCCTCCGTCCAATCGAATGCATGCATCCGTACCAAGACTCCTACGTAACGACTTTCGATTGTTTTTCGGTTGTCGAAAGGCTGTCATTTTTTACTCCTGAACGGAACTCTGCCATTTCAATCAACCGATTCGCTTATGTTTCCTCATTAGCTATTGGGCACGCTGGTCAATATAGATCGAGACGAACGAGCCACATTGTTGACAAAGGTCCATAAGAAAAGGGTGCAACCCGATGCGGTCTAGTCGAAATGCACTCCGACCCGTAAAGCAGACAAGTCGGCGTGTGCGATACATGCCTCGGTGAGGCTACGGCTCTGCCGATAACTTGACCACACGTCGTTTTCTTTCGGTTGCTGACGCCGGCGCCAGACGCGTTTTTTTAAAGTCCTCAAGAATATTGGTGCCGATCTCTGATGCGGGAAGTGGCCGGCCAAAGTAGAACCCCTGAGCCTGATCGCCGTCGGCCCTATCAAGAAAGTCCGCCTGACCGGCGGTCTCGACTCCTTCAACCGTCACCCGCATGTTTAGCTCGCGGCCGAGCGCGATAATCGTTTTCACAACTGTCTTGGCGTCGCGGCCCGAGCCGTCAAAGGCCTTCATAAAGCTTCGGTCAATTTTGATCTTGTCGAACGGGAAGCGCCATAGATAACTCAAGCTCGAATATCCGGTCCCAAAATCGTCCATGACGATGGCGACGCCCATGGCCTTGAGCTTCCTGAGCTCAGCCATTGTGGCCTCCGAGTTGCCGAGTAGCAGGGTCTCGGTGATCTCCAATTCCAGCCTGTGCGCCGCGAGGCCGGCGTCTCTCAGTGCGGCGGCGACGACGTCGCTGATACCGCCCGTCAAGAATTGCGCGGGAGACAGGTTTACCGCAACGGTGAGATACTCTGGCCAGGTCGCCGCGGTGCGACACGCCTCCTTCAGCACCCACTCACCAATCTTATCGATGAGGCCCAGGTCTTCAGCTAAGGGGATAAAGACCAACGGCGGAATAAGCGTTCCGTCCTCGGCGGGCAGGCGTATCAGCGCCTCGAAACCAATGAGACGACGCTTTGAAATCTCGAAGAGTGGCTGATAGTGCAATTCGAAACGGTCATGCAGAACCGCGTCACGGACCATCTTTTCGAGCTTGAATCGCGCTTGCAACTCGGTATCCATTTCGGCCACGAAGAACCTTACGCAATTGCGACCTTCGGCTTTGGCCTTATACAGCGCCAGGTCGGCACTTTTTAAGAGTCGCTCCGGATTGGTTCCGTCTGCCGGCGCTAACGCAATCCCGATGCTCACCGTGGCGACGATCGCCTGTCCGCTGAAATTGATTGGTGCTGTCGCAGCAGAAATTAGCCGGTTCGCAAAATCCTCGGCTTGGTCCTTGACGCTAACCCCAGTCTGGAGCACGACGAACTCATCGCCGCCGATTCGGGCGACAACGTCGTCAATACGCGTTACCGAGCGCAGACGTTGGGCAACGGTCTTGAGCAGAAAATCACCGCCGTCGTGCCCAAGGGTGTCATTCACGCTCTTGAAGCGATCAAGATCGATGAAATGCACCGCAATGCCGGGATTTTGCAAAGTAAGGACGGCAAGCGCATCGTTCAACTTTTCGACTAGTTGCGTGCGATTCGCGAGGCCGGTCAGCGCGTCATGATGCGCCATATGCGAGATTTGCGCCTGAGTTTTTCGCCATTCGGTGATGTCCTCCAGGGTAGAAACCCAACCGCCGTCCTGTTTCGGCTGCTCGATCACACGTAGAGCACGCTTGGCCGACGTCTCTATCACCCTGGTATTGAATTTACCCTGGCGCGCAGCGGCAACTACGCGCGCGAAAAACTCCTCCGGATTACCGGTGAACTCTCCAGCGGCCTTCCGGAGCTTTATCAGATCGAGAAGAGATTTGCTCTTGAGCGAATCGGCGGACAAACCCATCATGTTGGCGTAACGCGTGTTGAAAAGCAGAATGCAGCCGTCTGCGTCGAACATGCAAAGCCCTTGCGACATGTTCTCAAGGGCGGCGTCGAGCATAATTTTCTGCTTCCCCAACTTGTCATTCGTTATCTCAAGCGTGTTTTTCGCAATTTCGACGTTGCGAGCGTAGCGACGCGCCGTCCTGAAAAATACTGTTAAACCCGCGCTGAGCAGCAATCCACATATTAGCAAGATTGATGAGAGGATATGTCCGGTGGACATCAGGTTCGCCGCTTCTGGTGTTACTACCAGCGTCCACTGAACGTCGCCGAAATCCAACGGGAATGAACGATGCATTCCAGCGGCGAGCTCCGCCTGTGACCTTGGCCCCATTGATCCGTTGGCGAGGCGAGAGGTGAAGTAAATAGGAGGATCACTCAAGGCCGCCTTCGGCGCGAACAAATATAGCCGCGTTGGCGATTTGATACCGGCGGCAATAGTGTCAGTCATGACGCCAATCTGAAATACGCCTTGAATAATTCCGAGCAGATTGCGGCGCCTGTCTTCCACTGTTTTATGTGGCGAACCGCGTGCGTAAACCGGTAGACCAGCCCAGAAGCCGCGACGATCTCCGCGCCCAATGTGAAGCACCAGCGGAGGCGATGATGACAACACGTCGGCATCCCGGATATGGGCGATCACCTGTTCACGCACCCCGCCATCATTGTTGTCTAGTCCATAAACGCGTGATGTTCTGGGTTCGGTCGAATAGAATTTGGGAAAATACTCTTCCCGTTTCGGGGAAACAGGCAGAGTGCCGTCCGGGGCGATAGCGCGGATATGGTAGTCAAGGAGACCGTCATGGACCGCCGCCAGTTCGTGTGCGGCACGGTCCTCATTCTTAACGCGCGGGATCCATCCAATATTCAGGATCGCCGCATGACCAGCTAGCAACGAATTGGAAAATCCTTCAAATTCTTTTCTGGTTATAGGTTGGTTAGATGAATCGAAAAGGGCGCGCACCGCATAAAGCTTGTCCAGATAACCGTTGACTCCATTTTGCAAAGCGGCGGCTTGGTTGTTGGCTCGACCAGAAAACTCTTGGACAAGCGTACGATTTTCAGATGCGACGGTTACACCCCATACGGTGACCGACACCGCTATCCCGACGATCGCCAATGCGAGAATAGGCGCAACGTGTCGAATCTGACGCCGGTTTGTCAGTTTGGACAAATTACCTCACGGTACGCCTGTGCGCAGTTTTATTCTCTCGCTGTCGAGCGAAGTCGCGGCTTTGCAAAGCAATCAGATGGATGCCGGCGACGTGAGTAAGATGTAACAACGATGCGTTCGGATGTTACGCGCGGCTGTTGGATGATCAAAGTGTTGGTTAGTAAGCAATGAAGAAATAAGGTCGGCTTCGATACTCATGCGTGATCGTGGATTGCGGACATGTTTTAAATCGCTGTTTTAAGTGGCCTCATTGGTTTCGTGTCCGCTTTGGGCCAGGTCCGGCTGTTGGCGTTCCCGACGTGCGGGTCTGCCGTGCTCCGGAAAGCGGACTTCGCACCGCCCGACTGCATGGTGCGGCTCGGGCCAGAACCTGACTTTGAGTCTAAATCAGCCCCCGCGGCGCAGTGTCGCGGATTGCCAAAATCAAGGAACTGGAAGCTTGCTCATCGCGGTTCTCCGATCCGAGGCCACCAATGCATAGGACCGGGCGTCCATAGGAGGCCCGCCCGTGAGGTGCGCCCCGCTCGGAGCTCGTCATGAACATAGGTATGGCAGGGCGTACCGCATGTCCGAGGGCGGTTCAGTATGTTCGCATGTCCACGGACATGCAAAAATACTCGACCGAAAATCAGATAGCTGCAATCGCGGTCTATGCAGCCCGTCACGATATCGAAATCGTCAGGACCTACCTCGACGCAGGCAAGAGTGGTCTCACAATCAAGAGCCGCCATGGCCTTCAGCAACTCTTAAAGGACGTCCGCTCGGCTCATCCTGGCTTCGATATGATACTAGTCTATGACGTCAGTCGTTGGGGCCGGTTTCAGGATGCTGACGAGAGCGCACATTACGAATTCACCTGCCGTGAGGCCGGAATATCCATCCGGTATTGCGCCGAGGAGTTTGAAAACGACGGCAGCCTCGGGGCCACGATCATCAAGGCCATTAAGAGGGCCATGGCGGCCGAGTATAGTCGCGAACTCTCGAGCCGCGTGTTCGCGGGCAAATGCCGCATGACCATGCGGGGCTTCCACGCCGGAGGTCGCGCAGCGTACGGCCTTCGGAGAATGCTGGTCGATGAGCATGGGTTGACGAAATCATTACTTCAAGAAGGAGAAAGGAAGTTCCTGCACACCGACCGTACGGTCCTGGTGCCGGGGCCATCGAAAGAGGTCGAGACCGTGCAGTGGATATTTGATCAGTACGTCCGTCAGGAAGCCCCTATCGCGAGCATCGTGCGCGGCTTGAACGCCCGCGGCATTCCGAATATCGACGGTAGGCGTTGGCAGAAAACTGCCGTCCACACGTTACTCGTCAACGAAAAGTACATCGGTAATAGCGTCTTCAACCAGAGCTCGATTCGGCTCAAGTCCAAGCGCGTGACCATTCCGCAGGAGCAATGGATCAGGGCAAGAGGAGCCTTCGAGGCGATCATAGAAGAACCGGTGTTTGCCGCAGCCAAAGCGCGGCTCTCAAACAACTTACATCGCTTCAATAGGTTCGAACTCCTTGATCACCTCACCGCTGTTTGGTGCAAACACGGCAAGTTGTCATCCTGGCAGCTTAATCACTCTCCGATGTGCCCGGGGCATACCACTTTTCGGCGCGTGTTCGGCAGCCTATTGGAGGCTTTCGAAATGGTTGGCTACCGCCGCAGCGGTCGGCGGCCAGTCTATGCCTCGGTCGAACGGACAGTGGCCGAAGCGATTGTTGCTGACGTGAGAGCAGACGGCGGCGTCGCTGAGCACGCCGGACGCTGTCGACGTCAGAACGGCGTTCTGGTTGATGGCACAGTAACGGTTTCGATTCACTTGGCGCACGGCCGTTACAAGAACTCTCGTGGAAGGTCGCGCTGGAAGCTTCCCTACGGTGTGCGCCACGCTTCTGACATCACGATCCTCGCGCCCTACGATGAAAAGCGCCAGCGGATTTTGGCCTACTACCTTGTTCCAGGCTTCCTGTTAGAAAATCCGCGGTCATTCCTATTCGATGTAAATCCCATTGAATTCGAAGCATTCAGAACCGATACGCTGAAGTCCTTGTCTAATTTGTTCTGCCGAGAATCCTCTAGTTCGACCACTTTTGCCCTAGTCCACGCGTTACCCTCTTTTGTCTTCACCTCATTACAGGCGTTGCATTTCAAAGCCACGAAGCGGCCGCTTGGATCGGCGGCACTGCTCCGCAGTTTCGAACGTCGTAGCGAGCGAGTGGCATCGTTCGTTGCAACGTGCGCGAGCTTCATTAAAGCCGAGCATGCCTTTCGCCGCGATTTGGCCGGCCTGCTAAACGACAGTGGCTTTTGTGGCCTACTTAGAGATGAAAGGCTCGAACCTCTTCCGGCGCTTGCGCATGGAGGGTCCCTATGCGCATGCAATGATTATTCAAAGCGCGACAGCTTGGCAGACGCGTGGCAGCTACCATCTAATGCCTTCGGCATTCGTGGTTCATTACGCCACTTGCGCCCCGAGCGCTTGCGCCAAGTTCAGCAGATACGAACCGCCTTCGCCGATTTCTCTCCTACCTTTTCGAAGTTGCTGATCGCCGCTTCGAGGCCAGATGAGTTCAGCATCAATGCACCGAAATTCGGCGTTCTCACTCGCAATGAGGCAACGCAGGTCTTAAAGCTGTTCCGGCCAATCGAAGACAGAGCACGCTCAATGCTGCCCGTATTTGCCGAGCAAGCATATCGCCACGCCTTAACTCGGGCCTGCATCCGAAAGCTGCAAAGCAACGCGCACGTCGTCGGCTACATTCGTGCGGTCCACCCCAGAGTTTACCGGCGGCTGATCACAATACCACTAGAGCCGGGGAGACCCAGGCCGGTTCATGTGACGCCGAAAAAGACCGAACGAACGAACGCGTCATAGTAATGGCCTATTACGTCAATATCCGAGAAATTTTGGATAGAAATTGACCAGGCCAAAGAGTGATAGAGTCGGGGCCCACTGGTCACGGCCGCTAACGCCACTATGGACAAAACATGAATTTGAACAAAATCAAAATACCACTTCTTGAGTATAGATAGTGAACACAAATGGTAGGGGCGCACTGCGATTTAGTCCCTTTTTGCGGATCAAGCACCAAGAACGGTCGCGTTATGACCCCAAATTATGATTGCGCGTGATAACTCATGCTTATCCCCGTAAATTTACGAGGGCTGATCCCTACTTCCAATTGCCTCCAACCACATCGCCCTTAGCTCCGTTAGTCCGTTTTTGGTTACGTGCGGCTGTTGGCGATTAGCCAGCGCAGGTCGGCCGCACTCCAGCAAGCGGGCCTCCCGTTTTCGGCGGCTTAGTCCAGGTCGGGCCAATAACCGACTTGAGCAGCCCCGGCGTCCCTCGAGCGACTAGACCGGACTTGAGCCCAAAGCCCGTGTTGGCCAGCACCGACTTCAAACCCGAACTTGCCGTTGCTGATACGGCGCCTGTGGCTGATATCGCGCACAGTGGGGCGGCCTGACCGCGCTGCGACGCGAAAGGGGGCCTCACCATCGCATCCTTAGGCCGAGGGCATCAGGGCTCGGTCGGGGCTATCCGGCCTATTGGTGCGGGCCTTCCGAGACCGAGGGTCCTGGCCACGCAGAGGGTGTGACGATGTTTGGACAACGGCGGCCAAACCACAACGGCCTGTCCTCTGAACCACAACTCCCATCCCTGCGGCAGGCCAAGGGCACCCGGCAGTCCCGAGATCTCGAAGAGGCAATACGCAGTCCCACCCGACATACTGACCGGAGCCCCTCACAGGCCGGAGAGCCCCCCTTTAGCCGGAGGGGGCAAGGGGGCGCGGAAGCTGCCGCCGGAGATCGGCTTGCGTTCCTGCGACTGTCGCAACCTCTCAGTCCTCGCATGCACCGACCGCGGTGCCTACGGTACCCTGGTGCATCAAAAGCCCTCCTTGCGTGCCGGAGCGGGGGCGTCGTGAGGGGCCCATGGCGACACGTAACCGCTACCCCGCAACAGGCCCGGTCGGGACCAGAAAGGGCGGTTCTCTCCTGGCGGCAAGCACCGGAACCGGACCTAAAAATCCGGTCGGCCGGGCCACATCGGAGTACAACCGGTGCGTGCTGACATTTACTGTGGTCCCGAATGACCGTCAGCCGGTCCCGCGACTACTCTCGGCCCACGACCCCGCCCTATCCCGTAACAAACTGAAATTACTAGCTAATTTTCAAGATTGCCCGCATTTAGGGGTTTCCGGACTTTTGGCCGATGCTTCCGGAAAAAGCCGAGAGTTGCCTCCCATAAGTCCAATAGGTTGTAGGGCCTTCTTCGGGGCAGGTCGGCACGAGCCCCCTGTTATTGCCAGCGCCGGCGCACCGTGCCATGGCATCGGCGCCCCGAACGAACGGACCTGCGAGACAAATGCCCGAGGCCGCAAAGCCCGTCGCCTTTCTCGACCGCGACGGGGTGCTCAACGTCGACCACGGC
>Ga0164242_10008184_pt1 | contig 11357 bp, 9 predicted proteins | sample OricomgcompostMG_FD_108783 | JGI IMG/M metagenome (GOLD analysis project Ga0164242, IMG submission 108783) | Miracle-Growth compost microbial communities from Emeryville, California, USA - Original compost - Miracle growth compost (MG) ...
AACGGCGAGGGCGGCCTGTTGGTGGTCAAGGAGCCGTGGCCGTCCATGCTGCGCGGCATCTGGGGCGACCCCGAGCGCTACAAGGACACCTACTGGTCCCGCTTCGAGGGCATGTACTTCGCGGGCGACGGTGCCAAGAAGGACGAGGACGGCGACATCTGGCTGCTCGGCCGCGTGGACGACGTCATGAACGTCTCCGGCCACCGCCTCTCCACCACCGAGATCGAATCGGCCCTGGTCTCCCACGAAGCCGTCGCCGAGGCCGCCGTGGTGGGCGCCAAGGACGAGACCACGGGCGAGGCCGTCGTCGCGTTCGTGATCCTGCGAGGCGCCGACGGCGATTGGCCCGACGACATCACGGACACGCTGCGCCTGCACGTGGGCAAGGAGATCGGCCCCATCGCCAAGCCGAAGGCCGTCTTCGTGGTCCCGGAGCTGCCCAAGACCCGCTCCGGCAAGATCATGCGCCGCCTGCTCAAGGACGTCGCGGAGGGCCGCGAGGCCGGCGACTCCTCGACGCTGGCGGACACCACGGTGATGGACCAGATCGCGCGCACCATGCGCGGTTGATCCGCACGCACTCTCCCCGCGCGGGAGCCCACGGTGCCCGACGACGCTCGCGAGCGTCGTCGGGCACCGTCGTGTCAGCGGGTGCTTGCGTGGACGGCGCGCAAGGGGCGCTTGCGTGGGCGGCGCGTGCGGCGCCCATCGCGCTCAGTGCGTGGTGCAGGAACCGGAGGAGACGGCCTGGGACCTGGAGGGGGCCTGCCGCACGGCGGCGCGCAGCTCGTCCAGGGTCAGCGCGTAGCCCACGTCGGCGCGGTCCTTGGCCTTGGCGAAGACCATGCCGGTGACGCGGCCGTCCGCGTCCAGCAGCGGGCCGCCCGAGTTGCCCTGCTGCACGTCGGCCGCGAGCTGGTAGATCTGCAGCGCGGACGCCTTCTGCCCGTAGATGTTCGGCACCGAGACGGTGCGCTCCGACTGCACGGCGGCGGGCAGGGACGTGAAGGGGCCGCCGGCGGGGAAGCCCATGAACTCTGCCGTGTCCCCCGTGGAGAGGTCGCCGCCGAGCCGCAGGGCGGGCAGGTCCAGCCCGTCCACGGCCACGACGGCCACGTCCCGCACGGGGTCGAAGGAGACCACGCGACCCGTGAGCGCCCGGCCGTCCGCGGTCTCCACGACGGGGCGGTCCACGCCGGCCACCACGTGGGCGTTGGTGATGACCCGGTCCTGCGCGATCACGAAGGACGTGCCGGTCTGGTTCACGCCGCACTCCTCGGCCGTGCCGGTGATCCTGGCCACGGACTGGCGGGCAGCCTGGATGGAGGGCGTGACGATCGGGGCCGCGGGGACCGTGACGTCCTCGTGCGTGGTGGGAGGGGTCAGCAGCTCCGGCAGCGGCAGCCCGGCCACGAGGGAGCGGGCCTGGCCCAGGGCGCGCTGCACGGGTGCCGGGGTCACGGCGCGGGAGCCGGCCACCATCTTGGAGTCGGCGATCTGCGTGGACAGCGCGGGCAGGCCGAGCGCGGAGAAGGTGAAGGCCAGGCCGGAGATGACGAAGGCGGAGACGGCCAGGTGGATCAGCGCGCCACCCGCGCGGCCCCACCAGCGCGGGCGCGGCATGTCCATCCAGTTGCGGATCCGGGCGGCGAGGGCCTCCCCCAGCCCGTGGCCGATCGCCAAGAGGGCCACGAAGACGAGCACGAGGGCCACGATGCGCCAGGTGGGGTCCTTGACCCACACGGAGACGACGGGGACCGCGAAGAACGCGGCAGTCGCGCCGGCGAGCACGCCTACGATCCCGCCGAGCGCCACGAGGAAGGACTTGCGCCAGCCGGAGAGGACGAACAGTGCGACGAGCACGATCAGGACCCAGTCCAGCACGTTCAATCCCAGGAGCACGCGGCTCCTCCTTCCGGGGTCGGCGGTCGTCCAAGTCTACGCAGCGCTCCCCCCTCGCCACGCCGCACCCCTGTGGGGGTCGTCACAGCGTGAGAGCATGCGGCACAATGGGGACGGAGAAACCGAACTTTGTGGAACAGGAGCATCATGGATACCGAGGTCCTGCGGCGCGCGCCGCTCTTCGCTCACCTCAGCGACGAGGCCTTCTCAGTGCTGACGGACGAGCTCACGGAGGTGGACCTCTCCCGCGGGGCGTCGGTCTTCCATGAGGGTGACCAGGGCGATCAGCTCTACGTCATCGTCTCCGGCAAGATCAAGCTCGGCCGCACCTCCCCCGACGGCCGCGAGAACCTCCTGGCCATCCTCGGCCCGGGCGAGCTCTTCGGCGAGATGGCGCTCTTCGATCCGTCCCCGCGCAACGCCACGGCCACCGCAGTGTCCGAGACGCGCCTGGCCGGCCTGCGCCACGAGAACCTGCGCAAGGCCATCGAGAGCTCGCCCGACCTCTCCCTGCAGCTGCTGCAGGCCCTGGCCCGCCGCCTGCGCCGCACCAACGAGTCCCTGGCCGACCTGGTCTTCTCCGACGTCCCCGGCCGCGTGGCCAAGGCGCTGCTGGACCTGGCCGACCGCTTCGGCCGCCCCACCACGGACGGCATCCTGGTGGCGCACGAGCTCACGCAGGAGGAGCTGGCCCAGCTGGTCGGAGCCTCCCGCGAGACGGTCAACAAGGCCCTCGCCGACTTCGTGCAGCGCGGCTGGCTGCGCCTCGAGGCGCGCGCCGTGGTCATCCTCGACCTGCAGCGCCTGCGCCAGCGCTCGCGCTGAGCCCAGCGCTTCACGCCAGAGACGCCAGGAGGGCGGCACCCGGGTCCCGGGTGCCGCCCTCCTGACGTTTCTTTGTGCCCCGTGGTTTCTCACGTGCGCGTCCAATGGACTGCCACGTGAGAAATCGCGGTGCACGACGCCGCGTGGTCGGGTCCCGCGTGCGGCGTCAGGTGACGTGCGGCGTCAGGTGACGTGCGGCGTCAGGTGACGTGCGGCGACGCGGCGACCACGCGGCGTCGGGCAGCGGGGAACTCAGCGCCCGCGCGCCACCGCCGCGCCCTCGGAGGCCTCCACGGTGGTGACGTCCAGCATCAGCTCGCCGTCGGCGTCGATCAGCTCGGGGCGGAACGCGCGCACCTCCCGCTTGGAGGAGAGATACGCCACGCAGCCGCGCGTGCGGCGCAGCTTCTCCAGCATGATCTGCGTGGCCGGGATCGCCAGGCGGGAGAGCGGGATGCCACGCGTGTCGTCGGCGCCGATCTCGTCGCCGATCTGCGTGGACTCCGGCGTGGCCGCCTCGGAGTGCACCGGCACCCAGCGGCCCCAGCGGCCGGAGTCCTGCAGCGGGCACACGCTCTGCCCGCTCGGTACGGCCGCGGCGAAGTAGAAGGTGTCGAAGCGGCGCAGCTCGTACTCCGGAGAGATCCAGTGGCTCAGCACCCGCAGCAGGTCGGTGCGCACGCCCCAGCCGCGCTTGCTCAGGAAGTCCGTGAAGGTGATCTCCTCCGAGGCCAAGCGCTGGCGTGAACGCATCCAGTCCTCGCCGGAGGTCTCCTCCACCACGGAGAGCTCGTCCGGGCCGGCCAGCAGCACGCCGGTCTCCTCGAAGAGCTCGCGGATCGCGGCGATCACGTGGCGGCGGGCCAGGGCGAAGTCGCTCAGGCCGAGCCGCGTGGCCCAGGCCGTCGGCGAGGGGCCGAACCACTCCACGGCGCCGTCATCCGTCTCCAGGCAGGAGCCGCCGGAGAAGGAGACCATGCCCAGCGGGGACTGCTCGCCGCGCTGCCCCAGCCAGGCGCGCAGCCCGTCCGGTGCGTCCTTGAGCAGCACCACGGAGGAGGCCTCCCGCGGGCGCCGAGGGGTCCTGGCCTCCGCGGTCAGCCACGCGCGGGCTGCGTCCTCGCGGCCGGGGGCCAGCGGGAAGAGCCGGCGCAGGACCGAGGTGGCCGGATGGTGGCGGTCAGACGTAGGCGAGAACAAGTTCCACTTCCACGGGCGCATCCAGCGGGAGGACGGCCACGCCCACGGCGGAGCGTGCGTGCGTGCCCGCCTCCCCGAAGACCTCACCCAGCAGGGTGGAGGCGCCGTTGACCACGGCGGGCTGGCCGGTGAAGTCCGGGGCGGAGGACACGAAGCCGACCACCTTGACCACGCGCGTGACGCGGCCGAGGTCACCGAGCACGGACTTGGCCGCAGCGAGGGCGTTGATGGCGGCGAGTCGGGCCAGCTCGGCGGCGTCCTCCGGGCTCACCTCCGCACCGACCTTGCCCGTGCCCTGCAGCTTCCCGTCCACCGTGGGCAGCTGGCCCGAGGTGTACAGCAGCTCGCCGTGCGTGAGGGCGGGGACGTAGGCGGCCAGCGGTGCGGCGACCGGCGGGAGGGTGATGCCCAGCTCGGCCAGGCGGGCCTCGACGCGGCCGGTGGATGCGTTCTCAGTCATCTGAAAGAAACCTCTCAGTCAGCTCAGCCGACGGGCCGTTTGAAGTAGGCCACCAGGTTCACGCTGGGGGCCTGGACCATCTCCGCACCCGTGCTGGAGGCCGCTCCTGCCGCGGGAAGCGCGAGGACGGTGACGAGCTCCCAGCCGTCGGAGCCCCAGTTGTCCAGGATCTGCTTGGTCGCGTGCACCATGAGCGGCACGGTGGCGTATTCCCACTTCGTCATGAGGCCAGCGTAGTGCTTCCTAGTACCCTGGTGCTCATGTCCGCGCGTACCTCCCCGTTGCTCAACACTGCCACGACCCTGGGCAAGATCGTCGCCTTCTTCGTCGCCAGTGCGGTGGCCGGGCTCCTAGTGGCAGGCACCATGGTCCCCCTCGCCGTGGGGGCCAGCACGCTCACCACGGTGGCGGGTGACGCCTATGACGCGGTGGAGGTGCCCACCGACAACGCGCCGATCGCCCAGCCCTCCGTCCTCGAGGACCGCGACGGCAACGTGATCGCCAAGTTCTTCAAGCAGAACCGCCAGGAGGTCAAGCTCAAGAACGTCTCCAAGGCGATGCAGCACGCGATCGTGGACATCGAGGACGAGCGCTTCTACGAGCACGGCGGCGTGGACGCCCGCGGCATCCTGCGCGCGCTGGTCACCAACGTCACCGGCACGGGGCGCCAGGGCGCCTCCACCATCACGCAGCAGTACGTGGCCAACCTGAACGTGAACAACCAGGTGGCCGCCGGCCTGAGCGAGAACCAGATCGCCCGTAACGGCAACAAGGACTACGGGGACAAGGTCCGCGAGATCAAGTGGGCCAACGAGGTCGAGACCAAGATGAGCAAGGACGAGATCCTGCAGGGCTACCTGAACCTCGTCCCCTTCGCCGGCGCCACCTACGGTGTCGAGGCCGCCTCGCAGCGCTGGTTCTCCAAGCCCGCCTCCGAGCTCAACGTCCCTGAGGCCGCGCTGCTGGCCGGCATGGTGCAGCGCCCCACGCTCTACAACCCCACCACCAACCCCGACGCGGCCCTCAAGCGCCGCAACGTGGTGCTGGGGACCATGCTCAAGAACAACGACATCACCGAGAAGCAGTACAAGGACGCGGTGAAGTCCAAGATCAAGATCAACCCGTCCCAGGAGGACTCCGGCTGCTCCTCCGCCGGCAACGCCGCGTACTTCTGCTCCTACGTCTTCAACTGGATCAGCCACTCCGACGCCTTCGGCAAGACCGTCGCGGAGCGCCAGAACCTGCTCTACTCGGGTGGCCTGAAGATCAAGTCCTCCCTGGACCCGCGCCTGCAGAAGGTGGCCTACAAGGAGGTCACCAACACGGTGCCCGTGGGTGACAAGGGCGGGGCAGGCGCCTCGATCGTGACGCGCGACAACAAGACGGGCCAGATCCTGGCGATGGTCCAGAACACCAAGTTCGGGGACCAGGCCAAGAGCACCGAGAACCCGAACACCTACACCGAGGTCAACTTCAACACCAGCTCCTTCCAGGGTGGCTCCACGGCCAAGCCGTGGACGGCCATCGCCTGGCTGCAGGCCGGCCACACGCTCACCGAGACGCTGAACGCCACGCGGCTGAACTACTCCGACGCCACGTGGAAGGCCTCCTGCCGCCCCTCCGGCGTCGCCAAGAGCCCGGGTTGGTCGCTCGGCAACGCGACGAACGGCACCAACAACGTCATGACGCCCTCGGCCGGCCTGTTCTGGTCCATCAACTCCGCCACGGCGGCCGAGGCCTTCAAGCTGGACCTCTGCGACGTCTTCAAGGTCCCGGAGGAGCTGGGCCTGCTGGACGGCCAGACCACCACGGTCACCAAGACCGACAAGGACGGCAACACCGTCTACAAGAAGGACAAGAAGGGCAAGTACGTCCTGGGCACCAACGGGCAGAAGATCGCAGAGAAGAAGGTGGTCCCCATGACCGCCGAGCTCATGGCGGCCAACCCTTCCAACATCATCGGCTCCCAGGTGGTCACCCCGCTGGCCCAGGCCCGCGCCTTCGGCTCCTTCGGTAACCAGGGCCAGCTGTGCCAGACCACGCCGTTCGTCTCGGTGACCGGCAACTCCGGGAAGATCGATCTGCCCGGCGCCGACTGCAAGCAGGTCATCGAGAAGGACATCATCGCCAAGCTCAACGGCACGCTGAAGCACCTGGCGGCCGAGCGTCCGGGCACGCAGGCCGGTGGCGGCGGACAGAAGGCCGGCGCGGTCATCAACGCCGACATCGGCGGCAAGACCGGTACCAACAACTACGCGACGTCCACGTGGTTCGCCGGCTACACCTCCGACATCACCTCGATCGTGTGGGTGGGCCGCAAGGACGGCAAGGTCTTCAACAAGGCCAACGGCATCTACGGCCTGAACTCCGGCATGACGGTGCGCGGAGTGGCGCGTAAGGACACCGACTCCTCCACGTACGCGAGCCCGCTGTGGGTGAACTACATGAAGCAGGTCTACGACTACTACCCGCACGGCGAGATCCCCCAGGAGGGCGGCTTCTCCAAGTCGCTGCACGGTGGCGGCACCAGCAGCGGCAACACGGGCTCCACGACGCAGAACAACAACACCGGCGCCGCCTCCACCAAGGCGGCCACGGAGACCAAGGCCACCGAGTCCGCGGCCGCCTCGAGCTCCGCTCCCGCCACCGACTCGCCGAAGTCCACCGACGCGTCCAAGGACGCCAAGAAGGACACGGCGAGCAAGAGCAACAGCAACGGTGGCAACAACGGCAAGAAGAACGGCGGGAACTCCGGCGGCAAGGGGAACGGTCAGGGCGACGGCAAGGGCAAGGGGAACGGCTGATCCGTGAGCGCTCCTGAACTGCCCGGGCTTGCCGGGACCGGACACCGCACGGACGGCTCCACCGCGCTGCGACGCCTCGGTGCCGGGCTGGGCGCCGCCACGGCCGCCGGGATCGGCGTGCTCGGCGCCGCTCACGCCGCAACCCACCACTTCCGGCTGCGGAGGGAGACACTCCCCCTGCTTCCGCCCGGCAGCGCCGATCTGACGCTGCTGCATCTCTCCGACATCCACATGATCCCGGGGCAGGATGTGAAGACGGCCTGGCTGCGTTCGCTGGCCGAGCTGCGTCCGGACCTGGTGGTGAACACCGGGGACAACCTCAGCCACCGGCGCGGGGTGGACGCACTGCTCACGGCACTCGAGCCGCTGCTCGCCTTCCCCGGGGTGTTCGTCCCCGGGTCCAATTGCTACTTCGCCCCGCGCATGAAGAGCCCGCTGCGTTACCTCTCGCGCTCCAAGGCACCCGGTGCGGGAGCCAAGCATGCGCCGCAGGACGAACTGGACTGGCGGCGCATGCACCGGGCGTTCGCGGAGGCCGGCTGGGCCAACGCGACGAATCGCGCGTTCTCCCTCCCGTTGGGGCGGCTGCGGCTGGACATCTCCGGTGTGGACGACCCGCACCTGCACCTCGACCGCTTCCCCGGCTGGCCCACGGGCTCAGCGACCTCCGGCTCCTCACCGCACCTGCGCCTGGCCCTGACCCATGCTCCGTACCGCGGCGTGCTCGATGCCTTCACCCGCACGGGGGCCGACCTCATCCTGGCCGGGCACACGCACGGCGGGCAGGTGGACGTGCCCCGCTACGGCGCTCTCGTGTCGAATTGTGACCTGCCGACCGGCCTGGCCTCCGGCCTGAACTGGTGGGGTGCCGCCGGGCGGCGCGTCCCCGTGAACGTCTCCGCCGGGCTGGGCACCTCCCGCGTGGCGCAGTACCGCGTGGCCTGCCCACCCGAGGCCATCCTCATCACGCTGACGGCCCGCTCGCTCTGAGCGGGCGTTCCCTCCCAGAGCAACCGGCCCGCTCCCTGGGCGCGGCCCGCGCCCCTGGGCACAGCGCCCCGGCACGACGACGGCGGCGCCTCCCCTGCCACTGGGGAGGCGCCGCCGGTGCGTTTTGTCGAACTGAGTCCGCTCAGGCGAAGTACGGCCAATTGCCGTTGCCGAAGTACGGCCAGTTGCCGTTGCCGCGGGCGTTCTTCACGGAGGTGTTCTGCATCGGGGGGCACCCTTCGGGTCGGCGGGTTCTTACACCGTAAGTGAAGCCTGGCGCGAACGTGTGGTCAAGGTGTAAATTTCATGACACATCTGACGAATTTGTGACTATGTTGCAAACCTTGGCACCCGTCGGTGAAGAATAAGGCAGAAGAATCAGTGGGATTCCCCCGTGGACCCGGAGTGGAAGGAGGGCCCGGTGGGCACTCGATTCGGTGACAAGCTGCGCAAGGCGCGGACCGAGGCGCAGATGACGCAGGCCCAGCTGGGTGACGGCCGCTACTCCACGAGTTACATCTCGTTGCTGGAGACCGGTGCACGGGAACCCACCATCGACATCATCAACGAACTCTCCTCCCGGCTGGGGATCGACCGTGACGTGATGGAGGGGTGGAACACCCCCGTCTCCCCCGACGACGCCGAGTTCGTACTGCTGGAGCACCGCGCCCGCCAGTCCTTCACCGCCCGCGACTACGCGGATGCCGAGGACACGGCCCGCCGCGCTGCGGAGATCGCCCGCGCCACCAAGAACTCCGGCGCCTGGTGGAACATGGCGTTCCTGCGCGCCGAGGCGCTGCGCGAGCTGGGGCGCACCGAGGAGTTCCTCAAGGTGGCCCAGGAGATCCTGGCCCATCCCCTCACCGAGGAGTCCGGCGCCCTCGTGGTGCGCGCGGAGACCCTCGTGTCCACTGCCCTGCTGGCGGTGGGACGGCTCCACGTGGCCGTGGAACACGCCCTCAAGGCGGTCAACGGTTCCAAGGACGAGTTGCCGGACGCCTCCCTCATCGCCCTCTCCGCGCAGTTCGCGCTCGTGGCGGCGTTGACGGAGTCCGGTCAGCTGGATGACGCCTGGCGCGCGTGCGGCGTGCTGGAGCAGGCCGTCGAGGCCGACGTCCCCGCGCAGTCCGCAGGCAACGCCCACTGGGTGATCGGCAACGTGGCCTTCCGCCGCGCCGACCTGGCCCAGGGCGTGGCGCATCACGAGCGCGCCGCCGGGCTGCTGCGCCCGGCCTCGGACATCGAGCTGTGGACCCGCTTCAACAAGGCCTCGGCCGGGGCACGCCTCACCGCCGGGATGCTGGAGCCGTCCACGCTGGCCTGCATCGAGCGGGCCGAGCTGGCGCAGTCCGTCATCGGCGCCCGCGGCACGGAGGCGCTCGAACTCGCCCTCATCCGCGCCCGCTGGGAGTACCTCAACGGGGAGGCGACGCGCGCCCTGGAGCTGATCGAGCCGCTCATGGGTGAGGCGGCCTCGCTGCCGCTGCCCCTGCGCGGGGAGCTCGAGTTCCTGCTGGCCCGCTGCCTGCAGGCCACGGGCCGCGCGCAGGAGGCCCTCGACCACCTCGAGCTGGCCCTCGGCCACTTCACGGAGGCCGGTGCCACCGACCGCGCCGCGCTCGCCCGCGAGCTGGTCCTGCTGGTGCGCGCCTCGCGCTGAGCGTCCCGGGTCACCGTCGTCGGGCTTCCGTGCACGACGCCGCGTGGTGACCTCGCGCGCACGACGTCACCACGCGCCGTCGTGCACTTGTTGACGGCGCCGCGCCAAGCCCCGTCCACGCGAGATTCCCCATGTGCCAAGCCAATAGCGTGGCACATGGGGAATCGCGCGGGGACTGTTCCGAGCCTCCTGTACCGCGGTTTCTCACCTGCCACGCCATTGGCGTGGCACGCGTCCGATCACGGTGAGTCGGGGCCGACGACGCCGGACTCAGGCGCTGAAGGTGTTCCCCGTCAGGCGCTCGTAGGCCTCCACGTAGCGATCCCGCGTGCGCTGCACGATCTCCTCGGGCAGGGCGGGCGGCGGCGTGTCGGAGGAACGGTCCCAGCCCGACTCGGCCGAGGTGAGCCAATCGCGCACGAACTGCTTGTCGAAGGACGCCTGCGCCGTGCCCTCGCGGTACGTGGCCGCGTCCCAGAAGCGCGAGGAATCCGGGGTGAGCACCTCGTCGCCCAGCGTGATGGCGCCCGTGGCGGGGTCCGCGCCGAACTCCACCTTGGTGTCGGCGAGGATGATGCCGCGCTCGCGGGCGATCTCCTCGGCGCGCGTGTACACGCTCAGCGTGAGCTCGCGCAGCTGCTCCGAGACCTCCTCACCCACGCGGGAGACCATCTGCTCGTACGTGATGTTCTCGTCGTGCTCGCCCACCTCGGCCTTGGCACTGGGGGTGAACAGGGCGGGCGAGAGCCGCGAACCGTCCACGAGCCCGGAAGGCAGCGGCAGGCCGGAGACGGTCCCGTCGGCGCGGTACTCGGCCAGGCCGGAGCCGGTGAGGTAGCCGCGGGCGATGCACTCGATGGGGTACATCTCCAGACGCCGGCAGATCATCGCGCGCCCGGCCACCGCTGCGGGGACGTCGGTGCAGAGGACGTGGTTGGGCACGCTGCCCAGCTGCTGGAACCACCACAGGCTCAGCTGCGTGAGCACGGCGCCCTTGTCCGGGATGGTGGTGCTCAGGACGTGGTCATAGGCGCTGATGCGGTCCGAGGCCACCACCAGCACGCGGTCGGTGACGACCGGGTCCTCGGGGGCGTAGAGGTCGCGGACCTTGCCCGAGTACACGTGCCGCCAGCCCGGCAGATCCGGCGCCTGCACGGCGAATCCCTGCTGCTCGCTCACGCGTTCTCCTCCTGCTCGTCGTCCGTCTGCTGAGACTGCGCCTGTGCCTCTGCCGCCGCGAGCGCGATGTCGCTGCGATGCGTGCTGCCCTCGAGCCGGATCAGCTCCACTCCCGCGTACGCGGCCTCCCGCGCAGCGGAGAGGTCCTCGCCCAGCGCCACGACGGCGAGCACGCGGCCGCCGGCCGACACCAGGCGCCCGGATGCATCCGTGGCCGTGCCTGCGTGCAGCACGCTCACGTCCTGAAGTGCCTCCGCAGCGTCCACGCCGGTGATCGGGTCACCGGTGCGCGCGGACGCCGGGTACCCGTGGGAGGCGACGACGACGCCGACGGCCG
>Ga0164242_10008185_pt1 | contig 11356 bp, 10 predicted proteins | sample OricomgcompostMG_FD_108783 | JGI IMG/M metagenome (GOLD analysis project Ga0164242, IMG submission 108783) | Miracle-Growth compost microbial communities from Emeryville, California, USA - Original compost - Miracle growth compost (MG) ...
TCCGATCAATCTGGGCAGCCGTCCCGAATGGTATTTTGAAGACGGCAAACAGGGCGGCACCGTCAACGACATCGGCATCCACGCGTTCGATTTCATTCCCTGGCTCACCGGCCAGGCGTTCAGCGAAGTGGTGGCGGCCCGCGAATGGAACGCCCGCCTGCCGCAATTCCCGGCCATCCGCGAAGCCGCGCAGATTATGCTGACGCTGGAAAATGGCTGTGGCGTGCAAGGCGATGTTTCCTATTTCATGCCGGATAGTTTTGGTTTTTCACTGCCCCAATACTGGCGCATCGCGGTGTGGGGAGAAAAGGGTCTGGCCGAATGCAATCTGCACGGCGCGGTTACTTTCTATTGCAATGGCGACAAAGAGAAACAGGAATTGCCAGCCGACGAAGGCGACGGCATGATTCCCATCAAAGCCTTTTTGCAAGAAATTGCCGGAGAGGACAATCTCGAACTGACTACGGCGGAAGTGTTGCGCGCCAGCTACGTTTCGTTGAGCACGCAAAAAGCGGCGGATGAGAAATTAACGTATGTAAAGTTGTAAAAGTACCTTTGGAGTGCGGCAACTTGCTGCCGCACTCCAAAAACTTTCAACTATTATCTACCGCAGTTTTTTCTTCATGCAGTGCCGCCGAATATTGCGCGGCGCTCGCATCGGGAATACGCCCCCAAAGGCTCATCGTCAAATGTGAGCCGCTAATTTCTGCGCGCATATAAACCGGAAACGAATACTTATTGCGGAATCGAAAATCTTTAAACGGCCACGCCACAGTGGCGTCCATTCCCGGTGGAACGTAATGCACCGGCAGTGAATGATGATTGCGCTCCACGATTTTCAGGTGTCCGCCACTCTTATCGTTGGTGCGGCGCACGGCATTAAATAATGTGCTGGAAACCTGGCAAACACCACCACCAACGCCATCCACGATTTGCGCTTTTTCTTCATCGGGCAACTTCACAAATATCTTCGCCACCTGATATCCCTTGGCCGGCGTGCGTTCGCCCGTGGACTTGTTAATAGAAAAAATTTCCCCCGGCATTATCACTTTTCCATCAACGGCCTTTGCCGCCAGGTGGACATTCACGGTGCGTCCCTCCTCGCCGGGATTAAAATGCGTCGTATATTTTCCCAGCAAAACATCCTGGCCCTGCAACGCTGCGGCGAGCACTTTTGGCTTTTCCGTTTGCGCCTGAATATTCACCGACGATAATCCCGGAAAGTACTTTTGCTGAATTGTTTTGATGGCTTCTTGTAAATTCAGCGACCGGCCCAACTGTTCAGAGACCACCTGCATCACACCGCCGTTTACTTCCAGGCGTGCATCCTGCGGTTTTTGTTGATAAATCTGCGCCACCGTCCACAGGGTTTTGTGCAGTTGTCCCTTGTCCCAACGCAACGGCAATACTTCGCGTTTTTCCTGCGATGCAGAAAATCCAAATTGCCAGAGATTAACCAGCGCATTTCCTTTGCGACCATATCGATGTGCCTGCTTCACCGCATAATCGTATTCCAATTTTCCGCCTAATTGGGAAAGCGATAGTTTAAATTCACGATCCGGTGCATGCAGCATCACAAAAAGCCTGCCGAAACGTTTTTGTAAACGTTCTTTTGCGGATTGCGGCGTCAAGCCGCCAATATCTTCACCTTGCACAAAATAATGCGGCACAATTTTGCCGCTTTCGCGCCACTTCACATAAGCGCCATACGTGCCACCACCGGCGATTACCAAACAAACCACGATCAACGCCATCGCTCCCAAAACGATCGTTTGCCATTTGATGCCCTTTCTTGCCGAAGATGATGTAGACATTTTTTGATTTTGTAGTGATTATGAGGAACCGTGCGCGTAAGCAAGCGGAAAATTTCATTAGCCTATCGTTATTTCCGCTTGCTTACGCGCGCGGTTCTTCTTTATGCTTCACGGATTTTTGTACATTTTTCCAACAACGCACGCATCTCATGGAGCGGCACCATATTCGGCCCGTCACTCCAGGCATTTTCCGGGTTGGGATGTGTTTCCAAAAACAACGCGTCCACACCAACTGCCATCGCAGCGCGCGTGAGCGGCGCCACAAAACGCCGGTCGCCGCCGCTTTTATCGCCGGCGCCGCCGGGCAATTGCACGCTGTGCGTGGCATCAAAACAAACGGGCGCAAACTCTTTCATGATTTCTAATCCACGAAAATCCACGACCAAATTGTTATATCCAAAACTAATTCCGCGCTCCGTTAAAAGTACTTTTTCGCAACCGCCGAATTTCACTTTTTCCACCGCATGACGCATTCCATCCGGCGCCATGAATTGGCCTTTCTTAATATTCACCACGCCATTTTTTTTTGCAGCGGCTTCGCCAGCCGCCATCAGCAAATCCGTTTGACGGCATAAGAACGCCGGAATCTGAATCGTGCTACACACTTCCATCACTTGCGCACATTGGGCCGGTTCGTGCACATCCGTTAAAACCGGCAATTCAAATTCTTCCTTGATCGCCGAAAGTACTTTTAAACCCTCGTCCAAACCAAGCCCACGTTTACCATTAATGGAAGTGCGATTTGCTTTGTCGAAGGAACCTTTGAATATATAATTAATTCCTAAATCGGCGCAAACGCTTTTCATTTCTTCCGCGACTTGACGGCACAAATCTAACCCTTCCAGCGAGCACGGCCCGGCGATTAATAATAGCGGAGAATCGTCTCCCACTTCGTATTGATCCAATTGATATTTCATAAAAGTACTTTTACGCTCCCAGGTAGGCTTCTTTGACGCGCGGATTCTTGGCGACTTCATTTGCTTGCCCTTCCATCACGACGCTGCCCGTTTCCAAAACATACGCTCGGTCCGCTATTTCCAAGGCTAAATGCGCATTTTGTTCCACCAGCAAAATAGTGACGCCATCATCGCGGATGCGTTGCAAATTACGGAAGATTTCGCGCACCAAAAGCGGCGCCAATCCCAAACTCGGTTCATCCAGCAACAATAATTTGGGCCGGCTCAAAAGCGCTCGTCCAATCGCCAGCATTTGCTGTTCACCACCCGAAAGCGTTCCGGCCAATTGGCCGCGCCGTTCATGCAAACGCTCGAACATTGAAAAGACATTTTCTATATCTTTTTTTATTTCCGCCTTATCGCGGCGCGCATAAGCACCGAGGCGCAAATTTTCTTCCACACTCATTTCCGCAAAAGCGCGGCGGCCTTCGGGGCATTGCACCAAACCGGCAGAAACGCGCTGATAGGGCTGAATTTGCAATAAATCACGGCCTTCAAAAGTGATCGAACCTTTGCTGGGATTTAGAAGGCCGGATAACGTCATTAACGTGGTGGACTTTCCCGCGCCGTTGGAACCGATCAAGGTGACAATTTCACCTTGGCGCACTTCAAAAGAAACGCCATGGATCGCCTGAATTTGGTCGTAAAAAACGTCTATTTCGGAAACAATGAGCATTTATGATTGGAACCTTTCCAATAGTATCTTTTCTACATTTGACGGCACGCTTCCAATAATCACGCGCTTTCCCAATTCAGCAGCCTGGCGCACCACGCTGGAACTGAGGTACAGATGATTCACCGAGGGCATCACAAAAACAGTTTTGATCTCCGGCTCCAATTGCTCGTTGGCAAGCACTAACGACAACTCATGCTCAAAATCAGTGACAGCGCGCAAACCGCGCACGATGCATTGCGCCTGATGTTCCTTAGCGCAATCAACCGTCAAGCCTTCAAACGCCACTACTTTCACATTTTTTAAGCCTTCATCCGCCACCGCTTGATGCAACATTTGCACCCGCTGCTCCAATGTGAACAACGGCACTTTGCCGGGATTCATGCCGACCGCGCCGATGACGCGATCAAATAGTTTCGCGGCCTCGCGCAAAATGTCCATGTGGCCGTTGGTGACGGGATCAAAAGTTCCCGGGTAAATCGCTGTTCTCATAAAAATTTTTATCTTATCGGGGATAGTTTACATGGAGCGAGGAGAGAAAAGTACTTTTGGCGTGTGTTCCCTCTCCCTAGCAGGGAGAGGGTTAGGGTGAGGGTTGTAAAAGTACTTTTCATTTTGCGGTATTCGGAAAATACCCCTCACCTCAGCCCTCTCCCCGACGGGGAGAGGGAGCTATTATCCATTCAACATCGTTTCCAACTTCGCGTCGGGCTCGCCCAAATATGCAGCGATCACGTGCTTGTCATTCTGCACGATTTGCGGCACGTCATCAGCAATTTTCACGCCGCCATCCAACACAATGACACGTTCACAAATTCCCATTACCACGCTCATGTGATGTTCAATCAGCAAAACCGTCAGATCAAAATCTTTCCAAATCTGCAAAATGATCTGCGTCACATCCCGCGTTTCCGACGGATTCATGCCGGAGCTTGGTTCATCCAAAAGCAGCAATTTAGGACGCGTCGCCAAAGCACGCACGATTTCCAATTTGCGTTGATCGCCATAAGCCAGATTGCGCGCCAACGTGTGACGCTGTTTTAAAAGTCCAAAAATATCCAGCAAATCAGCTGCTTCGCGATGGATTTTCTTCTCGCCGGAAAAGTACTTTCCAGTGTGCAGGATTGTGTCCACCAAACTATAACCGGCCTGCGCCGTGCAAGCACAACGCACATTATCTTCCACGGACAAATCGGCAAAGAGCCGGATGTTTTGGAAGGTTCGGGCGATGCCCAATTCATTTAATCGATGCGGCCGCAACGATTTCCCAGGGCTTGCAATGCGATTGCCATCAAACAACAATTCGCCTTCGGTCGGCGCATAAACGCCGGTAATCAAATTAAAAACTGTCGTTTTTCCCGCTCCGTTTGGCCCGATGATAGCTGCCATTTGGCCGACAGGCAAATCGAAACTCAGCGGCGCCACGGCGGTTAATCCGCCAAAGCGAATGGACGCTTCGTGAAATTGAAGTAGCAGCGACGAAAGGTTGTTTGTTGATATATTCATCAGCTTTTTGAGAGCGCCTAAAAGTACTTTTGCCGCTCATTATTCAGCAACTGATTTTACCGGAATCACGCCGGCTTGTCGCAGTTTTAAAAGTACTTTTAGATGCGCCCCATCTTGAAACCAATTATAAATACTTTCCGCCGTGACATCGCCAAGACTGGGAATATTGGAAATTTCACTGGGCGTTGCGTGTTGTAAATTTTCCAAAGTATGAAATCTTTTCGCCAACAATGCTGCGGTTTGTGGGCCGACACTATCGATTCCTAAAGCGATAATAAGTCGCGTTAGCGTGGGAGTTTTAGACTTTACAATTGCTAATATCAATGAATGCGCGCGTTTATCGCCGAACTGTGGAAGTTGGTTTAATTGCTTTTCATTCAACAGAAACACATCCGCAATGTCGTGAACCAAACCGGCATCCACTAATTGTTTCGCCAATTTTGGGCCAAGTCCTTGAATATTAAATGCAGGACGCGCGGCGGCATGTTCGATTTGGCGTATTAATTTTGCCTTTGCGAGATCATCCTGTTTTGGCATTTCCCACGGTTTTTGCGATCCATCACGCCGGTCTTTTAGAACACGCACAATTTCAGGGATGATTTCATTGGCTTTGTGAATTACTACAAAATCGCCCGCGCGCACATCCAAACGGCGCACTTCGTCGGCATTATGCAACGACGCTTTGGTGATTGTTGTTCCATCGATATCCACAGGTTGCAAATTGGCGACTGGCGTCAAAACACCAGTGCGGCCAACGCTGACATCTATCGAAAGTACTTTTGTGATCTTCTCTTCGGGATTATATTTCCACGCCACTGCCCAACGCGGCTCTTGTACATTTGCGCCGAGTTGCTTTTGCAAAGCCAGCGAATTGACTTTGATGACCGCGCCATCTGTCGGAAAATCAACCCTGTGCCGTTCCGTTTTCCAATTGGAAATGTACTTTTGCGCTTCATCCAATCCATGACATTGCTGATTATGCGGATTAACGCGAAATCCTAAATCTTTGAGCGTTTGCAATAATTGCCATTGTGAAGCGAGCGTGATTCCCTGAGTTTCACCGACGGCATAAGCGATGAACATCAAATGCCGCGACTTGGTAATTTGCGGATCACGCTGGCGAACAGCACCAGCGGCGGCATTGCGTGGCGTGGAAAATGGCGGTTGATTTCGCGCTTCCAAATTTGCGTTCTGCTGATTAAATTGCGACATCGGCATAAACACTTCGCCGCGCACTTCGATCAGCGGCGGAACGTCACCGCGCAAAACCAACGGAATACTATTTATCGTTCGCACATTATTTGTCACATCTTCGCCGACACTACCGTTGCCGCGCGTGGAAGCTTTGACGAGATGCCCATTTTTATACATCAGAGACATCGACAAACCGTCTAATTTTGGTTCGCACACATAATCAATATCCGCGTCTGATTTTAAATTCAAACGCGCACGAATTTGGTCTTCCCACTTTTTCAATTCCGCTTCCGAACGCACATCCTGCAGCGACAACATTGGAATGCTATGCGGCGCTTTGGGAAAATCCCCATCAAGCGGCGCGCCAACGCGTTGCGTGGGAGAATCGGGAGTAACCAATTGAGGAAATTCCGTTTCCAGCTCAATTAAACGGCGTTTCAATTTATCATATTGCGCATCGCTGATATTGGGTTTATCTAAAACGTAATAGCGATAATTTGCATCGTTAATTTGTTGGCGCAACGTTTGGATTTCGATTTTAGCAGAAGCAAAAGTACTTTTAGGTGCGGCGTTGGCTCTTGGTGAAATGATAAAACTGGCCAACAGAAACACGGCCAATGCGCCACACAATCTGCGGCAAAACGCGGAAGAAATCATACTTAATCTTAGCACAGATTAGGTGAATTTTAAAAATACTCTCAAGCAAAAGTACTTTTGTATCCAGGTTTAAATCAGGTAAAATCAAGTATTATGGAAAAATCAAAAGTCGCTGCAATTGTTGCATTGGTTGTGCTCGGTGCGGTTATTTATCTGTCTCAACGTCCAGCTATAGAAAAAGCCGAAAAGACAGAGCAAGCACAAAAAGCCGCGGCAGCAAAACCTGCTTCCACCCCGCCGCCGCCCGTCCCTGCCGCGAAATCCGCCAAGGGCGACTCAACTAATAAAAGTACTTCTGACAACAACATTCCTAAAACCGTCGATCATTTAATCAAGAAAGACATTAAAGTGGGAACCGGTGAGGAAGCAAAATCTGGCGACACCGTGACGGTAAATTATAAGGGAACTTTGACAGATGGCTCTCAATTCGATTCTTCCTATGATAGAAACGAACCTTTCAGCTTTCAACTCGGCGCGGGCAATGTCATCAAAGGTTGGGACGAAGGCGTGCAAGGAATGAAAGTGGGCGGCAAACGCCAACTAATTATTCCATCGGATTTGGGATATGGCGCGGAGGGAATGCCTCCCAAAATCCCGGGCGGCGCCACGCTGGTTTTTGAAGTGGAATTATTGAAAGTGGAAAAATAAAATTCCATCAAAAATATCACGAGGTCTCAATTCGGCTATACTAAAAAGCACTTAATCGTTAAAAGTACTTTTAATGAAACCCGCGAATCCCAAGACTTCTAAAGATGGAGAACTTCCGTTTACTGCCCCACGCGTGGGTGCGCCCGGCACGTCGGTGCTGGAACACGATACTGCTGGAATTGAAAGCAGCGCGGAACAAACCATTCGCGCTTTGGTCACCAAAACACAAGAAGCCCGAACTTCCTCCGACGCCGATTTATTAGAACGCGCTTTTGAATTTGCCAGCGAGCAACACATCGATCAAAAGCGCATGAGCGGCGAACCGTACATCGAGCATCCCGTTGCAGTTGCTGGAATTTTGGCGGAATTGGGAATGGATGACGTTTCTATCGCAGCGGGTTTGCTGCATGACGTTCCCGAAGATTGCGGCATTTCCATTTCCGAAATCCAGGACCGATTTGGCCCTGAAGTGGCGCAACTTGTCGATGGCGTCACCAAGCTGAAACATTTGGATTTTGATACGCGCCAGGAAAAGCAGGCGGAGAATTTGCGAAAATTATTTCTAGCTATGGCCGGCGATATCCGCGTGGTGATTATCAAACTCGCCGATCGATTGCATAACATCCGTACGCTGGATCCTTTTCCCGAAGATCGCAAACGCGAAATCGCTACCGAAACATTAAATATTTTCGCGCCCATCGCACACCGTCTGGGAATCTGGCGCATTAAATGGGAATTGGAAGATCGCTGTTTCAAATATCTGGAGCCGCAGGTTTACAAGCAAATTTACGCGCTGGTGCAGCGCACGCGAACTGAACGCAGCCAAATCGTGGAAGACGCCATCAGCACTTTGCAACAGCGTTTGAATCAAGAAGGTATCGACGCTGAAGTGACGGGGCGGCCTAAACATTTCTATTCCATCTATCAGAAAATGATCAAGCAGGGATTGCGTTTCGACAAGATTCACGATCTTTCCGCGTTGCGCGTCATCTGCAATTCCGAACGCGATTGTTATCACGTTTTGGGTTTGGTGCATTCGTTGTGGATGCAAGTGGAAGGCATGTTTAGCGATTACATTTCCAAACCAAAACCCAATAATTATCAATCGCTGCACACCAAAGTTCTGGCTTCCGATGGTGAATTGATCGAAGTGCAAATCCGCACCAAACAGATGCACCGCGAATCGGAATACGGCATCGCCGCGCATTGGCGCTATAAAGAAGGCGAACGCAGCAATCAGAATTTTAATGACAAATTGAATTGGTTGCGATTTGTCTTGGAATTGCAAAAAGAAACGGCTGACAACGCCGGCGATTATTTGGATTCGCTGCAGCTTGATTTGGGAACGGATCAAATTTTTGCATTCACGCCGCAAGGTAATGTCATTTATATGCCGAGCGGTTCCACGCCGGTGGATTTCGCCTTTCGCGTGCATTCGGAAGTGGGCAATAAGTGCAACGGCGCGCGAGTCAACGGGCGGATTGTTCCGTTGAATTACAAATTGCACAACGGCGATATTTGTGAAATTATCACATCGAAATCGAGCAAAGGCCCCAAGCGCGGCTGGTTGGATTTCGTGGTGACGCCACATGCCAAAAATCGCATCAAGAGTTTTTTGCGACGCCAAGCTTTTGACGATAATTATCGCGAAGGCATGAAGCGCCTGGAAAAAGCGGCACAGTCCGAACGGTTAAAATTGGGCAACATTGCCAACCACGAAGCGTTGGCAAAAATGGCTAAAACGCTGAAACAAAAAAATGTGGACGAAATGATCGCGGCCATCGGTTATGGTGAATTTTCCGCCGAAAGCATTTTGCAACGTATTAGCCCTGATCTGCGTCCGCACAAAGATAAGCCCGCGCCTAAACGTCGAAAAGTACTTTCAAGAACGGCAAGCTCGCTGCTGGCGCGAACTGCAAGTAGCGCAGGTGAAGGCAGCGAAAGCAATCAGGGCGATTTAATTTTCACCCGCATCGGTCGCGGTTTACCAGAGTCTTCGCAGCAAGCATCCGGCAAACAGCGTTCACATGAAAACTTTAAATACACTTTAGCGCGATGTTGCGCGCCACTTCCCGGCGACGAAGTGCGCGGCTATGTCACACGCGGCCGCGGCGTTACGGTACATCGCGTTGGTTGTCCCAATCTGCGCTATTACGAAGAACGAGAACCCCATCGTTTGCTGCGCGCGCAATGGAGCAAAACCGCTGGAAAGAGCAGCAAAACATTGGTTGCGATGGAATCAGATGATCGCGTTGGATTATTACATGACGTCACCAGCGTCATCGCGGAACGCCACATTAATATCATCGCCGTTTCCACATATCCATTGCGCGGTAAAAATGTGCGCCTCAATATAGCCGTCGCCATTAGCGGTATCGATCAATTGAACGATCTCATCGAACGGCTCCAAAGAATTCCCGGCGTGGTGAAAGTGCATCGCGTTTGAAACTGGCTCCCATTCAGAATTTGTGCATCGTTCGTGGCTCCGGCGTCTCGCCGGAGGGCAAAAGTACTTTTCACCGGCGAGACGCCGGAGCCACGTAAACACACAGAAGCATAACTACTGGATTTTCAACACTTCCGCAATTTTCTCCCGCGTTGGCGCGCCATTCAAAATATGCTGGCGAATCACCGCTTCGCGTTCATCACCTTGTTTTAAATCCTCACCAAACAACGAGAAATACGTCGCATTGTGATTGCGAATGTTGTCTTTTGTATTCTCACTGGAATATGTAATGGAAATGCCATCGCACACTTCGCGAGAAGTACTTTGCACTACATAAATCTGATGTTCTTTCGACGCCATCACCGCGACCGGCCACGCATATTCCGGGCCATAAACCGCCGGCGCAATGGATTTTCCTGTTTCCGGACTATTCCAACGTCCATCCATTCGCGTAATAGAACCCTGATCGTCGCGCGGCAGATGAATATAATGTCCGCGCACAAAATCCTGATCTTCCGCTTTCCACAACACCGGCTGACGCACATGTGTGCCATCTTGCGGATCAAGAGAAAGCACCGCGTAAGGCTCATACGCAAAATCAAAATACGAACCGACCGAAACCTCAAATTGCTTCAAATCATGCATCGCGCGCGCACGAAAATGCAGCGTCACAGACGCATCCTCTTCCACGGTGTACGAAGCGCGCAATTCCACCGGCAAAGTCGCCGTGGGGTTCCAATGCAACGTCACTCCATCACCATGCCAATCCGTGGAAAAAGGCTCGCCGCGCGCCACAGTCCAAAGTTTTCTATCCGCTAAAACGCGATAAATATTCATCAAAAAATAGGGATCACGCACCACATCCGGCTGCCCTTCGCCAGTTGTCAACGAAACAATCCCGTGCCGTTTTTCATCGCCATCCAATTTCACCGCTATGCCACGTTTGTGATCCTGCCAGGTTGAGTTCATAATTTTTCTCCGTGGCACATCTTAGAAAGTGTGGGCGGATTTTGCAAGGGAAAAGTACTTTTGACAATGGCAATATGTCATAATAAATCCATGAGGCGACCAGATGAAATGTCAATGTGATACAGCTATTGAGTTTTACGGCGCTATGGCCCAATCTTATGCCGAAAGTCATTTGCAAAAAGGATATGTGGATGCGGAAAATTGGCTCATAGAATATGTTTGTCCTCTAACAGGGAAACGATGGATTATGGATTATCCTTATGGTGAGCTACAAGGAGGCGGGGAACCCAGGCTAAGAATTGTGTCGAGAACGTAGCAATTTCGGCGCATCACAAAAGTACTTTTCCCCTTGAACCCGGAACCGCAAACCCATTTTTGATACACTCGACATATCTTATTTAAAGCAGTTGGAGAAAGAGAAAATGTCTGAATTGAACGGTCACAATAGCGACGAAAAGAAATCCACTTTCCGCACCAAAGTCGGTCTTGCGGA
>Ga0164242_10008186_pt1 | contig 11356 bp, 13 predicted proteins | sample OricomgcompostMG_FD_108783 | JGI IMG/M metagenome (GOLD analysis project Ga0164242, IMG submission 108783) | Miracle-Growth compost microbial communities from Emeryville, California, USA - Original compost - Miracle growth compost (MG) ...
AACAATGGGGTACGCCAGCCAAAGTGACTGGTGGGGAATTATCGGCATTTCACTGCGCGCTTCAGGCACATAGTGCTATAGTACATATACTACATGCCGTCCGTCGAACAGTCCGCTACGAAATTAGAAAATACTGACACCGAACAGGATGAATTCACCGAGCTGCAGGCACAAGATGAAAGACTCCTCGACAATCTCATGGCCGTCAATGCGCAAAGTGGCAACTTTCTTTCTCCGCTTACTGGCCTTCGTTTTGCGAACGAAACACTAGCTGCAATCGCGCAACCTGATTATTCTGCCGATCAATTAGCCCTCCTCGAATCACATCTCGAGGACATGCAAACGCTGAATATTCCACTCGTTACCGGCCATACGATAACAATAGACGGCACCGAGCACCCCGTGTCGCTCCTTGGCGCAACCGAGCTTGCGAGCGATGGGACGAATCATGGCGAAATGTCAAAGATGTTCTATCTGCGTGATCACATACAGACCGCACGTGCGCTGATGGAGCTGTATCTTCAAGATCCCGAACGATACAGCAAAGAGGGCGAGCTTGGCCGCCATATGCTTTTTAGTGTCATGCATTGCATGTCGACGCCCGCGCAGCTAGGGCGCTTTAGGCATGTAACAAATATCGGGTCGGCAGCAACCCAAGAGGATTGGCCGCACATATCACTATGGTTCGACGACCTTGAAGGCAAGGAACCTAATGGCTGGCGCAACAAACAAGATACGTTCCAGATGTTGACGCACCTTGCCCTCGATGCACTTGATCGTGGCTTTATAAACGAAAACAACCTAAGCGCTTCACACAAACAATTCCTTGGCTCAGCTGTCCCACTCCTCGCTTCAGTTGGCTTCCCGAACTATGAAACCTCAGGCTCATGGGAAGAAGTCGCCGCCGGTCGTACCTCTGTACTCGCGGTCGAGACTGCTATTATGCATAAAATATCCTGCCTAGCAGCTGCTGGCAAAAACGTTGATTTCTTAGCTGAGGTATATAATCAATCGGGCGTTCAGGTTACTACCGGCCGATCATTCCACGATCAGGTCGAACACATGCTCGACCGCGGGCTCCACGAAGTCGGCCGTCGCTTGCCGTTCGAATCCCCAGACTACAACAAGAATTCGGTAAAGTATCGAGAAGGCGACGCTGCGCTCGCGTACGTGCTGATGTACGGATTGCCGCAGATGCTTGCGGCAAAAAATATTCCTATTGGTAAGGATCAGCAAATACTCACCGAGTATGAAATTGAAGATCTCATCCTTGCTCAGCTTGAATCCCTCATAGACCCCGAAACTAATGCTGTCTTGCGCTATAAAGGCGACTCATATCAGCGACTTAACTTCCATACGGGTATCGTACAGCGGATTGTCGGCGCCATTAAAACACGCGTCAAAAAAGAAGCCACCGAATCAGGTGGAGAAGTTAATCTAGAAGACAAGCAACTGCTCCGCGACCTTCTAACGCCAGAAGGCAGAGAAGCCGCGTGGGTGCATCCGCTCGGCCAGCTCTCTTCGTGGGCGGCAAAGCGCTACCTCGAAGCGATGCAAAATGGTGATGCAGTTGGCATGCAAAGGTACCGCGGGTTGAGTGTTCGGTACCTAAATTATAATCTGTCTAATGTTACCGGTGAGGCGCAGTGGAACACGGCGTTAGATGAGCAAGGCACGTATCAATTACGCCCAATAAAGCCCTATCGCGTGCCCGAATGTCTTATCACTTACCAGGCCGCCGACGGCAGAACATGCACCGTTGCTTCTCCACACACGCCGCTTAACTGGGGGAGCGTAATGTTGAAGCTCTCTGTTGGGCTTTTGCGCACAGCAACCCAGCGAGAATAAAATAATTTTATAATCTCAAGATATGGCAAGCGCCCGGGGCCAGCCACAGCGAGTTGAACGCTGCAGCCGGCCCGCGGGCGCGGTGACCAGTTACTTCTCCGTGAGCGTCGGAACGACGCTCTGGATCTCCGCCACTTGGTCGGGGCGGAAGGTGACGCGCAGGGCGTCACCCAGGTGGTGCATGGTGCCGAACGACTTCGTACCGCACGGCAGCAACAGCGATGGACGAGACCACCAGTGGCGTCGCACGGGCACACCGAGCAGAGTCTCGACCTGAACACCCCGGCCCCTGCGCGCCAGCTTGGCGCGGACCGTGGTGTCGAGCAGCGTCCACTCGTTGCTGCGAAGCAGCCGCTCCTCGGGCATCGTCCACAGCGTGGGCGTCGCCTCCGGCTCGGAGATCGCATGCCTCCAGCTGAAGTACTGCTGGTAGGACGGACGCACGAGCAGGTCGGGGGTGGCCCAGATGTCCCGGTCGGTGGTGAGGATCTCGATGGTCTTCCCCTCGGGGGTGACCACCCTGAGACCCTCGACGCCGCGGTAGCCGTAGCCTCGGTGGTTTCGCTCCAGGAACAGCGTCAGCGCGTAGCCGTTCGAGTACTCGGTGCGCTCCACGAAGGAGCCGCTCTTGGACTCGCCCCAGGTGGGCTCGGCGACGAGAACGGGCTTACGCCCGACGCGCTGCCGGACCTCGATACGGGAGCTGCCGTAGTTGTGTTCCTCCTCGCGTGGCCTCCAGCAGCGGAGCTGCATGGAGCCGTCGGGGATGAGGTCGACCCAGCGCCAGTGCGTCTCGGCGATGAACCTGGGCGTCGTCCACGGGGCGTCCTTGCGGCCAGTTGCCTGGCGCACGAGAACTCCGCGGAGGCTCTTGGAAACCTGGACGTCGGGCGCAACGTCTACCCAAGTGGTGTCGACGTTGCGGTCGTCCTTGTACTTCTTGTTGAACTCTGTCGTGTGAGCCTTGGGCACGTTCCAGGGCTCACTCCAGGCCGCTTCCGGCTGGGTGTGGTGCTGGTCGATGCGGCGCCGGATCTCGGCGCGGCATGTGGTGGCGCCCTCGTCGATCGGATCGATTCGGACCTGTACACGCTCGCTGGCCGAGTACCACTGGGTCTCCGAGTTCAGCACTCGGGTGGTCCAGCAGTTCTCGCATGTCTGGCTGAAGTGGTTCAGCTCCACGCAGGCGAGGGTGCTGGGGGTGCGCTCGCGGATCTGGACGCCATACGGCGAGACCCGCATCTGCAGGTCGCCCGGCTCGGTTCCGTCGATGCTGCACCAGTCGGTGCGGATCACCAGGGCGAAGGTTTCACCCCAGGGGTTGGTCGATTCGATCTGGCGCAGGCCCCATGTCAGGGCTGCTGCGGTCAGCTGGGCGTTGCCCGTGAACTCGTCGTCCTCGGTGCTCATGAGGCCAGCTTCGCGAAGCGCGGAGCCGAGAGCTTCGAGAACGGTGGGCTTGCGGGTACGTCGTCCGGTCGGGTAGGTGTAAGACACCGTCCGCCTCCTGCGGTCGTATTTCGTCGATGGCATGTGCTCAACCTGGCACGGGTATAAAAAACACCTCAGTGCCTGAGTTGCAAGATTATTATATCATAAAATTTACTTATGCTCAATAAAGAGTTTTATATATAAAAAGCCACACTAGTAAAAAGCTAGGATAATGGAAGATTTTCCTGTGTCAGATAACCTATTGACATAGAATAACGTGTGCTATATATTTAACCATATGGTTGAACAAGCATTACAACTCGATACAATTTTTCATTCACTCGCTGATCCCATCCGGAGGGACATACTGCACCGCGTCATGGAATGCGAGCTGTCAGTCAGTGAGTTAGTCGAAAAATACGAGGTAAGTTTTGCAGCCATCTCCAAGCACTTGAAGGTACTGGAGAAAGCGAACTTGATTCACAAACGCAAGGAGGGCCAAAAATATATGGTGACACTCGCGCCAGAAGCGCTAGCCGAAGCCGACAAATATTTGGAACAATATCGCCAAATGTGGGAAAGCCGCTACGATAAATTAGAAACAATATTAAAGGAGGGATAATATGGAAAAGACTAAAGTAGTAAAAGATCTCGAGGCAAAAACATTAACAATCGAGCGTGAAATCGACGCGCCAAAGCAGAAAGTCTGGGGCGCGTATGCAGACAAAGATATGTTTGCTAAGTGGTGGGGTCCAGAAGGCTGGGAGACAACAGTTAAAGAATTTGACTTCAAGCCAGGCGGCCGCAATCTATACGCTATGAAGTGTGTCGATCCTAACCAAGGAGATTTCTTCGGCCAAGAGTCATGGGCGGTAATGGAATACCAAGCAATGGACGAGCCAAATGGCTTTAGCTATAAAGACCTCTTCGCAAATCCCGACGGTACGCCAATGGAAAACATGCCAGTTGTGAATGTGGAAATTAAATTCATTGAACAAGAAGGCAAAACAACCATTGCAACCACTATTCAAGCTAACACCACAGAGGAAATCGAGAAACTGCTTGCTATGGGTATGGTTGAGGGCATTTCGAGCACATTCGATCGCCTCGAAAAACTATTTGCATAAAACTCCAGAGCTTAATGTATAGACGAAACTGGCACTCTTGACAATTGAGTGCCAGTTTTGTTAACTAGAAACAGAAGCACTTATAGCTTCTTCTTACGATAAGTAATTACGAAAGGAGGAAATATAATGGCAAATCTAATCAAGTTTGACCCCTTCGCGGAGCTAAACGCACTGCAACGACAATTCTTTGGGGACGACTGGCTCACTCCGGTTAAGGGTGGTACCATTCCAACCACGGATGTATATACAAGGGGCGGCAAAGAGCTTGTCGTTGAGGCTCATCTCCCAAACTTCAACCAAGAGGACATCGACATCCATGTGGATGACAATGGGGGAGCTCTTGTAATCCAGGCTGAAAAGCACGAACGCGAAGAAGATAAGGATAAGAAATACGTTGTTCGCGAAAGCTCTAATAGCTTCTACCGTCGGATCGCACTTCCAGAGCGCGCTGACGGCGACAGTGTCAAGGCGCACCTTGACGGTGGTGTACTCAAGGTTGTGGTGCCACTTAAGCCACTTCCTGAACCTAAGAAGGTAGCAATTCAAAGTGGTAGCGACGACAAGCAAAAGAAGCTAACAGATAAGTAGCGTTCACAGCCAAGTGTGGGATTGGGCCCTACGGGAGGCTCAGTCCCACATGACGAGCCCAAGCACTTAAGGAGGGATAGCGCCTATGAAGGAAGACTCCCCGTCTACAGGGCGAAAGATAGCATACCCCACCGAGATCCAATCAGGTTTGGTTGAATCAAGTAATTTGCCTACTGCAGGAGAAGGCAATCGCGAGCTATGTCGCGTGCGAGCGTCGTGGCTCACACAGCTTTTCCCTGACGAGCTTATTGTCCAAGAAAAGACAATTTCCATTGTTCGAAATAGTCTCCTGGTTTCATTTGTGGAGACTATGCCTGTGCGAGATATTGGCCGCGTCGTGTATGTCGATGCGCCATTTTTTGCGAGTATCCAAATCCTCGGAAAGAATGTCGCCCATGAATTAAACATTCATGGCCTTCCAAAAAATAAAGCGCAGCAAGCGAGGGATATAATCGAGCAGCTGCTTCTCGCACAGGATGAGAGCCGGAGCGAAATGCCTTGGATGGAGGCTGCTCCACGGCGTGAGATAAGAAAATAGCATACGTACGTGCAAATGCCAATAGCCCACTTTTACTAGTAAAGGTGAGCTATTCGTTTATATTGGCTACAGATTTAGGTCGAGCAATTGCAATTAACTTAATAATAAAGTATCTTGAATATAAAGATAAATTCATAAGGAGTAACAATGAAACAAATCATTAAAAAGCAGGGCATCTTCTTAACCATCATGATCTTATTCTTGATCATCGGTGATTTGCAGATACCATACTATCTTGCTAACCCCGAAGCTTTGAAGACGATCTATAGCTCTATTCCAGCGTGGTACCCAGCATATGCGCTGCTCGGCCTAGTGAGTAACATTGCAATTATCATCGGGATGTGGCGTATGAAAAAATGGTCAGCTTATCTGCTGATCGCATATTTTGCTTCAAAATTCCTCGTCGACCTAATGTACGTACTGCCCGAAAAGCAAATGATGGTTTTCGTAACCACTGTTCTCGGTGGCATCTTCTGGTTCTGGGCTATCCGCCGCAAATGGAACGCATTTAGCTAACGGCAAAGCGAAACCCCGCCTGGCGCCCGGAGGCACCCAGGCGGGGTGACGCTTCGACGGGTCGATGGTGGGGTGAGTGTTGTCAGCGCGGCATCGGGCGCATTCGGTAGAGGCGGTTCTCGTCGCCGAAGACCTCGACGTAGTCGCCCTCGCGGTTGACCACGACCGACTTCACCGGGAACAGCACGTACCCGTCGTCGTCGATGGTCTCCAGGTGGTCGCGAACTGCGATGACGATGTCGTCGGAGTCCTCTGGCAGGCCGCTCATGTTGACGCGGATCCGCCCACCTGCCGGCCAGAAGTACCGCTCGTTGCCGACCGTCATCCTGACGTTCGTGGCGCCGAGGCGCTCGGCGGTGATGTGTGTGACGGTGTCGGCGGGCGACGTGTACGTGATTGTCTCACGGGCGTTGCTGACCTTGGGCGCGATGCCAACTGCCGAAGGGTGGGGCATGCGCATACCTCAGACTACTCGGTGGCTGTTAACGTATTTATTTTATAACTTATGCGCAAGAACGTCAAATTGCTTTGTAGGCAAAAATAATCCTCAGAGGGTCTCTGGCGGAGTGGTGAGAAGCTGCGCACCTAAGTTGCAGCAAGATTCTGTGCTGAATTTAGTATTCGTCGTGCGTATAAGTTGTTTCTTCGGAAGTATAGGTGCGGTTGGCTTGCCTCATCTCAAGTATTCTATCAGTATTAGAGAATCGTTTTTTCTGTTGTCGGTACTCCTCTACGGTCATCCATTCGTTGTGCCCGCCACCCCAGGTATTACCGAGCGTACTTTGCTCGACGGTTGCTTCCACGATGGCAAACAATTTATCCTCAAGAATCATACCAGTTGTAGTGTCACGGTCTTTTTGACGGTAAAATGCCACCACCTTGTATGCCGCGGTAAGGCTGGTCTGCTTTGTAAGCTCGCGCGCCGCAGCTGTCTCGATTTCTTCGCCCCATTTTACTGGGCCACTAATTGCACCATAAAAATCATAGTAAGGATGCCTCAGGCGTCGTTGAAAAAGCAGCCGTGAACTATCATCGGGGTGTTTAGCGACAATAATCATAGAAAGCTTAGGCTGCTTCTGAATCATCGCTGTTTCTTCATCAAGGTTATTGGCGAACTCTTTCCCTTTAACGGTGAGTGTGTAGTTACTATCATCATCTTTTTCTACATAGCCAAGCTCGCGGAGCCTACGGACATAGAACTTAAACGCATCGCTTTGTAGCCCGGTAGGCTTCATAAGCTCGTTAAAGCGCGCAGAAACACTACGGCGCAGTGTGCGCAAAACTAAAATCTCGGCTCGATGTAATTCTGGTCGCTTCATTACCTTCAATGTAGCTCAGTTGTTGTATTTTTTCCAGGGGTATAAAGTACCCTGGAAACTCCATTGGGTATTTGAGATGCTGAGGCCTATAACTTGGAGAAGGATGCAGTATGGAGCGCAGGTCCCAGCCACGATTAATAGAGATTCACGAAAAATTTGAACAAACCGACTTCGGTAAAACGCTCGCAGGTCGTGTTCGCTATGATCGGTATAAACCAAAGGATGTATCAAACGAACGCTGGGTGGAGCTGCTGGGGGCGGATGTAAACAATCTTACTCATTTAACGCTCACGTATGGGCTTGCGCAGGATTTCATCCATACTGCACAAACACTACAGCCAGATTTCCTTAGTAGCGAGGACGAACAGTTATTGCAGGTTGCCGCGTTAATTCACGACTGGGCAGAATCGATCGTTGGCGACATTTCGTTTGGCGACAAAACAGCCAACGATGAGGTTGAAGAGCAGGCAGCATTTGAGGCTAATCTCGCCAGTTTCTACAAGGGTGACCTGACGCTCATTAATAAAGCGCGCACCGAAATTGTTTTCGACCATACCGGCAAAAATAAGCTTGGCAAGGTGTTCAATGCTATCGAGCGGGTAGGTTACTTACGCACCGCCTTACGCGCGGGCGACCATATCGTTTGTGGTGATGCCATGGACTGTGACGACGGTCTCCGCTGGCTGGTTGCCGATGTGCTATCACAGCAACCGAAATCACTCATTGCATACGCCGAAACCTTACAGCCAGTCAGGCAATACCTCGCAAACCAGCAAGATAAAATTTCACTGATGTTTGAAATTGTCGCCACAAGCGACGATGTTTTCGACAATTACCCACCCGACCAGCGCGACGCAAAAAGACTGCAATTTAGCGAATCATTGCAAGCGTGGCTGCAATATCATCCGCAGTAAAGTCTTCTGCTTGGGTTCGGACATCTTGTATCTGCTGTTAGAAAGATGAATAAAGCTAGCGATCATTTATTTTTTGTGTCATTAAGAATTAACGATGATGATAAAATAGAGAAAATTGGAGGTTTAGACAAATGGCAGATAATATGGATATATCAAAGTCAATTGCGGGTTTGCAGTCTCAGTATGACCAGCAATCCTCGAATGACGGAAAAGACAAAATGTACCAGGAGTTACTTCAAAAATATGAAGTTGCGCAAAAGCGGATTGAAGAACTCGAAACGGAAAAAAATAAGTCGAAACTTCCTACAAAAGATGAAATTGAGGCAATGTCAGGTATGCTAGACCTTGTAAATAAACTAGATACATCTACAATCGAAAAATTGACCAAGTTCGGAAAACAGTAGCGTGCTGGTTCTTGATTTCTTGAATTCAAACGGTCTTCAGACTGCAGCGGCGCTGGGTGCTGGGGCATTTATTTTCATACAATACAGAATGAAAAAGCGCGATGAGGTCAAGAGAGCCGCAAATCTGATTATCACAGAAGTCCAGGCGGCAGAAAGAAAAATTAAGAATATCAAGCTGAGATTAACAGAAGGAGCTTTGGAGGCTGATGTATCTATCATCACAACCAATAGCTGGGAACGCTACCGATATCTTCTGGCTAAATTCTTAGATAGAGATGAATGGGACACGCTTGATGATTTCTATGATCGCGCGCTTCTACTTGATGGAACTATAAAGTACAACGATCAGATGTTTAGAAATGACGTTGAGCAGATTAGGATTAATAAACAGCGAGCTATCGCAGATTTCGCTATTGAAACAGTAAATAGTATTTCTATCGATTCAGACCGCGAGCAGGTAGCACAAATCTTCAGCTCAAAAGTTGCAGTTTACGACACTCTCTATATGAGCAAGCAGGCGGAAATGCGGTATGCTCCTAGTAAAATCCTGGACGATGCTAAGAAATATATAGACAATATGCCTGATATCTTGAACTCGCATAGTATCACAAAGCTTAAGCAGGTAGCCAAAAGCGGGAAGCTATAAATCCACAAAGCTACTAATAGACTAGCTAGATTTATAAAAATCGTAGCGCGCATTTGATATACAGATTTATTTTGTCTAGTATCTGTCGAGCTAGGAGCGATAAACTCTGTCACTCAAGGCAAGAGGCTGGTCAGTGTATGTCTTTGGTTGCATCTTGCAGCTTTGGTGCTTGCCCTCGAATCCTATATACTAAAAAGATGAGTATAAAAGCCAGCGATATACTTATACGCATCAGTGATGTATCTAAAAAATACCGTCGGGGGCACGAATCGGTAGATGCGCTTCATAGTATCTCGCTGGATATCTATAAGGGCGAGCTGCTCGCAATCGTCGGCCCCTCTGGGTCGGGTAAAACCACATTAACACATATTGTGGGCGGCCTTATCACGCCAGATACTGGTACCGTAGAAGTGCAGGGCAAAGCACTAAAAGGTCGCCGCGATAAGCAACTTTCTAACTTTCGTAACAGCGAAGTCGGCTTTGTGTTTCAGAATTTCAGCCTTATCCCGTACTACACCGTACTCGAAAACGTCACGATACCGCTGGTGGTCGCGAAAATGGCGCCACACGAGCGCCGTAAGCTCGCCACGGAATATCTCAAGCTTGTCGGTCTCGAAAAGAAAATCCATCAACGTGCCAACGAATTATCTGGTGGGGAGCGTCAGCGCGTCGCAATCGCCCGGGCGCTCGTGAATCACCCGCAGATTATTATCGCCGATGAGCCAACAGGTAGTTTAGATTCCGCCCGTGGTAACGAAATTATGTCCATGCTCGAAACACTCAGCCATAAACGCGGCATCACGGTGCTGATGGTAACACACGATGAAAAACTCGCCGCCCGCGCCGATCGTAGCATTCATATTCAGGACGGGCACATGGTAAAGGAGGAATCACATGCGAACAGGTGATTACCTCGCGACTGCGCTAAAAGATATTCGGCGCCAGCCTTTGCGTACAAGTCTCACAATCTTTGCGCTCATTATTAGTACAGTAATTTTGGTTCTGATGGCCGCAATCAGTGTCGGCGGTAGGCAGGCAATCACCGAGCAATTCGGCCCCGATAGCGGCCTCACGAGTATCGCCGTCACGCCAAACCAAAGCGATTCGTCGCTCAGCCCATTCGGTACTGTACAAGAGGTGAATAGTCACGCAGCAAAGCTCGACGACATGGCGGTTGCAACGCTCGCCAAACTATCGCACGTCGCATCCGCTAGCCCTCAGGCACATATATGGGAGCTCGCAAATTTCTCGCTCGATGGCAATGACAAACAATTTGTAGCCCAAGCCGAAGGTGTGCCAAGCGACGCACAATTGCCGCTCGCCGCAGGCGCGGCATTCACGAGTAACGACCAAGCAAACGTTGCAATTATTGGCTATGCATATGCAAAAGCCCTGGGCTTTGCCGATAATCCATCCCAGCTCATCGGCAAAACAATTAACATCACAACGCAAAAAGGCTATCGCGGCATAGGCGCGGCGATTCCCGATGCCTCGGCAACCAAAGCCGAACTCGACGCCTTTAACCAGCAAACAACAACGCTCAAAGTGCAGATTGTAGGCGTGACAACCAGCGGGCCAAATCAAAATGGGCTCTTCGTGCCAATCGGCTGGGCGCATGCAATCAGGACAATTCATTATTACGACGCCGGCGTAGCAAAGCAAACGGATCAAATTGCAGAAAGTGGCTACACTACTATAAAAGTAACCGCAGATAGCACAGCGGATGTTGCGTCGGTGTCATCGGCGATTGGGGCGCTCGGCTACGGGCAAGTCTCAACCCTTTCGCAGGTGCAGCGCCTACAACAGCTCTCGGCCACGATGTGGATGATATTGGGCGCCGTGGCAATCATTGCGGTGGTCGCTGCAGCGCTTGGCGTCGTAAACACCATGCTCATGGCAGTCTCAGAGCAACGCTACACGATCGGCGTATGGCGTGCGTGCGGTGCCCGCAGGCGCACGATGGTCGCGCTATTTCTTACAGAATCTGCACTCCTCGGCTTTATCGGTGGCACACTTGGCGTTGCA
>Ga0164242_10008187_pt1 | contig 11356 bp, 11 predicted proteins | sample OricomgcompostMG_FD_108783 | JGI IMG/M metagenome (GOLD analysis project Ga0164242, IMG submission 108783) | Miracle-Growth compost microbial communities from Emeryville, California, USA - Original compost - Miracle growth compost (MG) ...
CTGCTTCATCAACTCCTGCATGTTGCTCTGCACCTGCGCCGCGCGATCGGGCGAGGCCGACATGTAGATTTCCTTGAGGTGATATTCCTGCGTGCCCTGCTCGGCCTTGAGCCGGTCGAGGATCGCATTGACCTCCTGGTCGCCGACGTTGACGAACGGCTCGACTTCCTTGCTCAGATAATGCTGCCAGGCGATCTCCGCTTCGATCTGGCCGTCGAGCGAACGCTCCGACGAGCCGATCTTGGCGAGATAGGCGCGCAGGCCCGTCGGCGTCATGTTGAAGCGCTGGGCGACGCGCGTGAAGCCCTGCTTGATCTCGTCGGGCGTCACCTTGACGTCGTTGCCCTTGGCCTCCTGCACCTCGAGCGCTTCGTCGATCAGCCCGCGCAGCACCTGCAGCTTGAGGCGGTTGAGGTCGTCGCCCTTCATCTGGATGTTGTTGGCCGCCTCGATCAGCGCGATGCGCTGGTCGACGTCGGTGCCGGTGATGACGGTGCCGTTGACGATCGCGGTCGCCTTGCGGACGTTGGGATCGAGCTTGCCGAACAATTGCACGTCGCTGGGGATGTTGAGCCCCGATTCGTCGGTCGGTGCGGTCTGATCGTCCTGATCGGCCTGGGCAAAGACCGCCGTGCCGAGCGCCAGCGCAGCAATGAGCCCGACCGAGCGGGTGACCCGCACCGCCTTCGAAATCGACATGATCACAGTGATAATTTTCCCATCAAGCGTGAGAGATGCACCCGCGCCGGCCCATACCAAATCCAACTGAACCTGAGCTTAGCGGCCCAGATTCTTGAACGAAAGCGTCAGCAGGTAGCTGTTGCCCGCCTTCGCGTCACCCGTTTCCTGATAATCGCGTTTCCACGTCAGGCCAAGCTTCAGGCAATTGTCTTCATAGGCGACGCCGAGACGGTGGCGGACGGGATCGAAACCATCGGCGAGCGACAGCGGGTCTTCGCTCTTGTCGGTGAGATCGATCACCGTCGAGCCGAATGCCGACCAGAACTTGCCGAACTGGATGCGGCCGCCCAACCGCACCTCCTCGCTGTCGCGCAGATCCTCGAGCGAGGGATCGATGTTTCGGTTGAGGCGGAGATAGCCAGCCATCACATAGGTGGCGCGTGAGCCGATGGTGGCGTCGATCTCGTTGCGGCGGAGCGCCAGGCTGTCCTTGTCGAGCCGGTAGCGGTGGACGATCGAGACGAAATCGCGATAGCGCAGCTCGGTACGGCCGACGATGTCCGACACGCGATCGGTGAGGCCGGTGCCGTCGGGGAACAGGGTCGGCTGCGAGGTGAGGCGGTAGCTTTGTCCCACCACCGCATCGAGCGAGAAATCGGGCAGGTCGACCTGCCATTCGAGGCCGTAGGTGAAGCGCGTCGAATCCTCCCAGCGGTCGTAGCCGGGGAAGCGGTTGAGCGCGAACAGGTTGGAATCCTCAAGGTCGACCGCGCGCGCATCCTCGTTGGGGACGTTGAGATTGGCGGTATGCGGCGAGGCGACGACCTGGAAGCGCGGCGTCAGCCGCTGCGTGCCGTCGAGGAACCGGCCGATGAACGGCCATTTGACGTCGACCGCCAGCGCGCCGATGAAGCGGTTGTCCCAGCCTTCGTCGCCGCGATAGCTCGGCACTGTCGTCGCCAGCGTGTCGTCGGTATGATAGACGTCGCCGCGGCCATAAGCGGTGAAGGTGACCTGCTGGCCCCAGTTGGTCAGCTTGTTGAGTTGCCACTGCAGACTGGCGAAGGCGCGCTGGGTATCCTGTCCCTCGGAACGATCGAGCGCCAGGCTGTTCGCCTGAACGGTGACGACGCCGCCCAGCCAGGGATCGGCTATGCGGCGGCGATAGTCGATCTCGGGCAGCGCGATCGGCTGGAGGTTCTGGTTCTCGTCGAGCCGCAGCGTCTGCACCGCCCAGCCGGCGATCGACAGATAGCTGTCCTGGTCGATCCGCTCGATGTTGATCGTGTTGCGCAGGCGATCGTCCTGCGAGATGTCGTAGCGCCGGAGAAAGGTCTTGTCGGAGGCGATACGGAGCGATCCCGAGATGCTCCAATTGGGATCGAGCTGGAAGCGGCCGACCGCGTCGATATAGCCGCGAAACTGGTTGTCGCTGGATTCATTGGTGGTGATGCCGGGCAGGTCGTCGCTTTGCCGGCTGTAGGTGCCATAGGCGGTGATGCGAAAGGCGCCGAGCGAGCTCAGCGAGCGATATTCGCCTTCCAGCATCGGGAAGGTGTTGGAGAAGACATAGGGCTCGATCGTCAGCCCGCGGTTGGGTGCGAGGCGGAAATAATAGGGCAGGCCGACCTGAAGCCCATTGGTGTGGTTGATCTGGATGTCCGGGGTCAGGAAGCCGCTGGCGGAATCGCCGCCGACCGGATTCGACATCGCCGGCAGCGGCACGCCGAGGCCGAACAGGTGAAATTCGGCGCCCTTGTAGTAGATGCGCTGCTTGTCCGGGCGGTAGACGACCTTGACCGCGGTGATCTTCCACGACGGGTCCTTGGGACAGCCTTCGGAATCGGTGACGTCGCACGGCGTATAGGCGGCGTGATCGAGCGTCACCGTGCCATTGTCCTGCCGCGTGCCCTGCTTCGCGGCCAGCCGGCCGCCTTGCTCCAGCACCACCAGGATGTTCTGGACGACGCCGTCCTTCAGCGTGTCGGTAAGCTCGACCGAATCGCCATAGGCGATATCGCCCTGAGGATTGGTGACGGCGATGTTGCCCGTGGCGACGACCTTGCCGCTCTTGCGGTTCCACACGACCTTGTCGGCGCGCAGCCGATTGCCCTGGCGGAACATCCGCACGTCGCCGGAGACGGTGACGATATCGGCCTTGCTGTCATATTCCAGTGCATCGGCACTGAACGTCACCTGGTTGGGATCGGTCGGCGCCGGTGCCGCAGAGGGCGGCGGCGGGGTTTGCGGGCGGTCGGCGAGGTTCTGCGCACGTGCCGCGGTGGCGGTCAGCGCCAAGCTGCAGCACAGAAGGAGGTCGCGACGGCGCACTGTTTCCCGATACTCCACTTGCGGCCAACGCGGCGGCGGCAAGCGCGCCCTATCGCATCGGAGGCCCGCGACCGCAATCGCGTCCATGGCTTTGCCAGCCGCGGCGAGAGTCCCTAGATGCGAGTCATCCGATTTCGTGAACCATCCGAGGTATTGATGCAGATCCAGTTCGCTCCGCGCGCCGCCGATGCCGGCGTCCTTGTCCTGCCGGTCGAGAAGGACGGGCTTGCCCGGCTCAATCTCGGCGGCCTTGCCGATGGCGACGGCAAGACCGTGCTCGCCGCGGCACGCGCCAATCGCTTTGACGGCGATGCGGGAGCAATCTCGGAAACCTTTCTGGGCCAAGGCGACGCGGTGCGGCGGGTGCTGCTGCTCGGCCTCGGCGGCGGGAGCGAGGAGGATTACGAGCGCGCCGGCGGGGCACTTGTCGCCAAGCTGCTCGCATCGGGCGTGAGCGCGCTGACGGTCGATTTCGCTGCCCTGACAGGCCGGCCTGCGGCCAAATCGGTGGCGCGGCTCGCCGCCGGAGCGGCGCAGCGGGCGTGGCGCTACGACATCTACCGCACCAAGCTTCCCGACAAGCAGAAGTCGACATTGCAGACCATCGTCATCGCCGGCGCGCCCGACGGCGCCGAGGCCGCATGGGCCGATTACGATACGATCACGCAAGGCATGGCGCTGACCCGCGAGCTCGTCACGGAGCCGGCCAACATCATCTATCCCGAGAGCTTCGTCGAACGGGTAAAGCAATCGGTCCAGGGGCTCGGCCTTGAGATCACCGTGCTCGGCGAGCCCGAGATGCGCGAGCTCGGCATGGGGGCGCTACTCGGCGTCAACCAGGGCTCGCGGCGCGAGGCGCGGCTGCTCGCGCTCAAGTGGAGCGGCGCGGGCGCAGGCGATCCCGAATTGGCGCTCGTCGGCAAGGGCGTGACCTTCGATACCGGCGGCATCTCGATCAAGCCCGCCGCCGGCATGGAGGACATGAAGTGGGACATGGGCGGCGCGGCCGCGGTGGTCGGCACGATGAAAGCGCTCGCGCTCAGGAAGGCCAGGGCTAATGTGATCGGCGTGTGCGGCCTGGTCGAGAACATGCCCGACGGCAACGCGCAGCGACCCGGCGACGTGGTGACGTCGATGTCAGGCCAGACGATCGAGGTGATCAACACCGACGCCGAAGGCCGGCTGGTGCTGTGCGACTGCCTGTGCTGGGTGCAGCGGACTCATCGGCCGAAGACGATCATCGACCTTGCAACGCTGACCGGCGCGATCATCGTCGCGCTCGGCCACGATCATGCCGGCCTGTTCTCCAACGACGACGGCCTTGCCGATCAGCTGCTCGCCGCGGGCCGTGCCTCGGGCGACAAATTGTGGCGGATGCCGGTCAATGCGACCTACGACAAGCTGCTCGACAGCCAGATCGCCGACATGAAGAATGTCGGCCCGCGCGCGGCGGGCTCGATCACTGCGGCTCAGTTCCTGCTGCGCTTCATCGACGACGGCGTGCGCTGGGCGCATCTCGATGTCGCCGGCACCGTCTGGGCCGACAAGCCCGGCGCCAATTTCGACAAGGGCGCGACCGGCTTCGGCGTCCGTGCGCTGGACCGCTTCGTGCGGGACAATGTGGAGAAATAGGCCAACACCGTCACGCCGGCGAAAGCCGGCGTCTCAAGCCGCAAGAGGCCTCAGCTTTGGCTGGGGCAACGACATCGGGAAGTCATGCAGGTCGATTTCTACCACCTCACCACCAGACCGCTCGAACGGGTGCTGCCGAGCATCGCCGAGCGTGTTCTGGCCCGGGGCGACCGGCTGCTGATCGTCGCTGGGGAATCGCGGCTGCCGGCGCTCGACAAGCTATTGTGGACCTATCGCGCCGATAGTTTCCTGCCGCACGCCTGCGCGGGGGCTGAGAGCGATGCCGATCAACCCGTCCTGCTCTCGGCTGAGGTCGCCGCCGGCAACGGCGCGCGCAACGTCGCTCTCGCCGACGGAGCATGGCGCGATGCGGCGCTCGATTTCGAGCGCGCCTTCCACTTCTTCGACGAGGATCGCATCATCGAAGCGCGTCAGGCGTGGAAAGCGCTCGCCGATCATGCGGGCGTCGAACGCCGCTATTGGAAGCAAGGCGAGGCGGGCGGCTGGGAGCAGCTCGCCTGATCGCCTCGACCTCCGTGCCGCCTGCTTGCATAAGCCGCGCGGGCCGACTAGGGCGGCGCCATCCAGAACAACCCAAGAAGCAGGAGCCGCACGGCCATGGCCGCGAACCGGACGTTTTCGATCATCAAGCCCGATGCCACCCGCCGCAACCTGACCGGCGCGGTCACCAGGATGCTGGAGGAGGCTGGCTTGCGCGTCGTCGCGTCCAAGCGCATCCGCATGACCAGGGAGCAGGCCGAGGGCTTCTACGCGGTCCACAAGGAGCGGCCGTTCTTCAACGATCTCGTCGCCTTCATGACCTCGGGTCCGGTGGTCGTGCAGGTGCTCGAGGGCGAGGACGCGGTGAAGCGCAACCGCGACATCATGGGCGCGACCAACCCTGCGGATGCCGCCGAGGGCACGATTCGCAAGACCCTCGCCGAATCAATCGAGGCCAATTCGGTCCACGGCTCGGACTCGGACGAGAATGCGGCAATCGAGATCGCCTATTTCTTCAAGCCCGAAGAAATTGTCGGCTGACCTGAAGCCGATCCTACGCCGCGCGGTGGCCGAGGACGCCGCCGCGCTGGCGCTGGTCGCGGGCGCGACGCTGCTCGATACCTTTGCCGGCATCCTGAGCGGCCGCGATCTCTTGGCGCATTGTGCCGCGAACAATACGCCGGCGAAGTTTGCTGCCTGGGCCAGCGATCCGGCGAGTGTCGTCATGCTCGCCGAGGCGGCGAACGGCGCCGCACCGGTCGGCTATTCAGTGCTGACCGCGCCCGACCTGCCGGTCGAGACTGCTTCCGGCGACATCGAGTTGCGCCGCATCTACACGCTGTCGCGGCTGCACGGCTGCGGGCTCGGGCAGGCGCTGATGGCGCGCGCGCTCGACGATGCTCGGGCGATGGGCAAGACGCGGGTGCTGCTCGGCGTCTATGGCGGCAATGAGCGGGCGCGGGCGTTCTACGAGCGGCAGGGCTTCACGGTGGCGGGCACGCGCCGATTCCTGGTCGGCGAAACGCTGCATGACGACGTGATCTACGCGCGGGGGATTTGAGAGTCTCCAACGTTCGTCCCGAGTAGCCATCGAGCCTGTCGAGATGGCGTATCGAGGGACTGAGCAATGTGTCTCGATATGGGTTCTCGACGTAGCCTGTCCTCGGGCTCGGCTTCGCCGAGACCCGGGGGCTCGAACCCTGCTCGACACGAACGGTGGTGGGAGCCGTTCCAGCCTTACCCCTTCGGCTTCACCTGAGCCCAGCGCGCATCAACCGCGGCCTGGGTCGCGCCGTGGCGGCGTTCCAGCACGATTCCCTTGAGCCGCAGCGCGCGGCCGCGCAGCAGGCGGCCGTGGGTCTGCCAGACGATGTCGTAGATCGCGCTGTCGGTGAGATGGGCGCCGCCGTCCCAGTAATCGGCGGTGATCAGTACGGGCAGGCGCCCCTGCTGGTCGGCGGCGCCGCTGTCGACCGCCTTGAGCAAGGCGTCCTCGAACCAACTCGCCTCGATGGCCGGGGAGAGGGTGCTCGATTGCGGCGAGATGCCGAGCGCGCTCGGGAAGCGCACCTCGATGTTCTGGATGGTATGGGCGGAATCGGTCAGCGCGAGGCGTGCGCCGTCGTCCTTGGCGGTCGCATGAAGCGTGACGAGGGTGCCCGCATGTGCCGCGCTCGCCGCATTGGCCTGCTGCTCGGCGCGGGCGGCCTGGTCGGCCTCGCGGCCCTGCCAGTTGTTCCACAAGGTGAGCCCGGCGATCACCACGCCGGCGATCGCCACCACCTCGGCGAGAGTCAGCCAGCGGCGGCGGGTGGCGGCGGCCTCGGCCCTGGCTTCGGCGCGTTCGGCGGGGGTTTCGGGCATGACGGGGTCTTCCTGATAGCCGCTCATCGGCCGCCGGATTCGAGCAGGCGGGCGGGCGCGACCATTTCCCAGCTCGCCGCGACTCGGTCGCCGATCCGGTCCCAATCGGTGTCGGGTGCGCCGACCCGCATCGCGATCCAGCCATAAGCGCCGAGATAGGCGGGCTTGTAGTAGAAATCGGGATCGGCCTCGATCAGCATTGCCTGCTCGTCGCGGCCGGAGGTCTTGACGATCACCGCCGTCTCGCCGTCGCCGTGATGGTTGTGCCAGATATAGGCGAAGAACTTGCCCTTCTCGATGTGGAAGCCGGGCGCGCCGTGCGATTCGCGCTCGGCAGTCTCCGGCAGGGCCAGTGCGATGGCACGGAGGCGCTCGAGATCGGCGGAATAATCTGGGCTCATCGTCTCACGAATGCCGACAGAACCTTCGGATAGAGCCGATGTTCCTCGATCAGCACGCGCGCCGCAAGCGATTCGGCGGTATCGCCGGGCGCGATCGGCACTTCGGTCTGGCCAAGCACGTCACCGCCGTCGAGCTCCTCGGTGACGATATGGACCGAGCAGCCCGCCGCCGCGTCGCCGGCGTCGATCGCGCGCTGGTGCGTGTCGAGCCCCTTGTATTTGGGCAGCAGCGAGGGATGGATATTGACGATCCGCCCGCGCCAGCGCGCGACGAACTCATCGGAGAGCAGGCGCATATAGCCGGCCAGCGCGATCACCTCGGCGCCTGCTTTGCGGAGCGCGGCGTCGAGTGCGGCTTCGTAGGCTGCCTTGCCGATGCCCTTGGGCGACAGCGCAAAGGTGACGAGGTTGTTCTGGCGCGCCCAGGCGAGACCGGCCGCATCGGGCTTGTCGGAAGCGACGATCGCCACCTCGTAGGCGCAATCGGGATCGAGGGCGGCCTTGACAAGCGCCATCATGTTCGAGCCGCGGCCCGAGATGAGGATGGCGATCTTCCTCCTCATTTGACCACCCCGGCGAAGGCCGGGGTCCAGTTACGCCCGGCCCGATGCTGGACCCCGGCCTTCGCCGGGGGGGTGGAAAATTTACGCATGGTGCGTCGCCGACCAATTTTCGCGCGCGCTCCAGGTCCCGGCCGAGCCGGCGACGGTGCAGCCGCGCTTGCCCTTTTCGATCGCCCCGATCGTCTCGACCGTCTCGCCGGCCGAGCGTAGCGCCTCGGCCACCGTCTCGGCCTGGTCCGCCGCAACGATCACCGCCATGCCGATGCCGCAGTTGAAGGTGCGCGCCATCTCCTCGGGCTCGATCGCACCCTGTGCCTGGAGGAAGGCCATCAGCCGCGGCTGCGCCCAGCCGTCGGCGTCGATCCGGGCATGAGTTCCCTCGGGCAGCACGCGCGGGATGTTCTCGAGCAAACCGCCGCCGGTGATGTGCGCCAGCCCCTTGATCCGGCGCTCGCGAGTCAACGGCAGCAGGCTTTTTACGTAGATTCGCGTCGGCGCCATCAGCGCATCGATCAGCAGCACTTCGTGATCGAACAGCGCCGGGCGGTCGAGCTTCCATCCCTTGTCGGCAGCGAGCCGACGAACGAGCGAGAAGCCATTGGAATGGACTCCCGAGGAGGCGAGGCCGAGGATGACGTCACCCGGTGCGATATCTTTGCCGGTCAGCACCTCGTCGCGCTCGACCGCGCCGACGCAGAAGCCGGCGAGGTCGTAATCGCCCGCCGCGTACATGCCGGGCATTTCCGCGGTCTCGCCGCCGATCAGCGCGCAGCCGGCCTGGCGGCAGCCTTCGGCGATTCCGGCGACGACGCGCGTCGCCACCTCGTTGTCTAGCTTTCCGGTGGCATAATAATCGAGGAAGAACAGGGGCTCGGCACCCTGGACGATCAGGTCGTTGGCGCACATCGCGACGAGGTCGATGCCGACGCCGTCGTGCCAGTCATGCTCGATCGCGAGCTTGAGCTTGGTGCCGACGCCGTCGTTGGCGGCGACCAGCAGCGGATCGCTGAACCCCGCCGCCTTGAGATCGAAGAAGCCGCCGAACCCGCCGAGATCGGCGTCGGCGCCCGGCCGCCGCGTCGCCTTGGCGAGCGGGCCGATCGCCTTGACCAGCGCATTGCCGGCCACGATCGAGACGCCGGCATCGGCGTAGGTATAGGGGCTGTTCGGCCGCGGATCGTCGCTCATGGCAGCCGCCTAGCGATATCGCGCTTGGATTTCCACGCCTGCTTCGCCAAAAGGGCGCGCACCATGATCGTTTCCCGTCTCCCGCGCGTCCTCTTTCCGTTGCTTGGCCTGGTGCTGGCCGGCAGCGCCGGCGTGGTGCTGGGGCAAGTCGAGAGCGGCGCGCCGATCGCGCCGGTCGACGATTCGGGCAATTTCGAGGTCGACGGCATCAATGTCGACGTGTCGGGCAAGACCTCGCTCGAGGCGCGCGCCGCCGGCTGGCGGCTCGCGGAGCGCAAGGCCTGGACGCTGCTGTCGAAGCGGTTCGGCCAAGGCGGCGGCGCGGTTTCCGATTCGACGCTCGATTCGATCGTTTCCGGCATCATCGTCGAGAACGAGAATGTCGGCCCCAATCGCTACATCGCGCGGCTCGGCGTGACCTTTAGCCGGTCGCGGGCCGGGTCGATGCTCGGCGTCGCCGGCGGCGGGTTCCGCTCGCCGCCGATGCTGGTACTGCCGATAGAATGGTCGGGCGGCACCGGAGTTGCGTTCGAGCAGCAGAGCGACTGGCGCCAGGCCTGGGCGCGATTCCGCACCGGCAACAGCTCGATCGATTACGTCCGCCCGGCGGGTACCGGTCCCGATTCGCTGCTGCTCAATGTCGGCCAGGCGGGGCGGCCGGGGCGCGGCTGGTGGAAGGCGGTCCTCGATCAATATGGCGCGTCGGACGTGCTGATCCCGACCGTCCATCTCTACAGCGCCTATCCCGGCGGCCCGGTGATCGGCGTGTTCGAGGCGCGCTACGGCCCCGATAACCAGCTGATCCGGCGCTATACGTTGCGCGTCAACAATGCCGATGGCGTCGGCGCGCTGCTCGACGCGGGCGTGGCGCGGATCGATAGTGCCTATCAGGACGCGCTGAAGGGCGGCATCCTGCGCACCGATCCGGGGCTGGCTTATGTGCCGCCGGTGCCGACTCCAACGCCGAGCCTCGAAAACCTGCCGACGATCGAGACCAACGCAGCGGCTGGTGCGGCGCAGGGCACCACCATCGATGTCCAGTTCGACACGCCCGACGCCGCTGCGGTCAACGCCGGGGAGGCGGCGATGCGCGCGGTGCCGGGTGTCAGCTCTGCGGCGACGACCAGCTTGGCGATCGGCGGCATCTCGGTGATGCGCGTCGTCTATGGCGGCGACCAGACGGCGCTCGCCGCCGCGTTGCAGGCGCGGGGCTGGCAGGTGCAGAGTGGCACCGGTGTGCTGCGAATCCATCGCGCCGCCGCACCGCCGCCGAGCCCCGCCGCATCAGGACAGAAGGCGGGATGAGCCAGTTCGCCCTGCCGTTCGAATGGCCGGCGGACCCACGCGACGACGAATTCCTGGTCAGCGACTCGAATACACGGGCGGTTCACGGGATCGAGCATTGGGGCGCCTGGCCGGTGATGGCGGCGCTGCTGACCGGTCCGCGCAAGTCGGGGCGAAGCCTGCTCGCGCGGATTTTTGCGGCCAAGAGCAGCGGGACGATCCTCGACGACGCCGAGCGCCAGAGCGAGGTGGCGATCTTCCACGCTTGGAACCGCGCCCAGGCCGAGCGTCACCCGCTGCTGATCGTCGCCGACGCAGCGCCACCCGAATGGGCGATCAAGCTGCCCGACCTGAGATCGCGGCTGGCGGCGACTCCGGTGCTACAGATCGGCGCGCCCGACGACGTGCTGATGCGCGCGCTGTTCGAGCGGCAGTTCGTCAAGCGCGGGCTCGATGCCCGACCCGATCTGATCGACTGGCTGATCGCGCGGGTCGAGCGCAGTCATATTGCTGTCATGCGCGCGGTCGATGTGCTTGACCAGGAAGTGCTCGAACGGCGCAAGCGCTTGTCGATATCGCTGGCCCGCGCCACATTGGCCGCGGCCGGGCTGATCGCCGAGCCGGCCAGCAAGGTTGAGGATCGATGACGACCCGCCCCGCCCATATTCCGATGTTTGACGACGACGATCCGTTCGTCGGCGAAGTGGGCGGCGAGCGCTATTTCAACCGCGAGATTTCGTGGCTGGCGTTCAATCGTCGGGTGCTGGAGGAGGCGCTCAACCCCGCGCATCCGCTGCTGGAGCGTTTGCGGTTCCTGTCGATCTCGGGCTCCAACCTCGATGAATTCTTCATGGTCCGCGTCGCCGGGCTCAAGGGACAGCAACTGCAGGACGTCGAGCGCAAGTCGGTCGA
>Ga0164242_10008188_pt1 | contig 11356 bp, 10 predicted proteins | sample OricomgcompostMG_FD_108783 | JGI IMG/M metagenome (GOLD analysis project Ga0164242, IMG submission 108783) | Miracle-Growth compost microbial communities from Emeryville, California, USA - Original compost - Miracle growth compost (MG) ...
ATATAAAAAGGCTATTTCTTCTCGATAATCAAAACTCGATCGCGACCCTCGCCCTCGGAGTGGGTTTGAATCCCCTCGTACTCTGCCGCCACACCGTGAACCACAAACCTATCAGCCGCCCCTAAATGAGCAGTGTAGGCATGTCCGGTTTCTAGCACCCTGTCTATCCAACCGCGAGCCTGGGTGGCAATTTTATCAGCACGCTGCTTTTTGTAGTCAGCGATATCTAGATTAACTCGTTGAATATCGGCATTTTTCTGACGTAGAGTAGTAGAAATCAAATACTGTAGGCTACGCAAAGTCTCGGCACCGCGGCCAATCAAGATACTATTAACAGACGTAGATGGAACGCTCAACGTGATAATTCCATCATTTTCATCAGCCGCTACATCGACATTTACATCAAAGAAACTAATGATGTTTTCTAGATATTCTTTGGCGAATTTTACAGATTCATCACGATCCATATTATTTCTTCCTCTTGCTATCACTGGCTGATATTCTAGTAATCTTGGTTTTTGAACTACCAGGAGTTTTTACAACTTCTGCTTCAATGGCTTTATCGGCGCGGTTTTTAGCTTTATTATCTTTATTAGTAGCTTTGGATTTTTTGTCTGGTTCCTCGGCAATTTGTTCGAGCTCTTCCTCGTCACGCTTCAAGATAAAGTGCTGTTGAATCACGCCAAAGATATTAGAAACTGCATAGTAGAGGGCTAGAGCGCCCGGCAAACTAATCATAATAAAGAACATTAAAATCGGCATAAACTTAATCATATTTGCCGACATAATCTCGCTCATCTCGGACTGATCAGCCTGCTTACCACTAGAGGCTTCGGCTAAAACTTCGCGTAGTTTACGGGTTTTAGTAACTGGTGTAACCTGCCTAGAACTAATATATTGCATAAATGCCGATAGAGCAGCCAGCAGAATCAAAAATATATTAATGCCATCAGAACCAACAGCGTGTTGGGTTAAATCTAGAAAACCAAATAACTTCTCGTTGAAAGCATCTGGATTAATAATTAAGTTATGAACTTGTGGTAGACCCTCTAGAAAAGGATAGACATGCGAAGCGATTTGATCGCGTCCATTAGTAATAATTCTAACGGCACTAAAAATCGCAAAGAAAATCGGCAATTGAATAATTAAAACTAGGAACGACTGAAACGGGCGATAGTTATATTTTTTATATAACTCAAGCATCATAACACCCTCTAGTTGGCGATTGCCCTTGGTCTCTTGTTTGATTTTTTTCATCTCTGGGCGAAGCTTGCGCATAATCTTGGTCTGGTGAAGTTGGCGCACAACCAGTGGCCACAAAGCTAAACGAACCAAAATAGTAAATACAATTAAAGCAAGGCCAAAGTCACCACCTGGAATTAATCCATAAATCGCAATCAGCAGGTTAAAAATCGGCTGGCCAATAATTAGGTCAAATATATTCATAAAACTCCACGTCTTTTTTATTTAGACTGTCTATTATTTTAGCAGGTTTGCTTGCTCAAATAAACCTGTTAAAACAGTTTTTAATTCCGTGGCTGGCAGAGTAGCAACTTCTGATGATGTTGTAATTATCACAACATCTGTGATGTTTTTCAGGTTTGGTAAAATCTCGGTGCGTCCAAGTTCATATAGACGACGTCTAATTCTATTACGACCAACAGCCGACTTTAAAACCTTTTTCGATACAACCACAGATAGACGTGGCGTATGTCGTCTGGGATTTGTGGCGTATTTAACCGTAAATAAGCTAGATCTAATGGCTAATCCATTCGCAAAGACATATTTTAGACTACCGTGGCCGTGGAAACGAAATTTATTACTAATCATCTATATATATTATACAAAAATTACCTCGAGATTTTCGAGGTAAATATTGTGCGACACTAGATGGTCAGGTTGGCGCGGTTTTTAGCGCGACGGCGCTTTATAACCAGGCGGCCAGCTTTCGATGCGATACGTGCTCGAAAACCGTGAACCCTAGCACGGTGACGCTTGTGTGGTTGAAAAGTTCGCTTTGGCATATCTGTTATATTATACTCTATTCTCCCCTGTTTGACAACTAGTCAACTTTAAGTCGTTGCTATATATAAGTTATCCACAACTTTTATGATTTTTCCACACTATTAACAGAGGTAAATTAGGTTTGTGGATAAGTCGTCATCTATAGCACCCTCCCATTAAAATCCGCTTAGGCTTGTGGAAAAGTCTGGTTTTTTACTATACTAGAGACAGGTAAATAAGAGGTTTTATGGAACTACGCGAGATACAAGGCGTCTGGCAGGGTGTATTAGGGCAGATTAAGCTCTCGGTTTCGAGTGGTAACTTTAATACTTGGTTCGCTAAAACCCAACTTTTAAATATCAGTAAAGACGAGGCTGTTATCGGTGTTATAAATATTTTTATCAAGCAACAGCTCGAAACTAAATTCAACCAAAATATCCGCGAAGCCCTGGATCAGCTAGGTCACAGTCCGCGCGAAATTCGTTACGACATTATTACCGACGGTAAAAAGACCAAAATTAACCGCGAAACTACAGCTGGTGATATATATGAGACCGAATCGACAGACAATCGCCAGGAATCAACCTTAAACCTAAATAAATCACCTCTAAATAAGGGTGGTATTAACCCACGCTATACCTTTAAAAATTTCGTGCCAGGTACAAATAGTGATTTAGCCTATACTGCCGCTCAGACTGTTTCTAAATACCCTGGCGAGAAATATAACCCATTATATATTTATGGTGGTGTTGGTTTGGGTAAAACCCACCTGATGCAGGCGATTGGTAATGAGATATTGGGTCACGCCCCAGACGCTAAAGTTATATATATTAATACAGATACCTTTGTTAATGAGTTCGTAGATTTTCTGCGTACGAAAAAGCAGGGTTTTTCATCTAAATATCGCACCGCTGACGTACTAATAGTTGATGATATGCAATTTATCGCCAATAAGGAAAAGATTCAAGAAGAGTTCTTTCATATTTTTAATCAACTTCATCAGAATAATAAACAAATTATTATCAGTTCTGATAAACCACCAAAAAGCATTCCTACTCTAACTGAGCGCTTACGCAGTCGTTTCGAGATGGGCATGATGATTGATATCCAATTACCAGATTTTGAAACTCGTAGCGCTATTATCACTAGTAAGGCGCAAGCAGCTGGTTTTGAGCTTGAACACGAAGTTATTAATTTCCTCGCTACAAATATTAAGACTAATGTTCGTGAGCTAGAGGGTATATTAAATCAGTTACTCGCTACTGCCGAGATGAAAAATATCGATCCAGATCTAACACTAGCCGAGGAATTACTATCTAGTACCCGCCGAACTAGGCCTCAACATCTGACTCCTAAACAAGTTATCGATAAAACCGCCAAACATTTTGCTATTAGTAACGATGACATTTGTAGCTCAAAGCGTGATAAAACTATCGTTGTGCCGCGTCAAATAGCTATGTATCTAATGCGTAGCGAGCTACATATGAGTTTCCCAAAGATTGCTCTGGAACTAGGTAGAACCGATCACACAACTGCCCTTCACTCTATTAATAAAATTGATAAGGCTATTAAATTAGATTCACAGGTACGTGAACATGTTTCGATTATACGGGAGAAGCTGTATGCTTAGGTTGTGGAAAAGCTTGTTCAAAAATTGTGTACTAAAAATGGTGGTTTTGGTGGATAAAGTCACAGCCGAACACCAAAATGTGAATAACTATATACTTAGACACAGTTTATTAACAAGTTTTAGACAGCCACTATCCACAGCTGAAATGCCGAAACTACACCTTATGAATACAGTTTTTACACAGAATCCACAGACACTACTACTACGACTACTAATAAATATATAAAGGAATAAGCAATGGAACTTATAACCAATCAAGAAAATTTGTCTCACGCACTTAGTACGGTTTCTAGAGTTGCTAGTACTAGATCTCAGTTACCTATACTTAGTAATATCCTTCTTAGAGTAGACTCTGGTCGTTTACTGGTAGCAGCTACAAACCTAGAAGTCGCTAGTACTGAATACATTGGCGCTAAAATCATCAAGCCAGGTGCTATAACTATTCCAGCTAAACTAATTTCAGAATTCGTTTCTAACCTACCAAAATCTGAGCCTATCGAACTTAAAACTACCGGTGATAGCCTACATATAAATAGTGGCAACTATACATCGGTAATCAATGGTGTTGGTTCGGAAGATTTTCCAGAACTCCCGATTATCAACGAAAAGCAATCTATATCTTACTCCATTTCAACCGAAGATTTAAAACAGGCTATCGCCCAAACTATCATTTCAGCTAGCTCAGACAGCGCCAGACCGATTCTAACGGGAGTTTACTGGCATTCCCATGACGGATTCCTCTATCTAGCCTCAACCGATGGCTACAGACTATCTGAACGAAAATTGGTTAAAACCAGCTCTGATGTAGCGGCTATCGTGCCGGTGACGACTCTTCAGGAGGTCTTGCGTACTATTACGGATGACATCGACACTGTAGATATACTGTTTGACGAAACCCAGGTTCGGTTCCGTTTAGGAGAGTCAGAGATTATCAGTCGTCTGATTGACGGCAATTTTCCAGACTATCGCCAGCTAATTCCAAAACAATCTGACATCATTACGGAGGTAGAAAAAGCTAGTTTGGTGCGAGTTATTAAAATTGCTAGTTTATTTGCCCGCGAATCTGGCGGTAGCGTGACGATTACGACCGATAACGATAAAAATACCTTAGGTGTTCATTCTATAGCATCGGAGCTTGGTGAAAATAGTTCGGAGATTACAGCTAAAACCAATGGCGGTGGCGCAATTACTTTAAATTCGCGCTACATATCTGATGCGCTAGGAGTAATCGAGGGTGATAAAATTTCATTTGAATTTAGCTCTAAATCTTCACCTAGTATTGTACGGGCAGTTGGCGATAGTAATTATTATCACCTAATCATGCCGCTAAAAAGCTAGAAGTTACCTATGATTATCCGCAGGCTGCGAGTTCAAAATTTTCGCTCTCACGGTGATAAAACTATTGTATTATCGCCAAATGTAACAGTCATTACAGGTGCTAACGGGTCAGGAAAAACTAGTTTATTAGAAGCATTATATATAGGCCTACAAGGTAAATCTTTTAAAGGTTCAGATCGTGAAGTCCTCTCTACCGCTGATAATGCTGAATGGTATCGAATAGATTTAGACGATCGTATAATTAAATACGAATCTACTAAGCCGACTCGTCCTAAACAATTTGTTGTAGAAAATACATCATTTGCTAGGTTGCCGGCAAAACATAAATACCCAGTGATATTATTTGAACCAGACGACCTACGACTCATTAATGGCTCTCCGGAGCGCCGTAGGGACTTCATAGACCGTTTTATCACCACAATTGACCCACTCTACTCTACAAACCTATCAAAATATAAACGCTCGTTAAAACAGCGCAATTCGCTACTGAAAAATAAATTTTCTAAAGCAAGTGATTTTTTCGCTTGGGATGTGGCTATCGCTGAATATGGCGCCTATATCATCGAGCGTCGAGTTCAGTTTATCGAGGAGTTGAATAAATCTATCAACCAGGTTTACGACGATATCGCTAAATCCCATGACGACACCTCGGTTCACTATTCGCGAACTCTGATAGGATTTTCAAAACAAAAACTACTAAATGACCTGTCGGCTAATTTTGAGCGTGATAAAATCCTCGGTAACACTAGTGTTGGACCGCATAGGGATGACATAGTTTTTGAATTCAATGGCAGCCCAGCCACAAAGCTAGCCTCTAGGGGTGAGAATCGTTCGATAATCTTAGCGCTAAAGTTTCTAGAGGTTCAAATTGTCGAGCAATTAACTGGTTTGAAACCGATAGTTTTACTAGACGATGTCTTTTCGGAGCTAGATGAGGTTCGCCAGCAAGCCCTACGTGAACTAACTAGCGATCACCAGGTTATTATGACTAGTACTCACGTTTTATTAACTGGTGATAAGTTTAAACAGATAAAGCTTTAGTTACTATAGTCACTAATATAGTAGAAATTCAGCTTATTAATATCGTATCCTAGATCTGATATAGCTGCCAAAGCCTTATTTTTGGCATCTGGAGTATATAGAGTCACAACTACAGCTAATTGACCGTCAGACACATAATTACCAGCTGAGTTTATTCGACCATAGTTTATACTGTAGTCGCTAGTAGTAATTGGTAAATGAGACCCTAGGTCGTAATAGATAGAATCGTCTGGGTTTGAACTAGACTGAGTTATATCTTCGAAACCAGTTGACGTACAGGCTAGCGCCGGGCTGTATATTTCCTGGTCTTTATCAACACATAAAATACCTATATCACCTTGTAATATACTGTTGCTATCTACCGTTACGACTACTTTAAAAGACGCTTTGATTGATTCGATATCAACGATAAAAGTAACCGTAGAGTCTTTGTATGTGTAGCTTCCGTCTCTAATAACGCTATGGTAAATGTCAGCCTTATTATTAATATCGATTGAATTATAAACTTTTTGGGCAATTTCTTTTATATTGTCTGATGATAGATTTGATGCTGTGTCGGGGTTATCAATAACGACAGTATTATGTGGCGCAGTAGATTGTACGAACAAAAATACTAAAATTACTATAACCGCCAACACTAGTCCGCACAGTAGGCCTATAATTAGTAACCGGTGTCTTTGAATGAAATCCATATTAGCTATTTAACCAATCGCTTAATTTTTGTCCAATGGTAGTTGGGTCCGTTGGGACGGCGAACGAGTTAAAAGTATAACCGCTAGCTTTCATAGACGAAATAAAATCATCTATAGATGCCCATTGTTTAGCCGATGCTACTCCATCGTCTCGACTAGCAGTAGCCCCGCCCTTTGTACCAAAACTATAACTGTTGTCAGAATTACCACGGTTCCAGTTTCCTTCGGCAGTAATGACAGATCCGTCATCGCCGACACCTACTATTACACCAGTGTGTCCAGGCTCTCCATTACTGCTACCCTTACCAAAACTCCAGACTGTGTACGGTGTTATTTGTGATGTATCGGTTGTAGATGTATATAGGCTAGGATTATCAGCTGCCATATAGCCGGCTTTGTCTACGCCATTTCCGCGAGCGGCTGATTTTAATGTGCCGGTTGGGGAAAACTTAACACCAAACCATCCAACGAAAGTTGTACACTCGTCGTCGCAAGTTCCTGGTGTACATCCACCGCTATTACCAGACCAGAAAAATGACAATTCGGGAAGGCTTTGTAGATCTGTGTTTACGGTCTGAATGTATTTCTTTACTAGTGCTTTTGCTTGTTCAAAGTCTAGTCCACCCTCGCCTGCTGACGCGCACCCACTAGATGACTCTGAATCTGTGCTATCTACACTTAAACTATCTAGTACAGTTTTTACTTGAGCGGTAGTTATACTTTTATAATCTGGGGTCCAGAGGTACATCCAAGCCAGAGCCTGAGCCTGCTGTCCGCCAATTTCTGATAAAGCGTCTAAAACGGTATTTGCTTTCATATCACTATAGATTAAAGTTGTGCCGTCCGACTGATAGAAAATACGAACCGCCGTGGTACTACTGGAATAATTAGTATAGGCCGTATCAGCTTGGGTCATTCGATCGTCGATATTATCTATACCACTAAGAGTTGTGGTGTTAGCCCAGTTATATAAAACATCTAACTGACCATTTAGAAAGATATTACTATCGCCGACAGAGGCCTTACTGGTGTCTGCGGCAGCATTATAGTATGTATCATATAAATCTGGATGGGCAGCTTTTAGATTAGTCTCGAACTGAGTTCGGAGTGTCCCGTAAGGTAGCGGAATAATACCATAACTACCACTATTGAAATCACTGGTATCAAAAGGCGTTTTACCAGTGAAAGTTGCCTTGATAGCATCGGCTGTGTTAGATGATATACCTTTGCTGGCTAGATATCCGCTGGCCGAGGCAGCGCTATCTACAGTGCCGCAAGTTGAATCCTCTGGGTTGTAGCCCAAGATGTCATTATTACTGTAAAATAATTCATCGTACTGTCCGCCCAGAGCCATAACTGGCGTAGTCACACCTATTAGAAACAATACCAATAGCACAAATAGTAATATTTTCTTTGCTATACCCATAACGGTGTCTCCAGACGCATCGAAGCTAGATTATCAAACGAATTATAAGCAGGTTGGGGCATAATTTTTATGATATCAGATAAGGATATAGTTGAAGTTGGTTGTGGTTGGGTGGTTGTGGCGATAGCTGTAGAAGTATTAGTTGGGCTATCTACATTACCGTCAGTCAAGTATTCACCCATCATAGCTAGGGCACTACCGTAATTGTCGGCAATCTGATTGCTCGGAATATCGGTATAAGCAGCGTCTGGATCATTCGAAATTTCAGTACCATCACCATCCATAGTGTCCATAACGCGCTGGTCAATAGTGTATAACGCATAGTCAGCTACCTGTTGATTATTAATCATACAGGCGCCAATCTCATCGTTAGAAGTTGGATCGGTACATTGATCTAGCCATGAAGCATAAGATATAGTTCCGACATCACCGGTGAGAGTTTTTAAGTATTCATTGTCTGGAACGGCCACGCCAGTTTCATCATTTATAGCGCCATAGCCAATCATTCTATTGGCAACCTCCTCAGGGTCGTCATCTAAGTACTGAGCTGGTATACCAGTAGCAATATTACAGAAAGGACCGGCTGCTATTGGGTCACTATCGTCGCCACCGACATAGCTTTGTGCCTCGGTAATGTTGGTTTCGTCACACATTTGCCACTGAGCGCTATTGTTGTCGGCTGAAACGAAGGTATTAAGCAACGAACCAACCGACATAGGTAGAATATTGGCAATAAAAGACAATGAACCAGTGATTGAACCAAGTTGTGAATAGTACGGTAACATTTTATTTACCAAACTACCCAGGAAAGTATATTGGCTGGAAGTATCGAACGGACTAAGTGTTGCCCTATCGACTTCAGCGTCGGCTATTTGCTGCTGCTTAGCAATATTTTCGTAGGCTAATTCCTGGGAAACGGTTAGAGCTTGATTGCCACCGCCTGTTGATGGCGCGGACAGCAGGCTTGCTGTGGCCGAAGCTACGGCGTCACCTCTAGCTGGACCAGCTGGAATATCAGCCGTAAAATCACCCATCATCCAAGCTAGTATATTCTGGAACATCGGCGCCACCCATGAGGCTATCATTGGAGCAACTAAGGGCGTAATCCAGGTTATAACTTCTGCTAGAGCAATACCACCAATAGCGTTAATGATTGGTACGATTATAGTCTCTGAGCTAACCGCATCAACAGTTCCCTGGATGGTAGCCTGCGTAACTGGATTATTAATTGTTTTACACGCAGTCTTGGTAGCTGCACTATTGAAGACGCCAACCACTCCACCCAGAGCTGTAGCGGCGGCATAGCCTGGAATATAGTTCTTATAGGCATCTCCGGTCTTAGACGTATCACTACTGCCATATAGAACATTTTGCATACCCAGCGAATCGAGAGCGCTCTTGCCATCAGAGTTTGTGGCTGTAAAATAGTCACCCAGTGCCGATACCTCTCCAGACGAGGCATCACCAGCCTTTAAGGCGTTGATTGCCATGAAAAGTGTAGCCCCAAAACGAACCAGTTGTGCGTTTTGGTAGGCCCAAGTGACACCAGTGATAATACCCGGTATGTCTGTGGCCATACAGCCCATAGATAATCCCAGCCCCACTAAGCCACCCTTGCCACTACCAGCCAGCTTCTTTAATAAGTTTGCTATTTTATCGCCAAATAGCTTCTCTAGCATAGAAGTTGCTTTGGCGGCTGTAGCATCACTGGTCTTTTCGGGACCACCACCAGCCTTAACTTCACTATCTGTTTTTGTTGGTTCAGATCCCTCTAGGTTTTTCTCTACTTCGTCTACGGCATCTGCCTCGGCTTCAGCATTACCCGCCTGTTTGGCAGTTTCGGTTAAGGTTTTATTGGTACCAGCGGATTGTTCATTGAGAGTTTTGTTTAAATCTTCCGTGCTGGTGGTGTTTTTGAGTTTATCTTTGCTATTGAAACCAAACACTTTTTTAATTTTTTGCATAACTGGATCGGCTGATGATAAAGCCATAAACTTGGGATTATAAGCCGCTTTTACCGCTCCACGAAAAGTCGGGTTACTGTTTAAAACCTTCGAAAATTCTTTGGCTGTGATTGCACCGTCCTTACCACTACCGACTACACCCTCCATTTTATAGCCAGCTGGTTTCTGATTTGGAAAAAACGTCTTTTTCGTGATGGGCTTGCCGTCACTATCGACCGCGGTTATACCCTGCTTTTCTAGATTACTAAGTAAACGGTTTGATGGCCTTTCATAACGACAGAGTAACTTTACAACCCCGCTACAACCAGATGTTATATCACCCGAGATTTTCTTATTTAGGATTAAGCTGGTGCGTCTACTAAAGCTGGTATCTTGCATGTTGAATTTATCAGCCAAAGATTCCATCAAATGAAGTGGCAGTATAGACATGCTAGCAAAGATACCACCTGCGACGGCACCACCGCCCAAGACGGCGATTAACAGCGCCATTGGACCTTTTTTGCGCTTGCCTTTGGCTGTACCCTGTGCTTTATTGTTGCCAGTTACATTATTAACAAAAGAGTCAGCTTTATCCTGGTTATTTATTCCGGCCGTAATCTGATCAAAAGCGGCGCTATCGGCGGAGCTCAAAGAGCCGCCAGGAACGATATCTTCTGGTGTTTTTGATGCTCCCTCGGCTTTGCGTGTTTCTGGTGAATAAGCCTTGTCAGCCTCGTCTTTTGTATCTGGTGTCCCCACAGCCATATATGAGGTTAATTATACCCTGTTTTTAGAGTGGTGTCGAACCTGAATCCGGCGCAACTTGTAGGTTTTGTTCGGGCGTCTGCTCGGTCGGTGTAGTATTAACTAGTTGTGATTCGGTATCAGAAGCAATAACTTGAATATGAACGTGGTTTTGACCAGCGAAAAATAATCCTTGGCCGACTGGGAAATTACTTAGGCGTTTCTTTTCCTCGTCGGTTAGCTTGAAAACGTCACTTAGTACGTCGACAGCTGCGACAGATTGTTTCAAAAGCATCTGCATCGACGAGTTGGATACAATTGCCCTACCCATACGGCTACTCATAAAGTCCTCGACATCCTGCGAAATCATAGTCACGCCCAGGTGGTACTTACGGGCACGCTTTACCAGGCTAAATAGAAAGCTGGCGCTGTCGTCATATTTCATTAGATTCCAGGCTTCGTCGACGACTAGCATGCGGCGGCGTTGGTCGGTACGGGTAATGTTCCAGATGTGGTTTAAGATGATGTACATCGCCAC
>Ga0164242_10008189_pt1 | contig 11353 bp, 4 predicted proteins | sample OricomgcompostMG_FD_108783 | JGI IMG/M metagenome (GOLD analysis project Ga0164242, IMG submission 108783) | Miracle-Growth compost microbial communities from Emeryville, California, USA - Original compost - Miracle growth compost (MG) ...
GAAGGTGTTCGGGCGGCAGCACGAGGTCGACGAGAGGTTCGCCGCCAAGAACGAGGAGCTGTACCGGGCGAGCTTCGGCGCGCAGTTCGTGTCGGGCATCATCATGCCGTCCATGCAGTTCGTGGGAAACCTGGTCTACGTGGGCATCGCGGTCGTTGTCGGCCTGCAGGTCGCTGCCGGCGTCATCCAGATCGGTGACGTGCAGGCGTTCATCCAGTACTCGCGCCAGTTCACTCAGCCTCTCGCGCAGCTCGGCTCGATGGCCAACCTGCTGCAGTCGGGTGTGGCATCAGCAGAGCGGGTGTTCGAGCTGCTGGACGCCGACGAGCAGTCGCCCGACCCGGATGCCCCGGCCTCCGCAGGAGAGACGAAGGGCAGGCTGGAGTTCGAGGACGTCTCGTTCCGGTACGCCGAGGACACGCCGCTGATCGAGGATCTCTCGCTCGTCGCCGAACCGGGCCAGACCGTGGCGATCGTCGGACCTACCGGCGCAGGCAAGACGACGCTCGTCAACCTCATCCTGCGGTTCTACGAGGTCGGCGCCGGCCGCATCACGCTGGACGGCACCGACATCACCCGTCTGACCAGACGGGAGCTGCGCAGTCGGATCGGCATGGTCTTGCAGGACACCTGGCTGTTCGCAGGGACCATCCGCGAGAACATCGCGTACGGACGCCCGGACGCGACGGAGGACGAGGTGATCGCGGCCGCGAAGGCGAGCTACGTCGACCGGTTCGTCCGATCCCTTCCCGACGGGTACGACACGATGCTCGACGACGAGGCCTCGAACGTGTCGGCGGGGGAGAAGCAGCTTCTCACGATCGCGAGGGCCTTCCTCGCACGGCCGAGCGTGCTCATCCTCGACGAGGCGACGAGTTCCGTCGACACGCGCACCGAGCTGCTCGTGCAGAAGGCCATGAGCGCGCTCCGGCAGGGTCGCACGAGCTTCGTGATCGCGCACCGGTTGTCGACGATCCGCGATGCCGACGTCATCCTCGTGATGGAGTCGGGACGCATCGTCGAGCAAGGCACTCATGCCCAGTTGCTCGCCGCCGGAGGCGCGTACTACTCGCTGTACAACGCGCAGTTCGCAGGCGCCGTCACCGACGACGTCTGATCGCCGACGGGCTTGACCGCCGATCGGAGTGCTCGCGGGCGGCCCTGATCTGCGCAGAGTGGACCGCGATCTCCGCAGGGTCCTGTCTCCGATGGCGCCGATCTCCGCAGGGTCCGGTCGCGTCGGCTCCTATGGGCGACCGGTCCGACCGCGGCGGCACAGCCCCAGCAACTCTGCGTCCACAGGCGGGACCTCTTGCCGGAATCGAACGGATGCCCGTCCCTGGCCGAGGCGGGCGTCCGGTGCGGGCAACGCTGGTCGTCATGCCCGATCCCATCGTCGCGTCCGACCCGCTCGACCTGCTCTCCTATGTGCCCGAACTCGTCGGGTTCGAGCCTCGAAGAAGCCTTGTGCTCGTCGCACTCCGCGACCGGCTGACGTGCGGGACCTTGCGCGTCGACCTGCCACGATCGGACCCTCCGGGGTCCGGTGCTCGCGGCGCCGGTGGTCCCGGCTCCGGCTCTCGCGGTTCCGGCCCGAACGGTTGCGCTTCGACGGGCGATGACGCCGTGGCCCGCGGGTCGACGGTCCGGAAGGGCAGGCGTCCCGACGCGAAAGCGCTGGCGGAGTACGTGTCGTCCGTCGTGGGCATGGTGTGCCGTATTCCCGGCGCGAACGGCGTGATCCCGATCGTCTTCACCGACGAGGCCTGCGCCACCGGTGCGCCAGGTGCCGAGCTCTTCACCCGGCTTCGCGCCGCGTCTCGGGCCGCAGGTTTCCTCGTGCGCGACCAGCTGTTCGTCGCGGCAGACGGGTGGGGACGGGTCGGAAGCCGGCCCCGGGCCCGTGCCGAACTCGACTCCGCGTGGCGACTGCGCAGGCTCGATCCCGACGCGGCCTACGTCGGGCTCTCGCCCTCCGAGGAAGCCGTCCTGCCGCAGGTCCCGGCCCAGCTCGTCGAGCGCACAGCGGCGGCTCTGGCGGCGCTCGGTTCGGCTCAGCGAACGCCCGACCCGGTCTGGTTCGCCGAGTACAGCGCCCGGTGGCGACCGAACGACATCGGGCCGGCCTCCGCCGCGCTGACGGCAGCGGTACTCGAGCAGCCATGGGCACGAGACGTGGTGCTGTTCACGTGGGCGTGGGGCAGTTCGGCCGGCACGCGTGCACTGCGATTTCAAGAGAGGCACCTGCGAGGCGACCCGCCCGTGGACGAGGACATCGCACTGGCCCTGGCCGGTCGTGGCAGCATCGGAAGGCCGCACCCGCACGCTGTGACGCATGCCATCGACCTCTTGCGCCAGGTCGCGGCACGGCTGCCCGCAGAGAAGCGCGGCCCGTGCCTGGCATCACTGGCCTGGCTGAACTGGGCACTCGGACGAGGATCGGTGGCGGGCGAATACGCACGGGCCGCCCTCGCCGTCGGGCCGGATTACGGCTTCGCACAACTCATTCACACCGTCGTGGAACGCGGGATGCTCCCCGAGTGGGCCTTCGTCGACCGCGACCAGGCCCGGCAGAGAGCCGGACCCCGACGGGGCACGCGAGGAGGGATGCGGCGCTGACGGTCGGCGAACGGCAGAATGGAGCGACGACATCAGCCGATCCGGGCAGCATGGAGAAGCGTCGGGCAGGTGACGGGGCGGCACTGACGTGCGGCCGTGGCATCCGTCGCGGGATCGGAGCTCCGGCCAGGGATCGGTGCAAGGAGGCGACGTGGCGCAAGCTCAGCCATCGGGGCGACGCCGTGGCTTCGTCTACGCGTCGCCGCCCCGGCCAGGCGAAGACGACTGGATGGTCGTCGCCGCCGAATCGTTTGTCGCCCTGATCGCCTCGGAGGCTGAGCGGCACAGCGTCGAGGCGGTCGCAAAGCTGACGAGTGAGGCCGAGACGCCGCTGGAACGCGTGATCGAGGCGATCCCGGCAGGGGATGGCGGCGTCGAGTCGTTCGCGGTGGTGCACTTCGACGCCGAGATCACGGACGGCTGGCAGGTCACGGCCATCGCCCGGGGCCGTGCCGTCGTGGACGTCTACTCGGTGGGGGGAGCCCGACGATTCTCCTCATCGGGCGTGCAGCCCTGGCTCATCGCAACATTCCGGGATGTCGTCGCGCTCGATCTCGGCGGACCGACGAGCCGGTTCGACGCGATTCCGCACCGATCGAACGACGCCGCGGCGTTGGCGCAGGGAACGATCAGGGCCAGCTCCATTCTCTGGTCGGCGGTCGAGAGGGCTCCCGAGAGGGTCGGCGAAGACGCGTTATCGCACGGTCCTGCCGCCTTCCGGGGTTCCGCCGACCTCGACGACGACACCGTTCGCCTGGTGCGCGGTGAGCCCCAGGAAAGCGGCAGAGGCGGTGCGCACGCAGCCCGCGTCGCGCCAGCGCCTGGCTTCGACGAGGAGACCGTGCAGCGCGCACCCGGCCGGCACGGGCCGGTCGGGCCGGAGCGCGGCCCCGCGACGCAGCCACCGTCGAGGGCCGCCGGGTCGGCGGCCCCACGGCACGCGTCGCAGGATCCGCCGTCCCAGGGCCAGCTGCAGCCGTTCTCCGCGTCAGGCGGCGACCGTTACGAACCGGATGAACGCACGGTCGCCCGTTCCGAAGCGCTGAGGTTCTACCCGGACGTCCGTGCCGCCGTCGACGGCGAGGACACCGGTCGTGGAACGTCGTCGGCCGCGGCGACGGATGATGGACCCCGAGCGGCGTCCTGCACGAGAGAGCCGGCCCCTGCCGCCCACGATGCCGCCCACGCTGCCGCCGACGAGGCTGACGACGTCGCGGTGGGAGGACGCGACGACGACGCGCCGGGCCGCGTCTTGGTCGGCGTCCGCGGCGGTGAACCGGTCGAGCTCGACGCCCCCGTCGTGTTCGGACGACGACCGGCGTCCACCCGTAGAACCGGCGTGCCATCCGTGCTTGTCACGGTGCCGTCGCCGGGCCAGGAGGTCTCCGCGTCGCACGTGCGCATCGAGCGCGCGGGGCGGGTCGTCGTGGTCACCGACCTCAAGTCGAGGAACGGAACGACCGTGCGAATCGAGGGAGGAAGAGCACGAAGGCTGCGCCCCGGCGAGTCGTTCTCGGTTCCAGGAGCGGCCGAGGTGGAGATCGGCGACGGCACCATCATCGACATCACCCCCGTATGGTGGGTTGCGTGATGCGCCGACCACCGAACCGACAGCGATACCCGAAGTCGGATGGTTTCCGTGCGCCGTTATGCCTGGACCGTCGGCGCCCGGCCACGCCTTGCGGAAGGGCACTGTCGTGACGCAGATCGGTCGCGGCAGCAAGCGGCACCACATCGCGGTGCCGGGCAGAGACGGAGCGCGCATCACGCTCACCTGGGCTGCGCTCACGGACAAGGGATACAAGCGTTCGGCGAACGAGGACAGCCTGATCGCCAAGTCGCCCATCTTCGCCGTCGCGGACGGCATGGGAGGGCATAGCGCGGGCGACGTCGCCAGTGCGGCCGTCGTGAATCGCTTGGCGGAACGGGTCTCGGGCCAGTACGTCGACGAGAAGAGCATCGACGCATCCCTGCGCGCGGCCGTCGCGGACATGGAGAAGGGCGCCGGTCGCACCGACCTCGGCACGGGCACCACCGTCACCGGCTTCGCCCTCACCCTGGCGGAGGGCCAGCCGAGCTGGCTGGTGTTCAACATCGGCGACTCCCGGGTGTACGAGCTCGAAGACGGCGAGCTTCGCCAGCTCACCGTCGACCACTCGATCGTGCAGGAACTGCTCGACGCGGGCGCCATCACCCCGTCGGAGGCCGAGGTGCATCCGCACTCCAACGTGATCACGAGGGCCGTCGGGTTCAACGAAGACCCCGTTCCCGACTTCAGCCTGGTGCCCGTGGTGGCCGGAACCCGTCTGCTCGCCTGCTCCGACGGTCTCACCAAGGAGCTCACCGAACACGGCATCCGCCACTTCCTGACGGTGGGGACGAGCCCGCTCGACGCGGCAGGCCAGCTGATGGATGCCGCGCTCGGTAACGGCGGCCGCGACAACGTCACGGTCGTCGTCGTGGACGTGCTGGAGACGCCGGAGTCGCCTCTCCCTCCCGCACGGCGCGGCGCGCGTCGACACTGATCCGAGGCTTCTCCGTCGCTGCCGCCTGGCGCTCATCGTCCACACCTCGCCACGCTGAGGAAGGGCCACGGATTCCGGTCGCGGTGAAGCAGACTGGCCACCAGTGCCCGCCTACAATGGGTGCACGTTTCCCCGCCGGAGACGATGACGACCGAGATGACGGGAGGCGCGGATGGCCGCAAGACTGCCCTCGGCACCGCCCAACCTTCCCGGCTTCTCCTACGTTCGCGCGCTGGGTTCCGGCGGCTTCGCCGATGTCTTCCTGTATGAGCAGAACATGCCTCGACGCCAGGTCGCGGTCAAGGTGCTGCTCGCCGAAGTCGTCACTCCGAGCGTTCGCGCCATGTTCCAGGCCGAGGCCAACCTGATGGCTCAGCTGAGCGCGCACCCGGCGGTGCTCACGGTCTACCAGGCGAGCGTGGCATCGGACGGGCGGCCGTTCCTCGTCATGGAGCTCTGCTCTCCTGTGCTCAACCGGCGGTATCGCAGCGACCCGCTGAGCGTGCCCGAGGCGCTTGCCGTCGGCATCAAGGTGGCAGGGGCCGTCGAGACCGCACATCGCGCGGGCGTGCTGCACAGGGACGTGAAGCCGTCGAACATCCTCACGACGGCGTACGGGCATCCGGTGCTCTCCGACTTCGGCATCGCGGCCACCATCGGCGATGCCGAGCTGACGGATGCCGTCGGGCTGTCCGTTCCGTGGTCGGCTCCCGAAGTGCTCAGCGACGAGACCACGGGAACGGTGGCCAGTGAGGTGTGGGCGCTGGGTGCCACCATCTACTCGCTCATCGCGGGACGCTCGCCGTTCGAGGTGGCGGGAACCGAGAACTCCACCGCCCAGCTCATCTCGCGCATCCAGCGTGCCAGGCCCGCACCGATCGGTCGCGCCGACGTTCCCGAGCGACTGGAAGCCGCGCTGCGGCGCTCGATGTCGAAGAAGCCGGAGTCGAGGCAGCACAGCGTTCTCGAGCTGATCCGCGACCTGCAGGCCGTCGAGACGGAACTGGGGTTCACCCCGACGCCCGCTGACGTGGTCACCGACGCCTGGGTGGCTGCGGACGACGTCGACGACGAGGAGCGCACGAGGGTCAGAGGGGTTGCGACGGTCTCTCCAGTGCAGCGCAGACGGCGGCGTCGCGAGGGAGAGCCGGAGACCACCGACTCCCGGGGTGCGGCGCGTGAGACCGGAGCCAACCCCATCCCGACGGGTGCCGGGATGGGGCGAGGAGCGATGTGGCTCATCGCCGCCTGCGTGGTGCTCGGGGTCGCGTTCATCGGCACGCTGTCCTTCGTGCTGGTGCGCACCGGCGCCTCGGGGGACATCCCGGTCGTGCGGAACATCGAAGGGCACGTCGTCGGAGGGTCGATCGAGTTCAGCTGGCAGGATCCGGGGCTCATGGCGGGTGACGAATACCAGGTCAGCGTCGACGGATCCTCCTCCAGCCTCCAGCGCAGCACGACCTTCACGGTCGACTCCGTCGACCGGCGCGTGTGCGTCACGGTCACCGTCAACCGCTCTGGCCGCACCGGAGAGTCCAGTGCGGCCAAATGCGTCGATCCCTCGGGCGTGTCGTGATCCGCTCGTTCATCGCTCGCCACCGTTCGGTGGCGCTGACGGCGGGGATCGGAGTGGTCGTCGTCGCGCTCGTCGCGACGATCGCGATCGTCTCCGGCGGCTTCGTGCAGCAGCGCATGGTGCTGGGCGACGCAGCGGTCTGGGTCACCAACTCGTCCAAGCAGCTTCTGGGTCGCGCGAACACCCAGGTGAACGCGCTCAACTCCGCCGTCACCGCCGCCGACGAGTCGGTCGACGTCGTACAGCACGGCAAGTCGGTGCTCCTGGTCGACCGAGCCAGCAACACCGTCGCCAAGGTCGACCCCGCAACGGTCACGTCGGGAAAGGCTGTCGCGCTCCCTCCCAAGGATGCCGAGATCGGCATCGCCGGATCCCGCGCCGTGATCGAGTCGCTGGCCACCGGTCGCATCTGGCTGACGCCGCTGACCGACCTGTCGTCGTTCACGTCCGCGGCGGCCCCCACCATCGATCTCGGAAGCCGCATCGTCTCATCCCTGGCTCCTGACGGCACGCTCTTCGCGTATTCGAAGCAGGCGGGAGCCGTCTACCGCATCGACGCGGCCACCGGCGACACCGTCGTGCAGACCTGGCATATCGACCCGCTCGGCAAGGGCTCACGGTCGGCGAGCGACATCCAGATCACCTCGACCGGCGGAAGATGGGCGCTCTACGACAGCTCGTCGAGGGTGCTGCGCACTGAAGACGGCACGCGTACGCTGCCGACCGAGATCGGCGGGCAGGGCGTGCTCGCCCAGCCGACGAACGACGATGTCGACCTCGCGATCGCGTCCGCGTCCGGCGTGTATCTCGTGACCTCCGGCGGGGACGTCCGCAGGGGCACGGCGGGCGGCTTCGGCGCGGCTGCGGCGCCGGTGTGGGTCGGCGGATGCCTCTACGCGGCCTGGAACACGGGGCAGACGTGGCGATCCTGCACGGGTGGCGCTGCGGGAAGGGCCGGAGCGCTCGCCGGCGTGCGCCCGGGCGCTGACCTCTCGTTCCGGGTCAACGACGGGACGGTCGTGCTCAACGACACCGTGCACGGCACCTCGTGGTCTGTGCAGCGCGGAAACGGCCTCATCGACAACTGGTCGGACTTCGCCAAGCCGAAGGACAACACGCAGCAGACCGAGGAGAACACCGAGGACAAGCCGCCGACGTACGAGAAGACGCAGGAGCCGCCCGTCGCGGTCGACGACCAGTTCGGCGCGCGACCGGGAACGACGAGCCCGCTGCCCGTTCTGCTGAACGACTTCGACGCGAACGGGGACGTGCTCGTCATCGACTCGTTCACGCCCGTTCCGCAGTCGACGGCGCGCGTGCAGCGCACCTCGGGGGACCAGGAACTGCAGATCACGTTGCCGGCGGACGCGCACGGCCAGATCGGTTTCGACTACACGATCAGCGATGGGCGCGGGGGACAGGCGAACGCGCACGTGACGGTGACCGTGCGAGAACCGGGCGAGAACTCGCCTCCCGTGCAGGCACGGGCGACGAAGGCGACGGTCGCGTCGGGCGGACGGGTCTCGACTCAGGTGCTCGGCGACTGGTACGACCCGGACGGCGACCCGTTCTACCTCACGGCGGCCTCGACGTCGTCGCCCAACACCGCGACCTCGACACCGCAGGGCACCGTCGTGTACACCGACGCCGGAAAGGGCGCAGGGCTGCAGGCCGTCGCGCTGACGGTATCCGACGGCCGTGCCGAGGGTCACGGCTCGCTGGCGATCACGGTGCGCTCGCCGACGGACGTGCCGATCATCCCGGAACCGTTCGTGGCTACGGTGGTCGCGGGAGACGAGATCACGATCTCCCCTCTGCTGCACGTTCGAGGCGGGGTCGGGCCCGTTCGACTCGCATCCGTGCCGGACAAACCGGACGTCACGCTGAGCCCCAACTTCGATGAGGGCACATTCGAATTCACCTCCTCATCGCCCGGCAGTCATTACGTGGACTACACGGTGACGGACGGCACGACGACCGTCACCGGCGAGGTGCGGGTGGTGGTCAGCCTGCCGCAGGACGCGGGAGACACGCCTGTGACCGTGCCGCACACCGCGTTCATCGAGCAGCAGAGCGCCCAGGAAGTGGACGTGCTGGCCACCGACTTCGATCCGGCAGGGGGAGTGCTCCTCATCACGGCGGCGCAGTCGCCCACCGCTTCGGACGGCGTGCGAGTCGAGGTGCTCGAGCAGCGCAGCCTTCGCGTCACGCTGACGCGACCCCTGGACGGCCCCGTCTCGTTCGGGTACACGGTGAGCAACGGCACCGCCCAGGCGAACGGCACGGTGCGGGTCATCGAGATACCGCGACCCGCGGTGCGCCAGCCTCCGGTGGCCAACCCCGACGCCGTCACCGTGCGGGTCGGGGACGCGATCGACATCCCGGTGCTCGCCAACGACACACAGGCGGATGGCGACCATCTCACGCTCGATCCCACGCTTCCGACACCGCTCCCGAAGGGCGCCGGCCTGCTCTTCGCGTCGGGCACCGAACTGCGCTACCTCGCCCCGCACAAGCCAGGCAACTACTCGGCGGTCTACCGGGTCGACGATCCGGACGGCCAGTGGGCGACCGCGCAGGTCACCATCGCCGTGCGCGAGCTGGATCCGGACTCCAACCGGGCGCCGATCCCGCGCACGATCACGGCGCGCGTGCTGGCCGGCAACACCGTGCGCATCCCCGTGCCGCTCAGCGGCGTCGACCCGGACGGAGACTCCGTCAAGCTCGTCGGCCAGTCCACGAATCCGCAGAAGGGCGCCGTGACCTCGGTCGGCGCCAACTGGATCGAATACCAGGCCGGCGAATACGCGGCCGGAACCGACACGTTCGACTACACGCTCGTCGACGCGCTGGGCGCGCACGCTGACGGGACGGTCCGCGTGGGCATCGCACCGCAGGACGGGAGCGCCCGCAACCCGGTGGCCGTCGAGGACTCGGTGACGGTGCGACCAGGGCGCACCGTCTCCGTGCAGGTTCTCGCGAACGATTCCGACCCGGACGGCAGCCCGCTCCACATCGCCTCGGTGCAGCGCACCTCGGACGACATCGCCAAGGCCAGGATCGCCGGCAAGCTGATCAAGGTCGTCGCGCCGCAGAAGGAAGGCCGATACGGCTTCATCTACACGGCGCAGAACGACAAGGGCGGGAGCAGCTCGAACTTCCTGACCGTCGTCGTGAGCAAGGACGCCCCGTTGTCGCGTCCTGTCGTTCAGGACACGGTGGTGGCGCTGTCCGACATCCTCGGCCGCTCGCAGGTCACCGTCGACCCGCTGAAGAACGTGTTCTTCGCCGACGGCCCCGTCTCCACGCTCAAGCTCTCGATCGTGTCCGGGTTCGGCGATTCGGCCCAGGTGGTCTCCGGCGGCCGGGTGCGGGTGGACGTGCAGGCGAAGTCGCAGATCATCCCGTTCAGGGTGGCGCATCCCGACGACGACTCCGTGGCCTCGTTCGGATTCATCTGGGTTCCCGGCTACGACGATGCGCTCCCGCAGCTCAAGCCGGGAGCGCCCAAGCTGACCGTGCCGAGCGAGAAGGCGCTCGTGATCGACCTGAACGACTACGTCGTCGCCGCAGGCGGAAAGCACGTCAGGCTCACGGATGCCTCCCACGTGCACGCGACGCACGCGAACGGGGACGACCTGGTGCGTGACAGCGACACGCTCGTGTTCACGAGTGCGACCCACTACTTCGGGCCCGCCTCGATCTCGTTCGAGGTGACGGACGGGTCATCCGCCAGCGATCCGAAAGGGCATATCGCCACGCTGGTGCTGCCGATCACCGTCACGGCGCGCGACAACCAGCCGCCCACCTTCACCGGCGCCCAGGTCGACTTCGAGCCGGGGCAGCAGAAGACGCTCGACCTCGTCAAGCTCACCAGGTACCCGTACGCGAAAGACCAGGCGGAGCTGCAGTACCGCGTGCTCGATCCGAAGCCGCAGGGCGCATCCGTGTCTCTTCAGGGTCAGCAGCTCACGGTGCAGGTGTCGGACAAGACGCCCAAGGGAACCCAGCTGAGCGTCATCGTCGGTGTGCGCGACGCGCTGAACGACGGGAAGGCGGGACGCGTCGACATCACCGTCGTTCCGTCGACGAGGCCGCTCGCAGTTCCCCAGCCCGACCAGGTGGTGGCGAAGCGCGGCGCCACGACCAGCGTCGACGTGCTGGCCAACGACGGCGCCACCAATCCGTTCCCGTCGACGCCCCTGAGCGTGATCGCCGTGCGCGGCGCATCCAGTGCAGCGCTCCCGCCGGGGGTGCAGGTGACGCCGAGCGGAGACAGGTCGAGGCTCGCGGTGTCGGTGTCCTCGAAGGCCCAGCCCGGCGACACGACGCTGCAGTACGAGGTGGCGGATGCGACGGGCGACCCGGCCAGATACGCCTGGGGCACGGTCACCATCTCCGTCGAAGACAGGCCGGACCCGGTCTCGAACGTACGCATCGCCGGTGTCGGTGACCGCCAGCTCACCATGGCGTGGGATCCAGGTGCAGACAATAACTCCGCGATCACCGGATACACCGTGTCGCTGTCCGGATCGGCAGGCGGGAGCGTCGGGTCGACGACGTGCCGGGCCACGACGTGCACGGTGCAGACACCCGGGAACGGTCCGCAGAACTCGGTGCAGGTGCAGGTGAC
>Ga0164242_10008190_pt1 | contig 11352 bp, 9 predicted proteins | sample OricomgcompostMG_FD_108783 | JGI IMG/M metagenome (GOLD analysis project Ga0164242, IMG submission 108783) | Miracle-Growth compost microbial communities from Emeryville, California, USA - Original compost - Miracle growth compost (MG) ...
GGATCTCGGCTCAGTCCAGGCCAGCGCCGAGCGCTCGGGCGACGGCTGGTCGCTGACCGGTGTGAAGAACTTCGTGCCCGACGGCCACTCGGCCGACCTGCTGCTGGTAGTCGCACGCGACGGAGCCGGCCTTGGGTTGTTCGCGGTCGAGTCCAGCGCCTCGGGCCTGACCCGCACCCGGCTCGACACGCTCGACCTCACCCGCGAGCTCGGCCGTGTCGAATTGGCCGCCACCCCCGCCGTGCGCATCGGCGGCGACGGCGACGCGACCGACTACCTGACCAAGGTCGGCGACCTGGTGCTCGCGGCAATCGCGGCCGAGCAGATCGGCGGCGCCGCGAAATGCCTCGACATGGCCGTCGACTACGCCAAGATCCGGGTGCAGTTCGGCCGTCCGATCGGCTCGTTCCAGGCCATCAAGCACAAGTGCGCCGACATGCTGCTCGAAGTCGAGTCCGGCAAGTCGGCCGCCTATTACGCGAGCTCGGTGGTGGCCGACGGGGGCTCGGAGGCCAACATCGCGGCGGCGCTGGCCAAGGCCTACTGCTCGCAGGCATACACCCACGCCGCCAAAGAGAACATCCAGATCCACGGCGGCATCGGTTTCACCTGGGAGCACGACGCGCATCTCTACCTCAAGCGCGCCAAGTCCAGCGAGCTGCTCTTCGGCACGCCGGCCCAGCACCGCGAGCGGCTCGCCGAGCTCGTCGGCATCTGAGGGGAACCGGACATGACCGCTCAGCAGGAGCAGGCGGCGCAGGCCGTCGAGACCGACGAGCAGTTCCGCCAGCGGCTGAGGGACTTCTTCGCCGCCCACCATCCCGGCAAGGCGCCTAGGGACCCTCGCGAGCGCGTCGCGTTCATCAAGAAGTGGAACGCGACGCTGTTCGACGCCGGCTTCGCGGGTCCAAGCTGGCCCAAAGAGCACGGCGGCATGGACCTGCCGTTCGCGCAGCAGGTCATCTACCAAGAGGAGTTCGCCCGGGCGCACGTGCCCGGTCCGTTGGGCACCGGCCTCGGCATCGCAGCCCCGACCATCATCAAGTACGGGACCGAGGAGCAGAAGCAGCGCTGGCTCGCGCCGATGTTGCGCGGCGACAAGGTCTGGTGCCAGGGCTATTCCGAACCGGGCGCCGGATCGGACCTGCCGGCCCTGCGCACGAGCGCCAAGCTGGACGGCGATCACTACGTGGTCAACGGCCAGAAGGTCTGGACGTCCAGCGGTACGCTGGCCGACATCCTCTTCACACTGGTCCGGACGGGCAGCGCTGATTCTCGGCAGAAGGGCATCACCTATCTGATCATCGATGCCGACGCCCCCGGAGTGCAGATCCGGCCGCTGCGCGACATCGCCGGTGGCACCGCCTTCGCGGAGGTGTTCTTCGACGACGTGAAGGTGCCGGTCGCGAACCGGATCGGTGATGAGAATGACGGCTGGAAGCTGGTGCGCACCAGCCTCGGCCACGAGCGGGCTGCCGGCGCGATGAACCAGGCAGCGATGTACCGACGGGTGCTCAGCGAACTCACGCAACTCGCGCAGGAGCGCGGGCTGACCGCCGACCCGCTCGTCCGGGACAAGTTCGCCGACCTCGAGATCCGGGTGCGGATCATGCGTTACAACGCGATGCGCATCATCGACGACATCATCAGCAAGGGTGAGCCGGGCGCGACGTCGTCGGTGTCGCGGCTGCTGATCACCGCTTTCGAGCAGGATATCCACGAGTTCGCCGTGGACATTCTCGGCCCGGCAGCGTTGTTGACCAAGGCCGATCCCGGCTCCGTCCAACGCTCCCGCTGGCTCTACGGCTTCCTGCGCACGCGGGCCTCGACGATCGGCGCGGGCACTGCCGAGATCCAGCGCAACACCATTGCCGAACAGGTGCTCAAGCTGCCGCACGATCCTGCGATGCCGCCGCGCTAGGCAGGTCGCCCACGCACCCGCCGATCGCGCGGCTTTCGGCGGCTCCAACGCAGCACGCTCGCGCGCTCGCCGGACGGCGAAGGCCCGGCTTCCTCGGGAAGCCGGGCCTTCGGCATGCCCGATGGCCGCGGCCGGCGCGTCCGGGAGCTAGGCGCGCGCGGCCAACAGCAGGTCCGTGAGCCGCTGCTGGTGCGCTGGGCTGTCGCCGTAAAGAGCCTCGTCGGTCTTGGCGCGGCGCAGGTACAGGTGCAGGTCGTGCTCCCAGGTGAACCCGATGCCGCCGTGGGTCTGCAGCGCCTCGCCGGCGAGCTGGCTCATGCCCTCGGAGCTGAATGACTTGGCCACGCTGGCTGCGCGGGACGCGTCCGGTCGGTCGGCGTCGAGCGCCATCGCGGCGTAGTAGGTCGCCGCGCGGGCCCCCTGCGCCAGGATGAGCATGTTGGCGCACTTGTGCTTGACGGCCTGGAACGAGCCGATCGGCCTGTCGAACTGGTGGCGCACCTTGACGTAGTCGACGGTCATCTCCAGCAGCCGCTCGCCGACGCCGAGCGCGTCGGCGCTGGTCAGCACGGCCGCCACGTCGGCGAGCCAGCGCACGCGCTCGGCCCCGCCACCGAGCAGGTGCGACGCCGGCACCGCGACGTTGTCGAGCGTCACCTCGTACAGGCCTCGGGTCATGTCCAGCACCGTTTGGCGCCGGGTCGACACGCCGGCAGCGGAGGCGTCGACCAGCAAAGACGCGGGCGCGCCGTCGAGCAGCGCCGTGACCAGCAGCCACGTCGCCGTCCCCGCGTCCTGCACGGCGGTCTTGGCGCCGCTGAGCAGGTAGCCTTCCCCGTCGGCGGTCGCGGTGACGGTGACCGATTCCGGCGTCCACGCGCCGCCGGGCTCGGCCAGCGCCCAACTGGCGCGCGCGGCGCCCGAGGCGAGATCGGGCAGCACGGCTTGCCGCAACTCCTCGTCGCCGTCGCGGCTCACGGCAAGGCCCACCAGCGCAGTGGTCAGGAACGGACCCGGGGTCACCGAGCGGCCTAATTCCTCCGACACCAGGCACAATTCGGCCACGCCCTGATCCGATCCGCCGAACCGCTCGGGCAGCGCCAGCCCGGTCCAGCCGAGTTCGGACGCGAGTTGCCAGAGCTTGTCGTCGACATCGCTGCCCGCATCGGCCAACACCCGGACCTGCTCGGTGGTCGAATGATTCTTGAGCATGCTCCGCGAGACCTCGCGCAGCATCGCCTGTTCTTCGTTGAGCTCGAAGTCCACTGACTAACCCCTTCAACCACGCGCTGTCGGTCAGCACGGACGGCGTTATGATATCGCTGATTAAGATATCTACTTGCCTGCCTGCGGTCTCGACGAGGTAGCCAACGGCGCCCAGGGGCGCCCGCCGCGGGCGCCGATCTCGACCACTACGGAGGACCCCGATGCGGCTGGAAACGACTCCGGAGCTTGAGGCGTTCCGGGAACGCGTTCGCAGCTTCATCGCGCAGAACTCGCCCGGCGTGAAGGAACATCCCGGCGTGCGCGCTCCGGAGCCGGAGTTGGTTCCCGCGCTGCGCAAGTGGACCGCGGCGCTGTTTGACGAAGGGTTCCTCGGCGCGGCCTGGCCGGTCGAGTACGGCGGCCAGCCCGACCCCTCGCTGGAAGAGGCGTTCATCGTCGCCGAAGAGATGGTCAGGGCGCGCACCTGGGAGCCGATCGGGGCCGGCACCCTCGCCTCGAACGCCATCATCGATTTCGGCACCGACGACCAGAAGCGGTACTTCCTGCCGCGCATCCGCAGCTGCGCCGACATCTGGTGCCAGTTGTTCAGCGAGCCCGACGCAGGCAGCGACCTCGCAGGGCTCAAGACCCGAGCCCGCCGCGACGGCGACGAGTTCGTCGTCGACGGCCAGAAGGTGTGGACCACCAACGGCCAGCACGCCGATGTCGGCTATCTGCTCGCCCGCACCGACCCGGACGCGCCGAAGCACCGCGGCATCACCGCCTTCGCGCTCGACATGCGCACCCCGGGCGTCGATGTCCGCGGGCTGCGTGAGATCACCGGCACTTCCGACTTCAACGAGGTGTTCCTGGACTCGGTGCGGATTCCCGCCGACCGGGTGATCGGCCAGGTCAACGACGGCTGGCGGGTGGCCAACTCCAGCCTCGGTCATGAGCGGACCGGCGTCGGCTCCCGGGGCGCGGAGCTGCACCTGCAGCTCGATGATCTGCTCGCTGTCGTCAGCAAGGTGTCGCTCAATGGAAAGCCGGCTCTGCAGGACAGCTCGGTGCGCCAGCGCATCGGTCAGTTGGCCACCAGGATCGGCGTCATCGACCTGATGAGCAAGGCCGCGCAGTCGCGCATGGTGCGGGGCGCCGAGAGCCCTGCCGACGCCCCGTCGCTGAAGATCTTCTTCAGCGAGACGAACTTGGCCGCCGCGGAACTAGGCGTCTCGCTGCAGGGTGTCGACGGGCTGGCGGTCGAAGGCGATGAGAAGGCGATCGCCAACGGTTGGTGGCAGGACTCGTTCATGTACGCCCGCGCACTCACCATCGCAGGCGGCGCGAACGAGGTCATGCGGACCGTCATCGCCGAGCGAGCCCTGGGACTGCCGCGGGAACCGCGCTAGATGGATCTTGAACTCGCCGGTCGCGTCTTCGTGGTGACCGGCGGCTCGGACGGCCTAGGGTTGGCGCTGACCGAGCGGTTGCTGATCGAGGGCGCGCAGGTCGCGATCTGCGGACGCGACGCCGGGCGTCTCGAATCAGCGGCCGGCCGGCTGTCCGACCACCGCGACCGGCTGCTCGCCGTGGTCGCCGACGTCTGCGAGCCGGACGACCTGACCGGGCTCTTCGACGCTGTGCGACGGCGCTGGGACCGTCTCGACGGGTTGGTCAACAACGCCGGGGCGCACGCCAGCGCGCCGTTCGAGCAGGTGACCGACGAGCAGTGGCAGGCAGACCTGGCGATGCGGGTGCTGGCCGCCACCCGCGCGGTCGAGCGCGCGCTGCCGAGCCTGAAGGTCAGTGGTGGCGCGATCCTCAACGTGCTGAGCAACTTCGCCAAAGCGCCAACCCGACACTCCATGCCGAGTTCGGTCTCGCGAGCGGCCGGACTGGCGCTCACCAAAGGGCTCTCGCACGATCTAGCGAAATACCAGATCCGCGTCAACGCGTTGCTGATCGGCATCATCGCCTCGGGGCAGCTGGCCCGGGCGGCCGCCGCGGCGGGCCGTGACGCGCAGGAACTGCTCGCCGAGACCGCGCAGAAGCAGCAGATTCCACTCGGTCGCGCCGGACGAGCAGAGGAATTCGCCGATATCGCGGCCTTTCTGCTGTCGCCACGGGCCGGCTACATCACCGGGACAGCGCTCAACGTCGACGGCGGAAAATCTCCGGTCGTCTGAGCGGCCGCAGGCGGCCGGTATGGCCGACCAATCACTTCGAGGAGTTCGCATGACCGAATCAGCGCCGCAGACGCCGGCGGCGATGTTCGATCTGACCGACCGGGTCGCCATCGTGACAGGTGCGTCGACGGGGTTGGGCAACCGCTTCGCCCGGGTGCTGCACGAGGCTGGCGCGCACGTGATCGCGGTGGCCCGACGGATCGAGTTGCTGCAAGCCCTGGCCGACAAGCACGAGCGGATCACCGCTTACCAGGCCGACGTCACCGACGATGCCGCGATGCGCGGGTTGGTCGACGACGTGCTCGCGAAATTCGGCCGGATCGACGTCCTGGTCAACAACGCAGGCCTCGGCAACCCGCAACGCGCGGTCGATGAAGACCTGGACTCGTTCCGCTACACCGTCGAGGTGAACCTGACCGGGGTGTTCAACCTGGCGCGGCTGGTGGCCAGGCCGATGCTGGAGGCGGGCCGCGGCTCGATCATCAACATCGCCTCGGTGTACGGGTTCGGCTCGGCGTGGCCGATCCACAACGGCGCCTATGCCGCGTCGAAGGGAGCCGTGATCCAGCTCACCCGCGAGCTCGGATGCCACTGGGCCTCCGCAGGCGTCCGGGTGAACGCGCTGGCGCCGGGCTTCTTCGAGTCCGAGGCCACCGCAGAGATGACCGCCAACCCGAAGTCGATCGAGTATGTCGTCAAGGGCACGCCGATGCGCCGTTGGGGCCAGGCGCACGAACTCGACGGAGCGTTGGTATTCATGGCCAGCGACGCGTCGAGCTACCTGACCGGACAGACCGTCGTCGTCGACGGCGGCTGGACGTCGCACTAGCCCGACGCGTTCTGATAGACACGGGTGGACAACCGCAGCGCCAAACCGAACGGCATTCGAACAGGGGAGAGACCCGTGGCCGACACACCCACGTACGAGACGATCACCTACGACTACGACGAGCATGTCGCGACCGTGACGCTGAACCGTCCCGACAAGCTCAACTCCTTCAACCAGAAGATGGTGGACGAGTTTCGCGAGCTGTGGCGCCGGGTCCGCCTCGACGACGACGTCCACGTGGTGGTGTTGCGAGCCGCCGGCGACCGGGCCTTCTGCACCGGCGTCGATGTCGCCGAGGGCATCGACAAGCCCGAGAACCTGTGGAGCCAGATCGACCCAGGCCAAGGATTGAGCCCGAAGCACAACCAGGTGTGGAAGCCGGTCATCGCTGCGGTGCACGGCATGGTGGCTGGCGGCGCGTTCTATTGGCTCAACGACTCCGACATCATCATCAGCGCCGACGACGCGACCTTCTTCGACCCGCATGTCAGCTATGGCATGGTCTCGGCGTTGGAGCCCATCGGGCTGGCCAAGCGGATCCCGATCGGCGAGGCGCTGCGCTGGGCCTTGATGGGCCTGGACGAGCGGATGTCGGCCGAGCGCGCGCGAGAGATCGGGCTCGTGTCGGAGCTCGTGCCGTATGCCGACCTGTGGGCGCACGCCGACCGGATCGCCAAGATCATCGCGGCAAAGCCGCCGATCGCGGTGCAGGGCACCGTCAAGGCGATCTGGCAGACCCGTGATCTTGAGCGTGAGCGCGCCCAGGACGCGGGCTGGAACTTTCCGCAGGTCGGCAACCCGATCAGCACCGCGCAGGTCTCGCGCGAGGGCTTCGCCAAGCCCAAGTGGACGTTGCGGTGACGGAACCGGGATCCGGCGGCGAGGCAGGGCCTGACACGCCGCACGGCGGCTTTCCCGCTACCCGCAACTGGCGTGAGGGCCGCAACGCCACGACCGAAGGCGGTCCCGAGTATGGCCGGATGATCGACTCGCTGCGTGAGTTCCTCGACTTGGTGGCCGGCGCGAAGCTGGACTCCGCCGCCGCTGCAGCGCTCGCCGGTCAGATCGAGGCGTTGCTACCCCACCTCGCGTCGCGCCAGGTCCGCGAGCGCGAGCAGATCTTCGCGCATCGCATCGACCTGCCGGGGCGGGGCCAGACCATGGCGCCGCGGTTCTTGGTGACCGACGGCGACGACACCAGTGTGGCGGGACGGGTCACGTTCGGTAGGTACTTTCTCGGCGGCAACGGGGCCGTGCACGGCGGCGCGATTCCGCTGCTGTTCGACGAGGTTCTCGGCCGGCTGGCCAACACGGGCGGCCGCAAGCCGTCACGGACCGCCTACCTGCACGTGAACTTCCGCTCGATCGCACCGATCGGGCGCGACCTGGACGTGCGAGCCCGCATCGTCAAGATCGACGGTCGCAAGCGGTTCATCACCGCCGAGTTGTGCGACGGCGACACGTTGTGCGCCGACGCCGAGGGGCTGTTCGTCGAACTCAAGCCCGGCCAGCCATAGCCCAAAGCCAGCCATAGTTTCTAGCAGCATGCGAGCCGGGTGACGGCGCGCAGGACGAGGATGGATCGATGGACACCGAACTTTCGTCAGACCAGACGTTCTTCCGGCAGACGACGGCGAAGTTCTTGGACGACCACCTGCCCACGTCGGCGGTGCGAGAGCTGAGGCATTCGCCCGACGGCTTCGACCGGTCGTACTGGAAGCGCGGCGCCGAGTTGGGTTGGACGTCGCTGCTGGCCAGCGAGCAGGCCGGCGGCGGCAGCATCAGCGGCAGCGGCTTGATCGACCTGACGCTGGTCGCGCACGAGTTCGGTCGGCACGCCGCCGCCGGCCCACTGCTCGCAGCCAACGTGGTGGCGGCGGCGCTGAGTCGTCGCGAGCAGGACGTCGGGCGTCACGGCGCCGTGCTGTCCGGCATCCTGTCCGGCGACGTGGTGGCGACCTGGGCCTGGGCCGGCCGGCGCCCCGACGACAAGCTGGGACGCGTGGGCGTGCGCGCCACGCCGACGGCCGCCGGTGACGGCTGGACGCTGACAGGCACGGCGCTGCCGGTCGAGGCGGGCGCGCAGGCCGACCAGGTGCTGGTGACCACGGCCGGCCCGGACGGCGGGTTGAGCCAGTTCCTGGTGCCCACCAGCGCGTCCGGCCTGAGCCGGCGGCCGTTGAAGACGCTGGACATGACCCGCCGTTACGCCGCACTGGACTTCGCCGACGTCCGCGTCGGGCCCGAATCGCTGGTCGGCGCTGCGGGCGACGCCGCCGACGATGTGGAGCGGCAACTCCAGCTTGCGGTCATGATCTCCTGCGCCGAGACGGTCGGAGCGATGGAGTCTGCGTTCGAGATGACCCTCGCGTGGGCGTTCGACCGATACTCCTTCGGCCGGCCGCTCGCGTCCTACCAGGCGCTCAAGCACCGCTTCGCGTACATGAAGTCGTGGCTGGAGGCCAGCCACGGCATCGCGGCGCAGGCGGCGCAGGCGGTTCAGTTCGAACGCGAGGAGGCGCCCCGGCTGGTCAGCGTCGCGAAGTCCTATATCGGCGACCACTCGGTGGAGCTGATGCAAGACTGCGTGCAACTGCACGGCGGCATCGGCGTCACCTACGAGCTCGACCTGCACCTGTTCTTGCGACGAGCCAGTCAGAACCGGATGCTGTACGGCGTTCCGGACGAGCATCGCGAGCGGATCGCCGAGATCCTGATCTCCGGGGAGGCAGCGTGACCAGCACTGGGGTGGAAGACGTCGAGAGCTTTCGGCTGCGGCTGCGCGCGTGGCTGGCCGAGAACATGCCCAAGGCCCGCCACCGCGGCGAGCTGATCGGTTCGTCGATCGACAGCGGCCTGCCCGAGGAAGAAGAGATGATGGGCGACCGGGCCCGCCAGCGGCTGCTATACGACGGCGGCTTCGCCGGCGTCTGCTTTCCGGTCGAGTACGGCGGTATGGGGCTGACGCCTGAGCATCAGCGCGTCTTCTGCGAGGAACTGGACGGCTACGACTACCCGGCGCTGTTGCAACTGCCCACATTTGTGCCGTGCGCGGCCGTGTTGTTGGAGTTCGGCACCCATGAGCAGAAGCTCGAGCACCTGCCGCGGATCCTGTCCGGCGAGGAGGTGTGGATGCAGTTGCTGTCCGAGCCCTCGGGCGGCTCCGACGCGGCGGGCGCGCAGACGACCGCATTCCGCGACGGTGACGAATGGGTGATCAACGGCTCGAAGATCTGGACCAGCGGCGCGTGGATGGCCGACTGGGGCCTGGCCCTGGTGCGGACCAATCCGGACGTGGGAAAGCACGCGGGACTGACGGTGTTCATGGTTCCGTTGAAGGCTCCCGGCATCGAGTTGCATCGCATCGAGATGCTCAACGGGGTCGACGACTTCTGCCAGGAGTTCTTCACCGACGTCCGGATCCCCGACTCCTACCGCATCGGTGAGATCAATGCCGGCTGGACGGTTGGGACGCGGTGGATGTATCACGAGCGCACCATCGGGGGCGGCTCGCCGTACCTGACCCGCCCGGCCAAGGGCAACGCCGCCGAACACAAGCGCCGGGTCGTCGAGCCTGCCGTGGCGGTCGCGCGGGCCGCCGGACGGCTCTCGGACCCGCTGGCGCGGCAGCTCATCGGCGAGGCGCACACCTTGTCCACCGTCGGCGAGGCGCTCGGCGAGCGGCTGGGCGCCTTGATGCGCAACGGGGCGATGAGCGAGCACGGCGCTGGCTTGGGGCGGCTGTTCAACGGCAACGCCCGGGTGCGCGCTACGACGATCGGCTATGAGCTGGCGGGCTCGGCCGCTGCGGCGTGGGAAGACGAGGACGAGGAGGTCGGGCGCAACGGCACCGAGTTCCTGGTCCGTCAGGCGGCCTGCATCGGCGGCGGCACCACAGAGATCTCTGCGAACGTGGTCAGCGAGCGGTTGCTGGGCATGCCGCGCGAGCAGACGCTGGACCGCAACGTGGCCTTCCGCGATATTCCGAAAGGGCCACCGGCTGGCAGCCGGTAGGCGTCCTGCACACGCGAAGGAGCCCGGGCAGCCGTTAAGCTGCCCGGGCTCCTGTCGGTAGGCGTTCCAGAACCTCGCTCAGCTCAGCGGAGCGAGGTTCTGGACGTTCACACCCGGAACTGCTCGATCTCGTGAGCCAGCATGGCATCCAACGTCGGGGCCGGTGGTTCCGGCAGCGAGACGGCCGCGTCCCGGGTGGGCAGCAGCACCACGGCGGTGCCGGGCGTGGAGATCTCGCCCCGCTGGTTCTCGCAGTGCACCTCGAGATGGATCTCGTTGCGCCCGTCCTGCTGCTTCTTGTCCACGACCTTGCCGCGTACCCAGGTGGTGTCGCCCATGTAGTTGAATTTGCGGTGCTCGCAGCGCAGCTTCCACAGCCAGCCGTCGTCGCCCATCCAGTCGGTGAGCGCATGCGTCAGCCAAGTCTCGCGCATGCCGCCGTAGTCATAGGAGGTGGGCAGGCCGAGTTCCTGTGCCCGCGCCGGCTCCCAGTGCAGCCGCTGTACCGTGTCGGGGATGTTCAGGTCATTCGCCGGATACAGGCCGGGGGCCTTCTTGCGGATGTTATAGGCGATCTTGAACGATCCGGGTGGCGTGAGCTGCATGCCCCAGCCGAGGTGCCAGACGACGACGTCGGTGGTCTTGAGCGGGCCTTTGACGCGCGGCTGGATCTCGTCGCCGATCTGCACGTCCTCGAAGTACCGGGTCTCTGCGCCGCGCCGAGTCTCGGCCTCGTAGCAGGCGTCGATCTCGGCGAGTTGTTCGGCGGTGTAGGGCTTGAGCTCGAGCTTCTCTTTCGCCCGCTTTTTCGACGTGTGCCGCTCGGCGTTGATCCACGTGCCGCGCCGGACGGCGTGCATCTCGCCCTCGCCGTTGGTGTAGAGGTAGTCGTTGGTGACGTGCGCGGTCCGTCCGCCGAAGCTGCTTGACTTCTCCTGCACTCCGACCTGGGCGAAGAGCACGCGGCAGCGGTCCCCGTCGCGTAGCGGGCGCCACCACTCGAACTCCATCACGGCCTGGTACGAGCCGAGGCCGGCGAAGGGGTCGCCCTTCAGCAGCGCCTTGGTCTCGGGATCAGGCTTGGGCGCGGCATCCTCGCCCATGGTGTACAAGAAGTTCGGCGGCGCGATCAGGCCGCCCCAGCGGGTCTTGGCTGCGTAGTCCGGATCGCTGTACAGCGGGTTGTCATCGCCATA
>Ga0164242_10008191_pt1 | contig 11351 bp, 9 predicted proteins | sample OricomgcompostMG_FD_108783 | JGI IMG/M metagenome (GOLD analysis project Ga0164242, IMG submission 108783) | Miracle-Growth compost microbial communities from Emeryville, California, USA - Original compost - Miracle growth compost (MG) ...
CCCTCGATCGGCGGCCATTTTTGGCCGCACGCGGCGCACGCTCAACCGTCACCCCGGGGCACAAAGGCCGGGGGACGGGACGCGTTCTGCAATGTCTTACCGCTTGATGATCAATGATTCCGGCCGCTTCCTTGGCACCCACTGCCCATGCCCGGGAAACTTGCTGAGTACCGCGCCATCCCACAGCCGCACGGTGCGCGCGCGGAACCGCCATTCGCCGTCGGTATCACGCACGGCATGATCCTCATAATAGCCGCAGAAGCGCAATTCATAGGGGGGTTCGTCATGGCATTCGGTGACGATGGCGAAGCCCCGCATCTTCACTGATCCGTCGTCCTGCGGAAAATATTGCACCTGCGTCACGTGGTGCTGGCGCCCCGGAAAGCCGGGCGCGTTGCCGTAGTGGCGCATCAGCCCGCGTATGCCGTCATGGCCTTCCCAGATATCGGGATCCTCGAACACTTCCTCCACCATGCGGCAATCCGCCGTGAAGCAGGCCACCAGTGCATCCTCATCACCCGTATCCAGCGCCCAGCTATAGGCCGCGATAAGATCCTGCAGCGCCAGCCTGTCTTCGATGCCAATCCGCGCCATATGCCCCTCTCCCAATCCTTTGACGATTGCCCAAACGATAACAGGCGTTATGATCGGCGGCAACCTGGGCGGGGAGGCGGAGAGGAAGCGTGGAGGAGTTCGACTATATCGTCGTCGGCGCGGGCTCTGCTGGCTGCGTGGTCGCGGCGCGGCTGAGCGAGGATCCGGCCACGCGCGTGCTCCTGCTGGAGGCGGGTGGCGGGAACCGTCATCCCTATCTGCGGATACCGCTGGGGTTCCTGAAGGCAATCGTCGATCCGCGCTTCAACTGGGGCTTTTTGACCGAGCCGGAGCCGGGCCTCGACGGCCGCCAGCTTCCACTGCCGCGCGGCCGCGTGCTCGGTGGTTCATCGTCGATCAACGGCATGTTCTACATGCGCGGCCACCCATCCGATTACGATCAGTGGCAGCAGATGGGCGCGGCCGGCTGGGGCTATGCCGACGTGCTGCCCTATTTCAAGAAGATGGAGAAAAGCTGGCGCGGCGAGGGTAAATATCATGGCGGATCGGGCCCGGTGGAGGTCAACCCGATCAAATCGAGGTTCCTGCTGCACGAACCTCTGATGGCGGCGGCCGAGGCCGCCGGCTTCCACACCAGCGAGGATCTGGCCGGCGACGTGCCAGAGGGCTTCGCGCGCGGCGAGCAGACGATCGACTCCCGCGGCCGTCGGGTGAGCGCCGCGACCGCCTATCTCGAACCGGCAATGGCGCGTCCCAATCTGGAGGTTCGCACCGGCGCGCTCACCCGTCGCGTCCTGTTCGAGAACAAGAAGGCGGTCGGCGTCGAATATGAGATTGGCGGTGAACGCAAAACGGTGCGCTGCCGGCGCGAAGTGATCCTGTCCGGCGGCACCTATAATTCGCCGCACCTGCTGATGCTTTCCGGCATCGGCCCGGCCGACCATTTGCGCGCGCAGGGCATATTCGTGGTGGCGGACAGCCCCGGCGTGGGCGCCAATCTGTCGGAACATGCCAATGTCTCGATGGAATGGGACGCGCTGCGGCCCGTTACCTTCATCAACCAGCTTCGTTTCGACAAGCTCATGCTCTCAACTGTGCGCTGGGCGCTATTGGGCACCGGGCCGATGGCGACGCAGCTCAATAGCTGTAACATCGTCATCCGCACCCGGCCTGAGCTTGACCGGCCGGACATCCAGTTCATGGCCAATCCGATCCGGTTCGATGCGAAGATCTGGTTTCCCTTCCTCACCGAGAGGCAGAGCCATGTCTTCTGGGCGGGCCTCGTCGCGCTCCATCCGCAGAGCCGGGGGTGGGTGAAGCTCAAGTCGCCCGATCCGCGCGCGCTGCCGGCGGTACGGCTCAACCTGATGACCGATCCCGCCGACCTGGCGACATTGCGCGCGGCGATCCGCACCGCGCGCCGTATCTACCGCACCCAGCCACAGGGCGCGTTGATCGGCAACGAACGCATGCCCGGCGAAGCGATCGACGATGATGACGCGCTCGACGCCTTCATCCGCGCGACCTGCTACGTGGCGATGCACCCGGTCGGCACCTGCGCGATGGGCATGGGCGCGGAATCGGTGGTGGACAGCAACCTGCGGGTAATCGGCGTGGAAGGGCTGCGCGTGGTCGACGCCTCGATCATGCCGACCGTGCCGGGCGGCAACACCAATGCGCCCGCGATCATGGTCGCGGAGAAGGCGGCCGACATGATCCGGGGCCGATCGCTCCCACGGGCGGAGCTGTGAGGAAGCCGACGCGCGAAAACGAAAAGCCCTCGGGACTGGAAACTAGATAGCCGGAAGGCCGGCAGGAGAGAGACGATGATCATCATATCGGGCGCTTCGGGCGCGTTTGGGCGGCAGGCGGCCGAGATCCTGATCGACAAGATTGAGCCGGGCCAGCTCATCCTCACCTCGCGCACGCCCGAGAAGCTCAGCGATCTGGCCGAGCGCGGCGCGCAGGTGCGCCATGCCGATTTCGACGATCCCGCGACGCTGGAGGCGGCATTCGCCGGTGGTACGCGGATGCTGCTTATCTCGACGGCGCGGGTCGGCTCGCGTGTCGGCCAGCATATCAACGCGATGACGGCGGCGGTGAAGGCAGGCGTCAGGCATATCGCCTACACTTCTCTGCTGGGCGTGGCGAAGGAGGGCAATCCGGCGATCGTGAAGCTGGATCACCTCGCCACCGAGCAGGCGCTGGAAAGGAGCGGCGCGGCATGGACCTTCCTGCGCGACAGCCAATATGCCGAGGCGATCGCGGGCGCGATGGCGCCGGGCGCGGTCGCCACCGGCCACCTGCCGGACAATGCCCATGACGGCCGGATCGCGTTCGTCTCGCGCGACGATTGCGTCGCCGTCGCCGCCGCCGTGCTCCAGCAGGAGGGGCATGAGAACAGGGCCTACGATCTCACGGGGCCGGAAATCTGGACCGTCACGCGCGCGATGGAACTGGTGTCGGAGCTTTCGGGGAAGCCGATCACGGTCGAACCGGTGGATGACGAAGGCATGTTCCGCCATTTCGATTCGCTCGGTATCCCGCGCAAGGCATCTGACGATGTCGTCGCCGGTCCGATCCCCTGGAGCAGCGAGGATATGGTGACGTTCGGCCAATCGATCCGCGAAGGCTATTTCGACAGCCTGACCGATCATGTGGAGCGCATCACCGGCCGTCCGCCGAAGTCCCTGCGGGAGGTGATGCTGGCCTACAAGGATAGCTGGCCCAAGTGAGCGTCGCGCAACGGGCGGGTGGCGCCCCGCCGTCGATCTTCCGCACCGGCCTTATCCTCGGCTTGCTCTCGACGCTCGGCCCGCTCGCGATCGATCTCTATCTTCCGGCCTTCCCGGAGATCGGGCGCGAGCTGGGCGGCACGCCGGCCGACGTGCAGCGCAGCCTTTCCATCTTCTTTCTGGCATTGGCCGCCGCCCAGATACCATGGGGGTCGCTCGGCGACCGACTGGGGCGCAAGCGGCCGCTTTACGCCGGGCTGGTGCTGTTCCTGTTCGCGACGGCGGGCTGCGCGCTCGCCCGCGATACCGGTACGCTGATCGCGCTGCGCTTCGTGCAGGGGTTCGGCATTTGCGCCGCCACCGCGATTTCGCGCGCGATGATCCGCGATCTTTATACCGGGCATCAGGCTGCGCGACTGCTCGCTTTCTCCTACCTCATCATCGGCATCTCGCCGGTGCTGGCGCCCTTCGTTGGGAGCCAGTTGCTGCGCCTGTTCGACTGGCGCGCCTTGTTCTGGTTGCAGGCGATCCTCGGGGTGGCCGGGCTGATCCTCGCCGCTTTCGCGCTGCCGGAGAGCCTGCCACGCGCGCGGCGGCTGGCGATCCATCCGGCGGCCCTGCTCGCGACCTATGGTAGCCTGCTGCGCAACCGGCGCTTCATGGCGGCGGCAGCGGCGGCGGGCCTCGCCACCACAACACCGTTCGCGTTCCTGACCGCCGCGCCGTTCGTATTCACGGCCGCGTACGGCCTTAGCCCGACCGGTTACAGCGCCTTGCTCGGGCTGGCCGCGATCTGCTCGATCGGGACGACGCAGGTTTCGCCCGATCTGATGCGGCGGCTCGGCGCGCGCCGCCACCTCGCGCTGACGACAGCGTCGGGGGCGGCGCTCTCGCTGGTCCTTGCAGGGCTGGCGCTTGCGAACGCGCTGCCGTTGCCATTGTTCATGGCGCTTATCATGGCACTGTTCATGATCGTCGGCCTGACGTTGACGCCTGCCGCCGTGACGGCGCTCGACGCGGCGCAGGCGGCAGGCGCGGCGGCGGCGATGCTGGGCACGCTCCAGCTTGCCGTCACCGCCTTCGCCAGCGCCGCGCTCACCGTCTTTTCGGCGCACTCCGCCGTACCGCTGGCGCTCTTGCTGGTAATCGCATGGCTGGTCGCCGCCGGCTGTGCGCGGGCGGCGTTCCGGCCGCAGCGTTAGTTGGCCAGCCCCAGCATCTCGCGCGTCTCGGCCGCCGTGGCGAGGTCCTGGCCAAGCCGATCGATGATGTCGACGCCCCACCGCACCAGCTCGGAGTTGTTTTCCGCCTTGCGCCCTCGCCGGAGGTAGATCGTATCCTCGAAACCGACGCGCACATTGCCGCCCAGCAGAATCGCCTGCGCCGCCATGGGGAACGAATGACGGCTGACGCCGAAGCCCGTCCAGTGCGCGCCGCGCGGGATCTGGTTCTTCGAATAGACCATCGCCTCGGTCGTCGCCGGCAGGCCATATTTGGTGCCGAGCACAAACGAGAACGGCACGTTCTTGGGGATCGCGCCCTTCGCCATCAGATCGTCGGCGAACACGAAATCGCCCGCTTCGAAACATTCGATCTCGGGCAGCACGCCTGCATCCTGGATCATGTGGCCCATGCGCGTGATCATCGGATCAAGGTTGATCGCCGCCCCGCCCCACAGGTTCATCGTGCAGATGTCGAGCGTGCACATATCGGGCTTGAGATCGAGGATATGCTCCAGCCGGCGCTCGGCCGTGAACATGATCGTGCCGGGGCCACAGACCGAGGGGTCCTCTTCGCTCTGCATCCAGGTGCAGCCGGGACCGGTGGTGACGTTGAGGATAACCTCATTGTTCTTCGCGCGGATCAGCCGCACGACTTCCTGATAATGTTCCAGTTCGGTCGATTGCGCGCCGGACTGGGGATCACGTACGTGGATGTGGAGGATCGACGCCCCCGCCTCCGCCGCATCCAGGCCTTCCTGCGCGATGTGCGCCGGCGTGATCGGGAAATTGGGGTGATTCGGGACCGGCGAGCTTCCGGTCAGGGCGCATGTGATGAAAACCTTGGACACGCGTCATTCTCCTGTTGGGTCCGCTGTCGCGGCTGGCATTATCCGGTAAAGCGACGGTGGCACAGGAGAAGTCGGGCGCTTATACCATCATCAGTACTAACAGGATGACAGCATGGGCCACCGCGAGGAACTGACCCGCTTTCTGAAAGCCGTACGCGGTCGGATCGATCCGGAATCGGTCGGCCTGCCCAAGCGGGACCGGCGGCGCGAGAAGGGCCTCAGCCGCGACGAGGTCGCGCTGCTCTCCGGCATGAGCGTCACCTGGTACACGTGGTTTGAACAGGGGCGCGACGTCCAGCTTTCCGCCACCACGCTGGAACGGCTGAGCGGCGCGCTGCGGCTTGACCCACGCGAGCGCGAGTTCCTGTTCACGCTGGCCCAGCATCGCCCGCCCCCTTTGACGGGCGAGCGCAACGAGGAGATTTCCACCGGCCTTCAGCAGATGATGGATTGCCTCAATATCCCGGCGCTGGTGATGGCGGAGGATTGGCGGGTGATCGGCTGGAACGCGCTCGTCACGCGCGTGTTTCGCGATTACGGCGCGCTGCCGCCCGAACAGCGCAACCTGTTCAAGATCCTGCTGCTCACCGATATCTATCGCACCGACGAGGCGGAATATGATGCGCTCGTCCGGCGGCTGACCGCGCGTTTGAAATGGGATTACAGCCGGGCCACCCAGGTGGACCTGTTCGATCAGTTGATCGAGGAAATGAAGGAATGCTCGCCCCTGTTCCGCACCTATTGGGGAACACCGGAAATCTCCGCGGAGTTTGAAGGCCCCAACGCGATGCCGGTGGAGGGGCTCGGCAAGCTCTCTTTCTATCACACCTCCTACGCGGTCGAGCACGATCCAGGCCAGCGCCTCGTGCTGTTCACCCCCTCCAACGAAGCCACCGCGGAAAAACTGCGCGGGATCGTGGCCGCGCTCGGCAAGGGCTGAGATTTATGCCGATATCCGGGCGAAGAGCGCGCGCACGTCGTCCGGAACGCGCGCCGCCCGCAGGCCGCCGGGCCGGCTGTCGTCGGGCACGGTCCACACCCTCGTTTCCGTGCCTTCCACGCACACTACGCCATCGTGCATCACACGATGCGTGATGCGGAAGCTGCTGTTGCCGAAATCGGGCGCCGCCGTCTCGATCGTGACATCGTCGCCGTAGCTGGTCGGCCGAAGGAAGCGCGCGGCCACGTCCACCATCGGAAAACCGGCAAGGCCCATCTCGGCCAGCATGACTTTCTTCTTGGGCAGGCCCGCAGCCTCGAACAACAGGACGGAATTTTCGCCGAACATGTCGAGATAGCGCGGTGCATAAACGATGCCGGCCGCGTCACATTCGCCCCAGCCAATCCGGTGCGGTCGCGAAAAGAAGGGGATCATGCGAGGGATTCCAGAGGCTTGCCGGTGGCGATCACGCGGCCATAGGGTTTGAGGCAACGCGCGAAGCTGATGATCGCAGGCACGCCCGTAATCAACCCCGTCAGCGCGAGCGAATAACGCAATCCCGCCTCGCCGAACCCCAGCTGGGTGATCGCGGCGACGATCAGGGGGCCGAGCCCCATGCCGACCACATTCATCAGGAACAGGAACAGGAACGTCACCTGCCCGCGCAGATGATTTGGAGTCACGGTTTGAACGGCAGCGTTTTCCGGCGCGGCGGCCATCATCGATGTAGCCTGCGAGATAAGCAGACACGCGACCGCCAGCGCCGGGGTCGGCATCAGGGGGAAAGCGATCCCAAACGGAACGGAGATCAGCGTGCTCACGACCACCGTGCGCACATTGGCGTCATGCACGCGCCGCTTCCAATAACGTTCGGTGAGCCAGTTGCCGAGGAACAGCCCGAGCGGCATCGCGACGAAGGCGGCAAACCCGGCGACGTAGCCATATTGCGACGGCGACCAGCCATAGGTCCGGCCGAAGAAGGCGGCGCTCCAGTTCTGCGTGCCGAACATTTGCGACGATCTGAGGCCCATGCCGATGAACAGCGGGAGATAGACGAGCTTGTGCCGGCCGATCAGACGAAACACCTCGCCGATCGGGGCCGGCACGGGGCTGCCGCCGCGCCGCACGGGTTCGCGCACCGTCAGCATCAATGTCGCCACCACCAGACCGGGTAGCGAGATCAGCATCAGCACCGTCTGCCAATCGTAGAGCTGCCCAAAAAAAGGCAGGACGACCGGCGGGCGGTGGGACACGAAATCGATCACCCACGCCCCCGCGACCAAGGACAGGCCGGTGCCGGCGACGAAGCCTACCTGCATCACCGCGAAGGCGCGTGGCAGACGGTGCGGCGGGAAATAATCCGACATCAGCGAATAAGCCGAAGGCCCGCTGGTCGTCTCGCCCACGCCCAGCCCCATACGGGCCAGGAACAGGTGCCAGAAATTGGTGGCGAGACCGCTCGCCATCGTCATGAAGCCGAAGATGTAGATGCCGATCGCAAGGATCACCTTGCGATTGCCCCGGTCCACCAGCCGCGCCACGGGCAGGCCGAAGATCGCGTAGAAGAAGGTGAAGGCGAAGCCCATCACCAGGCTCATCTGCACATCGGAGAGGTGCAGATCGTGCTTGATCGGCTCGACCAGCAGCGAAAGGATGCCGCGATCGAGGAAATTGATCATCAGCACGAACGCCAGAACGATCACGCAATACCAGCCGCGGCCGGCTGGCGGATATGGCGCGTTGTCCACGCCTTGATCACGCTCGGGCGGTGTCGCCAGGTCCATCGCTTTCCTCTCCTGTGTCGATCACAGTCGGCAAGGGTGTCGACGTTTTTCCCCCGCCACGCCAGTCACCCCGCGATACCATCAGAAAAACTGCCCGGTTGACGGGAAGCCGGTCTGATGGTCGTTCTAACATTTGATACAACGCGTAACCCGCGCATCACCATGATGGAGAGAGACAGGATGACCGACACCGGCCGCGCAACCCTCGAAAGCCGCATCGCCGAACTCGAAAACCGCATCGGCATGATGGAGGATGTCCATCAGATCCGCTGTCTCCAGCACGCTTACGGCTATTATATCGACAAATGCCTCTACGATGAGGCTTCGGACCTGTTTTCGGAAAATGCGCGCCTGCGCTTCCTCAACGGCATCTTCATCGGCAAGAAAGGCGTCAGGCGGCTCTACTGCGAATGGTTCCGCAACTATTTCACCGATGGGTATAACGGGCCGGTATACGGCTTTCTGCTCGATCACCTGATCCTGCAGGACATCATCCACGTCGCCCCCGATCGCCAATCGGCCAAGGGCAGGTTCCGCGCTCTGATGCAGGGCGGCACGCACAACAGCCGCCCGCCCGTTCCCGGTTTGCCGACCGCGTGCTGGGAAGGCGGCATCTATGAGCATGGCTACGTCAAAGAGGACGGCGTCTGGAAGCTCGGCGACTTCAACTACACGATGCTGTGGCAAGCTGATTATCACAAGGGCTGGGACGGCGACGAGGCCCACCTCCATCCGCTCGAGAAGCTATACCCGGAGGATCCGCGCGGGCCGGATGAGTTCGTCGACGGCTGGCAGCAGGTGTGGCCGCATACGCAGGTCGTGCCCTTCCACTACCCCCATCCAGTCACGGGCAAATATTGGCAGGAGGCGCCTCGCCCCGCGAAGTGATAACGATAGTCGTCTGGTGATCGGGGTGCCGGCATTGTTTGTGGCGCCCCGATGACCTGCGCCCGCGCCCGGCCGTTATCGTTTCGCGCTCGGTACGATGCAGATATTTTTTCGCGCCGAAATGTCATCTGTTAGGGTTGTTTGTCACCATTTCATTCGCGCGCCATGACGACACAGTACCTCCAAAGGTTTCACATGCGGCGCGGCGCCACAAATCAAGACCTTACCCGCGCCAAGCCCCACGCCCTCTTCCTATGCCGATATCTTTTGCAGCGCGTTAAGGCCCGCTCGCCGCCCCCGCATTCGGGGCATGCTGGCAGATTATTAGAAATAGTAACACTTGTGGGAATAGTCGAGAGAGCATAGCATGCCTCTTGTTCGATCGGACCGGTAAAGACCGCGCTGCATCGAACAACGATAAAAGGGGTAGAGCCAATGGTACGCAATTCGCGACTCGGCACGCTGTCAGCCTTTCTCTTGGGCTGTTCCTCCCTGGCCTTTGCCAGCGCCGCATCGGCGCAGGACACCCAGACACAGACAACAAGCCCACCGCCGACCACCCAATCGCAAACGACGCCGGCCGCCGCGCCTTCCGGCGACAGCGTTGGGGAGATCGTCGTTACCGCGCAGTTCCGCTCGCAGCGGCTACAGGATACGCCGCTCGCCATCACGGCGGTCAATTCCGCTTTGCTGGACGCGCGAAGCCAAACAAACATAACCGAAATCACGAATCAGGCGCCGAACGTGCAAATTCGCCCGCAGGGCGCTTCGTTCGGCCCATCCGTCACCGCCAGCATACGCGGCGTCGGCCAGGACGATTTCAATCCAGCATTCGAGCCGGGCGTCGGCATCTATGTCGACGATGTCTATTTCCCGCAGTTGACCGGCGCGGTGCTCGATTTGCTCGATCTTGATCGCGTCGAAATCCTGCGCGGGCCGCAAGGCACGCTCGCCGGCCGCAATTCCGAAGGCGGCGCCATCAAGATGTATTCCAAGAAGGCGAACGGCGACGGAGGCGGCTATGTCGAGGCGACGTATGGCGAACGCCAGCGCATCGGCCTGCGCGCCAGCGCCGATTTCACGATCGCCCAGAACCTCTACGGGCGCATAGCCGGTGTCTTCAAGCGGCAGGACGGCTACGTCGACAACATCGATTTCGGGTGCGCGCATCCGGCCGGTGCGGACCCGCTTAATCCGGCGGGGGGCATAGCGGCGGTTCGCCCCGTAGGAAGCTGTCGGATCGATCGTATGGGCGGTGTCGGCTATGAAGCCTTGCGCGGCAACATCCGGTTTGCGCCGAGCGACGCGTTCGAACTGAACCTGATCGGCAATTACACGCACGACGAACATACGATCTCGGGCGAGGTATTGTCCGCTGTTGCCGTAGTCGACAGCCCGAACAGCAATCCCGCGCCGGGCATACCCTACGACTCGCGCTTCATCTGCGGCAAATTCTGCAATTACGCGACAACCGGCCATCCCGCCGCGATATGGGCGGGCCCGGTGGCGCCAGGCGTGCCGCTGCTCGCGACGTCCGGTACGAACAACAGCCGCTATGATGGCTGGGGTGTTTCGGGCAATGCGCACTGGCAGTTGAGCGATATGTTCTCGATCGACAACATCCTTGCCTATCAACATTTCAACACCACGTTCGATGCCGACGACGATCTTTCCCCCGCCAATCTGGGCTATGGCCTGAACAAGCTCACTAACTGGAACTGGAGCGAGGAGCTTCGTCTCAACGCGAAGATCGCCGACACGATCAACGCCACGGTCGGCGGCTATTATTTCAAGCAGAGCACGACGTATAATTCCTATCAGGATCTCCGGTACGTCGTCATTCCACTCCAATTCATCCAGCCTGACGTGATTACCGCAAACAGCAAGGCGGTGTTCGGCAACATCGGGTGGGAAATTGTCCACAATCTGAATTTGAATGCCGGCATCCGTTACACGAAGGAAGCGAAGAACTACCATTATTTCCGGCTTAATCCGGACGGCACGGTCAATCCGTTCCTCGATCCGATCGGCGCCGTCTATGGCATCGGTTATGACGGCCCCGATACGGCGGACGCCAACGATAATGGCAGCACCACCGATATCGTGCAGGCGCTGAGCGGCGCGATCGCGCGGTACAAGGGCCATCGCGCCGATTACCGCGTCAGCCTGGATTACCGTTTCTCCCCCGAACTGCTCGTCTATGCAAGTGTCGCGACGGGCTTCAAGGGCGGCGGCACCAATCCGCGTCCGTTCAACGTCGGCCAGGTGATCTCCTTCGATCCCGAAACGCTGACCAGCTACGAAACCGGCTTCAAAAGCGACCTTTTCGATCGCAGGGTGCGCCTGAACGTCACCGGCTTCTATTCGGTTTACAAGAA
>Ga0164242_10008192_pt1 | contig 11349 bp, 10 predicted proteins | sample OricomgcompostMG_FD_108783 | JGI IMG/M metagenome (GOLD analysis project Ga0164242, IMG submission 108783) | Miracle-Growth compost microbial communities from Emeryville, California, USA - Original compost - Miracle growth compost (MG) ...
GGTGATTGAGAACCCGCTGGAGCTGCTCTTGTAAATCAACTCGTCTACGACGTTAGATGGAACACCCACACCGGGTAGTCAAGTTGTTGGAGGACAGCCAACGATTGGGAAAATCGGGTGTTATTTCAATACTTATAGACATGCGTTTGAGGTAGGGCAAGCCGCTTGGTGGGGTGGAGCGAAGGAGATGGGGGAGAGTGTATTGCAAGATGAGAGTGTCCTCCAATGCGAAGGATGACGACCGCGTCCACGGTCGGCTTAATTACTCCACTAAACTTGGGGGAGACTGAGGAGGCCGTACGACACGCATAATCATCCCATGTAAAATGAAACCCCTTTTTGCGTAATACCACATCCCTTACGGGAATACAAAATTCTCTGTTTCTATGCACAATGATCTTGTTCGCTACGGAATATATTCTTTCCAAGTTGGTGTCCCTCCTTTATCATGGTTGAGTGAAGATTTCTATAAACTATTGAAAACGATGACCCAGAGATAAACTGGCTCCAACTATTTACGCTCGCTAATATGTAGTAGCACCTCGCAGAACATTACGACGCGTATGCGCCTCAGACCTTTCCAAAAATGCCTTGCGGCGTGGCCAACTTGCTCGCCATTGCAAGAGCTGCCCCAGCCAACGTGAGGACGCCTCCGAAAATCGAAACCTGAGTGAACCCTCCGTACTTATCCAGCAGCGCTCCCGTCACCGGGGGTCCTACCAGTGCTGCCAAAGAAGCAAAAGCCATGCCCTGCCCGAGATATGTACCCGTATCCTTTGGGTCCTCGGGGCACAGCGAGAGGGCAACTGACCCTCCAGAGATGATGGCGCCCGAGCAGAAGCCGAAGAAGACGGAAAATACGATGATCCCCGCCGTGCCCGTCACCTTTGGCCAAACAAATATGAGGATCCCCGAGCTCACACCCGCGGCGACGAGCATGTTCAGGCGCCCGAATTTGTCGGCAAGGAACCCGGGCAGGACCCGTCCAAAGATGGACGCGCCGTTTAGCATCGCCACGAGATACGACGCCAGCGTCGGCTCGACGCCGATGGTGATGGCGAAGGTCGGGATGAAGACAAGGGGCGAGAACATGCCGATCAGGAGGCAGAACTCGGAGGCGACCAAGGTGTTGAACAGAGGTACCTTGAAGGCGGACGGCAGGAAGAAGTCGGTATCGCGGGGTGGTAGGCGGGCCGTAACCGTGACGCAGCTAAAGGCCAGAAACGGGATTATGATGAAGCCGCAGATGCGGATGGACCACCCGAAGCCCAGATTAGACTCGGTGAGCATCTTTCCCAGAGCGATGGGGAAGATGACGCCGCCGACCGACGACCCCGCAATAGCGATGCCCATCGCCGCCCCCCGGTTTTTGTTGAAGTACTGCGACGTTGCCGAGATGGCGGGGAACATCAGGAGGCCGTCCGCGAGACCGGTTAGGAGGCCCTGAGCCAGCAAGAACTGCCAGTATTCCTTGCAGAGGCTGGTCATCATTATGGCGAAGACGTATAGGACCGCAGAGGGCCAGATCACCTAAGACGGTTAGTTTTCGGAGCCGGATCACTATTTTGGCTAGCTATCATAGATCGAGGAGAGGCTTACCTTGGCACCATATCGATCGAACAACGGACCCCCGATTGCCCCTGCGGCAAAGATGAGAAAGGCCTGGATCGAGCCGATCCAGGCAATCCTGTCGGAGCTCTCGTCCCGAAGCTGGTTCTCCATGTAATATGCTTGGAACACTCCCCAAGAGTTGGTATAGCCGAGGGTGCTGAACAGGATGCTGGCTGTGCCGGCTGCCACCATCCATGCCTTCGTTCCGCCTTCTGGGAAGTCGCCATTTTCGTATTTGTCCTCGGTATTATTGACAGTGTGGTGGGATGACTCGCTGGATGCTACTTTAAGTCCCTCAGAATCCAGTTGTATCGCGGAGGAGCCCAGTGGCCCCTGAAGCGTCTTTGGCTCTGTGGACATCCTGGCTGGGGCTGGGTATTGTTTTATCGAGTGTTCTATAAGTGCGGCGTCCAAATTATTGCTTGCTGCTAGGCCGAACGTAAAGCATAGTACGGGCTAGGGTCTTCAGTTTGAGCCAGAGGAGGCAGTCATTCAGTTGGTCCTGTTCAGGGGTAAAGGGGGGCAATGTGGAAGAAATGTTTCCCAACAATAGATCGAGTATATATATCGATAATTTCTACGGCATTCGCTTCTAAGACCTCGTAGGAGATAGTAACATGCCCGCTTGGCACGCCGGTCCTCGGTATCAACGCCGGCCCTATTGACGGCGTTGGCGGCGACGCTCGGGGTCAGAGCGGGCGAGCACGGAGATTGTGGCATCTTGGCGGTCTGACTACCTACCTTTCAGTTAACAGACAAATAAGTCCTCAGATTTCAACGGTGGTTACGGCACAGGTGCATGTGCATGTGCCTGCCCTACGCTGCTGCAATCTAGCTTCCGGTAGTTGGGTGTATGTGCCGTTCCATGTCAATGGGTCAGCCACGCAGCAGGAAGTACATACCTATATGCGTAGTACTCCGTAGTTCCCGTCGTGCTGCACTGAGGTATTGACGGGCGACGACCGGAGTTTACCGCAGGAGATGCAGGTAAGTGGGGCGCCTCGTCAGCAGCTTGCGGAGATAACTAATTCCAATTTTTGGTAAGAACGCCAAGCCCCGACATCCTCCGGCGAGCTAAGCTCTATCACCCGCAAACTCCTCCGAGTTCCGACTTCCAACGCCCACTCACGCCAGCCCTCACTTACACGCTTCAAGGAAAGTGGCAGGCTTCGTTACCCCCAATTTATCTGATGATCTGATAAATTTCCAGCCGGGAACTACCCCCATCCACCCCCCCTAGTCCAATGGAACCCGAGGAACAACCCCAGTCAACTCCGGTTGCCGAGCGGCATGAGCGCAGGAAACGCAACAGACCTGCGCTCTCATGCATCCAGTGCCGCTCGCGGAAGATCCGCTGCGACCGCAACGAGCCGTGCGCGAGCTGCGTCAAGTCCAAAATAGTGAACTGCACGTACGAGGAGGCGCGCCGGCCGAGACCCAGGCTCTGGAGGTTATCCCCGGGACCGTCCGCTGGCCATGGCTCGGCCGAGGAGGAGCCGATCCACCGCCACGCTGGGGCAGAAAAGAGTTACGGCACTCCCCCCGGTCAGTATGCTACCGGTTCAGCGACTGCGTTGCCCGTGCTGGGTGGACGGAGCTCTGAGTCTGCGTCTGCTCAGAACACTCCCGCTACCTTCCTCTCGGGAGAGAGCGGAGGTACCGCCGCATCACTGGCCGAACGGGTCCGGCAGTTGGAACGACAGCTCTCAGATGCTCAGAAACGCCAGGACTCGAGCAATCGTCACTCGCACGACTTTTCAGACGTTGGGCCAGATAACCTCCAAGGAGTTCTAGCTAAGACTAGGTACTTTGGTAGGAGCCATTGGATGAATATGACGAGATTTGTAAGTCTTTTTCAGGGAAATTACCGCGGCGTGTCATTCATTGTGCTTGTCGCCCCTATTACCTAATTTACCTTATCACTTTCGCCCACTGGAACATGGCACTCGTTCAGTCCGTGTTACTTCCTTGCTCTTTTCCCTCTCTGACGTGTCATAAGTTCCCGAGCATCATGGAATTGGCCGAAAGGCTCGAACGGGAGAAGAACACGGAATCTTATCAGGTCCTCCTAAAGTGTAAAAACATGGCCCGATCCATCAAGTCGCAGCGTCTTCCGGTACTGTCCTCAACCGTTATTGGAAAGGGCATGCCTGCAGAAGGGACCGCGTACGGACTTGTCACTGCCTACTTTAGGACTTTCGAAACCGTCTACAGGATTCTCCACATCCCGTCATTCTGGCAGGACTATAAGAAATACTGGGAAAGTCCAGGGAGTGTGAGTGAGGCGTTCGTCATCCAGCTCCAGCTTTGCATGGCAGTAGGCACATGCTTCCAGGACAACGTCGCCGCCCTTCGACAGATGGCCTCCCAGTGGATATACGAAGCCCAACTCTGGCTGGTATTGCCGCCCGAGAAATCCCGTATGACTCTCGCCAGTCTACAGATCAGGTGTCTCCTGCACCTGGCCCGTGAGACCTGTGGGGTTGGCGGCGATCTCACCTGGATATCTGCTGGTTCTCTTATGCGAACTGCCATGTTCATGGGATTCCACCGTGACCCGGACAACCTCCCAAAGATGTCCGTCCTCAGGGTTGAGTTAAGAAGACGACTATGGACGACTATCTTGGAGATCGGTTTACAGTCAAGCGTAGATTCCGGCGGCCCACCGTTGATATCGCTATCTGACTTCGACACCAAACCCCCGTCTAACTTTGATGATGAGCAGCTTGTGGAAAATGATCAGTTTTCCACCGTCCCAAGGCCGGCGCAGTCATTCACTCAGACAACCGTCCAGATAACTCTCCTGCGGTCCTTCGCGACGAGACTCGCCATTGCGCAGTATGTCAACGGCTTCCGCTCAGCCCCATCCTACAACGAGACTCTCCGCTGGAACTCGGAATTGTCAACCGCCTGCCGGGCGTTGTCAGCCGTCTTGCAGCCTGCCTACGATCCTGCGGGCGTATTGCCCGGACGCCTCTCGCTGTTCCAGCTCAAGTTGACAGAGCACATGGTTCATCGCTTTTTCCTTGCCCTGAACCACCCGTGGCTGGGCCTGGCGCAACAGAATCCCGCCTACTACTTCGCTAGGAAAATGTGCGTCGAGACGGCGCTCAAGCTGCACCGTAGCATGACCGCCTCCTCGCCCGCCGGCGAGCCTGGAGCGGCAAACCCGTCAAACGACTTCGTGCGGCTGTCAACATCCGGCGCCGGTGCCTTCCGTTCGGTGCCTCTTCAATCCACCATGATCGTCGCGCTAGAACTCTTGTGGCAGGGGCTCGAGGACCGGTCGTTCCGACAGAGCCTGGACATTGATCACCAGCTCGACCGGCCGGGCTCCACCGCCGCCGAGCCGGACATCCAATCAAGCGCCGGGATGGGTAGTGGGGTGGCACCGAGGGCCGAATTGCTCGACGCCCTGAGCTACTCGGTGGGGTACTCGGAGCGGCGCATCCGCTCAGGGGAGACCAACGTCAAGGGCCACATCTTCATCAGCGCCCTCCTGGCACAACAGCAGGCTCTCCAGCGCGGGGCTAGTGACCCCGAGCTGGAGCGCATCGCTCTCGAAATCATAGACCAGGTGCTTCTTCGCTGCTGGGAGCTGCTGAAGGAGCTAGCCGGAGAGAAGACCACGCCTGTAGGGATAGGCGAGGAGCCCGCCGTTGACCCGGCCACGCAGACTGCTGGCGATTCCGTGGCCATACTAGGGCTTGACGATCCCGCGTTTGGGTTTGGGATGGGCAACGACTGGGAATGGGATGAGCCTGTGAGTGTAACAGTTTCTGTGTTGAACCTACCCACCAATGTTGCATCTCGTCGCACACCACTAGTCCTCACTCACCGTACTAACCGTCCCGTCTACGCACTTGCAGATACAGAGTCAAGCCTTGAACTTCAATTTCAACTTTAGCAACATCGACCTCTTCGCTACTACCTGAGAGTATATCTGCCCGAACATTGGCTGTTTGTATGACCTCTCAGGTGGTATTTACCAAGTCAACCAAACCTCATCGCCGCCATGGCACGCTGTGTCTGGGCTGTTACTATCACAACCTCCACGAGATATCCGTACCCGACCGGCTGCTTGCTCGAACGCGACAGTTTCCGCACTCACATGGTCAACGGCAACCATGGGCGGGCTGCCTTTTCGTTCCCTGGCGTTAAATGGAGGCGAGAGGGGCAATTCACGACTCACACTAGCTTCACTATCTATTTTATTTATTTAGTTCTCGGCTCAGCACGATTACGGTTGCGGCGGTGCGCTCGGCTACAATCGCTCCATCATCAAGTGACCACCACGAAGACAGGTGGCGTTCAGTAACGAAGGAAATGGCATTGGCGAGGGAGGGGGTGGATAGAGGCGCAACGGCACAAGTCTTCCCCGTCGTGGCTCATCCATTTCCCCGACTATTCATTCCTTCGGATCCATCAAAATGTACCGGACCCCGTCGCCAAACCCACCTGGACTCTCCGCGACATGCAGTTTTCTCCATAGTATCGTCTTTCCTTCCTGTGTCGATCATGTGTTCTTCAGCTTCAACAGGTATAAGCGAGAGAAGATTGCTCTAGTATCTCGGCTGGTGTATGAATAACGGTTGATCGTGATGGTCGCGCCGGGTGGCGAAGGAGTTTCACGGCTCCATTGGTTTCCATTGACGGCACATAAGGACCACTTTAAGGGCCGTACATGTATGGGGTACCGAATGTTGTAAAAATAGCTTTGCTGGGGCACGGAACTAGCGAGGATCTTCCCTGGTTGGGTTCCCACCATCACCTGTCGTTCATCCTTCCAGCCCACCGGCGCATGAAGGTTGAAGATAGGCACATTATCAACTGCTGCCTACACGGTAGCCTTGTCCTTTCACTGTCGATCTAACGAGAGAGACCTAATAATCGGTGCACGTGGCCTCGTCCAAATAATGCTGGCCTGGCCCAGTCCCTCTCACCCGAAGAGAAAATTATCGCGACGGAGTTGACAGACTCGAGTTTCTTCCACCATAAGACCCGCCCACCCCCGATACGGTCCGATGCGACGCCCGGCGGCTCGTCCTTTTTGGATCGACGGAGTGCAAAAAAAAAGCATGCTCGCACGTTTGGCCATGCAAAGGATGGTTTTAATTTGGCTATTGATTAATGGAGGGCAGCAATGGATATTGGGGTCGTCTGCACGCCATATTTATCCGCCCAATGGGATCCCGCTTCTATGTTTCCATGGTAGCTTCCACGATGGTTCGCTTCGTCACTAAATTGCCCAGCTCACTGTCAAGACTCGATTCTCCCTTCACGTGCGCCCTTCTGAGGCAACCGGTGGGGATGGAGAAGAAGAGATAGTAACCCGACCGGCCCCCATTCATTCACACCACCTCCGAATACCATGCTAGCATGTCTCAGCATGTCTAAGGAACACCCGTACTCGCCCTGAACCATATTTTCTGTCCTGCGTCTTGCGGCGAAAGATACGGCTGACAGGTACCACCCCAACCACCACACACTGGCCCGGGTGCGTGGTGTTTTTCCCGCCTCTCTTCGAACTGGCGTAGCATCGCTGGCCGTCGGTCCCGAAGTCCCCACCCCGACGGACTTCGACCATCGCTCCTTTTGGACTCAGATGGCCCCCATCTACAACCTATTCCGCCCATCCCCCCCTGTTTAAGTTGGCTGCTGCCCGGCCCTCCATCACCGTCGTCTACTCCCTTGCAGATAGATACTGGCAGCACCCGGTTGTAACAGGACGCACGTCACTTGGATCGCTTCAGCACTCCTGCACCCGGTACACCACCTGAGATGACCCAGGCACGCGATTGCAACGCTCCCATGGATCATATACTCTTGGGCCGCTAGCCACTGTCTTGATTGTCTGCTCCACGCCTTCCAGACAAGTCTACCAATTCCGGCGACCCAGTATCCGAGCAACCGCCAAGGTGGTGCCCCAACCATTATATAGATCTAGACCACCGAACCACACCCCAAAATTTCTAGAGCTTGGAGTGGAGAGAGACTTGACTACATATTCAGCACCGGGTTAACGACTCCCTCTCGTCTGTGTCTTGCATAACACCTTCAGTACTCCACCAGTCCAAGATGGAGTTGGCAAGACTCTTAGCCCTCGCTGTCCTCCTGTCGCAAGGGCTGTCCTCGCCTGTGGCCGCCCCCGAGCCTCAGGAAGATGAATCGCTATCATTCAATCCAGGTGGCCCCATGATTGCGGCGACGCGGACCTGGTCTGTCCGGCCAACGCCTCCCTCCAGGGGCGGCTGTACCACAACCCTCTCAGAGAAGGGGGTTAACCCGTGCACAACAATGAACGGGATCCAAACGGCATACCCATCAACAGAGACTGCATATACACATGTTAACTGCAACGGATGTTCCCATGTCCATGTGGTAAAACAGGTCTATTACTGCCCCATGGACGTGGTAACCGCACGAGAGATGGTTCCCACACCGTCGACGAGTTGGTCCACGATATGCTCGCCATCCACAGCCCTCGGTCCGAGGGCTCCAGAACCCACAGCCACCGGCGATACTTCTTCACCACCTACACCTCATCCAGTGGTTACGTCTGGCCCAGCGGAGGGCACTGTCTTGCCGGCCGAGCCGCAGCTCGAGCTGGTCCGGAAAAATCCGAATGTCCAGCTTGGCCAGCGGGAGGAAGCCTGCCCGACGACGTTCACGGTCCAACCGGAGAAGAGCGCGGGCAGCATGACGACGGAGTACCAGCAGTGGATCACGACGATGGTCCAGTTGAACTGTGGTGGTTGTCCGCTTGTGCTCAGCACAGCTCTGGGCGGGTACGGTCCTGCAGGAAGGTTCACGGAGACGGTCACCGTGCCAGTTGGGACGTCGACGATTTATTCATGCCAATAATGCGCGTCGGAGGTCGTGAACATCATCGATTGGGGTTTCCATCCCCGACTTAGTATCAACGCGGGAGGTTATGGGCATGCCAGGCTTGACGGAGAGCCAAATGTACTCGGGGGAAACGGCGGAGCTGGCTTGCAAAACGGGTGCCGGGTGTCTGAACATTTCCTTGTTATGCGTCCATTGCTGGAGTTTTCAAATCCTGTAGCGTCTGCTGAGACTGTGTATATAGGCGTGGGAAAGAAGGGAGAGCACGAGATTATGTGTTGGGACTGTGATATTGCGGCCTCTAACTCTAAATATACCCTTTCTCACTCTTATCGCCAACGGACAGGTTTGAGAATGTCTCAATTTAAGTGACAGGATGGCGTCGTGTTCACCTCTACACTCTCGGTAGGCCATCGAGCCTTGCCGGCTGATCACGCAGGCTTGCGGGAGGGAAGTTGCCTTGAAATTTCTTCTGATGCGCGGGAACATGTGTAGAATTGGCCGGGTAGGCCCGTGCCAATCGCACTACGAGCGTTACTTGATGAAAACGCAGATCGGACTAATCCAACATACTGCGGTGGTACCGCGTTACAGGTAGCGCGAAGGCTCAAAATGCGGGAACGAACATAGGTACCTGGAGGTCAGCTGTTTGAAGCGACGCGAGGGTGCGGAGATGATTGGCTATCGAAACGTGAGGCTGAAGAAATTCATCCCTTCAGGCATCGCTTCTGGTCAGGCGGGCTAGCTGCGCTTCTCCAAATGTTCTCCCTCACGAACACTTCTGTTGCACTCAGCGCTGCGGTACTTATTACATCCGATATCCCGATTCTACGATTCCGAGAACCTGGGCCGGAGACACATTGCCACGAAACCTTGACGACCGTAACGCTAACGAAGATGGCGACGGAGGAGTAAGCAGTTCGAATATCGGAAGCGGGCGCCGAACCAAGCGGACTGCCAACGATACGACTCGGACAGACGACAGTAATTGGCAGCGGTGAGCCGTAACAGGAGAGCAGCTGCCAAGATGTCTTTCATGTCCCCTAAGATTATCGCCGGGATCTTTGTCGGGCCACATGGCGCAATTCGGAACGTTTTCTTGACTTGCTGCGTCCTTCTCATTGGGACCATCGGCATGTCCACTTGGTCGAGATGGGCTTCGAACGTCCAACAATACCTACCTGCATCTGGACAGCGTAACTCAGAGCCGGGAGGCGGAACCAAGGACACATCGGAAGGCGAAGATAACGACGCCTTAGATGGAGACATCACTACGGGGAACGAAGACTGGGGCCTATGGTCGGCTTTTCTCCCATTCATCTTCCACAAACGCAGGTCGCATGACAAGAGCACTCCGCCCCCGGCCAAGTATCCACTCCAGATTTTGGTTGACGACCCCAACGCAAATATTGAGTAGGCCTCCAGACTCAAATTGCCTCCGTACGTTCTAACCATCGTTTTTAGCATCGTGGCCGTACATGGACTTGGCGCGAATCCGGATTATGCCTGGGTTTGGAATCCTAAGAACAATCCTCCGAACCGCCCCGGGTATCCCAGTGGGTGGTTCAACTGGCTGGAGGAATTGCTCCCCACGAAATTGTCTTGTCGAGTTATGACCTTCAATTATGACTCGAAATGGCTTATGAACGCACCCCAACAAAGGCTCTCTAACATTTCGGATGGTTTGTTGGACAGTCTTCGAAACAAGCGCGATGAGGATAAGGTAGGTCTGGCTGCATATCTCAAGCTTCAGATATTATTAAGTAACCAACTATCTCGCCAGAGCAAGGACAGACCGTTAATCTTCATCGGTCACAGCTTCGGCGGAAACATTATTGAGCAGGTTTGTAGCTGCCTATTGCTTACCTCCCGTTCAAGCCATGCTGAATATTCGATAGGCCATCGTCTCTGCGTCCCGGCACCACTCAAGTTACGTGCCAGTCGCCCAATCCACCGTGGGAGTGGTCTTTTTGGGAACGCCTCACCGAGGAAGCCCCGCTGCAACCTGGGGTACTCTAATTACGTCGCTCGCCCCGCCCGGGTTTGTTACCGAAGATAGAATACTAAAGGACCTGGAAGAACAGTCAGGCACCTTGAAAGATCGTCTGCACGACTTCTCTAGCTGGCTCTTTTCTGAGTCTGTACCTGTTTTATGCTGCTACGAACAGCTCATGACAAACTATCTAGCCAGAATGGGACCCCTAGGGCGTTTACTCCCTGTCCAGCAACTGGTTTGTGATTTGTACGACTGTTTCCTCTATCTAGTTTCTGACTTACTCTAGGTTGTGCCCGAGACAAGCGCCTGCATCGATGGACATAAACCGAGACCTCTGCATACGGATCATCTCAAGATCAATAAGTTCTATGGTCCGGAGGATCCTTCTTTCCTGGCCGTCTATCCTTGGATAGTACGAGTGGCTCGAGATGCTGAAAATATGCTCAACCGCCGCCGGAACCCGAAAGCTATTCCGACAAAAGAGAGCGCTACCTCAGGCAACCTCCGAATATGCCTCCAGAACATGAGAGTGAAAAATCCCCAAGATGTTCTATTCGATATTCAAATTCAAAAAGGGGAAAGAGTAGGACATACTTGCGAGTGGATTCAAAAGCGAGAAGAATTCTCTACCTGGGGAGCCACGGACAATCCCGAGTTTCTTCGCCTCATCGGGTCCCCGGGTATTGGGAAGACGATGATGTCTACCTTTCTTGTCGGATTACTCAAGGAGAAGGTTGAGAAAGCTCCTGGCAAAGCATTTGCCTACTTTTTCTGCGACGACAAGAACCAGGACCGAAAGACGTCGACGGCGATACTTCGGAGCCTTATCTGGCAGCTGCTGTTGCAGAAGAACGAGCTATTTCAACACATCCAGTCGGACTTTGAAAAGCACGAGA
>Ga0164242_10008193_pt1 | contig 11348 bp, 7 predicted proteins | sample OricomgcompostMG_FD_108783 | JGI IMG/M metagenome (GOLD analysis project Ga0164242, IMG submission 108783) | Miracle-Growth compost microbial communities from Emeryville, California, USA - Original compost - Miracle growth compost (MG) ...
ACGAGACCGTGGAGATCCCGGTCGGTCAGCGCCCGGACGCGGACGCGGACTACCCGCCGGAGCCGTCGAGCTACCCGATCGACGACGCCGACGACCCCGCCGACGACCCCGCGGACGAGCCGGTGGACGACGAAGCCGCCGACGCGGATCACCGCGACCGCGAATCCGCGGACAAGGACACCTGACCCGAGCCCTCACATGTCCATGCCGCCGTTGACTCCCCACACGGCGCCGGTGATGTATGACGACTGGTCCGCGGCCAGGAAGTGCACGACGCGGGCTATCTCGTCGGGACGGCCGAGCCGGCCGACCGGAATCTTCGCCTTGATCCCGTCCAGGACCTTCTCCGGGATGTGCTCGAGCATCTCGGTCGCGATGAACCCCGGCGCGACCGTGTTGACGGTGATGCCCGCGGAGTCCTCGCTCAGGTTCCCCGCCCGCTTGAGCTGGAAGGCCGCTTCCAGGGCGAGCGTCTTGGTGAGTCCGAAGAGGCCGGACTTGGACGCGGCATAGTTGGCCTGGCCGATGTTGCCGGTCTCCCCGATGATCGAGGAGATGTTGATGATCCGGCCGGTGCCGCGCTCGATCATGTGCGGGAGCACCGACTGGGCCATGAAGAAGGCGCCGTTCAGGTTCACCGCGATGACCTTCATCCAGTCCTCGGGGGTCAGCTTGAGCACCGTCCTGTCGATGGTGATGCCGGCGTTGTTGACCAGGATGTCCAGGCGTCCGTGCCGCTCGATGCCCTCCTCGATCGACAGGCGGCAGTCGGCGACCTCTCCGACGTTGCCCTGCACGACCGAGCCCTCCAGGCCGGCCGCCTTCAGGCCGGCCGCGAACTCCTGCGCCTTGGCCGTGTTGGAGCTGTAACCCGCTGCCACGACGGCCCCCTGCTCGGCGAGGCTACGGCTGATGGCGGCGCCGATGCCGCGGGTGCCACCGGTGACGAAGGCGACCTTCCCGTGCAGACGTGGACGTCGGGGTGTGCTCGGGTCGGCGACGGCTGTCTCGGTCATGGCATCCTCCTCGAGCGGCGCCAGGGTCCGGATCAGCCGGCCCGGTGTCCCGCCGCTGTCGTGTGGTCGGGTATGGCGACTCCTTCTCGAGGGCTCCCGGTGAGCCGACTCGTGCTTCGAGGCTACTGCCGAAGTGGTGCCGGCGGACCCGAATCCGGGGCCTGCGTCGCGGTTCGGGCTGCCTGCCCCGACACCACCGGGAGGCCGACCCGACGGCTACGGGGCGGTGCCGGCCGTCAGCCCGGGATCGCCCGCAACAACTCACCGATCGCGTCATCGGCCGGGAGGTCGGGCCAGACGGTGTCGCCGGTCGCCGCGTAGTAGAACGCCGCGTCCACCTGGTCGGTCGGTACGCCGCGCAGTCGCGCGAAGGCCAGCCGGTATGCCGCCAGCTGCAACACGCGTGCTCGCATGGCGGCACCGGACGGCCGCGCGCCCGTCTTCCAGTCGACGATGACGAATCCGCCGTCACCGCGCGGGAACACGGCGTCGATCCGGCCGCGCACCGCGATGCCGTGGATCCAGGTCTCGACGGAGACCTCGATCTCCTCAGGGCTGCGGTCGGCCCACTCCGAGGCGAGGAAGCGTCCTTTCAACGCCTCGAGATCGGCGCCGTCGTCAACATCGTCGTCGGCGGCCCCGGGGAGCTCCAGGACGTCGACCAGGGCGGCCCGCGAGTAGTGCTGCTCGATCCAGGCGTGGAAGGCGGTCCCCCGCCGTGCCGCCTGGGCCGGCGGGGACGGCATCGGGCGCCGCAGCTCGCGGGTGAACTCCGCGGGATCAGCGGCCAGCGACACCACGGCGGAGGCGGACAGGTGCCGCGGCAACAACACCGCTCCCGGCCCGCGGGTGCGGAGCCGGTCGCGTTCGCGCAGCAACAGCTCGATCTCCTGCTCACGGTCGTCCAGCGGGAGCACTTCTTGAACCCCGTCCAGCAACGCGCCTTCCACCCGCCGCACCCCGTCGGCCAGCTGCGCGCGCCGTGGAGCCAACGGGTCGGTCGGCCAGACCAGCGTCGAGTCCGCGTCGGCGCGAGGGTTCGCGACCTTCGTCTCCCCCGGCTCGGGCTCGGGCAACGGTTCCCAGGTGTCCTGGCGGACCAGACCGGCGTCGATCAGCTCGGTCAGGTAACGCGAGGTGATCCTCGGTGTGCTCGCCGTCGACCACACCGAAGCGGTCAGCAACAGCTCGGAGCGCGCGCGGGTGTAGGCGACGTAGGCCAGTCGGCGCTCCTCGTCCAGCCCGTGTTGCCCTGCTGCCGCGCGGAATTCGTTGATCGCATCCCGCAGCTGCGCCGCATCCGCGGCTTCCGCCCAGCGCAGCTGCGGCAGGCCGTCGGCGTCCCCGCGCAGGTCGAACGGCAGACCCTCGACGCCACCGATCCACTCGGCCGCGTTCACCGCCCAGCTCGACGGATCACCCGGTTTGCCGTCCTTGCTGATCTTCCAGCCGTGGTGGTCGGCGCTCCACGTCACCAGGCCGGAGTGGTCGGGGAAGGTGCCCTCGACGAGGCCCGGCACGGCGAACAGGTCCCACTCCAGACCTTTGGCGGCGTGCACCGTCAACACCTGCACGGCGCGCGGCTCGGCCTCGAGGTAGGGCCGGTCCAGTCCACGCTCCTCGCGCTCCGCCGCCGCCAGCCAGTCGAGGAAGCCACCGAGCGTCGGCCGATCCGACGACGACGCGAATCCGGCCGCCACTTCGGCAAATCCGTCGAGATGCACCCGTGCGGTCTCAGGGGTCTGGCCGGGCCGGGAGAGCACCTCGATGTCGAGCGCGAGTGCGCGCTCGGCCTCGACCACCAACTCGCCCAGCGGCAGGCCGGTCAACGACCGCAGCCGCCGGATCTCGTGCGCCAGACCGGCCAGCCGCTGCAGTGCCGTCTCGCTGATGCGCTGCCCGGCCGATCCTCGCCAGTCGGGGTCGGGCAACTCGTCGAGCGCCTCGATGATGGACGCGCGGTCCCGCGTCTCCGACTCGATGTCGGCGCCCGGGGCACGATCACGGACGCGGTCCCTCTTCTCCAGCTCGCGCGCCCACTCCCCCAGCCCGTCCAGGTCGGCCGGGCCGAGCCGCATCAGCGGCCCGGTCAGCAGCCGCATCAGCTGATCACCACGTGTCGGATCCTGCACCGCCCAGAGCAGACTCACGATGTCGGCGACCTCCGAGGTGGTGAGCAGCCCACCGACCCCGACGACCTCAACAGGCAGATTGCGCTCGTGCAGAGCTTCGACGACCGCAGCGAACTGGGACCGCTTGCGGCACAGCACCGCAGCCGTCCGCTCGGTCCACTCACCATCCGCGCCGGTGTGGCGCTGCGCGATCCAGTCCGCGAGGTATGCCGCCTCGGCGGCCTGGTCGATCAGCCGGGCCGCGAGAACGGCGCCGTCCCCGGCGCCCGGTCGGGGCCGCAGCGTTCCGACCGGCACCGTGCTGGCCGACCGCAGCGGGCTCGACACCCGGTTGGCGGCCGCGAGAATGGCGCTGTCGTTGCGCCAGCTCCGGGACAGTTGAAGCACTTTCGCCGGACCGCTCTCGTCGGCGAACAGCTCGGGGAAACCCGCGAGCGTGGTCGCGCTGGCCCCGCGCCAACCGTAGATCGACTGGTTGGGGTCGCCCACCGCGGTCACGCGGACCTCGCCGGCCGGCGTCGCTCCGGTGCTCATCGGGGCCCCCGCGGAGGCTCGGGGGAGCGAAGCGGAGGAGAACTCCGTGGGGTGCCGGAGCGGAGGAGAGACGTCGTGGGGCTTACCGGCATACAGCGAGCGCAGCAGCACCATCTGGGCCTCACTGGTGTCCTGGAACTCATCCAGCAGCACAGCCCGGAAGCGTTGCCGCTCAAGGATGCTCAGCTCCGGAAAGCTGCGCGCAAGGTGCGCGGCGAGCGCCATCTGGTCGGCGAAGTCCAGGGCGGACCGCGAGCGCTTCAGCCTGAGGTAGTGCTCCACGATGGGCACGATCTGCTTGCGGGCGGCCAATGCGTCGGTGACCTTCTTGATGTCCCCACCGGTGACCCTGGTCTGCCCCTTGGGCGGCAATTGTGCTGTGTCCGTGAGGAACTGGTCGAGGTAGTCCTCCAGCTGCGCGACGCTGACCAGGTGCTCCGCGAGCTCACCGGCGATCGCCACCACGGCGGTGGTCACGTTGTTCGCGGCCGACGTCACCAGGTCCATCGGCCCGTCGTACGACAGCACTGCCTCCGACGCGAGTTGCCAGGCGGCTGCCTCGGAGAGCAGCCGGGACTCGGGCTCGACGCCGAGACGCAGCCCGTGCTCGCCGACGATCCGCCCGGCGTAGGAGTGGTAGGTCTGCACCGTCGGCAGCTCTGCCAGGGCCTGCGTGCCGTCCTCGGCGACGGGTAGCCAGATCCCTTCGCGGCGCAGCCGGCGCAGGCGCAGTCCGATGCGTTCGGCGAGCTGGCCGGCCGCCTTGCGGGTGAAGGTCAGGCCCAGGACCTGGTCCGGCTCGACGTGGCCGTTCGCCACCAGCCACACCACCCGGGCGGCCATCGTCTCGGTCTTGCCCGAGCCGGCGCCGGCGACCACGAGCAGCGGGGCGTCGGGAGTCGCCTCGGTGACCGCAATCTGCTCCTCGGTCGGCCGTGGCAGCCCGAGAGCTTCCGCGAGTTCTGTTGCGCCGTAACGGTTCCCGTCAGCCGTCACGATCTGGACCCCTCCGGCTGCAACGGACAGCTCTTGACCACCGCACAGGTCCGGCAGCGTTTGTTCACCTGGGCGGTGAACGTCGCGCCGGCCATGCCGGCAGCGGTCCTCTCGATCAGGTCGTAGGCCCAGCGCGGGTCGTCCTGGTCGGTCAGTGGCGCCTGCACCTGGGTGGCCGCACTCTTGCCCGCCGCCTTGCCGACCTGCACCAGGGCAGCGCCGCCGGAGGCGCTGCCCTGCGGGAAGGCGCCTTCGGCGATCGCCACCTGGTAGGCGCCCAGCTGCGGGTTGCTCTGCATCTCGGCTGCCGTCGGCTTCGACGAGCCGGTCTTGAGGTCGATCACCCGCAACTGGCCCTCGCGCTCCTCCAAGCGATCGACCCGGCCCATCAGTTGCGCGCGACCGATCAGCACCGAGAAGGGCAGTTCGACGCCGACCGGCTTCCAGCCCTGTGCCTTGGCCTCGTCGAGGTAGCCGATCAGTCGGGTCAGCATCTGCTGCGCGGTGCTGCGCTGCTGCTCCGAGACCCAGGTCTCGCCGAGTCCGAGCCGAGCCCAGCGCTCGTCGAGTGCGGCCGCCATCGCCTCCGGGTCACTGTCGGCGAACTCCTGCGCCACCTCGTGCACCAGGGTGCCGAGCGCGGCCGCTCCCACGTCCGGACCCTCGCCCCCGGCGGCGGTCAGCAACCAGCGCAGGCCGCACTCACCGAACGACTCGACACGCGACGGCGACACCTGCACCTGCTGGTCCCCTGCGCGCAGCGGCCGGTCGTCGGACAGGTCGCGCAGTGCCCACCACTGGGACGGGTCCGCGCCACGCACCCCGGCCGCAGCCAGCCGCGCCAGCTGGCGCGCCGCCTGGGCACGCTGGTCCTCGTCACCGGTCGCCAGCTCGCGTCGCAGCTCACCGACAACAGCGGGAAGTGTCGTCGCTCGTGCCACTTCGGTGAAATCACGCAACTCGTCCGGGTCGTCGGAGTTCTCCAGCGGGTCCACCACGTCGAGGTACGGCGACGGCTGCTCGTCCTCGCTGCGAACTGCGGTCACCAGCACTCGCCGGCTCGCTCGCGTGACTGCGACCAGGAACTGCCGCGTCTCGTCATACCGAACAGCGGTCTGGGCGGCCCGCCACGAGTCGCCGCGGTCGGCGAGCACGTCGACCAGCCGCTCGGAGCCGAGCAACGAACCACGCAACCGCAGATCTGGCCAGACACCCTCCTGCACGCCGGCGACGACGACGAACTGCCACTCCCGGCCGGCAGCGGCCTGCGGGGTCAGCAGCGCCACCGTCTCGTCGTCCGGTGCGGCAGCGACCAGCCGGTCACCTGGGACGTCCTGCCCCCGGATGTGTTCCAGGAAGTCCAGCGGCGCCGCACCCGGCAGCCGGTCGGTGTAGGCAGCGGCGTCCGAGAAGAGCGCGACCATCGCATCCAGGCGTTCGTCGGCCCGCTTGCCCTCGCGACCACCGGCGAGCGCCTGCGCCTGCCAGTCCGGCGCGAGCCCGCTGGCCTCCCACATCGCCCACAGCACCGTCTCGGCGGTCGCCCCCGCCGCGAGCGCGGCCACCCGGCCGGCTCGTATGACGCCCGCCACCCGCAGCGCAGGCAGCGCGACCGGGCCGAGCAGTTGCAGCCAGGGCAATCCGGTGATCGCAGCAGCGAGCAGCTCGTCCGACGAGCGGGACCCCTGCGACCCCAGCTCCTCGGCACGCAACGCACGACGCAGCCTGCGCAACGCCACCGCGTCGGCGCCGCCGAGCGGCGAGGTCAGGATGTCCGCGGCCAACTCCGCGCTGACCGGCTCGGGGTCACCGTCATTGGGCCGGCCGATGATCTCCAGCAGGGCCAGGAACGGACGGACCGCCGGCTCGTCGCGCAGCGCCACGACGGTCGGCGGTGAGCTCACCGGAACACCCGAGTTGGCGAGCGCGCGACGCAACGACCCGGCGCGGGTCTGTCCGCGCACGATCACCGCCATCTGCGACCACGGCAGGCCGTCGAGCAGGTGGGCGCGCCGCAGCTGGGCAGCGATGTGGGCGGCCTCCTGGGGCGCCGCCCGCAGCAGCGCGACGTCGACCGTGCCGCCGGGTCTCGCCCCGACGCAACGGTGTTCGGCACCGGCGGCCGCACCGATACGCTCGCTCACGCGCACCGCCGCAGCGCGCAGCACCTCGGGTTGCCGGTAGCTGACGGGGAGCATGTGACGGTCGGCCGCGCCGAAGTGATCGCCCAGGGCGCCGAACATCATCGGGTCCGCGCCGCGGAAGCTCTGCACCGCGGCGTCGGGATCGCCGATGAGGACGGCCCGGGCGTGCGGTGCGACGACCAGCCGCAGCAGGCGCGCCGCGGCACGGGTGAGCTCCTGTGCGTCGTCGATGACCACCGTGTGCAGGGTGCTCTGCACCCGCTCGCGCGCCACCGGGTCGGTCTCCAGCAGGTCCGCCGCCGCCGACAGGATCCACGCCGGGTCGAACGCGCCGGGCCGGGACAGGGCGGTCACCTGGTCGTACTCGTCGAGGACCTGTGCCGCCGCGATCCACTCCGGGTGGTCGTGCTCGCGACCCAGTCCGGCCAGCTCGTCCGCGGTCAGTCCCCACTCGACGGCACGCATCAGCAGGTCTCGCAGCTCGCCACGAAAACCTCTGGTGGGCAAGGCGTTCCGGACGAATTCCGGCCAGTCGGGAGGCCTGCCGTCGCCGGCCGCATGACCGGCCAGCAGCTCGCGCAACACCACGTCCTGTTCCGGGCCGCTCAGCAAGCGGGGGGCCGGCTCGCCCTCCAGTGCCGCCGCCTGGCGCAGGATGCCGAAGCCGAGCGCCTGATGCGTGCGCGCGAGCGGCTGCGTCGAGGTCCCCTGCAGACGTGCCGTGACGTGGTCGCGCAACTCGGCGGCCGCCAGCCGGGTCGGTGCCAGCAGCAGGCAGTGGTCGGGGCGTGTGCCGCGTTCCACCGCGGCGAGGACGCACTCGACCGCGAGGGTCGACTTGCCGGTGCCCGGCGCCCCCACCACGACGGCCGCCCGTTCGACGCTGTCGCGCACCGCCTGCTGGACCTCGTCCAGCACGGGCGGGCGCACCGACAGGTCGGGTCCGCGTCGCAGTTCCAGCACGTGTCTCATCCCATCACGCGCGACCGACATACCGGCACCCTGCAATCACCGACAGGACCCGATATGACCGACAGGACAAGTAATTCCGCACCCCGGAGCCCGCATTTCCGTGTCCTGTCGGTCGCTTCATGTCCTCTCGGTCGAGGGGTGTGCCGGGGTGCCGGGGGTGCCGGTCAGCGGCGGCCAGACCCGTCCTCGTCGGAGCACGGCTCGAGCACGACACCGCTCAGGTCGAAGCGGGCACGCGCCAGGTCGACGCGGTCCAGGAAGGTGCCCTTCAGCGGTGTCCCCTCGGCGCGGTAGTGCTCCAGCGCCTCTCCTTCGTGGCACTGCGGTGGCCGGCCGTCGGCGCGCAGCACCCGCCACCAGGTCACCATGCCGCCGTACTGCGACATCACCGAACCCACCTGCCGCGGTCCGGCGCCGACCACCTTGCCGATGTCGCCGTAGGTCACGACCTTGCCCGGCGGCACCTGGTCGACGACCTCCAGCACGGCGTCGGCGAGTTCCGGCAGTTCGTGGACGGTCATCGTGGTGGTTCAGTAGCGCGGCAACGACGGGTCGACGGCATCGATCCAGCCCAGCACGCCGCCGTCGAGTGAGCGGGCGCGCACGCCGGTGGCCGCCTCGACCAGTCGCACCGCTTCGGCCGATCGTGCGCCGCTCTTGCAGTAGAAGACCGCGCCGGGGTCGATCTGCGCCAACTGCGCCATCGCGCTGCCGTCGCGCAACGCCGCCACGTCGATGTGTATGGCGCCCGGCAGCGTCACGATCTCGCGCTCCTGGGTGGAGCGCACGTCGACGAGCAACGGCGCCCGCCCGGTGTCGATCAGCGACGCCAACTCGACCGGTTCGATGAGCGGCACCGGCTCCTGCGGCGGCACCGCGCACGACACGTCCTCGTCCTCCAGCACGGTGATCTCGGCGTCCTCACCGCAGACCGGGCAGTCGGGATCACGTGCGACCGTCACGCTCGACCAGGTCCCCAGCAGCGCGTCATGCACCACGATCCGGCCGGCGAGCGGCTTGCCGATGCCGAGCACGATCTTGAAGACTTCGGTGGCCTGCATCGAGCCCATGACACCGGGCAACGAGCCGATGACCCCGCCCTCGGCGCACGACGGCACCGCTCCCGGAGGCGGCGCTGTCGGAAAAACACAGCGGTAGCAAGGAGATTCGCCATACCCCCAGACGGTGACCTGTCCGTCGAAACGGCTGATCGAGGACCACACGAGCGGGAGCCCCAGCAGCACGCACGCGTCGTTGACCAGATATCGGGTCGCGAAGTTGACGGAGGCATCGACGACGACGTCGTGGTCGGCGAAGATCCCCAGCGCGTTGTCGGCGGTCAGCCTCGCCTGGATCCCGACGGCCTCGACGTCCGGGTTGAGGTCGTGCATCGCGCGCACGGCCGAGTCGACCTTCGGCACGCCGATGTCCTGTGTCCGGTGGATGACCTGACGGTGCAGGTTGCTGACGTCGACCGTGTCGTCGTCGATGACCGTGATCCGGCCGATGCCCGCACCGGCCAGGAGCGGAAGCACCGGTGCGGCGAGTCCGCCGGCGCCGACGACCAGCACCCGCGCATCGGCGAGCTTGCGCTGACCCACCGCGCCGACCTCCGGGAGCAGGGTCTGGCGTGAGTAGCGCTCGGCCTGGGTGTACCCGGCGGTTGTACTGCCGCGTAACGTATGAGGGCGAGTCACACCGTCGAATTCTAGTCCGGCAATAGGATGCCGAAGGAGTCGCCTCTGTGACGCCGGCGAGAAAGGAACCCTGGAGTGAGTGTTGCGGACGCGGGAACCCGCGGAGGACGGCTGCCGAGATCGGCACGCCGGGCCCAGCTGCTGGAAGCGGCGCAGTCGGTTTTCGCCGAGTCCGGCTATCACGCCGCGGCGATGGACGAGATCGCCGAGCGGGCCCACGTCAGCAAGCCGGTGCTCTACCAGCACTTCCCCGGCAAGCTGGACCTCTACCTGGCGCTGATCGAGCAGCACACCGCCGAGCTGCCGGTGCTGGTGCACGAGGCGATGGCCTCGACCCAGGACAACCAGGAGCGTGTCGCCGCTGCCGTCGCGACGTTCTTCTCGTTCGTCGAGCGCGAGGACGCGGCCTTCCGGCTGGTCTTCGAGTCCGACCTGCTCGGCGAGCCGGAGGTGGCCCGCCGGGTGGAGAAGATGAGCGCGGAGTGCGCCGACGCCGTGGCCAAGGTCATCCAGGAGGACACCGACCTGCCGCCGGAGAAGGCGCTGCTGCTGGGCGTCGCCACGGTCGGCATGTCGCACACGGTCGCCCGCTCGTGGATGCAGACCCGGACGGTCCCGCGCGAAGAGGCCGAGAGTCTGGTCTCGAGTCTGGTATGGCGGGGCCTGGCCGGCTTCCCCCTGCACCCCGAGCAACCCGACGCCTGACGCCCCGATCTGCGCCGACCGGCACACCTACCGCCGAGTGGCGCACGTGCAGGTGTGCCACTCGGCGGTAACTGCGCCACTCGGTGGCGGTCGCCCGTCGGTTGCCGCACACACCCCCCGTAGAGTGAGCGCAGAACGTGAGATCGCCCTATGCGAAGGAGCTTTGAAGGTGGAGATCCGGATCGGTGTGCAGCACGTGGCACGCGAAGTCGTCCTCGAGTCCGAGCAGGCACCCGAGGAGGTGCGCGCTCTGGTGGCGGAGTCGCTGGAGAAGGGCACCCCGCTGACGCTCAAGGACGAGCGTGGCCACACCGTCGTCGTGCCGGCGAACGTCCTGGGTTACATCGACATCGGCAGCGAACAACGCGGTCGCGTCGGCTTCGGCGGCTGAAGCCGTGGTCGCGGTGCGCAGCACCTCCTGATCGACCGGCACACCAATGCATCGAGCGGCATACCGATTCGGCTGGAATCGGTATGCCGCTCAATGCTGTCGTATGCCGCTCGATCCGAGCGCCACACCGGTGATCACATGTCGGCGATGGCCTCCAGGGGTTTGGTCCGCGCAGCTCGTATGCCGGGCCACAGCGCCGCGAGCACACCGCAGACGGCGGCTGCGACGAGGGTGAACAACACCGTGCCCCACGGGACGACCGGGGTGATGCCGGTGATCCATTCCCGGAAGGTCCGCACCAGGCACCAACCGATGATCACGCCCAGCACCATGCCGAGCAGCGCACCGAAGATGGAGATGAGCACCGACTCCAGGTAGATCGTGCGACGGACCTGCTTGCGGAGCATGCCGACCGCACGCAGCATCCCGATCTCGCGCTTGCGCTCGACGACCGACAGCGCCAGCGTGTTGATGATGCCGAGGACGGCGATCACCAGCGCCAGACCGAGCATGCCGTAGAGCACCACCAGCATCTGGTTGATCTGCTGAGCCGAGGAGTTGGCGAACTGCGCCTTCGTCTGCACCTTCACGGTCAGATAGCTGCCGGTGACGTCCTCGATCCGCTGTTGCACCGCCGACCGATCGGCGCCGTTCTGGAGCAGGATCAGGTCGACGTAGTCGGCGCGCAGACGCGGCGGGGTCAGCTTCTCGAACGCTCCGGAGCCCAATTGGAACGGGCCGAGCAGCGCCGAGTCCTTATA
>Ga0164242_10008194_pt1 | contig 11348 bp, 9 predicted proteins | sample OricomgcompostMG_FD_108783 | JGI IMG/M metagenome (GOLD analysis project Ga0164242, IMG submission 108783) | Miracle-Growth compost microbial communities from Emeryville, California, USA - Original compost - Miracle growth compost (MG) ...
GATGCCCATCAGGTTCATGAAGAGGATGAAGAAGAAGCAGGAGAGCAGGTACGGCGTGTAGCGCCGGTACTCGGGCTCGCCGATGGTGGGCTTGGCCACCTCGTCGCGGACGAAGATGACCAGCGTCTCGATCATCACCCCCATGCCTTTGGGCGTTATCGAGCGCGGCCGCCAGATCCACAGCATCAGGCAGAGCAGCACCGCCGCCACCCAGGCCCAGACGAGGTGCTTGGTGATCGAGAGGTCGAGCCAGGCCAGGCCGAAGGCATGGTGGATCTCGGGCAGCTCGAAGTGCACCGCGTGCCCGGTGAGCGGGTTCTCGAACTCCATTTCGTGCTCGTCGGCGATGTGACCGAACACCGCCTCCGGCAGCGACTTGGGCTTTTCGGTCTGGCCGTTGAGCTCGTGCGGCGTGGCGATGGCCGGACCGGCGCCGGTGGGCTCGGGCTCCTGCGCGAGCGCGCTGAAGCTCACGCTCAGCCCGAGCGTGCCGACCAGCCCCAGGAACAGCAAGGTGCGCTTCACGCTTGCCTCTCCTGCGCCGTGGCAGCGAGCTTGCCGCTCACCAGCGCGATCTCGAGGACCTGTCCAAAGCCGAAGAACGCCAGAAACGCCGCGGCGCAGGCCAGCATCGAGCCGCCGGCGCGGTGGCAGAGCACCAGCGCCACCGCGAGCAGCCCGGCGCGCAGCAGGAACCCGACCACCACCGCCAGCAGCGCGCTCGAGAGCGGCCGCCGGCTGGCGCGGGCCATCAGCACCAGCGCCACCGCGCCCGCGGCGGCGGAGACGCCAAGGCCGTAGCCGGCCCCGAGGCGCGGCACGGCGGGAAGCGCGCTCACGGCGAGGGCGGCGGCGGCGAGGGCCATCACGAAAAGGGGCCCGAGGAATCGGAGGGAACTCATGGCGGCAGGGCTACTTCAGCTTGGTGACCCGTCTGATGAACTCGACCATCCCCGCGACGATGCCCAACCCCAACCCACCCACCAGAAACCACGGCGAACGGTGCAGCCATCGGTCCAGCACGTACCCCAGGATCCCGCCGCCCGCAACGCTCCCAACCAGCTGCCAGACCGCATCCAGATAAGGCTGGCTCTCTCGCCAGGCCTCGGCGGTCTTTTGCACGTCGGACCGCGGCTTTTCGCCGGGGTCTGGGCGCTTGGCCGCCATGGGGTGTCCAGCCGTTCAAATTGCGGCGCGCTTTTACAAGTGGCTTGGCAACGAGTCAATGCAAAACCGTGGCGCCATGGCGTCCGCGGCCGCGTTCAGTGGATGAGCGCGAACACCACCGCCACCAGCACCGCGCCCAGGCCCACGCCCACCCCCACCCAGACGAACGAGGGCAGCGGCTTTCGCATGCGGGTGGGCGTGCGTTCGATGGACCGGCCGGGAGGCCTCCGGGGCTCCGACTTGGTGGAGGCGGTGAACTCCTCGCCCTGGCCCAGCGCCGGCCTGGACTCGGTGGGCTCCGGATCGTCGACGGTGCCCTGGGGGAGAACCGGCGCGGGGCGGGTCGCGGTGGGCTCGGCCCCGAGCGACTCCAGCGCCTCCACGTCGATCGCCGGCCGGCCGGGCGCGGTGGCGCGCACGGCGGGATCGGAGAGCAGCTCACCGGGGTTGGTGAGCGCCGGCGCGCCGGGGAGGGTGGTGGCGAAGGAGTGCCGGCGGATGCCGGGATCGGAGCGCTCCATGCTCGCCAGGAACGGGTCGGTCACCGGCGCGGTCACCGGGCCCGAGGCGGCCAGCGCCAGCCCGGAGGTGCCCGCGGCCTCGGCCACGATCTGCCGCTCGGCCTCGCACTCGGCGAGGAAGAGCGAGCGCATGAACGCGGCCAGCTTGCGGCCATCGCAGCTTGGCGAGATCTCCCGAAGGAGCGCGAGCAGCACATCGCGGAAGGAGGCGGCATCCGGGTAGCGGTCGCGGGCGTCGGCGGCCAGCGCGCGCATGGTGATGTCGTCGAGCACCGGGGGCAGGTCGGCGCGAAAGGCCGAGGGCTTCTGGAAGCTGGGCCGCGCCGCGCGCCGCCAGCGCTCGATGGGATCGCCGTCGGCGGAGATGAGCTGCCAGGTGAGCAACTCCCAGAGCACCACCCCAGCGCTGAACACGTCGGCGCGCGCATCCACGTGCTGCTTTCGCGCGTGCTCCGGCGCCATGTACGAGAGGTTTCCGATGACCACCCGCGGCGCGGTCATCTCCTCCTTCAAGGTGGAGAGCGCGGCGCCGAAGTCGATGATCTTGAGCTGACCCTCGTAGGTGAGCATGGCGTTCGAGGGCGAGACGTCGCGGTGCACCACCTGCAGCGGCTTGCCGTCGGCGTCGGCGCGGTGGTGCGCGTACTCCAACCCCTCGCAGAGCTGGGCCACCACCCAGAGCGCGAGGTCCACCGGGAAGCTGTAGTTGAGCTCGCGCAGCCGGCTCTCCACCTTGGCCAGCGTCTTGCCCTCCACGTACTCCATCGCCATGAAGTACTGGCTGTCGAACTCGCCCATCTCGAAGACCTGGGCGATGTTCGGATGGTTGAGGCGCACCACCACCTTGCCCTCGTCGACGAAGCGGCCCACGAAGCCTTTGTCCTCGGAGAGGTGGGGCAGGATCTTCTTCACCACCACCACATCGCCCGGGGGCGCGCCATGCCGTCGGGCGAGGAAGATCTCGCCCATTCCGCCCGCACCGATGCGGCGCAGCAGCTCGTATTTTCCAAACGGTGTGGGCTCGGGCGAGGCCATGCGGGTCAGGCCGGCCAGATTAAGCGAACCCTCGCGCCGGGGCGAAGAAGGCGCCAGGCCCTGGACCGCGCTTGACCGCTTCCTGCCGGCCAGCCAGCCTGTTCGGAAAGCAAAGGGGAGCCCATGGCCAGGTGTCGAACGAGCGTCATCGCGATCGTCACAGTCGGGCTGCTGGGCATCGCCGGCTGCAGCGCGGGCGCGGTCGGCGCGAGCGGCTCGTCGGGCAGCGCCGGCTCGAGCCAGGGCGGCTCGACCACCGGGACCAGCTCCGGCAGCACCGGCGCGACGGCGTCCTCATCCTCGACGGGCTCGAGCTCGGGAGCCGGCACCGCATCGGGCTCGAGCGGCAGCGGCAGCGGCGCATCCTCGTCGAGTGGCGGCAGCGGGGGCAGCGGCGGAATGCCGGCGGGCTGGCTGTACACCCAGGGCAACGCGCTCCACGTCTCGGATGGGAACGGCGGCGGCCCGCGGTGGATGGGCCGCGGGGTGAACGTCGATGACCTGTTCCTCTGCGGCTACAACTATGGGCTCTGGATGAGCGACGGCGAGCAGTCGCTCACCACGATGCTCGATGGCCTCATCGCCGATTGGAAGCCGAGCTTCGTGCGCCTCTCGCTGGGCATGGCCAGCTACGACCCGACGGTGAGCTGGACCGACAGTGCCTCGGGGTACACCACGTCGATGACCCACGTGGTGAACGCGCTCGGATCACATCCGGGCGTGTACGTGCTGGTCTCGCTGCGCAGCGATGCCTCGATGGTAGGCCACGACACCGCCGACGGCGCCGAGCCCACCGGCCTTCCCTCGGACGCGAGCTCCACCCCGGATGCGACCGCGTTCCCCACCGGAACCGACGCCACCTACGTCGCGCTGGTCGATACCTTCGCCCACTCGAGCTTCGTGCTCTTCGGGCTGAGCAACGAGCCGGGTGGCAACACCCTCTCGAACTCGAGCATCCGCAGCGCCATGGCGCACGCGGTCGGGGTCATCCGCGCGGAGGAGGACCGGCTCGGCGTGCCCCACCACATCATCTCGGTGCAGGGCAACGGCTGGACCAGCGACCTGAGCTTCTATGCGCAGGCGCCGATCGCCGTCGACAACGTGGTCTACGAGCTCCACGGCTACCCGCCGGATCCGAGCGCGTACACCTCGAGCACGCTGCCCATCATCATCGGCGAGTACGGCAGCCTCGATTCGAGCTCCGCGCCGGGTTTCTACGCGGATGTCGAGGCCAAGCAGATCCCCAACCTCGCCTGGGACTTCGAGTCGTACAGCGACTGCGCGCCGGACCTGCTCGAGGTGAACCAGAGCGCCTCGAACCTGGCGCCGACCGCGTGGGGAAGCATCGTGCAGGGCTACCTCACCGCGCACGCGACGCCCTGAGGGGCAGGACTGCTTCGCCCTACGGATCGCCGAACGGGGTGCGCGGCGCTCGCGGCATCCGCGGCTCGTAGGGCAGAAGCATGCGGAACGCGCTGCCCTTGCCCTCCTCGGACTCGAGCCGCACCTCGCCGCCATGGGCCTGCACGTACGCGCGCACGATGGCCAGGCCCAGCCCGGCGCCGCCGTACTCGCGGGTCGAGGAGTTATCCACCTGGTAGAAACTGTCGAAGACGTGGTCGCGCTGGTCGCGCGGGATCCCCACCCCGGTGTCTTCGACCGCGAGCACGAACGCCTCGTGGGAGCCGAGCATCGAGCCCGGCTCGAGCACCACCGAGACCTGCCCGTTCTCCGGCGTGAACTTGAGCGCGTTGGAGAGGAGGTTCACCACGCACTGGCGGACCTTCTCGCGATCCAGCCTGGGCGCATGCGGCAGCGGCGCCACCTGGGCCAGGAGGCGCACGCCCTTCTTCTGGAACTGCGGCAGCACCGAGGAGATCGAGGTCTTGACCAGGTCGACCACATCCGCCGCCGCGAAGTCGAGCCGCACCTTTCCCGCCTCGATCTGGGTGAGGTCGAGGATGGAGGAGATGAGCGCGAGCAGGGTCTCGCCCTTCTCCATGATGATCTTCACGTAGTCGCGCTGATCCGGCTGGAGAGCCCCGGCCATGCCCTCGGTGAGCATCTCCGAGTAGCCGATGATCGAGGTGAGCGGGGTGCGCAGCTCATGGCTCACCGTGGCCAGGAACGCGCTCTTGAGCCGGTCGAGCTCCTTGAGCTTGCCGTTGGCGCTGGTGAGCTCGGCGTTCTTCTGCTCCAGCGCGTGGTAGCTCTCGCGCGTCGCCTCGAGGTGCACCTGGGCGGTGAGGTACTGCTTCTGACCGCTGACGATGAGGGCCTCGAGCACCTTGGAGAACTGCGAGAGCACCCGCGCGACCGTCGCCTCGGGCGCGTGGCGCACCGGCTGGAGGTACTCCTCGGCGCGCTTGCGGTCGATGCCCTCGCCCACCGCCATCAGCGAGTCGGGCAGGCCTTTCTGGTCTTCGGGCCAGTAGGGGCCATAGACGATCCGGCCGAGGTGATCGCCCTCGAAGTCCAGCGGGGCCACGAAGTAGCGCAGGCCGGTGAAGCAGGGCACGGTCACCGTGCCTTTGGGCACCTCGGTGGAGTGCGGGCTGCGCGCGCCGGAGGTGAGGTTGATGGGCCCGTTCTTCACCCGATCGACGGTGGCGCTGCAGCCGCGCTGCCCGCGGGCGAAGTTGAAGACGTACCCGCAAAAATCCGCGTTGCCCGCGGGGATGTCGACCACCCGCTGGCCGCGGTGGTCGAAGATCTTGAGCCCGATCCGGTAGAGCTCGACGAACGAGCGGCAGACCTCGGTGAACGTCGGCAGGTCGAGCAGGTTCTCCAGCGTCGGCCGTCGGTCCAGCGCGCTCTCCGGGCGCTGCGCCTCGACGGCGGCGGACGGAGCCTCCGCCGGTGTGGCGGTGACCGCATTTTGCGCAGGCGCCTCCGAAGCCGACGCGCTGGCGCCCGGCGCGCCTTCAGCCGGCGTGGGATCGAAGGGCGTGAGCGAGGCCATCAGCCCGCCCCCTGCTGTGCGCTCTGAAAGCGCGTGGCCAGCTCGGTGCCCTTGAGATCCAGGCTGCGGAACACACCGCCGAGAAACTGCTCCTCGGTCAGTCCGAGGCGGGTGGAGATGCCGTGGCGGCGGTCGAGCATGCGGAACGCCGACTGGAGCACCCCGTGGAGCGTCTCGAGCACGCCATCGCCGCGCACCGCCACCGCGCCGAAGATGAGCTCCTTGCCGCGCTTGCGCACCTCGTCGAGCTCGGCCAGGGTCCGCGCGCCGGGAAGGTCCAGCTTGTTGAACTGGATGACCACCGGGATGTCGTCGGGCTCAAGCCCGTTGGCCTTGAGGTTGGCCATCAGGTTCGCCCAGTACTCGTTGTTCTCCGCGGTGGCGTCGCGGTGCGAGTTGGCGATGAAGGCCACCGCGTCCGCGTTCTGCAGCACCAGCTTGCGGGTGGCCTGGTGAATCACCTGGCCGGGGACGGTGTACAGCTTCACCTTCACCTTCAGGCCCTGCTGGCTCTCGAAGAAGACCGGGAGCAGGTCGAAGAAGAGGGTGCGGTCGTCGTGGGTCTCCACCGAGAGCAGCCGCCCGCGGATCTCGGGCGAGAGCCGGGCGTGGATTTGCTGCAGGTTGGTGGTCTTTCCCGAGAGCCCGGGGCCGTAATAGACGACCTTGACCGTGAGCTCGCGGGCAGCGGCGTTCAACTGGACCATTCAGGGCACCCGCCGCACTCGCGCCACCCGCGGCCGGCGGATTCTACGTCAGGCCCCGCAATTGAAAACCCCTGCCCCCGTGTGGAGGGCAGGGGCGGGGCGGCGCGAAGGCTACCGCTCGAGCTCGCGGACCTGGGCCTTGGCGGCCTTGGCGGCGGCAGCGTGAGCTTCGGCGCCGCTGTAGCCCATCGAGGCGGCGGGCGCGCCGGCGACGGCGTCGTCGGCGAACTGCAGGCTCTCGCTGGCCTTCTGCATCGCGGGCGCGGCGGCGGGCGGCGGCGCGGGCTCCTCGGCGAGCGCGGCGCGGCGGCTGGCCAGCACCGCCTTGGCCTTTTCCTTGTCGCCCCGGGCGTATTCGTCCATCGCCTGGTGCACCGCCTCGGCGGTCGCGACCTGCTCGGCCTTGGCGTAGGTCTGCGCGTCGAGCGAGGCGGTCACCGCCTTCTTGTCCTCGGTGAAGACCGCCTTCACGTCGCGGTCGGCGCGCTGCGAGGCCTTGCTGAAGGCATCGACATAGACGAGCTCCACGTGCGCCACCGGGTGGCTGCCGGAGAGCGCGGGGTGGTGCACCTTGAGCAGCACCTCGTCGGTCTGGCCGCCCACCACATCGCCCAGTCGGACCAGGGTCGCCTCGGGCCCCACCTGCGCGTCGTAGCCGTAGACCTTGGTGGGCCGCACGCCCGACCCGAACTCGATGCGCAGCGCCGCGTTCCGTGCCACCACCGCCATCAGGCTGTGCAGCTCGGTCGAGAAGATCGAAGGGAGCTTCTTGGCGTCGGCGACGAAGTAGTAGCCGCCGTTCCCCGCGTTGGCGATCGCGGTCATCAAGTTCTCGTTGTAGTCCACGCCGACGCCGAGCGTGCTCACCCCGATGCCCTTGGCCTGCGCGGTTCGCGCCTGCTCCACCAGGCCCTCGGCGACGTTGGGGATGCCGTCAGAAATGAGGATGACCCGGTTCACCTGGTCGCCCTTCTGGTGCTCGGCGACCGCGCGGATCCCCGTGCCCAGGCCCGCGAGCATGTCGGTGCCGCCGCGCGCGAAGAGCGTGCCCAGCCTCTCCTTCGCCGCCGACTTGGCCTGCGCGGTCATCCGCGCGCCCGGCGCCAGCACCTCCGCGCCATCGTCGAAGCTCACCACCGTGAGGGTGTCGCGCTCGTCGAGCTGGTCGACGAGGAAGCGGGCGCTGGCGATGGCGTCGGCCATCTTCTGGCTGCCCGAGGGCCCGCGCTCGCTCATCGAGCCGGAGCGGTCGACCACCACCGCGATGTTCATGGGCATGCGTGCATCGAGGTGCACCTTGGCGGCCTTCACGCTGACCCGCAGGTAGGTGTCGCCCTCGGTCGAGGCGAGGCTGCCGTTTCGCAGCGCGGCGTCGAGGGAGAGCGGCGCAGCGTGGGCGGCCGGGGCGCCGAGGCAGGCCAGCAGCGCCAGCAACGGCTTGAAGAGCGGCTTCATGGGGAGGGTTCCTTTCCCGGCCAACCGGCCGGCTGCTCGTTTCACGCACGAGCGCAAGAAAGGATCTGCCGGGCCGGTTTCTTGGCGCATGCCCCGGCGGGGCCTACCCTGGATCGATGGCCGTTTCGCTCACCGTGCTGGGCTCCTCGGATGCCTTCAACTCGGGCGGTCGGGGCCACTCCTGCTACCTGCTCGAGGACGCGCAGGGCGCGGCCTGCATCGACTTCGGCCCCACCGCGATGGAGGCGCTCAAGCGGCTCGGCCGGGATCCCAACGACGTCGACGGCGTGTACCTCACCCACCTCCACGGCGACCACTTCGCCGGGGTGCACACGCTGCTGGTCGATGCGTACTACCGCGGGTTTCGCACCCGCCCGCTCACCGTCGCTGGCCCGCCCGGCACGCGCGCTCGGGTGACCGACCTCTTCGCGCTGGCCTACCGGAGCGTCGCCGCCCGGCCGCCGCCTTTCCCGCTGGTGATCATCGAGTACGCGCCGGGCGAGCAGGCGAAGATCCTCGGCCGCACCGTGAGCGTGTTTCAGGCCGATCACCAGGACCCGCCCGACGAGGTGGCCTGCCTGCTGCGCATCGACGACGGTGAGCGGGTGCTGGCCTTCAGCGGCGACACCGGCTGGACCGACGAGCTCATCCCCGCCTCCGCGGGCGCCGACCTGTTCGTGTGCGAGTGCAGCTTCCACTCCACCGAGGTTCCCCAGCACCTCACCTGGCTGCAGCTCGAGCCCAAGCTCGGAGAGCTCTCGGCCAAGCGGGTGCTGCTCACCCATCTATCGGATGAGATGCGCGCCCACGCCGACGAGCCCGTCCGCTCGGGCAAGGCCGAAGTCGCCGACGACGGCCTGCGCATCGACCTGTAATCGCGCGAGCCGCTCGCTTCGAGCGCCGCGCTGCTCGGTCGGGCCTTGTGCTCGGGAGTGCAGCCTCCAACTTCGTAAGCAGACGAAGGGGCACGTCCCCCAAGGAGGACCGACATGAAAGCAGCATGGATGGGCGCATTGGCGGCGGCGGGCGCACTGGTTCTCGGAGGCAGCGCCTTCGCCGAGGCCCCGAGCGGCGACTACAGCAAGAACCCCGGCTTTCTGGGCAAGGTGACCCTCGATGCCGGCCTGGGCACCTCCGGCTTCACCGGCTCGCTCGGCGACAAGACCAACCCCGGCATCAACTGGGCTGTTCGCGGCAGCTACGACGCCACCAAGAACATCGGCCTCGAGGTGGGCTACCTCGGCGCCAACAACCAGATCGACGACACCCGGCTGCCTATCGGGCGCAGCATCACCACCACCGCGCTGAGTGGGGATCTGAAGCTCACCGCGCCGCTGACCGCGGGCAGCGTGACTTTCAAGCCGTACCTGTTCGGCGGCATCGGCGGGGCCTACTACGGCGTCTCGGGTGACACGCCGCTGTACCAATCCGACAGCGACCTGCAGTTCCCGGTGGGCCTGGGCGGCGACGCCTTCCTCACCAACAACATCTCGGTGGGCGCGCGGCTGGGCTGGTTCCTCAACATCGCCAACCGCATCGGCGACCAGGCGGCCGGAAACCAGATGAACTTCACCGCCGACGTGGGCGTGCACTACTGACCTGCCGCGGGAAGATAAAAGCGTGGCGGCCACTCGGAGAGAGCGGCCGCCACGCTCGTCTTTTCAGTTGGAGCCGAAGACGCCGAGGTCGTCGACGTAGGCGCCAGCGTAGGTGACGCTGGTGTCGCTGAAGAACGCGAACCGCAGGTACACCGTCTGCCCCGCGTAGCTGGAGAGATCGCCGGTGTACCGCTGCCAGCCATCCGCGGAGTGATCGCCGGTCCACCCCGGCACCTTGGGCCCACTGAAGGGACCGACCTCGCCGTAGGACGGGGTCACCCCGGTGACGTCGGTGAACGTGGTGCCGTCGGTGCTCACCTGCAGCTTGAAGCCGTCGTAGTCGTTCTCGCTGTTCAGCCAGGTCCAGAACTCGGCCTGGGGCGCGGTGAGGCCGCTCAAGTCGATGGGCGGCGAGGTGGCGGTGTCGGTGTCGAAGGCCTGGTTGACTGAGTAGCTGCCGGTGAGCTTGGTGCCGATCACCCCGGTGCCCCCGTGCGCCGCGGCGGGCCCGCTCGCGTAGGCAGGTACACCGCAGGCCCAGTCGCCCGTGAACGCCCATCCCGAGGGGCACGTCTCGAAGCCTTCGTTCAACACGTAGGTCAGGTGCTGCACCTCGAACGTGTACGTCTGCTCGGCGAAATTGAGCGGTTGCCCCGGCTCCACGATCCGCACGGTGAGGCTCACCGTCCCGACATCTGCGAGCGTGGGCGTACCGCTGAGCGCGCCGGTGGCGGGATCGATCGAGAGCCAGCCATCGTTGGTGCCGCCCGGCTCGATGCTCCACGTCGCGGCGCTGGTGCCGCCGCTCCGCGCCAGTGTGGCGCTGTACGCCACGCCGGTGACCCCGTTGGGAAGCGACGTCGTCTGGATCGCCAGCGGGATCTGCGCTCCCTCCAGTACCTCGAGGTCGTCGATGTAGACGCCTGCGAAGTTGCCGCCGCCGTCACTGCGGAAGGCGAAGCGCAGTTGCACGGACTGGCCGACGTAGGCGCTCAGGTGCGCGGTGTACCGCGTCCAGCTCCCGAAGTGACCGGTCCAGGCCCGCTCGCTGGCAATGGTGCTGGTGTAAGTGGGCGCGACGTCGGTGACCACCGCCCAGGTCGTGGCGTCGGTGCTGGCCTGAAGGTTGAAGCCGTCAAATCCGGCCTCGGTATCCATCCACACCCAGAAGCTGAGCACCGGATCGGTGGCGCTGCTGAGGTCGATGGCCGGCGAGGTGGCGGTGTTGTCGGCGAAGGTGTCGCTGGATCGGTAGTTTCCGCCCAGGTTGGTGGCGATGACGCCCACGCCGGAGTGCGCGCCGTTCGGGCCGCTGCCTGGCGTGCCGCAGCCCCACTCGCCGCTGAGCACCCAGCCCGAGGCGCAGGTCTCGAAGCCCTCGTCGACGTACAGCGGTAGATCGAAGGCAGCGAAGGTGAACGCCTTCTGGGCGAAGTTGGAGGCGTTGCTCGGCTCCTCGACCCGCACCGTCACCGTCACCAGCCCTGCAGTCGTCGGCGTGCCGGAGAGCGTACCCGTCGCGGGGTCGATGCTGAGCCACGCATCGTTGGTCCCACCGGGGACGATGCTCCAGAGCGCCGCCGGCGACCCGCCGGTGCGATGGGCCGCCGCCGAATAGGGGTGGCCCACGTTGGCCGAGGAGAGCGACCCCGTGTCGATGGCCAGCGGCACCGAGACCGAGTCGTCCACCGTGACGTCATCGATGTAGACGCCCGGGTAGGTGCCGCCGCCGTCGCTGCGGAAGGCGAAGCGCAGCATTACCACCTGTCCGGCGTAGGCGCTGAGGTCGGCGGAGTACGCCTGCCAACCGCTGCTGGACTGGTGGCCACCCCAGGCGCCGAGCGAGTCGATGGTGAGGGGGTAGGCCGGCGTCACCGAATCGAGGAGCGAGAAGGTCGCCCCA
>Ga0164242_10008195_pt1 | contig 11345 bp, 8 predicted proteins | sample OricomgcompostMG_FD_108783 | JGI IMG/M metagenome (GOLD analysis project Ga0164242, IMG submission 108783) | Miracle-Growth compost microbial communities from Emeryville, California, USA - Original compost - Miracle growth compost (MG) ...
CTGGTGCCGGCCACCGCGAGGGCAGCCCGCCCCGCCATCAGCACCCCGATCGCCTGCGCCCGGTGCAGAACCCGCAGACCGCGCGCCCGCACCCCCGCCAGCTCCGGATTGTCCTCGGCGATCGCCGACGACACCACCACCACGGCGCCGTCCGGCACACGCTGCGCACCCTCGGCGGTCTGGCCGATCCACACCTCGGCACCTGCTGCGCGCAGTTCGTCGAGCACCGCGCTCTCGTGACGGTCCGATCCGCTGACCTGCACGCCCGCGTCCAGCAGCAACCGCGCGACGCCCGACATACCCGACCCACCGATGGCGATCAGGTGCGCGGCTCGTATGTCGTCCAGCGCTGGCAGCGGCGCCGCGAAGTCGAAGCGGCGGTTGACGCCATCGGGAGGGTGATCGGTCATCGCTGATCCTTCGTTGGTCGTGTTCGACGGGAGATCACTCGCGGTTGACGTTCGAAACGGTCATTGACGGCGCAATGTGGACGTCAACGGCGGTTTCGAGCGTCAATGGCGAGGAACACCGTCACCGGGCGGCTCCCACGGCTTCCTCGATCAGGTCCACCAGGCGTTCGTCGGCGTCACCGTGGCCCTGCGCGCGGGCGGCCTGCGACATGCTGGCCAGTCGCGCGCTGTCCTGGACCAGCGGGATCACCTCCCGGCGGATGTAGTCGGGCGTGAAGTCGTCGTTGTCGACCAGCAGTGCGCCGCCGGCCTGCACGACGTCGGCGGCGTTGAGCCGCTGCTCGCCGTTGCCGACGGGCAGCGGCACGAAGACCGCGGGAAGCCCGATCGACGACGTCTCACAGACCATGTTGCCGCCGGAGCGGGTGACCACCAGATCGGCGGCGGCATACGCCAGGTCCATCCGGTCGGCGTAGGGCAGCACGACGAAAGCAGGATCGCCCGGCGGCACCTGCACCTCCTTGCCCTTGCCGGTGACGTGCAGCACCTGCACGCCGGCGTCCCGGAACGCCGCCGCCGACGCAGCCACCGGCTCGTTGACCCGCACCGCGCCGCTGGAGCCACCGGTGACCAGCACGGTGGGCAGGTCGGGATTGAGACCGAACGTACGGGCCGCTTCCGCACGCAGCGCGTCCCGGTCCAGCCGGGTGATCTCGCGGCGCAACGGCATCCCGATGGCGCGGGCGTGCGGCAGTTTGGTGACCGAGAACGCGGTGGCGACATACGGGCTGAACCGTGAGCCGAGTTTGGTGGCCAGCCCCGCCAGCGCGTTGCCGTCGTGCACCACGATCGGGACCCCCAGCTTGCGCGCGGCCAGGAACGCCGGCGGGCTGACGTAACCCCCGAACCCGACGACGACCTGCGCGCCCACCTCCTGCACCAGCGCGGCGGCGGCACGCCGCGCGCCGAGGAACCTGCGCGGGAACCGCAGGGCGTCCGCGTCGGGGCGGCGCGGGAAGGCCGCCTTGTCGATCAGTCGCAGGTCGTAGCCGCGCTCGGGCACCAGCGTCTCCTCCAGGCCGCCGTGCGAGCCGAGGACGGTGACCCGCACGTCCGGGTGCCGGCGCCGCAACGCGTCCGCGGTAGCGAGCAACGGCGAGATGTGCCCGGCGGTGCCACCCCCGGCCAACAGGACGGACGTCAATGCGGAAGACGACTGGCTCATGATCCTCGTGCCTGCAGAAGTGACGACAGTTGCGCGTTGCTCGCCGGAATCCGGCGGATCGGGCGAGTACGTGACGACAGTAGCGAGGCGGACGACGCGGACCGCAGCACGGGCGGGTATGACGCGCTCAACGACGCGGCAGCGGCAGGACGGCGAGGGTGCGCTTGACCGCGTTGGGCCGAGCTGCCAGCGCCGCCTTGCAGGTCGGCTCGTTGCGCGCGAACGAGATGAGGATGCCGAGTGCGAAGAGCGTCGTCACCAGCGCCGATCCGCCCGAGGAGACCAACGGCAGCGGGACGCCGATGATCGGCAGCAGGCCGGTCACCGAGCCGATGTTGATCACCGCCTGCACCAGGATCCACGCCATCACGCCGGCCGTCACCAGCCGCACGAAGAAGTCCGTGCTCGTCACGATGAGCCGGTAGCAGGCGTAGCCGAGTGCGACATACAAGGCGATGACGGCCAGTGTGCCGGGCAGGCCGAGCTCCTCGCCGATGATGGCGAAGATGAAGTCGTTGTGGGCTTCCGGCAGCCAGGACCACTTCTCCCGGCTGGCGCCGAGCCCGACACCCCACCAGCCGCCGTCGGCCATGGCGTAGAGACCGTGCACCTTCTGGTAGCAGCCGGCGGACTGCGCGTTGAGGCAGGTCCCGAGCCAGGCGTCGAGGCGGCCGGTGCGGTTGTTGTTGGTGGCGACGAAGGCCAGCGCGACGGCTGCCGCCAGGCCGCCGAAGAACGCGAAGACGCGCAGCCGGACGCCCGCGACGAACAGGATCGCGCCGACGATCGAGGCCAGCACCATCGTGGTGCCCAGATCGTGCCCGGCCAGCACCAACCCGAGCAGCACGATTGCCAGCGGGAAGATGAACGGGATCACGACATGCCGCCATTCGCCGAGCACCTTGCGCTTGCGGGTCAGGATCATCGCCCCGACCAGGATGATGGCGATCTTGCCGGCCTCGGACGGCTGGATGGAGAAGCTGCCGAAGCCGATCCAGTTGCGGTTGCCCTGCACGGTGCGGCCGAGCGGGGAGAAGACCGCCATCTGCAACACCACCGCACCGGCAAAGGCCGACAGCGCCAGCCACTTCCAGACCTTGGTCGAGACGCGACTGGCAACCACGGCGAGGACGACACCGATCCCGGCGAACATCGCTTGGTTCTTGAAGACCGTGTATGACGAACCGCTGGCCTGGTATGACGTGACGCTCGACGCCGACAACACCATGACCAGGCCGAAGAGCAACAGCATCGCCGTGGAGCCGAGCAACAGGTAGTAGGGCGCCACCGGCGACTCCAGGCGTCGCATCAACGCCTTGGGCTGCAACCGGCTCAGGTCGAAGGTCGTGGTCTCGCTCGGCGCAGACATCAGTCGGACAGCTCCCGCACCGCGGCGGCGAACGCGTCCCCGCGCGCGCCGTAGTTGTCGAACATGTCCATCGAGGCGGCCGCGGGCGCCAGCAGCACCACGTCGCCGGCCCGCGCGAGCGATTGCGCAGCACGGACCACTTCGGACATGGCCCCAGTGTCGGTGCTCGCGACGTCGACGACCGGGACATCCGGCGCGTGTCGGCCCAATGCCTGGGCCAGCTGCGCGCGGTCGCGCCCGAGCAGCACGACGGCGCGCAGGTGCGGGACCGCCGCGCGCACCAGCTCCTCGACGTCGGCGCCCTTCAGCAGGCCACCGGCGATCCAGACCACCTGCTCGAACGCCGTGACCGAGCCCATCGCGGCGTCGGTGTTGGTCGCCTTGGAGTCGTCGATGTAGCGGACGCCGTCGACGGCCCCGACGTCCTGGACGCGGTGCGGCTGCGGCGTGTAGGCCCGCAGACCCGCCTGGACGGCAGCCGGTGCGACGCCGAACGAGCGCGCCAGGGCCGCCGCGGCGAGGGCGTCGGCCACGTAGTGCGACGCGGGCCGGGCGCCGCCGATCGACAGGTCGGCGACGCTCGCCAGCTCGGCGGCACTGGTGCGCCGGTCCGCGACGAACGCCCGATCGGCGAGGACGTCGTCCACCACACCGACCATCGAGATCGCCGGCACGCCGGTGGTGAATCCGACGGCACGGCACCCCTCGACCACCTCGGCGTCCATCAGCAGTTGCTCGGTCGCCGGGTCCTGCACGTTGTAGATCGCGGCCACCTGGGTCCGCTCATAGACCCGGCCCTTGACGCGGCGGTATTCGTCATACGAGCCGTGCCAGTCCACGTGGTCGGGCGCGACATTGAGCAGGCAGGAGGAGTATGGCGAGACGCTGCGCGACCAGTGGATCTGGAAACTGGACAGTTCGACGGCGAGAACGTCGTACGGCTCCGGGTGCAGCACGGCCTCGAGGATCGGCGTGCCGACGTTGCCGGCGGCGGTCGCGCGCAACCCGGCGGCGCGCAGGATCGCCTCGAGCATGGTGACCGCTGTGGTCTTGCCGTTGGTGCCGGTGATCGTCAGCCAGGGCGCGGCACCTTCGGCCGGGCGCATCCGCCAGGCGAGCTCGACCTCGCCCCAGACGGGGATGCCCGCGGCATCCGCAGCCCGCAGAAAGGGATTGCTGGGCGGCACACCGGGCGAGGTCACCACCAGCTGGGTCCCGTCCGGTGGCGCCGCGGGAGCCTCGTCACCGAAGAGCACCCTCGCCCCGAGGATGTCGAGAATCCGAGCGCGCTCCTCCATCGCCGCGGAGCGGTCCCGGCTGACGACGGTGACCATCGCGTCCCGCTCCAGCAGGGCGTCGGCGGCCGCGAAACCGGACAGGCCCAGCCCGACCACCACCACGCGCAGACCGGACCAGTCGGCGTCCTGGTGCGTCAGGTTCCGGCGCCCACCGTCCGGTTCGTACTCGGTCGAGGCATTGGTCGGGCGCGCGTCGTCGGACTCAGACAACCCCGCCCACGACCCACTCTGCGTAGAACAGCCCCAGACCGCCTGCGACGCACAGGCCGCAGATGATCCAGAAGCGGATCGTGACGGTGACCTGCTCCCAGCCGAGCATCTCGAAGTGGTGGTGGATCGGTGTCATCCGGAAAAGGCGTTTACCGACACCGCCGTTGCCGCGCTTGGTCAGTTTGAAGTAGCCCACCTGCAGGATGACCGACACCGTCTCCAGCACGAAGAGTCCGCCGAGGATGACCACGAGCAACTCGGTGCGGGTGGTGATCGCCAGGCCGGCGAGCGCGCCGCCCAGGCCGAGCGAACCGGTGTCACCCATGAAGATCTTGGCCGGGGAGGCGTTCCACCACAGGAAGCCGAAGCACGCGCCCATCACGCACGCGGCGACCACGGCCAGGTCCAGGGGGTCGCGCACGTCGTAACACTTGGAGGAGGTGACGAACTGGCAGTTCTGGTTGAACTGCCAGACGCTGATCAGCACGTAGGCGCCGAACACCATCACACACGCACCGGCCGCCTGACCGTCCAGTCCGTCGGTGAGGTTCACGCCGTTGCTGGTGCCGGCGATCATCACGTTGGCCCACAGGATGAACAGGATCACCCCGATCACCGAGCCGGCGAAGGCGAGGTTGAACCACGTGTCGCGCACGAACGAGATGCGGTAGCTGGCCGGGCTGATGCCGTTGCGGGAGAACTTGGTGGCGAGGATCGCGAAGACGACGGCCACCGCGGTCTGCCCGACGAGCTTCTGCACCGAGGTCAGGCCGAGCGAGCGCTCCCGGGTGAGCTTCAGCCAGTCGTCCAGGAAGCCGACGACGCCGAGACCGACCATCAGGAAGAGCACCAGCAGTCCCGACGCGGTCGGCCCGTCCCAGGTGAGCAGATGCGCCAGCAGATAACCGGCGACGGTGCCGGAGATGATGACGATGCCGCCCATCTGCGGCGTGCCACGCTTGGTGTGGTGGCTGGTCGGACCGTCGTCGCGGACGAACTGTCCCCACCCCTTGGCCTTGGCCAGCGAGATGAAGTAGCGGGTGCCGACCAGCCCGATGACGAGCGCGACCAGCGCTCCGATGAGTACGAGCTTCACCGGTCGCTCCCCGGCAGGAGAGCGACCGCCCGGTGCACCACCGGCCCGTGCCTACGCATGCGTCGGTCCATGTTCTTGGAGGTACCCACCTTGTTCGAGAGTGAGCCGGTCGCCGAGGAAACGCAGCCCGGAGTCGCGGCTTGACTTGAAGAGTATGACGTCTGACGGCGCCAGAAGTTGCATGACCACACCGTGTGCCGCCTCGACGTCCGCGGCACGCTCCACCCGCAGCCCCGCTCCCTCGGCGGCGGCGGCGATCGGCTCGGCGCCGGCACCCACCGCGACCACCACCCCGATGCCGAGGTCGGCCGCCGCAGCCCCCACCTCGCGGTGCGCCTGCTCGCTGAAATCGCCCAGTTCGCGCATCTCGCCGAGCACGGCGATGGTGCGGTGCCCCCGACCCATCCGCTGCAGCGCCCGGAGGGCGGCCAGCATCGAGTCCAGGTTGGCGTTGTAGGCGTCGTTGATCAGCGTCACCCCGCTCGGCAGCTGGTGCACCTCCATCCGCCAGCGGCTGACCGCCCGTGCTCCGGCCAGCCCGGCCGCGATCTGCTCGGCGGACGCCCCCAGCTCGCGCGCGGCGACCGCCACCGCCAGCGCATTGCCGACCTGGTGCTCCCCGTGCAGCCCCAGCCGAACCGGCAGCGGCTCGAGGCCGTCCAGCCCGAGGACGGTGAACGTGGGGCGGTCCTGGTCGTCCAGGCTGACGTCGACCGCGCGCACCTGCGCGTCCTCGCCCCGGCCGACGGTCACGACGCGTGCGCGGGTGCGCGCGGCCATGGCGGCCACCCGCGGATCGTCGGCGTTGAGCACGGCCAACCCGTCCTGCGGGAGGGCCTCGACCAGCTCGCCCTTGGTCTGCGCGATGGCCTCCACCGAGCCGAACTCCCCCACGTGCGCCGTGCCGACGTTGAGCACGATGCCGATCGCCGGCGGCGCGATCTGCGTGAGGTAGGCGATGTTGCCCAGGTTGGTGGCGCCCATCTCGGCCACCAGGAAACGCGTGGTCGTCGTGACCCGGCACACCGTCAGGGGCACCCCGACCTCGGAGTTGTAGGACCCGACCGGGGCGACGGTCTCACCCAGCGGTGCGAGCACCTCGGCCAGCAGGTCCTTGGTCGAGGTCTTGCCCGAGCTGCCGGTGATGCCGACGATCGTCAAGGACGGGGCGAGATCGACCACGCCGCGAGCCAGGTCGCCGAATGCCTGCTGCACGTCGTCGACGACGACGGTGGGTATGCCGGGCAGGACCCGCGACCCGAGGACGCCGACGGCCCCGGCCGCCAGTGCGGCAGGTGCGAAGTCGTGGCCGTCGGCGTGTTCGCCGATGCGGGCGACGTAGAGGCTGCCCGGGGCCGCTTCCCGGGAATCGGTCACGACGGGACCGTCGACCGTCCGGTCGGCACCGTGCAAGGTGCCCCCGGTCAGTGCTGCGATGTGCGAGAGCGTGAGCGTGATCATGACGTCGTCAGAGTGTGTCGCTGCTCATCGCCTGGTGCCTCCTGCATCGGCCGGCATTCGCCTGTGTCATTCCTTCCCCACCGGCTCGAACGTCAGCGGATAGGGCGACGCCTGCTTCTGGTTGGCCGGCACACCGGCCTTCTGCAGGGCGTAGCCCATGATCCGGGAGAACACCGGACCGGCCAGATCGCCACCAAACGTACCGTGCGTGGGCCGTTGCAGCGTCACCGCGACGATGTAGCGCGGGTGGTCGGCAGGTGCGAATCCGATGAAGGAGGCGGTCACGCCGTTGTAGCGGCCGAGCGTCGGGTCGTACCGGTCGGCGGTGCCGGTCTTGCCGGCCACCGAGTAGCCCTTGACCGCGGCCATGGGTGCCGTGCCGGTCTTGGAGACGATGCCCTCCATCATCTTGGTCATCTTCTCGGCGGTGGCCTTGGAGATGACCCGCTTGGCCTTGCGGTCGTCCTTCGGGGCGGTGTAGTGGTCTCCGTCGCCGACACCCGCGATCAGCTTGACCGGCTGCCGCACGCCGCCGTTGGCGACCGTGGCGAAGACCGATGCCTCCTGGACGGCGGTGGCGGCCAGGCCCTGCCCGAACATGACCGTGAAGCGCTGGGTCGCGCTCCAGTTCTTGTATGACGTGAGCAGCCCCTTCGACTCCCCGGGGTAGCCCAGACCGGTGGTCTGGCCGAGTCCGAAGTCGCGCATGTACTTGTAGAGCGTGCCCTTGGGCAGCTTGCTGCCTTCGATCATCGTGCCGATGTTGGACGACTGCGCGAGAACACCTGACAACGTGAGGTTCTCGGTGCCGTGCTCCTCCGCGTCGTGGAAGGTCGTGCCCGCCCTGGTCAGCAGCGGCGGCACGACGACGTGCGTGGTCGGCGTGTCGATGCCCTCGTTGAGCAGCGCGGACATGGTGATGACCTTGCTGGTCGAACCCGGTTCGTACGCCTGGGTGAAGGGCTTGGACTGCAGCTCGCTGCTCGACGCCGACCCGATGTCGTTGTTGTCGAAGCTGGGGTAACTGGCCACCGCCTTGAGGTTCTGCTGGGTGTCCATCACCACGACCTCACCGGACAGCGCCCCCGTCTTCTTCACCGCAGCGGCGATGGCGTTCTGGGAGAACCACTGCAGGTCGTTGTCGAGGGTCAGCTTGACGTTGCCCCCGTCGATCGCCGGCGTGTCCTGGTTGTCCCCGGTGGCGATCACCGCCCCGTCGGGCGCCTGCTCGTAGACGTGCTTGCCCGGCGTGCCGTTGAGCACGCGCTGCTCCATCTGCTCCAGACCACCGCCGCCCTTGCCGCTGCTGTCGACCCAGCCGATGAGCGGCGCCACCGACGTGCCTTGCGGGTAATTGCGCTCGCTGGTGGTCTCGCTGTAGACGCCCGGTATGCCGAGGCCGGCGATCTGCTGCCACTGCCGCGGCGTGACCTTCTTGGCCAGGTAGGTGAAGCGGGACTTCTTCTTCAGCGCGTCCTGCATCACGGCGAGGATCGGCTGCGGCTGGACCCCGAGGATGTCCGCGATGTCGGTCGCCGCGCCCGCCAGACCGACCTGCACGATCTGCCCGTCGACCCGCTTGCGGTAGGTCACCGTCGCGGTCGGGTCGTCGGTCACGTTGAAACGGTCGACACTGGCGGCGAGTACGACGCCGTGGGAGTCGACGATCGAGCCGCGCAGCGCGGGCAGCAACGTCGCGTGCAGCCGGGAGTCCAGCGCCTGCTGCGACACACCCTTGGCGTCCAGGCCCTGGATCCGCAGCAGCTGCGCGGCGAACAGACTGAAGACGATCAGCGTGACGACCATGAGCATGCGCGCGCGACGCCGCGGATGACCCACACCGAGCGCGACCGGCCGGCGGGGCCGCCGCGGCGGCGAGGACGCCGGGCGCCGCTGGGACGCCTTGGACTTCGCGGCGCGTGTCCGGTCCGCTGCGGCAGCTGCGTGGCCGCGGGCGGCTCGCGGGGCGCCGCCGCGCGAGCGCGGCTTCGCCGTGCCGGTGCCGACACCGTGCGCCCGCGTTGAGCCGCTGGGGCGCGGTGCGCGTACGCCGGGGCGTCGGGACGTGCTCACGTGGTACCTCGCGGGAGACTAGTTCGCGGACGTGGTGGACGTGGGCTTGGCGCCGGTGGTGCTCGCCGCGGCCCGGGACGTGTCAGACTTGGTGGATTTGCTTGTCTTGTGGTGCTTTTCGGCCTTTGCGGAGCTGTCCTTCGCCGCGGCGTCCTTCCCGGAGTCCTTCGCGCCCCGCTCGTGCTTCCCGGCCTTGTCCGTCGTGGTCGCGGCCGGCTTCGCCTTCACCACCGCCGGCAGAGGTTTGGTCACCAGCAGACCCCCCGACGCGGCGCTGACGGCCACCTCAGCGGCCCGTGAAGCGGGTGTCGACGGCAGCGTGTCCACCGTAAGTGCGGAGTCCTTGGCAGAACGTTTCGCCACGCCGAGCTGCTTGCCATCCGACGCGCGGACGTAGCGGACCCGGGTCGCGGGCTCCATGCCCAGGCCCTGTGCCTGCAGCGCCAGCTGTTGCGGCGCCGAGATCCGGTCGATCTCGCTGGCGAGCTGCTGTTGCTGGTCGGTCAGGCTTGCCGACCTTGTCTGCAGCTTCTCGATCGCGAACGATTCCTGGGCGCGGTTGGTGTTGAGCAGCAACAGGCTGATCAGGCCGCCGACCAGCAGCAGCACGCACAGGAGCACGAAGCCCACACCGGTGTGCTCGGCGGCATCCTTGGTCTCCACGAGCCGCAGTCGCGGTGTCGTCGGCGCGGGCCGCGTCGAACGGCTCGGGCGCGCCGCTCGGGCGACGGGCCGCGGGAGTGCGGTCAGTTGGCTCATGGCAGCACCCTCCTGCGTCGGGCCCTGCCATTCGCCTGCGTCATGGTTCGCTCGCTGCGCTCACTCATGGCAGCACCCTCCTGTGTCGGGCCCTGCCATTCGCCTGCGTCATGGTTCGCTCGCCGCGCTCAGTCATGGGCGAAGTCCCTTCGATCTGGACTGCTGAACCCCACGCGTTGTGGGGAGGATACGTTCGGCAGCGCGCAAACGCGCGGACGCCGCGCGCGGGTTGCTGCTGATTTCTTCTGCGGACGGCTGCTCGGCCCCGCGCGTGAGCAGCCGCAGGTAGGGCGCGTGCTCGGGCAGCTCGACCGGCAGCTCCGGCGGTGCGGTGCTGCTGGCACCCGCGACCAGGGCACGCTTGGTGATGCGGTCCTCCAGCGAGTGGTAGGACAGCACCGCGAGGCGGCCGCCGACGGCGAGCGCCTCGATCGCGGCAGGCAGCGCTGCTTCCCAGGACGCCAGCTCACCGTTGACCTCGATGCGCAACGCCTGGAAGGTGCGTTTGCCCGGGTGTCCCCCGCTGCGCTGGGACGCAGCCGGGATGGTGCGGCGCAACAGCTCCACCAGCCGGCCGGAGTCGGTGAACGGCTGCCGGTCGCGCTCGCGCACGATCGCCCCGGCGATCTTGCGGGCGAACCGCTCCTCGCCGTAGCCGCGCAGGATCCGTTCCAGGTCGGCCGCCGAGTAGGTGTTCAGCACGTCCGCCGCGGTCGGCCCGGTGCTCTGGTCCATCCGCATGTCCAGCGGTGCATCGACGCTGTAGGCGAAGCCGCGGTCGGTCTCGTCGAGTTGCAGCGAGGAGACGCCCAGGTCGAACAGGGCCCCGTCGACGGCGGTGACACCGCGCTCGGCAAGTGCGTCGACGGCCTCGTCATACACGGCGTGCACCGGCCGGAAGCGGTCACCGTACGGCGCGAGCCGCTCGCCGGCGAGCCGGAGCGCCTGGGTGTCGCGGTCGACGCCATAGACGGTGACCTGCGGGCACGCGGCCAGGATCGCCTCGCTGTGCCCGCCCATACCGAGCGTGCCGTCCAGGAAGACCGCACCGGGCGCGGCCAGCGCCGGGGCGAGCAGGGCGGTGATGCGGGCGGCGAGCACCGGCACGTGCCGGTCAGCGGCGCCTCCAGCGGTCACACCCATCTCCTTGCTCGCGACGCGAGTGTCGATCCTCATCCGTCCGTGCTCCACGTGATCCCTGCGGCGTTTCTGGCTCCTGGTCCCCAGCCGCTCTCCGGCTTGTCCCGTGGCTCCGGCACCGGGGAAGGTGTGCCGGAACGTCGGGGTCGCCGAGCGGATGGAGGCCGGGGGTCAGAACAGCCCGCCAGGAATCACCTCCTCGCCCTGATCAGCGAAGTCGTCCTCGGTTGCCGCGAGGAAGTCGTTCCAGGCCGCGGTGTCCCAGACCTCGACCCGGTTGCCGGTGCCGATCACCGTGCAGTCC
>Ga0164242_10008196_pt1 | contig 11345 bp, 9 predicted proteins | sample OricomgcompostMG_FD_108783 | JGI IMG/M metagenome (GOLD analysis project Ga0164242, IMG submission 108783) | Miracle-Growth compost microbial communities from Emeryville, California, USA - Original compost - Miracle growth compost (MG) ...
AGTACTCCTACGACTGCCAGGGATCACGTTTCAATTCCACTATGGTTCGATTAAAGGCGCAGGCGTCCAATACTTCCCAAGCGCCAGAGCCTTGTTTCAATTCCACTATGGTTCGATTAAAGGTGTAGATGGTGTCCCGATTGGAGAAGTTTTTTTAGGGTTTCAATTCCACTATGGTTCGATTAAAGGCCTAACTCCTTTGCCTTCTCGATAGCCGCGGGGGTGTTTCAATTCCACTATGGTTCGATTAAAGGCCCTGTGCTTGCTGCGCAAGTTTGCCGTAAGAATTTGTTTCAATTCCACTATGGTTCGATTAAAGGTCCCAGCAGTACATGCCGAAATCGAGCGTCTTCATTGTTTCAATTCCACTATGGTTCGATTAAAGGTCTTATCCGAATCCCAGCAGTAGGAGCGGAGTTCTTGTTTCAATTCCACTATGGTTCGATTAAAGGCGTACGCCCGGCCCTTCGCCTTCTCGATTTCCTTAAGTTTCAATTCCACTATGGTTCGATTAAAGGCCCATATCTGGTTTACCTCCTCTCTGGTTAAATCAGGTTTCAATTCCACTATGGTTCGATTAAAGGATGTGTCCGGGCTGACGCAAGGCCAGTATGACGCGCGTTTCAATTCCACTATGGTTCGATTAAAGGCCACCGAAGGTGAACCAAGTAGGCTTCCTGTAACGGTTTCAATTCCACTATGGTTCGATTAAAGGTTACGGCAACCCCAGACCGGGCTTCCTAACTCGGTGTTTCAATTCCACTATGGTTCGATTAAAGGCCATACCAGAAGGAAAAGCAGTGGATCTCTGCACAGTTTCAATTCCACTATGGTTCGATTAAAGGATTTACTATCTTCTTTCCTTTCCTACTCTATATTTTGTTTCAATTCCACTATGGTTCGATTAAAGGACCCTGGCCGATGTTGAAATTATACACCGATTGCCCGTTTCAATTCCACTATGGTTCGATTAAAGGCCCGTGTCGGTACTTGTTCCATTTATATCCACAGCGTTTCAATTCCACTATGGTTCGATTAAAGGCGGAAAGACAGAAACGCAAATATCAACGCAGGAAAGTTTCAATTCCACTATGGTTCGATTAAAGGTTCGGACGGATATGTCATAGACCTTTTCCAGGTATTGTTTCAATTCCACTATGGTTCGATTAAAGGGCTGCTGGAATTCGAGGACAACGAGGTGCTGTACGGGTTTCAATTCCACTATGGTTCGATTAAAGGTCCTACGCCCCGTGGGGGCCATACCGAAAGACGGAGTTTCAATTCCACTATGGTTCGATTAAAGGCCCATATGCTGGCCGGAACGTATCGTCTTTTTTAGGTTTCAATTCCACTATGGTTCGATTAAAGGATCTGGTTCACCTCAGATGGGCAACCGGGCGAATCCTGTTTCAATTCCACTATGGTTCGATTAAAGGAGTTCACGATATCGGCATCGGACGGAATCGGCTTTCGTTTCAATTCCACTATGGTTCGATTAAAGGTTGCTGCTAGTAGTACTACTGGTGTTGGTTCTCTTTCGTTTCAATTCCACTATGGTTCGATTAAAGGAGGATTTTCCGGGTAGTGCTAATGATTTGCCGTCTAGTTTCAATTCCACTATGGTTCGATTAAAGGCTTCTTCTTCGAAGATTTTCTTGTATCTTCTTGATTTGTTTCAATTCCACTATGGTTCGATTAAAGGCCGTGCTAAAATACCAAAAGAGAACTTCATTTTCAATGATTTACCAAGAAAAAGCTCCCAATTATAGCCGAAAAAATCGTCGATCTGCAATCATAAGAATATGGCTGAAGATCGACGACATTATATCTATATGATTATCAATTGATTAAATTGCCATTATGTCAAAGAACTAAAAAATATATCTCCAACCACTTTCATCGACTACTGACTTACAATATGTTTCCCAATTCGTTTTTCTCATGGCCAACCACCGTTTTATCTAACCACTTCTGCTCCCTACTGCTAAAAATTATTACGCTATCTACCCTTTTATCCATAATTCGTTTCATATGAGCTATTAGTTCCTTTAGCTTGACATCTGTAATCTCCCCCTCAAAAACACTATTTTGAATCCAATTTAAATATTGCCTACACAACTTCAACATCTTTACAACACGTCTTTCCTCAATATCATAGACAAGAATTATATACATCCCACAATTTTTAAAATGAAAATAACAACATGTCTACCACCATGCCCGAAATGGTTTATATTCTTCAATACCCATCAAATGCTTTATCAATTTATAGCACTCCAATTTAACAAGATGCCTATAACTCACACTCCTCCCCAAAGAGCGATGGCGAATCGTCTCATTTAACCGATCATCCCATCCTTTAACCAGTTTCTTCCTAGCAGAATCTTTGAGCAAGCATTTATTCAACTGCATCTCAAAATCATGCTTTTGAATGATCTTTTTATTCAGAAAAGAAAATATAAGTCGATCGACTAAAATTGGTTTGAATATCTCAGACAAGTCTAGAGCTAAAGAAAAACGCCTAAACCCGGGCTCATGCAAAAAACTTATTGTCGGATTTAATTGAGTGTGGTAAATCATATCAACACAAAGCGCATAACAAAGCATATTAATGAAGGAAATCATAGCATTAATCTCGTTAGAGGGCGGTTGTCTACTTCGATTCCCCATCTCAAAATCGTTAATAATAAGATCAAATGCCTCATAATAAGCAATTCTGATATTTCCTTCTATTCCCATAACCACATCCACGTCAGTTGAACTGCCAATTTTCGATATAAGCTCTTCAATTTTTAATACGGTAGGGTTGCAATCCCTTCCTCTATTTGTATAGTACATAAGATTCTTCATCATATTGAAGGCGCCGCCCTCCACAAACTTCTTAGCAATCTCAAGCCGCTTCCGGCTGGAAATATAACTATTAACCTGTGCTACAAGCACCTTACCACTCAGAAGATATTCTCTGGGTAAAAAGCTCCCTGTATAATGATCGTAATAGTCAAAAAAATGCACAGCAATTCGCTCCTTCCCTAAAAAATTATAAAGCGCGCTATTTGCGTCAAGTGCTCCAAATGTGTACAGATTATCAACGGACTCTACAGGAATGTATTTAGGTGTTCCTTCTAAGCCAGATTCATCAGTAGGGGTAAACTTGAGAGTATTATCCTTCCGGCTCATTCTGCCAGGATTAAAAAGGTAATAACTCTTTTTCATAATTCATCAATATAACACAGGTCAAAATAACTGCAACTCTTACAAATCTTTTTAAAAATCTTCGGCGGGCATGTTGGATTTTCCCGTAAGGAGTAAATGTCTTGGACCAATTTTTCTAGAACATATTTATCGTCCTCAAGAAATTGGATCTTGTTACTTCGTCTAAGGATCGGATACTCCAATATTCCAGATACTCCTACAATTCCGCTAAGTTCGAACAACCATAGGTAATACTTCAACTGCCACTCATGAGCCTCCTCAACTTTTCCACTACGCTTAGTTTCATGAATAACTCTTCCTACAGGATCGTAAAAATCAACCTTACCACTTAGAATAAATTCTTTCCATTCGACAGATAACTCGACTTCTGTATAACGGTCCGCTCTTTGTGGATAGCTCACTTCGTGTAATAATTTACCATCATATACTACATCTGAAGTATGCTCCATCCGGATCTCATTAGCATGTAACCAACACTCCCTATGGCATACATGATAAAGGTTTATAAGGGTCGCATTTATTAGCATCTTACAAAATTTCTCCCCCTTCCCAAGGGTCCTCCTCATCAGCCTGCAAGCCTAAATCCGAGTTGTACTTTTTATTAGTAATCCAACATTTCTCCTCAAGGATTTCGCCATCTTTCTCCAGCGGCAATACATATTGAGTCAAATATCCATTGGTCTTCCATTGGATAAACCTTCCTTTACGGATACTTACCTTTTGACTCTCCGCACCGATAAAATCAAAATTCTGCAAGCACTGCTCATAGGATGTTTTATTAACCTGAGGTAAAATTTTTATCCCATCGAATTGTCGATAAAAATCCTCCTCAGTATATTTATTCCTAAACATCGGAGACAATAACTTCATTGCAGTAATCAAATTAATATACTGGCTGTCAAAAGCTTCCTTGTTCTCCTCAAGCCAATCAGGATATACCTCGTCAATTACACCCTGTAGCTCTGCTTCATCCAGCAACCCATCGCTATCGACTACCACTCGTTCAAGCACGCAGAGCGTTTTCTCTATAATCGATTTGTTATAAATAAAGAAATCATCATCATTATTCTCTAAAAAAACCCAACAATCGCAAAATCCCTTTTCTCCTTTTCTATTCACTCTACCAAAGCGTTGAATCAAGGCGTCAATTGGGGCAGGCTCAGTAAAGATGACGTCGTAATCGATATCAAGGCTAACTTCTATAGCTTGAGTTCCAATTAACAAATCGATGTTCATGGAAGAAAGCAGCGCCTCTTTTTTTGCTCTATCTACTCCAGAAAACCCACCATGCAATAATAAGGATCTCCCTGCTGTAGCAAAATCTCTGATTTCCCGAAAAACTCGTTGAGATGATCTTACCGTATTGCAGACAACCAATACTTTCTTGCCTTTTAACAATTGATCCTTTATCACGCTTAAGCTTTCATTAAGCCGTCCCGCCTTTAATACAATGCGATGTCTTCGTAAATTCGAATATAATTGATTATCGGCCTTCACTATCTTCGGGCTCCCAATACACTTTTCCAATTCAGCTAGCAGGAATTTCGGAATAGTCGCACTCATGACCATAACCTTGACCCCCAAATACTTCGTCGCAAACTCTAGCAAAACTCGAATCTGAGCAAATACCTCCGGATTATACGCATGAATCTCATCCAAAATAAAGTATCCCCCCGCCATTTCAAAAATCCCTTGTTCATACCCTTTTAAACCGAACAAGTGCTTGAGTAATTGAAATGGTGTTACAATTTTAAGAGGGGTAATCACACTTCTAAATTTTGCCCTAATACCTTCAATTGTCTCACGTTTTTCCTCTGGCGTATATTGTGAATTATCGAAATAATCGTTCAAGTAGCTCCTAAGTTTTCCATGCAACATGCCGACCTTTTCGGTAGATCGTCCGAATGCATCACTTAACCTCTCAAACATCGCATTAATGGATGCAGTAAACGGAAGGATATAAAATATTTTACCCTGACCCGATATCGACATCTGATTTTTAACCCACAAAAGTGCACTTTCGGTTTTACCGGAGCCCGTGGGAGCGATTAAAATTGTACTACCTCGAGCAGTAGCACAATGCAATTGATGCTTATAAAAATCCTTACCAACCGACAAAAGTTCCTGTCTTTTCCGATCGAGAAAAACGAAATCATCTTCCTCCAAAAACTCAAATTCCCTTATCTGGCCAGAACCGAGATGGTCACACCACTTAAGCCCACCAACTAACATCATCAATGTGATGTATTCTTCTTCATTTAATCGAATCGGACTTTTAACATATCCTCTGATCAAACCATCAAGCGGCATAGGTTCCACTTCCCTTAGCTCAATACCAAACTCCCTAAGTACTTCATAAGCCAATATCGATTGAACGTTGCTATTAAAAGCGCTTGCAAAATCTTGAATGTCTTCGGCTGTGTCAAGCATCCCAAAACTATCGGACGTATCATAGTAACGTAGTTTTTGAGTCAAAGTCTCATAATCCTTATGATGGCCAGCAACCGCCAATTTAATGAGTTTATTAACCACCCGATCACTTGTCTCGAACTTATCCACAAATGCAATAGAAAACAATTCGTGTCTTTGAGAATTCCAATTGTTACGTTGCCTATGAAGCAATTTTTGAAATTCTATATGTGCTTTGCCCAAATCATGAAAAATGACCGCCGTTCTGAGTGCTTCCCAAAAATCAGCCCCTAAGTTTGATATAGAGGCCACCTTCGGGAATCCTTTTTTTAAAAATTCAAATATTAAAAGACAGTCATCGATATGTTTCGTTAGCGAAACAGACGGATGGCCACGTGTCACATCTTGTGATTTCGCTAATAATATCATGTTTAAAAGTTCAAATCATGAAAATAAACATCTATGCAACTTCCATCGGGTAAGATATCTCTAAAGGCTAATATATCGGTTCCGAAGGTCCTGGAATCCGCTCCTATAACACTATATGCTTCAGTTCCGATATTTTTCCTTGGAAACTCATTGGTAAAGTATTTAGGCAAGGCTTGAATAAGTCCAGGCACGTGATGCTTAAAAGGAATTATTTGTCCCCGTATTTCTCGTGCGTTTTCTACTCGTGGCAACTTTTCTTTGCCCGAAATATTAATCACAGTAGCCAGATCGTTCATTCTACCAAGCAGTAACTGGAAATAGGGAGCGGAAAAGTATCCAGCTATCGTTTCATCAGTCGTATAAATTCGAAGAAAGGTGTTAAATAGAAACCTTCTATATATAATATTGGACTTAGCACTATTAGTAGGTTTTCCACCACTACTGCTGATCTGGTAAATAGTCTCCAGGTCCTGGCCTTCCGCTTCGTATTGAAAATAGTATCCAAGCTGCAGTTTATCATGCACAAGATACCTTCCGGCTGCGGCGTTTATCAATCCTAACACTGTACTAATAGGGGGAACCTCCAAGCTCGGTTGCGTACCACTGATTAAGTTAGGATATCTAAAACTAGCTGTCCAACTGGTTATGTCTATTTTGAATACTTCCATACTATGGTATTTGCGTCATCACTTGGTGACAGTACTGATCTATAGCCTCATTAACGCTTAACACCTCAACGTTTCCAAATTCAGTTTTTAAGCTGTTTAGCGCTTCGGCATGTTCTTCTAAAAAACCGCTGCGCCTTCCTATAAATACCGTTCCAATAATCTGTGGTTTATAATCGTTTAAGACTTCTTTTAACCCATCAATATTTAACGCCGCTTTTTCGCCTCGCTGACCCTCATTTGTGACGATATGGGAAAATGGGTGATTTCCTGAGCTCATAGTTGCCAATACAATAAACTTCGGAGTTACATCTGCCATATTGTTGGTCTGCATCGCCCCCCCCGATATAGTCTTTAGCGCTGACAACGCATCGGTTATGCGTCTTTGACGAACGTCTTTGGGAAGTTGTACCAACTTTTGTGGCTCTCCAGTTTTGGTTTTAACAAATGGATCATCTATCTCTTTAGATCCATTAGCCAAGGCATCCTCCCTAAGTCGTTCCGTTAGATTCTTAAAGCCGGTTTTATTATACGTCGCGAAGGTCCCAACCTGAAATAAGTCAATCGAAAACATCCCCTTCATAATGGCAGAATACTCTTCTTTACTATATGGCACACTGTCTCCTTCTTGTCTAGCCATGCTGGACCAGTTTTCTGCTATATTTACAGTGGCGACCGAAACTACGGCCGAATTCTTTAACGGAGATACCCGAGTAACGGTTACATCATCTTTTTTTTCCTTTCCTTTTTTGTCAAGAACGGGATTCCCATCTTCATCATACACTACATCCTTTGCTGCTTTCATATATCCGAATACATCATCATCGGGATATTGGACGGGGTTCGCGTCTGTAAAAGCAATTTTAGCATCTCTAGTTACGGGTGATAGCTCCCATTGATAATCAGTCTTTAAGGTTTCGCGCCACCAATACCTCCAGGCCTGGCCCGATACGTAAACATAATAACGGCCATTTTTCGATATTTTTTTTGTAGCCACCGCATTATCGAAATTACTCTGCGTATTTTTCCCTGCGTTGTTCAATGCTACTACATCGACGTCCAAAAGGACAAATCCTTGTGTCTTTAAATTCATTTTATTGTTTTTTATATGTTAGAATTTTCAGATTCCGCTTGCTCCTCAATCTCTATATCAACCTGTTTATTGAGTTCATGAAGCTTCTGGTAAACCGCGATTAGCAATAAATCGCGCAATTCGCTCCAAAAGGACCCGTCAGGAAACAGATAGTCGACATATTCCTCTACGGTAATGAGGGGCTTTGATCGTTCACTATGTTTATTATTGTATTCTACAATCAACTTCAGAAAATATCGTCGGAGGTCGGAGCTTGATTTTTGCTTATTAATACGGACAATGGTCCGTTTAATCTCATCATCGCTTTTGTCATCGATAATAAAATCAGCCAATTCTTTAATCTTGGCAATAGTTCGTTTATCCATATTTCTGATTTTTATTTGATACTGTTCTATGATTTTAAAACTGAATGGGAATCTTTTGCTGTGGCTCAAAAAGGATCGTAATATCACCCGGCTATTACCAGAGAGTAAGGCCTCGTATATCTTATTGTACCAGGTTTTGTATACGTCAAAATCGACGATGTCACCTTTCTTTGTATACCATGTCCGGGTAGTGCTATCATAATTGGTATTCTTAACTTTTGTATTAGTGTATTGTCTCCGGATAAAGTTCTGCCAATCGTCATTGTGATAAATAATACAATAGGAGTAAAATGAAAAGACGGTTGAAGGAAGCGTATATATACTAATTGACGGACTCGCTCCAAAATTGGTAAAATGATATAATGTTAGGGTTATCCCTGTCGCATTGCCTGTCTCGTTTTCAAATTCATATGTAGCGGTCCTGACAGTATCAATGATTCGAGTTGCAAAATTAAATAACGCGTTAGCTGGATTATGATAATCCGATTTAACAATCGCTGTAGATGAATTACTACCTAATGCCTTCAGGTTTTCATCGACATTGTATCTCACTATGTAACGAGTAACATTTTCAGCATTACAGATTACTGCCGCTACTTTATCTCCCAATTGTTCAACACCCAGTGGCACGAAAAAGATTCTAATTAAAGCTTCTTTGGAAAGTTGCAGCCCGCTCTCAAACCCATGATGGAAATTAATAAGAGTCGCTGAACCGGACATAATATGGTTATCTCGTGCCGCTTGAAAGACCTTAGTAAATTGTCCCGTGACCCTACAGTATCCCATAACCCCATTGTCTTCGCTTAAAAGGCTATTATAATAGGCAAGTGTCTTATCAATTCCTTTCTGACCTTTGTTAGAATTATGAGTTATAGTTGAATTAAGGAAAAAGCTATGCAGATTATTACTCCATTTCTTCACATAGACGTTAGCCGCCCATTCTACGTGTTGCATAATAGATTTCTCCGGAAATAGTTGGTGCAGATATTCAAGCACAAATCCCCCAATGTCAGTAAATGGATCGCCGGTAAGACGAGTGTACCAATCATCTAAAACATTTATCATAAATAGAAAAAGTGTTAACTGAAAATAAAAGCCATGGTCATATAATCTTTAACACGACAAAAATACAAATAAATTATCAGAATGTGTGTGTCATTTAGGATATTATTATCTAAATCGGATTTTAAGCGTAACAACTAATTGATTATCTTTGCAATAAGCCAGTATTTTCACTAATCGGACCAAACGGAATTGAAATGAATGTGTGTGTCATTTTTAAAATACTGGCATTTTTAACTTAATTCTCTGAATCAATAAAAGTCGCTAGTACGTACCCCATGCCCTGTGAATTATACAATCCGACGCCACTATTAAGCAATAAATCCAGGGCAAGTTTCTTTCCAGTCACCTTTAGTCGAAAATCCATATATCCCTTAATCTTAGTCGCCTGAGGCGTACCATCTTTAATGGTGATTAGCCTAGATCTGGGTGATTTCACACTTGGTAGTAACTCAATCGCCGCCGTCTTAAAAGTATCCTCCAAGTCGTGTATCCCATATGCAACTTCGTATTTTGATTTCCAATTGTTAAATAACATTGTCTTAAAGTAGGGGTGACCCGGAGCAAGAAAATCATAATTTCCTCGAGAATCCTTCAACCCACAAACTATTGGTGACTGAGGTATTAACAAGAGTTCCTGCACACCATGCTTATCGAAATCAAGCGAACTTGGCATCGATGGGATCGACTCAACACTAACGACAATAAACGAAACCCGGCTCTTATGATCAGCAATTTCAATGACCTGAGATCGAAAAAGACCTTTTATAAAGTACTCTACGGCTTTGGGTAGGTGAAAACAAATTCTCAGCTCCGCTTGGCGTGTTAGAAGATGGAGCCTGTCATGAAATATCCTAAAAGGCGTACGAATATCCGAAAAGCAAAAAAACCTAAATGCCTTGAGTGAAGAGTTTTGTTTGTAGCCGATATCATGAAGAAATCGAGCATACGCTTCATCCCCTTTTTTAAATATCTTATAGATAGCCGCTGAAAGTGGATATTGATAATTGATCGGTAAGATCGCGTTATCAGCCTTCGTTTCTAATGTAAGTTTTAAAGTCATCTGGCAGATTCGTATAAAACAAATTTTCGATACGAATATCGGAACACCCAGTGCAACCTATTTGCACCACGATGTTACAATACAATAAATATGTTATACATGAGAAGTATTACAGGAAAGGTCGGTTCCTGGGCACTGCCACGAGAGGATGACATTTTGAGTAATGATTCTCAATTAATACGTCTAATTTAAAAATTTATCGATGAAATTCAAAATAAACATAGGGTTGAGTCAAATTCTCCCCTCAGGATCTGCCAGTTCCGTCTTATATGAACACACTGCCCAAAAGCACTTTTTGTCATATCGTCTGTCATCGGAAACCTTCTTCGCGGACACACCATTGGTGATTGTCTTATACCCTCTCATACTCGTCACTTGTCGTCACCGCTTTGATTTTTGAGCCGGCAGCCACGGTGGGGCCCCGATACTTGACAACATCTAAGAACGATAGAACTGAAGGTTAATGATCTCCTTTCATAGGATTTATCAATTCGGTTTAAGGCCAAGATATGCGAGGGTCGGCGGTGGGACGTTTTTTGCCGACCCGCAGTTCTGTTTAGAACCGCAAATGCTCTAAGGAGCCTTTTTAGCGCCAAATGGGCAATTTAATCGTCTATCATACAATTCTTATAGTCGCCGTAAGAATAGCCTTCTACCGGCGTGTATTCGCCAGGCAGGGGGCTTCTTTAAGGAGGCAGCGAAAACGACTGCCAAAAAAGCCACTCAGGAAAGTAGAAAAATATCAAATCTTTCATATATGATTCGCCTCGAAAACCGCCCGTCCCGGGGGAAAAATCACGTGGTTCGTACCCTTTCAGGAATTTTTTTCAAAAATTTTTTATCTTTTTTTCGATATCGGTATTACTCCATAAACTATTTATAACCAATAATATGGAACTGGTATAGCTGATAATTTTCTATGCAAAAGAGAAATGTTTTTCGAAATTCTTTAAAATTGATTTGGTAGAATGAAAATCTATCGTACCTTTGCGCCCGATTTGAACAAGGTAATTACAGTAAAAAAAGAAAAAAATATCGCTGCGCAG
>Ga0164242_10008197_pt1 | contig 11343 bp, 7 predicted proteins | sample OricomgcompostMG_FD_108783 | JGI IMG/M metagenome (GOLD analysis project Ga0164242, IMG submission 108783) | Miracle-Growth compost microbial communities from Emeryville, California, USA - Original compost - Miracle growth compost (MG) ...
AGTCGACCACGACGATGCCGCCGATGTCGCGCAGCCGCAGCTGGCGCACGATCTCCTCCGCGGCCTCGAGGTTGTTCTTGGTGACGGTCTCTTCGAGGTTGCCGCCCGAGCCGACGAACTTGCCGGTGTTGACGTCGATGACGGTCATCGCCTCGGTGCGATCGATGACGAGCGAGCCGCCGGACGGCAGCCAGACCTTGCGGTCGAGCGCCTTCTCGATCTGCTCGGAGATGCGGAACTCGTCGAACGCGTCGTCCTTCTCGCCCGTGTAGGCCTCGACGCGGTCGAGCAGGTCGGGCGCGACGTGGCCCAGGTAGCGCTCGATGGTCTCGCGGGCGTCGTCGCCCTGGATGACCATCTTCTGGAAGTCCTCGTTGAAGACGTCGCGGACGATCTTGATGAGCAGGTCCGGCTCGCTGTGCAGCAGCGCGGGCGCCTGCACCTTCTCGACCGCCTGGCGGATCTCGGCCCACTGCGCCGTGAGGCGGTTGACGTCGAGCTTCAGCTGCTCGTCGGTCGCACCCTCTGCCGCAGTGCGGACGATGACGCCCACGTTGTCGGGGAGAACCTCCTTGAGGATCTTCTTGAGGCGGGCGCGCTCGGTGTCGGGCAGCTTGCGGCTGATGCCGTTCATCGAGCCGTTCGGCACGTAGACGAGGTAGCGGCCCGGAAGCGACACCTGGCTGGTGAGGCGGGCGCCCTTGTGGCCCACCGGGTCCTTCGTGACCTGCACGAGCACCTTGTCGCCGGGCTTCAGCGCGAGCTCGATGCGGCGCGGCTGGTTCTTCTCCCCCGACTCGGCCTGCGCGGCCTCCCAATCGACCTCTCCCGAGTAGAGCACAGCGTTGCGGCCGCGGCCGATGTCGACGAACGCCGCCTCCATGCTGGGCAGCACGTTCTGCACCTTGCCGAGGTAGACGTTGCCGATGAGCGACGCCTCCTGGCTCTTTGCGACGTAGTGCTCGACGAGGACCTTGTCCTCGAGGACGCCGATCTGGATGCGGCCGCCCTTCGAGCGCACGACCATCGCGCGGTCGACTGCTTCGCGGCGGGCGAGGAACTCGGCCTCGGTGATCACCGCACGGCGGCGGCCGGCGTCGCGGCCGTCGCGGCGGCGCTGCTTCTTCGCCTCGAGGCGCGTCGAGCCCTTCACCTTCTGCGGCTCCGTGATGAGTTCGGGCTCGCGCTTGGCGGGCTTCTCGCGCTCGCGCGGCTGCTCGTCGGAGCCGCCGCCCGAACCGCCGCGGCGGCGACGGCGGCGGGGCTCGGGCTGGCCCGGCTCGGCATCCGTCTCGTCGTCCTCGTCGAAGTGCGGGACAGCGATCACGGGCGGCGCCTGGAACAGCAGCGCGGTCGTCGAGATCGGGCCGCTGAGCGACGCCGGCTGCTGCTGCGAGCCGACCACCGGGATCGGCGTGGTCAACGGCTGCGGAAGGGCCGGGGCGAGCGGGTGGTCCTGCTCGGCCGCGACGGCCTCTTCGTCGACACCTGCGGCGACGGGCGCGGATTTCTCGGCCTGCGGCGCCTGCTCGCGAGGCTGCTCAGTGGGAGCCTCGTGCGACTGCCCCTCGGGGGTCAGCGCCGCGGGAGCGGCATCCGTCTCGTCGCTCTTGCGGCGGCGCCCGCCGAAGAAGCGCCCACGACGCTTGCCTTCGTTCGAACCGTTGTATTCATCTTTTTCCACCATCGCTGGTGCACTCCTCGTACCGAGCGGCCGAAGCCTTCACCCCGGTCGCTACGGGAACTCTCCAGGGGCAGCCTCTGCGGCTGCCGCAAATCCGTGATTCGGCGGGCCATGTCGCCCGCCTCACGCGTTCGCTCGTCGGAACGCGAAAACCTTGTACTCGTGGCAATCGTCCGCCTCGCGGGATCGCCTGCATCTCATTATCGCACGGCGTGTCTTCGGACCCGGTTCATGCCGAACCCGGCATGCGATACTCGGGGCGTGTCAGAGCAGCCGACAGAGATCGCAGACCGCCCACGCCACCTCGCGCTCGCCATTCTGCTGATCATCGGCGGAGCGCTCGGGCTGCTGGCGTCGTTCTCTCTGACACAGGACGACTTCACCCTGCTCGCGCACCCCGACGCTCCCCTGGGCTGCTCGATCTCGGCGTCGATCCAGTGCGGGCAGAACATCCTGTCGTGGCAGGGTCGGGTGTTCGGGTTCCCGAATCCGCTGCTCGGCCTCATGACCTTCCCGGCGCCGATCATCATCGGCTTCGCCCTGCTCGGCCGGGTGCGCTTTCCGAACTGGTTCTGGCTGGTGTTCAATCTCGGCCACTGGTTCGCGATCGGCTTCATCGCGTGGCTCTCGACCGAGAGCATCTACAACATCCGCACGCTGTGCCCGTGGTGCTCGCTCGTGTATGCGGTGGTCATTCCGATGTGGCTCGCCGTCACGCTGCACAACATGGCGGCCGGCCGATACGGCAAGGCGCTCGTCGGCTTCGGAACCGCCCTGGTGAGCTGGGTGCCGCTGCTCTCACTCGTGCTCTACGTGGTCATCGCACTCGAGGCGCAGCTGCGGCTCGATCTGATCAGCCAGCTGTTCGGCTGAGCTCGGGAACGCGGATGCGCTCGGCGCCCGCGTAGACGTTCATCGACTCGCCTCGCAGGAATCCGACGACGGTGAGTCCGGATGCCGCGGCCAGTTCCACCGCGAGCGAGGACGGCGCGGACACGGCAGCGAGGATCGGGATGCCGGCCATCACGGCCTTCTGAGCCAGCTCGAAACCGGCGCGGCCCGAGAGCATCAGCACGGTTCCGGCGAGCGGAAGCCGGTCGTTCAGCAGGGCCCAGCCGACCACCTTGTCGACGGCGTTGTGGCGGCCGACGTCCTCGCGCAGCACGAGCAGCTCGCCCGTCGCGGCGTCGAAGAGGCCGGCCGCGTGGAGGCCCCCGGTCTTCTGGAAGACCGCCTGGCCGGCGCGGAGCGCGTCGGGGAAGGACGCCAGCAGGGCGGCGTCCACCTGCGCGGCATCCGTGCGCACGTCGTAGCTCGAAACCGTCTCGACCGCCTCGATCGACGCCTTGCCGCACAGCCCGCACGAGCTGCTCGTGTACACGGAGCGCGCGAGATCGGGCGTGGGCGCGGGAACGCCGGGAGCGAGCGTGACGTCGAGCACGTTGTAGCTGTTCTCGCCCATGCCGCCTGTGCCCGGGCCACCGCAGTGGATCGCCGACCCGAACTGCTGGCCGCGCGCGACGACGCCTTCTGAGACGAGGAAGCCCGCTGCGAGCTCGACGTCATGGCCCGGCGTGCGCATCGTGACCGCCAGAGGCAGCCCGCCGACGCGGATCTCGAGCGGCTCCTCCACGACGAGGGTGTCTGGCCGCCGATGCGGCTCGTGGCCTAGCGTGATCCTCGTGACGGGCCGATGCGCCGTGATGCGTCCCATGCGGCCATGCTAAGTGGCCCGCCGCACCGCCGAACCAGGAGGATCACGTGTCGGACAGCTCGTCCCGTTCCCTGCCGCCCGAAGCGCTCGATGACTGGGCCGCCGCGCTGCGCGAGCGCTTCGGCCTGAGCGCAGAGCAGGTGCCGATCGCGCTCGTGCTCGATCTGGCCGGTGACGTCGCGCGCGGGGTCGCCCGCCCCGCGGCCCCGTTCAGCGCATTCGTCGCCGGCCTGGTCGCCGGGCGCGCCGGGGCGTCTGCCGACGACATCGCCGCAGCCGTGGCATCCGTCGCCGAGCTCGCGAACGGCTGGGAGCAGCCGGCTTAGGCGGCGCGGTGCTCGAGCCGCACGACGATCGACTTCGAGGTCGGGGTGCGGCTCTGCTCGGCATACGAGTCGAGGGGAACCAGAACGTTCGTCTCGGGGTAGTACGCGGCCGCGTTCCCGCGCGGAGTGCTGTACGCGACGACGCGGTACTCCTCGGCACGACGCTCGATGCCGTCGCTCCACTCCGAGACCACATCGACGAGCTCGCCGTCGGCGAAGCCCAGCTCGCGCAGATCGTCGCTGTTCACCAGCACCACCCGGCGGCCGTTGTAGATGCCCCGGTACCGGTCGTCGGTGCCGTAGATCGTGGTGTTGTACTGATCGTGCGACCGCAGCGTCTGCAGCAGCAGCCGACCCTCCGGGATGCGCGGGAACTGCAGCGGATTCGACGTGAACATCGCCTTGCCCGTCGCGGTCGCGAAGGTGCGCGAGTCGCGCGGCCCGTTCGGCAGCACGAAGGCGCGCCCGCCCTCGATGCGGTTCTCGAAGTCGGCGAAACCGGGCACCACATGCGCGATGTGCGCGCGGATGCCGCGGTAGTCGGCCTCGAGAGCGGACCAGTCCGCCTGCGGCGCATCGGGCAAGGCATCCGCGCCGGCGAACAGTTGCGCGCTGATGCGCGCGAGGATCGCCACCTCGCTCAGCAGGTCGTCGGCCGGTGGCGCCAGCCGGCCGCGTGAGCCGTGGACGGCGCTCATCGAGTCCTCGACGGTGACACGCTGCTCACCGCTGCGGCGCCGATCCCGATCGGTGCGGCCGAGCGTCGGCAGGATGATCGCGCGCCGACCCGTCACGAGGTGCGAGCGGTTCAGCTTGGTCGACACCTGCACGGTGAGCTCGGTGCTGCGCAGCGCCGCCTCGGTGACCGCGGTGTCGGGAGTCGCCGCCGCGAAGTTTCCTCCGACGGCCATGAACACCTTCACCCTGCCCGCGCGCATCGCCTCGATCGCCGCGACGGTGTCATAGCCGTGCGTGCGCGGCGCGGTGAACGAGAACTCGCGGTCTAGCGCGGCGAGGAACGGCTCACCCGGCTGTTCCCAGATGCCCATCGTGCGGTCGCCCTGGACGTTGGAGTGGCCGCGCACCGGGCAGACGCCGGCGCCGGGCTTGCCGACATTGCCGGTGAGCAGCAGCACGTTCACGACATCGCGGAGCGTGGCCACGGCGTGCGGATGCTGCGTGAGCCCCATCGCCCAGCACACGATCGTCGCCTTGGAGCTCGCGACGGCATCCGCCACGGCCTCGACCTCGGCTTGCGTGAGCCCGGTCGCCGCTGCGATCTCGCTCCATTCGCGCGCCGCGACCTGGGTGCGGTAGTCCTCGAATCCGCTGGTGTGCTCGGCGATGAACGTGTGGTCGAGCACGTCGCCGCGCTCCGCGTCGAGCTCGAGCAGCCGCTTTCCGACGGCCTGGAAGAGCGCCTGGTCGCCGCCGAGGCGGATCTGCAGGAAGCGATCGGCGAGCTTCGTGCCGCCCAGCAGCACGCCGCGAGGCGTCTGCGGATTCTCGAAGCGCATGAGGCCCGCCTCCGGCAGCGGGTTCACGGCGATGATGCGGGCGCCGTTCTGCTTCGCCTTCTCGAGGGCGGTCAGCATTCTGGGGTGGTTGGTGCCGGGGTTCTGACCCGCGATGATGAGCAGCTCTGCGTTGTGGATGTCCTCGATCGAGACCGTGCCCTTGCCGACCCCGAGGGTCTCGGTGAGCGCCGAACCGCTCGACTCGTGGCACATGTTCGAGCAGTCGGGCAGGTTGTTCGTGCCGAGGCCCCTGACCATCAGCTGGTACATGAACGCGGCCTCGTTCGACGTGCGGCCGGACGTGTAGAAGACCGCCTCGTTCGGGTCCGGCAGGGCGCGAAGGGCGTCCGCGACCTCGCGAAGGGCATCATCCCAGGAGAGCGGGCGGTAATGGCTTGCGCCTGCCTCAAGGATCATCGGATGCGTCAGCCGACCCTGCTGGCCCAGCCAGTAGTCGTCGTGCTCGAGCAGCTCGGCGATCGAGTGCCGCGAGAAGAACGCCGGGCCGACGCGGTTCAGCGTCGCCTCCTCGGCGACGGCCTTGGCGCCGTTCTCGCAGAACTCGGCGACGTGCCGCTTATCGCCCTCGGGCCAGGCGCAGCCCGGGCAGTCGAAGCCGTCCTTCTGATTGACGCGCAGCAGCGTCCGCGCGCTGCGCACGACGCCCATCTGCTCGACCGAGATCTGCAGCGCGTTGACGACTGCCGGGACGCCCACCGCACTGCGCTTGCGCGCCCCCGTGTGCAGCCGGTCCTCGTCGATGTCGCGCGGCGTCTTCGTCACCTTCCGATGCTAGGACGCACCGGACGGATGATGCGGATGCCCCGGCCGGGGCATCCGCATCGATCGCGTACTTCTCGGGCTACGCGAACCAGAGCGCGAGCTCGCGCGCCGCCGACTCGGGCGAGTCCGAGCCGTGCACGAGGTTCTGCTGGACCTTGAGGCCCCAGTCGCGGCCCAGGTCGCCGCGGATCGTGCCGGGCGCCGCCGTCGTCGGGTCGGTCGTGCCGGCGAGGGAGCGGAAACCCTCGATGACGCGCTCGCCGGCGATGCGGATCGCCACGATCGGGCCCGACTGCATGAACTCGAGCAGCGGCTCGTAGAACGGCTTGCCCTCGTGCTCGGCGTAGTGCTGGGCGAGCAGCTCGCGGTCGGCGTCGATCAGCTTGATGTCGACGAGCTGGTAGCCCTTCGCCTCGATGCGGCGCAGGATCTCGCCGCTCAGGTTGCGGGCGACGCCGTCGGGCTTGACGAGGACGAGGGTCTCTTCCACAGTGCTCACTGGTTCTCCGTTTCGGTGGGCGGGGTTGCGGCGCCGTCGCGCGTGGCGGCGATGCGCGCTTCGATCTTGCCAGCCTGGTACATCGCGTAGATCCAGATGGCGAGGAAGATGCCGCCGACGACGAACATCATGGTCACCCAGAACCCGCTCAGCACCGCGAGGATCTGCACGGCGAAGCCGAGGGACGCGCCGATGCGGCGGTGCAGGGTGAGGATGGCGACGATCGAGAGGCCGACGAGCACCGCGCCGCCCGTGATCACGATGCCGGCCGGCGCCGCATGGAGGCCCCAGGCGACGAGCGTGCCGAGGAACAGGATGATCAGCTCGAAGCCGAGCACGATCGCGCCGAGCGATTCGCGCACGCCGCGCTGGCGCCTCATTCGTCGTCCTCCGAGTCGAAGGCCCCGGCTTGCCCGCCGTCGAGCCCGTCCTCCAGGTCGTCGACGAGGCGCGGCGCCTTCCAGCCGCGCTCGGCGGCGAGGGCCATGGCCTCGCCCACGAGCGTGATCGAGCCCGTGACGACGACCGCGCGCTTCTCGCCCTCGAGGGCCCAGGCGCGCGCGGCCTCGATCGCCTCGCCGAGCTCCTCGATCTCGTCGACGCGCTCGCCCGTCCACTCGTAGACGTCCTCGGCGAGGTCCTCGCTGGGGCGGGCGCGCTCGCTGTGCGACTGCGTCGCGATCAGCAGCGCGGCTCCGGGGGCGAGGCGCTCGATGATGCCGCGGGCGTCCTTGTCCTTGAGGATGCCGATGACGATCGCGATCTCGTCGAAGTCGAAGTACTTCTCGAGGGCGGCGCGGAGCGTCTCGGCGCCGGCCGGGTTGTGCGCGGCATCCGCGATGATCGTCGGCTCGGTGCCGATGAGCTGGAGCCGCCCCGGCGACGACGCCCCGGAGACGCCCTCCTCGAGCAGCTCGCCGGTGAGCGGCTGCGAGCCGCCGCCGATGAACGCCTCGACCGCGGCGATCGCCACGGCCGCGTTCTGCGCCTGGTGGTCGCCGTAGAGCGGCAGATAGAGGCCGTCGTAGCTCGCGGCCGTGCCGCGCACGTCGATCAGCTGGCCGCCGACGGCGACGGACATCGCGGTGACGTCGAACGCCGAGCCCTGCGCGACGACGGCCGCCCCGACCGCGGCCGCCTTGGCCTCGATCTCGCGCAGCGCCGACGGGTCCTGGACGGAGGTCACGACCGTCGCGCCGTCTTTGATGATGCCGGACTTCGTGCGCGCGATCTCGGCCACGGTGTCGCCGAGCACGCCGACGTGGTCGAGCGAGATCGGCGTGATGACCGCCACGGCGCCGTCACCGACGTTCGTCGAGTCCCACTCGCCGCCCATGCCGACCTCGACGACGGCCACGTCGACCGGCGCGTCGGCCATGCAGGCGAAGCCGAGCACGGTCAGCACCTCGAAGAAGGTCAGGCGCGCGCGGCCGGCCGCCTCGAGCTCGGCGTCGACGATCTCGAGGTAGGGCTTGATCTCGTCCCAGTTGCGGGCGAGGGCCTCGTCCGAGATGGGCTCGCCGTCGATCAGGATGCGCTCGTTGAAGCGCTCGAGGTGGGGGCTCGTGAGCAGGCCCGTGCGCAGCCCGTAGGCGCGCAGGATGCTCTCCGCGATGCGGCTCGTCGAGGTCTTCCCGTTGGTCCCCGTGATGTGGATGATCGGGTACAGCTTCTGCGGGTCGCCGAGCACCTCGACGGCGCGGCGCGTGGCGTCGAGACGGCGCTCGGGCTTGGCCTCGCCGACGCGTGTCAGCAGCTCGGCGTAGACGGCCTCGGCCGCCTCGCGTGCGGGGTCGCTCACTGCTCCACCTTCCGGACCTCGATGTTCTGCGCGCCTTCGACGACCGCGAACTCGACCGCGAGGGTCTCGCTCGCGATCAGCTCGGCATGGGTGCGGGCGGCGGCGGCGGATGCCTCGTCCAGCGTGAGCGTGAGGCCGATCCGGTCGCTGACCTCGAGCCCGGCCGCCTTGCGGGCGTCCTGCACGCTGCGGATGAGGTCGCGGGCGGCGCCCTCTGCAGCCAGCTCCGGCGTCACGTCGGTGTCGAGCAGCACGAAGCCGCCGCCGGGCAGCAGGGCGAGCGCCTCGGAGACGTCGTCCTTCTGGGCCACCTCGAGCACGAGCTCGTACTCGGCGGGCTCGAGCGCGATGCCGCCCGCCGTCACGACGCCGTCCGACTCCGTCCAGTCGCCGCTGCGGGCGGCCTTGATCGCGTCCTGCACGGTCTTGCCCAGGCGCGGGCCCGCGGCGCGGGCGTTGACCGAGAGCCGGCGGGTGATGCCGTAGTCGTCGGCACTCGTCGGCGTCTCGGCCACGAGCGCGACGGCCTTCACGTTCAGCTCGTCGCGCAGGATCGCCTCGAAGGAGCCCAGGCTCGCGGCATCCGCCGTCACGACGGTGAGCTTGGCGAGCGGCAGGCGCACGCGCAGTCCGTTCGCCTTGCGCAGCGACAGGCCGGTCGATGCGATCTGGCGCACGGTGTCCATCGCGGCGACGAGCGCGTGGTCGGCCGGGAACTCGTCGGCGGCGGGCCAGTCCTCGAGGTGCACCGAGCGGCCGCCCGTGAGGCCCTGCCAGATGTTCTCGGTGACGAGGGGCAGCAGCGGCGCGGCCAGCCGGCAGAGCGTCTCGAGCACGGTGAACAGGGTGTCGAAGGCCTCGGCGTTCTCGCCGTCCTCGGTGACGCCCAGCCAGAACCGGTCGCGCGAGCGGCGCACGTACCAGTTGGTCAGCACGTCGGCGAAGTCGCGCAGGGCCGCAGCGGCGAACGGGCTGTCGAGGTCGTCGAGGTGCGCCGTGACGGTCTCGACGGTCTCGCGCAGCTTGGCGAGGATGTAACGGTCGAGCTCGTTGGCGGATGCCGTCGACCGCTTCGCCTCGTAGCCCGAGGCGTTCGCGTAGATGGAGAAGAAGTAGTACGAGCTCCACAGCGGCAGCAGCAGCTCGCGCACACCGGAGCGGATGCCCTCTTCCGTGACGATCAGGTTGCCGCCGCGGATCACCGACGACGACATCAGGAACCAGCGCATCGCATCGGAGCCGTCGCGGTCGAAGACCTCGGAGACGTCCGGGTAGTTGCGCAGGCTCTTCGACATCTTCTGGCCGTCGGAGCCGAGCACGATGCCGTGGCTGAGCGCGGAGCTGAACGCCGGGCGGTCGAACAGCGCCGTCGCGAGGACGTGCTGCACGTAGAACCAGCCGCGGGTCTGGCCGATGTACTCGACGATGTAGTCGGCCGGGCTGTGCGCCGTCTTCGCCGCGTCGCCCTCGACGCCGTCGAACCACTCCTGGTTCTCGAAGGGATAGTGCACCTGCGCGAACGGCATCGAGCCTGAGTCGAACCACACGTCGAACACGTCGGCGATGCGCTTCATGACCGACTTCCCCGTGGGGTCGTCGGGGTTCGGCCTGGTCAGCTCGTCGATGTAGGGGCGGTGCAGGTCGACCTCGCCCGCTCCGTTCCTGGGCAGCGCGCCGAAATCGCGCTCGAGCTCCTCGAGCGAGCCGTAGACGTCGATGCGCGGGTACTCGGGGTCGGTCGACTTCCACACCGGGATCGGCGAGCCCCAGAAGCGGTTGCGGCTGATCGACCAGTCGCGCGCACCCTCGAGCCACTTGCCGAACTGGCCGTCCTTGACGTTCTCGGGCACCCAGGTGATGTCCTGGTTGAGCTCGACCATGCGGTCCTTGAACTCGGTGACGCGCACGAACCAGCTCGAGACCGCCTTGTAGATCAGGGGGTTCCGGCAGCGCCAGCAGTGCGGGTACGAGTGCTCGTAGCTCGCGACGCGCAGCAGGCGGCCCTCGCTGCGCAGCAGCTGCGTCAGCGGCTTGTTCGCATCGAAGACCTGCAGGCCCGCGACCGGCTCGACGATCGACAGGAACTTGCCGCCGTCGTCGACCGAGACGATGACGGGGATGCCGTTCGCCTCGCCGACCCGCTGGTCGTCCTCGCCGTAGGCCGGGGCCTGGTGGACGATGCCGGTGCCGTCGGCCGTCGTGACGTAGTCGTCGACGAGGATGCGCCAGGCGTTCTCGGTGCCCCAGGTCTCGGCATCCGCATAGAAGTCCCAGAGGCGGTCGTATTGGACGTCTGCGAGCTCGGCGCCCGCGATCGTCTTCCGGACGGCGGCCTTCGCGGACTCGGCGTCGTCGTAGCCGAGGTCCTTCGCGTAGCCCGCGAGCAGGTCGAGGGCGAGCAGGTACTCCCCCGCCTCCTCCGGCGTGTCGGCGGCGCCGTTCGGGCCGGCGGGGACCACCGCGTAGGCGATCTCGGGCCCGACCGCGAGCGCGAAGTTCGTCGGCAGCGTCCACGGGGTGGTCGTCCAGGCGAGGGCGCGCACGGCGGTCAGGCCGAGCGCCTCTGCCTTCTCTCCGATGAGCGGGAACGTGACCGTCACGGTCTGGTCCTGGCGCATCTTGTAGACGTCGTCGTCCATGCGCAGCTCGTGGTTCGACAGCGGGGTCTCGTCGCGCCAGCAGTACGGAAGCACGCGGTGGCCCTCGTAGGCGAGGCCCTTCTCGTGCAGCTGCTTGAACGCCCACAGGACGCTCTCCATGAAGGTCAGGTCGAGCGTCTTGTAGCCGGCGTCGAAGTCGACCCATCGCGCCTGGCGCGTGACGTAGGCCTTCCACTCCTCGGTGTAGCGCAGCACCGAGTCCTTCGCGGCCTGGTTGAAGGCGGCGAGGCCCATCTTCTCGATGTCGGCCTTGCCGTTGATGCCGAGCTGGCGCTCGGCCTCGAGCTCCGCGGGCAGGCCGTGCGTGTCCCAGCCGAAGACGCGCTTGACCTGCTTGCCGCGCATGGTCTGGTAGCGCG
>Ga0164242_10008198_pt1 | contig 11343 bp, 10 predicted proteins | sample OricomgcompostMG_FD_108783 | JGI IMG/M metagenome (GOLD analysis project Ga0164242, IMG submission 108783) | Miracle-Growth compost microbial communities from Emeryville, California, USA - Original compost - Miracle growth compost (MG) ...
GCAGCCAAGGTGCAGCAATCGAACAACGAATACAAGCCGAGCGAAGTCATGCGTGAGCCAGTGTTCTGGATCATGTATCTGATGTTTGTGATGGTGGCTGCCGGCGGTCTGATGGCAACTGCGCAACTCGGTTCGATCGCTCGCGATTTCAAGGTGTTCGAAGTCAATTTCAATGTGATGGGCATGGTCTTGCCGGCACTGACATTTGCATTGGCAATTGATCGCGTGCTGAACGGTTTGACACGTCCATTCTTTGGCTGGGTATCGGATCACATCGGTCGCGAACCAACGATGTTTATCGCGTTCGGTATCGAAGCAGTCGGTATTCTGGCGCTGTACCACTTCGGTCATAACCCGATCGCGTTTGTGGTCCTGACCGGTATCGTGTTCTTTGCCTGGGGCGAGATTTATTCGCTGTTCCCATCGACCTGTGCTGATACCTTCGGCGCCAAATACGCAACCGCCAACTCGGGTCTGTTGTACACGGCAAAAGGTACCGCTTCGTTGCTGGTTCCTATCTCGGCAGTGCTGGCATCGGTCACCGGTGGCTGGTACGCAGTGTTTGTTGTCGCCAGTATCTTGAATGCGGCAGCAGCGCTGATGGCATGGTTTGTATTGAAGCCTATGCGTGCTAAATACATGAGCCGCGCCGCACGTCCGGAAACGAATTAATTTTTCTATCCATCTCGTTGTAAATTCGACCGGCCTCGTGCCGGTCTTTTTTTGCGCTGAATTTGCTGCTGAATTTGCTTTTGCGTTTTTCACTGACTCGCATCTTGGCGGCGCAACAGCCCGATTGGCGCCTGCTTCAGACGTATTGATCTGCGGGCATGCATTATTCGATACGCCAAGCTACGTAGTATCCACAATTCCAATTTCGATGCATTTCGCTCAAGATATGTTCATCAGGCAGTGCGTCCGGAAACGGACTGATTGTTCTTCTCTATACCTGTTGTAAGTTCGGCCGGCCCTTGCGTCGGTCTTTTTTTTGTCTACTGTTCTTGATGCACGCCACGCATCACAGTGGGTGGTCGGGATGATGCCGGGCAGATATATGTGAGGCAGGCAGCTTACAGACGTCCCAGTATCGGGTAGGATTGCTCGATCAGCGCATTCGACCTATCCATTACGGCAGACAAAGACACGTATGAATACTCCCGCCTTGCAGCAAAAAATGTTTCTGCTGTTGCTTGCCGTGTTTACGCTGGCATTTGTCGGCATCCTGCTACCCTTTTACGGTGCGGTGTTCTGGGCGTTTGTATTGGCGATCATCTTTTCGCCGTTTTATCGCCGCATGCTCAGAAAAATGCCTGGCCGTGAAAATCTGGCCGCGGTATTGACGCTGCTGATCTGCATCGTGGTGGTGGTGATTCCAATGATATTGATTTCGATCTCGCTGGCGCACGAGGCATCCAGCGTGTATGAAAACATCCGCTCGGGTCAACTCAACTTCAATGTTTTCTTTCAAAAAGTCGTGGCCGCAATGCCGGGCTGGCTGGTGCATTTGCTGGAACGCTTCGGCGTTGCCGATATTGGCTCCCTGCAGGAAAAGCTGACAAACACAGCGGTCCAGGGCAGCGAATTTTTTACCAAGCAGGCGATCAGCATCGGGCAAAACACATTCCGCTTCCTGGTCAGCTTCACGATCATGATGTACATGCTGTTTTTCCTGCTGCGCGACGGCGATATTCTGGTGGGCAAGGTAGAAAAGGCGATACCGTTAAACGACAGGCACAAACATCATTTGCTCGCCAATCTGACGACGATGATTCGCGCCACGGTCAAGGGCAACGTGGTGGTGGCTGCAGTACAGGGCGCGCTGGGTGGCTTGGCATTCTGGTTTCTGGGCGTCGAAGGCGCGTTGTTATGGGCGGTACTGATGGCATTTTTATCGCTGTTGCCGGCGGTCGGCGCCGCCATCGTATGGGCACCAGTAGCGATCTACTTTTTACTGATCGGTTCTATCTGGCAAGGCGTCACCCTGATTGTCTTTGGCGTCTGCGTGATCGGCCTGGTCGATAATATTCTGCGCCCGATGCTGGTCGGCAAGGACACCAAGATGCCGGACTTTATCGTGTTGATCTCGACCGTGGGTGGGATGGCGTTGCTGGGCTTGAACGGTTTTGTCATCGGTCCGGTGATTGCAGCGCTGTTTATCGCGTTGTGGAGTATGTTTGCGCTGGAAAATCAGAAACCGGAGGATAGTGGCAAACTGCTGGAGCCCGACTGAACAGGCTTATGCAGGTCTTCGTTGCCGGACTTGTTCACGATGTTTATTGCGCAGGAAGAGCGCCTGCCCCAGGATCGCGATCAGCAATAAAAATGTATTGGTCGCCACAAACACCCAGTTGGCGACCAATACACTGTAGATAACGAAACCGGTTGACGCGCTGATTTGCCCGATGAAGAGCCAGTGCGATACGCCCGCCGTAGTGCGCGTGCGCCATTGCTGGAACACCTGCGACGACACCGTCAGCAGCAAGATCAGTGCACTGGCCCAACCGATGACTTCGGTCTGCATCGACATCCTTTCTTGCTGCGATGCGGATCAGGCGATGGCTGTCGTCAATTCTTCCTTGCGTTCCAGCATCTGCACACCGAGACCTTCGAGATCCATCTTGGCCTTTTTCGCCTTCGGGAACATTTCGGACTCTTCTTCCTTTACATGGTGATCGATATATTCGCTTAACACCGTTATCTTGGCGTCGTACAGCGGATCATCGCCATCCATCTCTTCCAGCTGTGCAATCAGATCCTTGGCGGTTGCATGTTCGACCTTGGCTTCGTTCAGCATGTCGTCATCCTTGATGGCCGCCCGGGCTGCCGGGTAAAAAATTTCTTCCTCGATCATCGTATGGATGGTCAGCTCCTCGAAGATCTGGCGGGCGATATCGAGTTTGCCTTCGACATCATCCTTCTTGCTGCATTGCTCATAAGACTTGAACAGTTTTTTGACTTTTTTATGGTCTTCAGTCAGAAGCGAAATGGCATCGTCGTGATTGGCGTGGCTTGCGGTTTTGCTGGCTGGCATGATGATCTCCTTGATTATTGGAATAAGGGTGACGGATAAAGCACATTTTTATCGTAGCCTTGGTTGCTGCGATTTAGTTTGTGTCGGGTAGATCATGCCTGCGGCGGTGGAAAGCCTGTATCAGAGATCCACCTCACTACATGTAAGAATTTGTACGCATGAGCTTGCTGGCAGATAACTTGCCCCGCAGAGCGGGCAAATCTGCGACAATTTCTCCCATGAATGTATCCAGCGCATCCCCATTTCCAGCAGTGTTTCACATTGCTTTCTATAAATTCGTCCGCCTGTCCGAGCCCGATACGGTGGTGAGCAATCTGCGCCGGATCGCCGCCGATTTGCTCGGCAGCGTGCTGGTCGCCGAAGAAGGCATCAACGGGACGCTGGCCGGTGATGCGCAGGCGCTCGACCGTTTTGAACATGCTCTGAGAACCGAGGCATGTTTCAACGATGCGTTCAGCGACGTCATCTTCAAGCGCAGTGCCTGCAAGACGATACCGTTCGCGCGCCTCAAGGTGCATCGCAAGGCAGAAATCGTTTTTCTCGGCGTCGACAATGTCGATGCGATCGCCCGCAAGGGGATAGACGTGAGTCCGCAGCAATGGCGCGAACTGATAGCGCAGGACGATGTGGTGGTGATCGATAATCGCAACAGCTTTGAATATCGCCTCGGCAAGTTCAACAATGCGGTGGACCCTGGAGTAGACAATTTCCGTGATTTTCCCAGCTACATAGAACAGCATGTGCCGGAATGGAAGAAAAGCGGCAAGCGGGTGGCGATGTATTGCACCGGCGGCATACGCTGTGAAAAAACCAGCGCCTGGATGGCGCAGATGGATATCCCTGTCTATCAACTGGAAGGCGGCATCCTCAATTATTTTCAGCAAATGCCCGATGCGGACAAGGATTGGCAGGGCGAATGTTTTGTCTTCGACAATCGCATAGCGCTTGATACGCATCTGCAGGAAACGCCGACCACGCCGGAGGATGTGTACGGCGGCGAGCCCGATTGGGAGTGGCGCCTGCAACGCGCGCGCCGGCTGGAAGAAGATGGTGAATAAGTGCGCACGCTGCATGTTCGGGTGCCGAGCGCCGCATTGACGCTGATCCAATGACAGCGATCCAATGAACACACGTCAGTACATGCCGCCGAGCCGGGACGGGGTCGGTGCCAGCCGCGTCGCATTGCCGCCGGGGCCGTGGCTGACCTTGCTCGATTTTCTGGCGCAGCAATTCCCGACGATTGCGCGCACGGAATGGCAGGCGCGCATGCAGCAAGGCGAGGTACTGGATGAGAACGGACAGGCCTTGCCTGCGACGACGCCGTATCAGGCGCATAGCCGCATCTTTTATTACCGCAGTCTGCCGCAGGAGCCGCAAATTCCCTTCGATGAAGTGGTGCTGTACCGCGACGACTATCTGGTGGTGGCGGACAAGCCGCATTTCCTGCCGGTGACGCCGGCCGGCCGTTATCTGCAGCAAACCTTGCTGGTACGTTTGAAGCGTTCCCTCGGTATCGAGACACTGACACCTATGCATCGCATCGATAGAGAAACCGCCGGGCTGGTGTTATTTACGATCCAGCCGCAGACGCGCAATCTGTATCAGTCGCTGTTTCGCCAGCGCAGCGTGCAAAAATATTATGAAGCAATTGCACCCTGGCGTACCGATCTTGTGCCGCCGCTATCGTTTCCACTACTGCGCTGCAGCCGGCTGGTCGAGAGTGCATCCTTCATGAAAATGATGGAAATCGATGGCGCGCCGAACGCCGAGACCAGAATCGAATGTATCGAAGTACATGGTGAGCTGGCGCGCTACGGCCTGCATCCGGTCAGCGGCCAAAAGCATCAACTACGCGCGCATATGGCGGCACTGGGGATGCCGATCGTCAACGATCGCATCTACCCGCATCTGTATCCGGATGAGGGATCGGAACAAGACTATTGTGCGCCGTTGCAGTTGCTGGCGAAAGCGATACGTTTTACCGATCCGATTTCAGGTTTGGAGCGAACCTTTGAAAGCCGGCAGCGACTGGACTTTCAACAAGAAAACAGGAAAACCTGATGCCGTTGCTGGAAACAGTGTCTGATTTTGTCATGAGCCTGTCGTCACCGTTGGCTGAATATCTGAGTGAAAAGCTGGCAGATCGCTTTGGACACAGCAGCTCGCGTACCCGCCAGTTGTGATTCAAACACGGGCTTTTATCCATGTCATGAATTGACGCTGATTCGGCAGTGCGGGCTCTTCAAACCAAACCCAGACGAACGAGGGCAGCGAAGCTGAGATCAGGCGGTCCGCTTCAACTCGGCATGATTTCATTTTTGCCTGCATTTTTCTTTCAGCGAGGGGCACTTCTATCGCCCCTGTATTTGCGGAGAACCCCCCATCCCTAGGAAATTCCTGAGATTCAAATCAGGTAATCCCTATTAAGTAATCCGCCATATTTGCGCATGCTGACTCCTGTAATAAAAATCCAATACAACAAGAGGAGAATCAACGTGAGTATTTCGTACCGTAACCTGGCATTGCTGCTTGGCATTGTCATTCCAGTATTGCTGCCGGCGGCTGCCAGGGCCGATGACAGCAGCTTCAGTGATCTCGCCGCCAAGGGGAAGATCAGCGGCGACCTGCGCGTCTATGACTGGGATAATCATAATTTTTACAACAGCACGACCAGCAATAACACGTTTGTCGTTGGCGGCAAGCTCAAGGCTGAAAGTGGCGAGTTTCATCATTTTTCTATCGCTGCGGCTTTGTATGCTGCGCATACGCCTGGGTCGGCTGATAATGTCGATCCCACGTTAGGGACAAATATCAACACGCTGGGTGAGCTCTATCTTAACTATCGCAACGACTGGGCCAATCTACGCATAGGACGGCAAGCGATAGAGACGCCGTTTGCCAACAGCGCCGACTACCGGATGATTCCGGCGCTCTATCAGGGCGCGACGCTGGAGATTAATCCGGCGAGTAATTATGGTTTCAGCTTCGGCCGAATCAATCGTTACAAAAGCTGGACCGATGATGATTTCGATCAGACCAATAATGAAACGGCAGGGCCGTTCAAGAAAACCGGCAGTCCCTACGAAAATTTTCCCGGCCAGGAGACCAGCGGTTTCTGGTATGCCAGCGTTCACCACGATTTGAGTTTTTCCAACAAAAAACTGGCCAGCAAATTGTGGTACTACGATTTCATCGATATTGCACGCCTGGTATTCCTCGAAGAAAAAATGTCATTCGAACTGGAAAACAAGGTCAAGCCTTTTATCGGTGTGCAATACGCAAATGAAAAAAGTCATGGTGCCGCCCTGTTCGGTACGGTTGACAGCACACCTTACGGCCTGCAACTGGGTGCCGATTTCGGTAGCAACAACATCACCGCGGCCGTGGTTCATATCCCTTCTCATTCGGATGCATTCAACAACGGCGGACTCGCTTCTCCCTATACAGATGGTTATGGCTCTGCCGGTCTGTTCACTGCCAATATGCTGTTTCCTACCGAGGGATTGGGTAGCGGCGATGCCTATCAATTATTTGGCAGCCATCAATTTAGTGATTCGTGGTCAGCCTGGGCTTCGTACAACCGCTTCAATCAAACAACTTCCGATCTTTCTCCTGCAAACTCGATTGACGAGTACGTGTTGAGCGTGAGTTACACCCCCAGCAATATCAAGAATCTGAAAATTGTCGATATGCTGGGATATGCAACTGTGGAAGGAAACAGCGATCATTTTGTGCAAAACAGGTTGATGGCACAGTACAGCTTTTGAGCAGATCCACCAGGTGAAAAATTGAACCAGGTTTTCGCCGCAGCCGATTTGGCTTGAGTGTGATTTTTGTGGATGGTTGTTGATAGTTCGTAATCATGATTTATTCATGAATACGAACTATTTTTCTTTCTGACTTCTTTCTGGTCTCGTTCCGATTTATTTCTTTATTGTTTGCGGGGAATGCCTGCTTCTCGTCTCATCATTCTCGTCTCATCAAGTTCGACTAAAACCATCAGGAGACAGATATGGAAAAGCCACCACACGAAGTTGTTGCAACCCTATTGGCTGTCACTACGGGACTGATGGCTCAGTTATTCTGGCACTTGCCGGTCTGAGCAGATTGTCGTCCGCTAACACCGGCTGGGCGATAGCGTGCTTCCACTCCTTGTGCGCCTGCGGCGAAGTCCATACCTCGAAATGCAGTTGCGATAACAACAGCGGATCGCTGAGCAATGCATTTTTTTGCACATCCGGAATCGCCGAGTGGCCCTGGCGTACGATCGCGTCGATTCTCTGCATACCCAATAGACGTGCCGCCGCGCTGCGGTGCGGATGCAATTTTCCACTGACACACATGACGGCGTTAAACAGCGGATCAACCACCGCATCAACAAAATCATGGCGCTGCGGAGAGTTGTCCAGATGCGCTTCCATCGCTACCAGCTCTACCGGTGACTGATATTCTTCCGGAATCACAAACAGATTTTTGCGGCGGAAACGCAAGCCGTTCGACACTTTGCTGGAGTAGATCGATACCGGAATTGCGACCACCAGCGAGCCGACAATCGGCAGCAACCACGGCAGGAAAGTCGGGTTCAGCCAGAAAATACCGCCGCCCCACACCAGACCGACCAGCGTATGAAAACCATGATGGCGTATCGCTTCGCCGGTGGTGGTTTCTGCATCTTCGCGCGGCGGCGATTTCCAGCGCAGCGCCCAGCCCATGAAAGCGGCAATTACGAAGTGGGTATGAAACAGCATCCGTACCGGTGCCAGCAACATCGAAAACAGCATTTCAATCAGCATGCTGAAGAACAGCTTGATGCTGCCGCCAAACTGTTTTGCTCCCTGCGCGATGATCAGCAGCACGCTCAGGATTTTCGGCAAAAACAATAGCGTTGCAGTGGCGGAAAACAAGGCGATGGCTTTTTCCGGATGCCATTGCGGCCAGATCGGAAACAGCTGCCACGGTTGCGTGAAATAGGTCGGTGGCGTCAATGTGTGCTGGGCCAGCAATGCGGTCGACAGGATCAGGAACAGCAGCCATAGCGGCGCCGATAGGTACGCCAGCACACCGGTAACGAACACGGCGCGGTGCACCGCATGCATGCCGCGCGACAGAAACAGGCGGAAGTTCATCAGATTACCCTGGCACCAGCGCCGATCGCGCTTGAGTTCATCCAGCAGATTCGGCGGCATTTCTTCATAGCTGCCGTCGAGATCGTAGGCGATCCAGACTTTCCAGCCGGCGCGTCGCATCAACGCCGCTTCGATAAAATCGTGCGACAGGATTTCGCCGGAGAAGGTGCCTTTGCCCGGCAACAGGGCGAGCGCGCAGTGTTCGATGAAGGGTTTGAGGCGAATGATCGCGTTATGTCCCCAGTAGTGCGACTCGCCCAATTGCCAGTAATGCAGGCCGGCGGTAAACAGCGGGCCATACACGCGGGTCGAAAATTGCTGGATGCGCGCATACAGCGTATCGCGGCCGGCGGCGCGCGGCGCGGTCTGGATGATGCCGGCATCGGGATGCGCTTCCATCGACTGCACCAGCTTGTTCAGGCAATCGCCACTCATCACACTGTCGGCGTCGAGCACGATCATGTAGCGATAATTGCCGCCCCAGCGGCGGCAAAAATCGTCGATATTGCCGCTCTTGCGGCGCACGCGGCGCTGGCGACGGCGATAGAAAATGCGGCCGAAACCATCAACCGCCGTACACAGGGCGGTCCACGCAGAGATCTCATCGGCGCAGGTATCGCTGTTGCTGCTGTCGCTCAAGACGAAAAAATCGAAGCGATCCAGATACTGCGTGCGCGCCAGCGATTCATAAGTGGCGCGCAAACCGGCAAATACGCGCGCCACATCTTCATTGCAGATCGGCATCACGATCGCGGTACGCGCATCAGGAGCAATCGGACCGTCGGTCACCGCGCTCTGCGTAATCAGAAAAGGATCCTTGCCGCGTGCCAGCAGCAGAAAGCCGGTCATTGCGGTCCAGAAGCCGGCCGAGACCCAGCAGAACAATAATGCAAACAGTGCCAGGATTGCGATTTCCAGTTTGTGCGTGCCCTGGTACGGCATTACGCTGCTCATGTAATAGGTTGCCAGCGCGGTTTGTCCGAGCATCAGAAACAGCAACACCAGACGACGCAGACCGCCACCGCCTTTACTGTTTGTGTGATTGGTGGAAGTCGGTGGAGTCGATGCATTTTCTTTGGCCGCATCTTTTTTGCCGAAGGAGCGCAGCCAGCGTGTCAACGGATTAAGATCGCCCCACGGCTCCGGCACCATCGGCGTGCGTTTGACCGGCGGCGCGAGTTCGAACTGCGGTGGCAATGCCTGCGCAGATGCATCCTGCTCGCCGGTATTTGGGCGGGCAAAAGCAGCCTGGGCATCGATAGCGCCGAGCGCGCCAAGTGCACGTTCGGCACGTACTGCTATCGAGTCATAGGCAGGATGCTGCGTATCGACATTTCGTTGTGCGAGTAGCTGATGCAACTGCGCCATTGCCGCCCGCGGCGTCGCGGTATCGGTCAATTGCACTTCGATCGCGGCACGCGCTTCCGGTGCCAGCGCAAGCCGGTCGAGATAGTGACGACAGGCGGAGGGGATATATTGCGCCGCCATCAGTTAGGCGGCAGGATGTAACTCCACGTCTCGGACAGCGTGGTGTTATCGGTTTGCAAAAAGCCGCGCATCTCGACCGGCTTGGTGTCATCGGTGCGGCGCAAGTGAATCATCGCACGGTAACCGCCAGTGGCTTTGTTGGGCATCACCTTCAAGCCGAGGATTTCTGCATTGCCATCGGTAGACAAACGCATGCCGACTTTCGCCGTTTGCGGTAATTTTTTGAAATTCTGTCCGGCAAAGTCGACCATCAACGCGATGCTGTCATCGGGTTTGAACTTGTAACCGTGGCCGCGCCGGGTTTGCGTGACCGATGCCAACGGCGGTTTGTGCGCAGAGGCATCGCCCCATTCCATCGTGTAAGTCATATGTATCGGCTTGCCCAACGCAGGCAAGTCGGCGGGAATCCAGTAGGCGACGATATTGTCATTGCGTTCGTCCGGGGTAGGAATCTGCACCAGCTCGACCCTGCCTTTGCCCCATTTTCCATGCGGCGTGATCCAGAGGCTAGGACGGCGCTCATATTCCGAGTCCATGTCTTCGTAACTGCTTGCCTGGGTGTCGCGTTGCATCAAACCAAAGCCGCCAGGATTATTCAGACTGAACGATGTCACCAGCAATCGCTTGGGATTAACCAACGGGCGCCAGATCCATTCACCGGTGCCGGAGGCGATCGACAAGCCATCGGAGTCGTGCACTTCAGGACGATAATCCTCGGCTGCCGGACGCTGGTTTTCGCCGAAGAAAAACATGCTGGTCAATGGCGCGATGCCAAGCTTGGTGACGTTTTCGCGCAGATACAGTTGGGTCTTAACCTGAATCCTGGTTTCCTGCCCCGGCGTGACGGTAAACCGATAGGCGCCGCTCACGCGCGGTGAATCGAGCAGCGCATAGATAATCAGTTGCGTGCTGTTGCGGCTCGGTTTTTCTATCCAGAATTCCTTGAAGCGCGGAAATTCCTCGCCCGAGTTGAGCGCCGTATCGACGGCGAGGCCGCGTGCCGACAGGCCGTAAACTTCGTTTTTGCCGACTGCGCGCAAATAGCTGGCGCCGAGAAAGACCAGCATTTCATCTTTTTTCTGGTTGGAATTGATCGCGTAATTGACGCGGAAACCGGCAAACCCCAGGCCTTTTATATCGTCCTTGCCGAGCTTGGTGCTGCCGTAGTCAAAAAAAGCCGGGTTAAACCGAATCTTGCGCACCTGGCTCCCGACAATTTCATTGATCTGTACCGGGCTGTCGTACTGCCGCCCCTGATGAAAGAAGCTGAGCTCGAACGGCAGTTTTTCGGCGCGCCATTGCGCATGTTCAGCCTTGTAGTGAATTGTGCTGTACTGCTCGTAACTCAAGCCTTCCAGCGCTTTGGAAATATTTTTTTGCGGTGCCTGATAGGGTTTTTTTGCCAGCTGCTGCGCCTGGTTGGCAACAGTATTGAAATTGAACGCGAAGGCAGAAATGCAGGGAGCAAGCGCGAGAGTAAGAACGGCGATACGGCAAGAGCGAAAAGCGGAGGGTAAAAAATTGCTAAGCATGGTTTCCATTTTATTTTATTCGGCGATGTCGCTGCAGCCGGTCATCGGACTGCAAGCATGATGCGCCTGTCCACATATCGATTTGCGGGAGAGCCGCTATCTTCCAATTGATAAGGTGGTGTTGCTGCGAGATTGTAATCCCGACTGGTTATTTGAGCAGTGTAAC
>Ga0164242_10008199_pt1 | contig 11342 bp, 11 predicted proteins | sample OricomgcompostMG_FD_108783 | JGI IMG/M metagenome (GOLD analysis project Ga0164242, IMG submission 108783) | Miracle-Growth compost microbial communities from Emeryville, California, USA - Original compost - Miracle growth compost (MG) ...
GCCGTAATCTTGTTGAGATACGACGACGGTTGGACGGGGATAGGTGTGGCCGCAGCCACAGTCGGTGCAGATGCACCCGTGGGTGCCGACGCTCCGGAGGGTGTGGACGCGCCAGTCGCAGCGGATGCCGGCGAGGACGAACCGCCTCCGCCGCCGCACGCTGAAATCAGCACCGCACTAATCCCGATGGCCAATATTGTTGCAACCTTCGACTTCATGTTTTGGTCTCTTAGCTGTTGGTCCTGCTTCTTTTATTCGTTGCATTCGGTTCGCGATATCGAGTAGTCGCATATCCCAAAGCAACGAGCGTTTGCGCCCGGTCACGGATGACGGGCGCGTATTCGAGTGCGGGCGCTATGTCCCGCTGATTCGTTCGGCACGGATTGCGGTCAGAGTTCGACGATCTGATGAACGATGGCCTGAACTGCCGGATGGTTTTTCCGAAGCAGGGAGGCGAACCGCGCAACGATCAGTCGGTTCTTCTTCGTTTCGATCTTGTTGATCTGACGAACCGCAGCCGGATCGAACGGACGACCGGGCTTCAACTGTTCGATAGCGGATTTCGCGAGCGAAGTGCGCTGCTCGTCGAGTTCTGCCAGCGTCGCCTTGAGCTTCTCGGGCGTGTCCGTCGCCTCGGTTTTCCGTGCCGGTTTTTCTTTCTTCTGCACCTCCGCTGCGGTGTTTTTTGCGTCGTCCGCGCCGTTCACTTGTGCTGCGCCCGACTCGCCCGTACCCGCGACCTTCACTTCCGCCTTTACGCTCATAGTTTTCTCCGAAGGAATTCGTCAAATCGACAGTTCCATCCTATCCAGTGTTTCGGGCTTTGTACATTGAGTTTTTGCGCTAAATCAATGGGTTACGAGATCATGGTCGGTCTAGCCGGGCGCGTACGCCAACCCGACCCAGCTCCGGTCGTGCGGCCTTCCCCGCCGTTTACGGCATTTTTTCGTAAAAATTAACGTCCAATGCAACTGTTGCACGCAGCGTCATTTCATTGTTTTTGCCGTCAGGCAACACTCGGCGTCATTGGATGACGTGACATGAGGATTTGCCTTGACCGAGGCGGCGCACAAAAAGCAGAGCAGGCGGATTAACGAAGAAATCGGTAAGCGCTTGGCCGAGTACAGAAAGAAGGCTGGACTGAGTCAGGCTCAGCTGGGCGAAATGCTCGGCCTCGAAAAAGAGAGCGTATCTAGGATCGAAAGCGGAAAAATTGCGCCGTCTTTATCGCGCTTGGTGATGTTCTGCGAGTCGCTGGACGTGTCATTCGAAGAGCTGCTAATTAACGCCTCGCCGCATCCGACAGACGAAGCGAGGGCGCTCATTGCATCCTTGCAGGGGTTGTCACTGCGCCAGCGGCAAATCGTGCTTCAGACGGCACACAATCTGGCTGCGTTGCTGCGCGACGAATGACGGGATTCGTCGCTAGAAGTCAAAGCGTTCGGCGGGCGAAACGAGACACCGAGTTCGTTGAATCAATCACACCAGCGGTTCGAACGACGCGGCAGCCTCTTTGGGTTCGCGGCGAACGGACGGCAGTGTTCAATGTGTTCGTCCGTAATGCGCCGTTGCCGTCCCTAAGCAGATCGACGGCCTGCTAAAAAGTCAACGACTTTGCGAAGTGAAGCGGGGTCGTTGCAGCGAGAGCGAGCCTAGGGCCAGCATCTGGAATCGACGGTTTGCCACCTAGAGGGCGCCTGTTCCGGATATCTGTACGCGCGTGGGACTGTCGGCAGGCGCTCCGCAATAAAACAGTCCACCGTTCTCAAAAGGACCGTCAGATCAGCCGGCTTGCGGAAGAAAGCAGTCCAAGAGGGGGCGGCATCCATCGGCTCCGGCATGCCTGACAGCATCACGATCGGCAAGTCGGCAAACGCCGGCTGACACCTGACCCGACGGCAAAACTCGATCCCATCCATTCCCGGCATTTCCGAATCTGTGATGATGAGACGCGGAGCTACATGGGGCAGTATGCACAAAGCATGAATAGCGCTATGAGCCAGCAGAACGTGGTGGCCACCCGCTTCTAGGACAAGTCGAAGAGACCAAAGGTGATCCGGGTCGTCATCGACCAGAAGGACGCGGGACATAAGGGTGTGTGTGGAGCAATGCCTGTGGTGTAGCACGGTATCGCAAGGAATATTCCCTCGCACCGGTGTCCGCATGTCTTGCAGTCACACACACGTCGGCGTTCGAACATGAAACCATGTCGATGACCGCTTCAACGCGCTACGCCGACGCTCGAAGGTCAACGGTCCAGCGAACGTCAACGTCCGCAGTTGGCCGTACTCGGACGAGTCGGCTCGCCCAGGCGCTGGGGCTGGCGGGCGAAATATATCGGCAAGACTACTTAACCTCGGCCGCCGCCCGCGCGTCTGCTGCGTTGCGCGGATTTCCTCGAAAATAAGGTCCGGATCGCGGCAATGCCCGATAAGCGGGTCTAATTGGCCATAAATCAAGTACGTTCGGCACACCGAACTCCCGCTTCGGAGTTCGGTGTATCGATCCGCGCGGTTCGAACGATGTGCCAGCATTACCTCGTTACGAACGGAATGCAGTGTTCAAAACCGTTCCGAATCGGTGCGGCAGGTCTCGGCTCGTTGCTGCCGGTCGAGTTCTCGCGGTAGCAAGGGCAGGTAGCACCGAAGCTAGTCGTCGGCAAATCAAAGAAGGCGTTGCCGTCACTGTCTTCGGCAGTGAGCCGATCGTTAGTCAACGCAATGACACGACATTGCGACGGTCCAGATCCAAATTTTCCCCCCCGAGCAGATCGTCGACGATCTTCGGCGTCACACACATCAGGCGTGCTATCCCAGAGCGAGTCAGTCCTGACGTTTCTTGCAAAACCGACAACCCCTGTGAGACTACTTCTGCTCGTTCTTGCGGAATAAACTCGTCTTCCGCCTCTTGAATCGCCTCGCTGTGACGGGTTAGTTTGATGACACCGGAACGATATTGGTCATCCGAGAACACACCTAGTTGACGCCCACGGTACAAGATTGCTGCTTTCGAAACGCCCCATCTCAGTTTGATGTCGGCGATCGCGTGCCAATTGAATCGGCTCCCCCTGAGTGCTTTCTGACATTCGATAACAAAGTAACGACGAGGCATCAGGAAGGAGCTGGCAAATCTATTCGCCTGCGATTCCGAAACCTTGTCGCCAGTCTGCACGCCCACGTGCAAACAGAAGTGGCCGACCTCATGTGCAAGACCAAACCGAGTCCGGCATGCGGAGCGCCCATCTGCATTAGTAACGATAACAGGTCGATGCGTAGCGAACGAGATAGCGTCTATTTCTGACGCCAATCCGCTCATGGGCAACACGACTGCACCGGCATTCTCCGCCACGCGAGTCATGTTGCTGATCGGGCCAAGACCCAACCCCCAATGCGCACGCGACCTCTCTGCAGCGCTCTCGATGTGCTCAACGCTATCGGGATCTGCTTCTATGAAACTGTATCGCGGAAGGTCGAGTTTCGCGTCAAGGACACTAACAAGTCGCTTAAGCATTTCACCTTTTGCACGGGCGACTTGCTTAAGAGCAACCTTAGTAGTCAGTTGCTTCCGAAAATGGCATTGTTCCTCCGCAATGGGCATCGGGTCAGGGGAGCGGAAAAACTCAGGCATGACCGATAGCTGCGTCGCAAGCGACTGCTCAAGTACCGCACTAGGAGCCTCGACACCTGACTCTAGACGACTGAGATACTGCTTTGACGCCCCGACCTTTTCGCCCAGTTCCTGAAGGGAAAGCTCATTGAACAGCCGGGCTGTGCGCAGATTCGAACCAAAAAACTGCGGGTTCATTTCCCTATTGCCTCGACCTCTCCAAGTCCGTCACGTTTCACGCCGACCATAGGTTTACCAACGTTGACCGCCGCGGGGGTTTCAGCGCCAACGGCATGAATCGACTGAACGTCGTCAGACTTCCATTCGCATCGAATTACGTTATGGGAGTCGATACCCATGAATACCACCCTTGCTTCATCTCCGCCAAAGCTGCCACGATCAATAACAAAGCAAAATCTGGCAGGCGCCGATGCGTCGCCAACGTCATCAAAAAACGTCTTCTGATAACGGCTTACTTCCACCACGGCCCTTTTCGTTGGGTTCTTCACATAGTCGCTCGAAAAACGGCACGGGATACCCCCTATGGTGAACACGAGGTCGAACGTATTTGCCAAAACATTCAGCCAGTCACGTTTCCCGGAGGCATGTTCCAGAACGATCCTATTCTTCTGCCTATCGAATACGGTGCATCCACGTCCATAAGAGCTGTCAGTGGGGCGAACCAGATCATCTTCAGTGGCGTACAACTCCTCCAGCAACCATTTCGCAACGAGGGAAAGGTTGTCGTCCGAGAGTTGAGGGTGAAACTGAGCAGGCAACGGCAGCGGCATCGTCAATCCTTACGAAAAGGGTTCTGTGCAAATTTCGCAAATCGTCAACTGCATTTTTGTGCAAAAACGCGCTTTCGTCAACCAGGAAATTAGGACATGGCGCACTCCGCTCTCGCTCGCCTGCTGGGAAAGTAGCGCTCGTTTTTTTACGGGGCAGCGCTGATGGGTAGCCGAGCGAGCGAGGTTAGGGAGAGCGCCTCCAGTTCATGTTGCTGGGCTTCGATGTTCCGTGGCTGGTTTTGCTCGTCCACCACCGCTCCATCTCCTACCTGTTTCATTTGGCGTTTCATGCTTTGTCCGCCGATGAACGCCAACCACGTTTCTTCAAATCCTTCCCGCCAGCAAGTCTCATCCAGCTGCGGAGGAAATGGACTTTCCCCTGGTTTGACGGCTGCGCGGTAAGCCGTAAAATTTACTTTTCCCCCACATAGCGCTTGCAGAGGGTTATGAAGCATGGAAGAGAACTTGAGAGCGCACGATTCGGCACGCGAAACCGAGGAGCAGTTCCGTATCCTTGTTCAGGGCGTGACCGACTACGCGATCTTCATGCTGTCGCCGACAGGCGTGGTGACCAGCTGGAACCTCGGTGCGGAGCGGATCAAAGGGTATCTGCGCTCTGAAATCGTCGGCGAACATTTCTCGCGCTTCTACACGGACGAGGACAAGGCGGCCGGCTGGCCGGCGCGCATACTGGCGATAGCCGCGAGAGAAGGCCGCGCCGAACGCGAAGGATGGCGGGTGCGCAAAGACGGCAGCCGCTTCTGGGCGCACGTCGTGGTCGACACCATCCGGGACGAGGCGGGCGTGCTCGTGGGATTCGCAAAAGTCACGCGCGACATCACCGAGCGCAAGGAAGCGGCGGCCGCTCTCGAGAAGGCCAACGCAAGGCTCTTTCAGTACCAGAAGATGGAGGCGATCGGGCGCCTGACAGGCGGCGTCGCGCACGACTTCAACAACCTGCTGGCGGTGTTGTCCAATGGTCTCGAAGTGCTGGCAACGCAGTCGCGCACCGAAATCGACAGGAGGTTGATCGAAAGCATGCGACGCGCGATCGACCGCGGCGCTTCGCTTACGCAGCAACTGCTCTCGTTCGCGCGACAGCAGCCGTTGCAGGCGCAGGTTTACGACCTCAACGGACTGATCCGCGAGTTCGCGCCGATGCTTTCGCAGGCGTGCCACCGTAGCACGCATATAGAGCTCGCCCTGCGACCGGCGGATGCATTCGCCTCGGTCGATGCGCCGCGCTTTGAGGCCGCGCTGCTGAACCTGGTTGTCAACGCGGTCGACGCGATGCCGAAGGGCGGCACCGTCACGATCGCCACTGACACGATTGAGCTGGATGCGGACACGAGGCCGGCCCTGCCGGCCGGCCGCTACGTGCGCATTTCGGTGTCGGATACCGGTGTGGGTATGACCGCCGCGGTGCTGGCGCAGGCAGTCGAGCCGTTTTTCACCACCAAGCAGTCGGGCAAGGGAACGGGGCTGGGATTAAGCCAGGTCTATGGGTTCATCACCCAGTCGGGCGGCGACGTGCGTCTATCCAGCGAGGCGGGAAAGGGTACAACGGTGGACATTTATCTGCCTGTTGCTGAGCCCCCATCGCATACCGACACTCCCCCGGCCCCGAAGTTATAGACAGTCTCCTCTGTCGACGACGACTCCGTCTTGGTGGGTGTGATCCCGCGACTTAATGGTCTGGAAGCGACACTCATCCGTGACGTTTCTTCTGCGTCGTTCGGCTTCGGGCCGCAGCAAGCCCGCGCTCGAAAATTTCTCACTGGCGCGAAAGGGTCGACTGAAATCGGCTTTGATGACAAGGTACGCTGCCAGAAATCCGATGGCTGCTTTCGCGAGTCAAGCCGCCGCATGAACGGCCATAAGGCGCTTCCGGCCAATGTCCCTTCATGGTCGTACTCGGTCGGATCGGCGCACCTCGTTCATTGAGGATGCGCTGGTGGACACAATATGTCCCCAAATCCGGTTAAACCCGACGGTCTCACGCGTGATGGCCGAACATGCGCGAAATTGTCAGGAAGGCGAGCCCCGATCGCGGCAAACCCCGGAGGCCCGGGTCTAATTGGCCACAAGATAACACATTCGGCCTGCCAAAACCAAAGTCAAGTGCTCTGTATTGGTTCAACAGGCTGTTCGAACGATGTCCCAACGCGTTTTTCGGTCCGCCGCGCAATGGATGCCAATGCTCGAAAGGGTGCTTGTTCAGAATCGGTGTGCGGCAGACCTCGACTGCGGTTCAACCGGTCGATGCAACACCTCCACTGCTCACGCAGTCTCTAGTGTGTTGCATCGACCGGTTGAATCCGCAACCCATTTCGGCCATTCGAATTTTGGCCGTTAATCTCGAATTTGCAGCCGTTGCTTACACTCACCCCATAGCACGTACTAACACTGACTGAAGCCAAGCGATGGCTCGCCCGCGTGGACTAAACGAACGCTAGAAAAAACTGTACGGAAAACGACCATTCGTGCGCCTGTCGTACATGATGGATGAACCGTCTAAGGCATTACAGTTTCTTCACGCAGGTCGCGACGAGGTGATTCATGGGCGAACCATTCGCGAAATATCCAAGAACGTGGTTACGCTCGGCGGCCGGCAATGTTCGCGCGCCCATCGCAGACGCCCAACTTCTCCAGTTGGAGGCTCCGGACTTTAGGATCCGCGCTCGGATAGCCTTCAGACCGAATGTCTGGTCTGGGATCTCCAGCACCTTCGCTGCGGCTATCTCGTATGCGTCAGACCGCTCGTAGATTGCCATGACCAAATTCCCGAACTCGTCGGTATCACCGAGGTGATCCTCTGCGATTACGGCAAGCCAAAAGAGCTGGTACTCCAGCAGATCTGCCTCCGAGTCGAGCAGTTCCGCAAAGCCTTCGGCAATAGCGCTCTTGTCGTCCGAGGCCGCTACGAATTTGTACAACTGTTTTGCAATGTTTGGAAAACGCAAGTAGAGCGTGGGAATTGCAGTGGCGGGAACTGCGTCGTTTTCCTGGAGGATGCCGAGGATGAGTTCGACGTCTGCTTCGTCAGCTCGGACATCGAGCAGCAGATCTTCGAGCTCGGAAATCTTCTCGCTTGAAATCCCATCCTCGCCGTCATCCTCGTCGTCGTCGTCCTGGTATGACCAGTCGCTGCCCGATCCGAAATAAGCACGCGGGCGGTCATCATCCAAAATTTCGCGTAGTCTGAGGCGAATCGTGGACGCCGACTCGTTGATGGTACCAAGGCCGAAATCAAAGCTTGTCTTTGCCGCATTTACGTTCAGCGCGAAGCCACCGAGCAAGTCCTGAATCTTAAGAAAATCGCTCACCAGCGTGTCTCGGGAATCGTCAAATAGGTGGATGTCATCCATGAACCGCAATGAACACGCGGACTTGATCTCGCCGGAGCTCTCCACGAAGCTCAGGAAACCAGCACCGATCATTTTTGTTGGGTACAGACCATGCGGGAGGAAGTCAATCGACCTCCCGGAATTGATTTCCCGCATGAAGATACCGAACGCCTTTGCATCCGCAGGCGTGACGTCCCTCAGATTGGCAAACCAATTGGTCAGATCGTGGTGATAGATCGCGTTGAAGTAAGAGGCGATGTCGAAGCTGAGCGAATGCTCGAAATCGGCGCGCTCGATGTTGATAGCTTTGGTGTAGTCACCGAATGCCTTGTGTACCGCGATTGGAGAGCCCTCGAGAAATTGATATCCGAACGAGACTCGATCAGGTTTTTTGCGGCTATCGAAAGCACGCCGATTGCGGTGCACCAAATCATAGACGAAGAAGGTGCAAACTGGGTCAAGGACGATCGTCCTCCTGAGATGGTGGTTCGGCTTCGCCGCATGCGCGCGTTCCTGCCCTAAAAACTTGTAAGCCGCATCGGCCGGTAGGTCAGACAGTGCTCGCTCGACATATCGTTCGAGTTCAGCCCGAGCGTTTTCCATCATCAGCTTATTGGTTTTCAACGGGAAGAGTCCGGACATGAAATCCAGTTCGAAGAACTCGTGGGTGTTCAAAGTTGCTCCCCAATAGGGTTACGCAGGATCTGAGTCGTTTCAGTCGCCGGCATTTAATGACCGGTGTTTACACATTCCGCCATCTGTCCGTGCTAGGCGAATGGCTATCTCGTCTAGGGGGCGCTGGCTCACCCTTGGTGAACTTCCGATTTTGGCCGTACTCGGTCGGATCCGCGTGTCCGGTTCACTGCGGGCGCGCTGGTGGACACAATATGTCCCCAAAGCCGATTAAGCCCCGCGGCCCCTCGCACCATCGCCGAACATGCGCGAACTTGTTACGAAGACACGCCGGATCGTGGCAAAGCCCGGAGGCCCGGGTCTAAGCGGTTTGGCCGGCCAATCGAACGCGTTGTTTGTTGTATCGATTCCCGTTGCGATTCGAACGTTGTCTCCGGCTCTTTCAGTTCCTTGTGCGGGGACGGCGCATTCGAAAGGGCTTCGACTCGAATCCTTGCGCAGGACCCCGGACCCGGAGCAGCCAACTTGGTCAACGGGTTTCGTTCGGCAGAAGTCGCCCCACGAGTTCGGTTGCAAACCGTGAATATGCGCCAGCTGCTTGGTCCGGCCGGGCGAGACCTCAAACATTAGCCGTCCCCTTGGAATCGGGGATGTCGTCAAGATATCATCAGCAATGCGGCGTCAGACATCCGTCAGACGTGCTCGACTGGTAAGGCTGAGAATAGTGAGCACTAGTCAACGGCAGTCATCGTGCGCTAGAACTGCTAACGCTTCTCATCCATTTATCCGCCCGAATACGAAAAGCCCGCAAATCGCGATGAATCGCTGCGTCGCGCTCTTTGAGCTTGTAGGTCGACGCGACGAGTTCTCTGCGCTTCGTGATTGCCGATCCCATCCCACGTAACGCTCCGTTTGAGCTACTGTCGATGGCATTAAATTCTCGTATCAGAGTGTTGTTCAACTGGAACGATGACACAAGCCCTTTCGCCTGAGCGTACACAACCACAATCAGCCGTCGCAATTCGGCGTCCGGTACCTTGCCGACATGCGACGACATGCTGTTGTAGATTGTGAACGCATCGCCAGACACGGGGTATATGTGATCGAGGTATTCATGATCGGGAACCGCCAGCAGTCGATTGCGGGTATCCGATGAATAGCCGAACCATATCGACCTCAGTTCTTCACGAATGGCTTGAACAAAAGCCACAGTCTGCGCTAGTTCTTTAGCAGCTTCTTCTGCGGCACGTTGTGCCTCCAGCTCGCGCGTATCTCGGTATTGTTTATGCGAAACCCATACAGCAGCCAGAATGGCGCCGATAGATCCGACAGCTTGCACCCAAGCGGCTACGGCTTCCGAAGTGGTGGCGGGGTGCTGCATGTACGCGCTTGCGCAAAAAACGAATGCCAGCGCAGCCAGTGGTATTCGCCATCCGTCCTTTTTTTTCATGACGCCCCGATTTGGTTCAACCAGCACTGTTTAGCCCTTTGCTGGCGTGTTTCGTCGGCAGCTCCTTCACCCAGTCCCAAAACGCTGAGGTCAGATAACCCCGTCTCTCACTAAGGTCAAGCGGCGCGACAAGGTAGTAACCCCCTGGCTTTACGAGTGGCGTAAGCCGGGACTTCCACTGGTCCAGCGATGCGGTGGAATACGCGATGTAGTAGTTATCGGCAAGACGAAACCAATCAAGCGATTTGTTCATCGCCTCTTTGAGTTCTGCTGCTGTGTGATTGGGATCGACGGAAACGAACACGCTGAGAAAGCGAGCCTTAGCCATTATTCTGCCTCCGAGTCGTCTTTGACCGCTTCAAGCGGATTTGACTCCACCAGAGCACCGGTAGCTCCTGATTCGATAGCCTTGACTTCCTGACTGGCAGGAATCTCCGGGCGATTCTTGCTTTCGTATGCCTGCACGGTCTTTAGATGCGTAATGATTTGCGCCCCTTCCAGCGTGGCGAGCTGCGGGTGTCTGTTCGCAAACTTGTTCGCTTGGATCGACGCGAGGGCGTACACCATAACAATGGTGACAGCTAGAAAAACGAGGACCCACGGATACTCACGAGCAGCGAAGCCCAGCGCGGCCAGTGCAAAGCATGCGCCGACGCCGGACAGCAGATTGCGACCGACCACCCCGCCCGGAAATTTCGCGTTAGCCAGCGAGCCAAAGATTTTGCTCAGAAAGTCCATGCAGCGCCCCGGGACGATTTGTTTTTGGACAGGCTTCTATTCGGTTTTTAGTATATCAGCGGGCCGTGTTGGCTCGATCGGCCTAACGAAGTCGACTGGCCGGTTGTGGCCGTACCGGACGAATCGGCTAGGCCCGTTGCTGAGGCTGGCGGGCGCAACATGTCCGCAAGATCGATTAACCCGACCGTCCGTCGCGCCTTTGCTGGCGTTGCGCGCGGCCTCCTTGAAAATGAGGTCCGAATCGCGGCAATGCCGGATGAGCGGGTCTAATTGGCCATAAATCAAGCACATTCGGCCCGCCAAAACCCGAATTTCATGCTGTATCTGTCCAACAGCCTGTTCGAACGGTGCCCCGTGGGTGGTTAGGGGTTTCCCGGGGGGGAGGTCAAACGTCGACTTCCCGCAGCGTGCCGTAGGAATACTGTTCGTATCCCGCGCTATCCCATGGCCGCAATCCATATGTATTCATAGACCACTAATTTTCGTGTCGCGCCTGCACGCGCACATCTACACCGCGCTGCGCAACCGCCATCACGGCCGCGATGACAGCAACAACTGGCAGTGCGTGCCGCTGCACGCGTTCGGCCTGCGCGAGCACATTCGCGAACTGGGCGGCGCGCTCAACTGCGAGCTGGCTTTCGGTTTCGTGACCGACGAGTCGGGCGCGCTCGTCATCGCGGACGGCGAGCCGAAGGTGCGCTGCGTCGAACTGACGTTCGACATTCCCGACCACATTCCTGACTCGACGTTCAGCTTCAACCAGTGGGCGTTCGAGTA
>Ga0164242_10008200_pt1 | contig 11342 bp, 1 predicted proteins | sample OricomgcompostMG_FD_108783 | JGI IMG/M metagenome (GOLD analysis project Ga0164242, IMG submission 108783) | Miracle-Growth compost microbial communities from Emeryville, California, USA - Original compost - Miracle growth compost (MG) ...
CGGGCAACGAACCGCGACCCTCGAAAGCAAGACCAATTTCTTTCGGCCGGTCCCGTTGGGTGACGTGGCGCGCGCAGTCTGCGTGCCACTGCACAAGGGACGGACCACGATGGTTTGGCAGACCACGATTTCTCGGGCGGATGGAAAGGTTGCAGTGATGGTGACGCAGACCCAGATGGTATTGGAGCGCATGGCCTGAAACGGCTGCGCGCCGCAATCCCTGCTGCTCACATTATCGGACCGGTGGTAACAGAGTTTGATCGGTTTGGGCCGCTCCGGTTTTCCTGGGCGCATCCCGGCAGATCGTTAGCCTGTAAAGGAACAATGTTATATGCTGTGGGGCAAACCGGAATTCCTTTGCATCTTCCACGACGATGCGCATTCCGGACCGCTGGGGACGTAAGGAATAGGGGGACATCATCGGCAGGATTTTTCTTGACCCGCAAGTGGTCGGGAATTTTCCTTTTGACTGCCACTGCCAGGCAGCGCTGCCGTGTTAAAGACACAATGGATAAGCATGCGGGGTAATTCACTTTTTTGCTGCTGCGCGGCGCCACGGAGCACCCGGGGCCAGGCCAGCATCGTTGTCGTCATGCGCGGGACCCGCGTTTCCTTGCTGAGCGGGTTTTCTAGAGAAAAATGAATATTCAGACGAATCCAACCCGGTTGAACGAAGCGCCCCAGTCGCTGCCTCCCGAGGCCGAGCCGCCGATCCGCTCCACCTATTTGCACAAGGAGGCGTTGCGTGAACTTGGCGCGGCTCTCGCACGGCCAGGCGCTGCCGCGGATGCCGCCCTCGGCAAGCTCGATTTCCTCGAACGCAACGAGGACAATTCGGCGAAGATCATAGAAATCTACCGTATCACCAACGATGCGCAGGCAGCCGGCGAGGCGATCACGCCTGCCGCCCAATGGCTTCTCGACAATCACTATCTGATCGAAGAATCGATAGCGCAGGTAAGGCAGAACCTGCCGGCGCATTTCTATCGCGAACTTCCGACCATGAAGACCGCTACCGGACGCCCGGTACCCCGCGTCCTGGCGCTTGCATGGGAATATGTCGCCCATACCGACAGCACCGTCTCGGCGGAGATGCTGCGCACCGTCGTGGAGGGCTATCAGTCCGAAAAGCCGCTCAGGATCGGAGAACTGTGGGCGCTGCCGGCGATGCTGCGCTTCGTACTCACCGAGAATCTGCGCCGTCTTGCGCTGAGGGTGAACCGGTCGAGGCAGATGCGGCTCGTGGCCAATGCCGTGGCCGATCAGGTCCTGGCGACAGAAGACGATGCCGCGAGGGAACGCATCCTCTCCGGCTACACCCGCCAGGCACTTGATCCGACCTTTGCCACGCAACTCCTCTACAGATTGCGCGATGGATCGCAAAATGCCGACAAGGCGCTGGAATGGCTGGAAAACGAGCTGGAGCGAAACGGCACCAACGCCGAGGAGTTCATCATAGCCGAGCACCAGTCGCTTTCCAGCGGCAATGTGACGATGGGCAACATCGTCCGCGGCTTGCGTCTCATCAACGACATAGATTGGTCGGTCTGGTTCGAAAGCGTCAGCCAGGTTGATACGCTGCTGCGCCGACGCACGAATTTCGCCGATCTCGATTTTCATTCCCGCGATCAGTATCGCGCTGCGATCGAGGATTTGGCCAAGCTTTCGCGAAAGATGGAGCATGAGGTTGCGGAGCGCGCCGTCGAATTGGCCGAAAGGGCCGATGCGGCGCTCGGCGTAAGCGCGGCCGTTCCAGTTGCGTCGCAAGTTCAGCCGCAGGATGGTTCCGCTGCCGAGGCTACGGACAGGCGCGTCAAGACTGACATAGGCTTCTTTCTGATTGGTCCGCGCCGGCAGGAACTCGAAAAGGCACTAGGCTATCGCGCCAGTTTCGGCCGCCGCTTCGGCCGTTTCTATCGCAAGTTCGGATGGCTCGCCATCGTCGGGCCGATCCTGATCTTTACCGGCATCCTCCTCTGGCTCGCCGCGATCGCGCTCGGTAAAGCGGGGTTTTCCCATTGGAGCCTGGCGGGGCTGCTGGTCCTTTTGGCATTGCCAGCCAGCGAAGGCGCCGTTGGTCTTTTCAATACGATCGCTCTTTTCTTCCTCAAGCCGACACGATTGATCGGTTATGAGTATGGCGAGGGATTGCCGCCGAGTGCGCGCACGCTCCTTGTTATGCCCACCTTGATCGGCTCGCGAGAGGAAGTGGAGGAATGCGTCCATAACCTCGAGGTCCATTATCTCGCCAATACCGACGAGGAGATCTTTTTCGCCCTTCTTTCGGATTGGCATGACAGTTCGGTCGAGCAGGCCGATTTCGATATCGAAATTCTTTCCTATGCCCGCAAGAAGATCGCGGAACTGAACCAGCGCTATCCGCGCGATGGTGCTGTCCGCTTCCACCTTCTCCATCGCCGCCGTCTCTATAACGACGCCGAAAAGCGGTGGATGGGGTGGGAGCGCAAGCGCGGCAAGCTGCATGAACTCAATCTTCTTCTCCGCGGCGATTCCGATACGACGTTCCTGCCGCCGGACAACCCGGTGCCGGAAGAGGTCGTCTATGTGATGACGCTCGACGCCGATACGCGAACCACTCGCGATATTGTGCGCAAGCTCGCCGGCAAGATGAGCCATCCGCTCAACAGTCCGCACTACAACGTGAAATCGCATCGCGTCACCTCGGGCTACGGCATTCTTCAGCCGCGGGTTACGCCGTCGCTGACGACAGGAGACGAAGCGTCCTTCTTCCAGCGTGTCTTTTCGGCCCATCGCGGCATTGATCCTTATGTCTTTGCCGTCTCGGACATCTATCAGGACCTTTTCCACGAAGGCACCTTCACGGGAAAGGGGATGTATCACCTCGACGCGATGGAGACGGCGCTGCAAGGCAGGATCGGGGAAAATACGATCCTCAGCCATGATCTCCTCGAAGGCGCGATGGCGCGCGCGGCACTCGTCACCGATGTGGAACTGGTCGAGGATTACCCGACACGCTATTCGGTCGATGCTTCGCGTCACCATCGCTGGGCGCGTGGCGACTGGCAGCTCCTTCCGATGATCCTGTCGGCGAGTTCCGGCGTGTCGGCAGTGTCGCGTTGGAAGATGATCGACAATCTGCGCCGGTCGCTGGTGCCGATCTTCTGGATCGCCTCGTCGATCGCCGCCTGGGCGACGCTGCCCTTTGCGCTTGCCGCCGAATGGCAGCTTTTCCTGATACTCATCCTCTTCGTTCAACCGACATTCGATATTGTCGCGGGCATCCTCCCGGACCGCAGGGACATCACCTTGCGGGGCCACTTCAACGCCTTCGGGCGCGATGTGGCCGTCGGAACAGCGCAGGTGGCGCTGCGCATCGTGCTGATTGCGCATCAGGCATGGCTGATGGGCGACGCCATCATCCGCACGCTCTACCGCATGTTCGTCAGCCATGAGCATCTGCTCGAATGGCGCACCGCCTTGCAGGCCCATCGCAGCGGGCGCACCAGCGTCGGCGATTATTATCAGATGATGTATGGCGCGATCATCATTGCCGTTTTCGGGTTCGCCATCCCGGTCGCGGCGGGATCGACCGGCGCCATCGTCGCCTTCATCTTTGCGCTGTTCTGGATCGGCTCTCCGGCATTCGCCTGGATCATCAGCCGTTCGGCCGAGACGGAAGACCGGCTCCTCGTTTCCGAAGATGACACCAAGCGTCTGAGGAGCGTGGCGCGGCGGACCTGGCTCTATTTCGAGACGTTCGTCAATCCGGAAAACAATATGCTTCCTCCGGACAATTTCCAGGAGACGCCCGTCCCTGTCGTGGCGCCGCGCACTTCGACCACGAATATCGGCCTCTATCTTCTTTCCACCGTGGCGGCGCGCGATTTCGGCTGGATCAGCATGGGAGGCATGCTCGACCGTCTCGAAGCAACGCTCGCCACCATGGAGAAGCTCGAGCATTACCGCGGTCACCTTTTCAACTGGTACGACACGAAGACGCTGCAGCCGCTTCAGCCGAAATATATTTCGGCCGTGGACAGCGGCAATCTCGCCGGCCATCTCGTCGCCGTCGCGGGCGCCTGCCGCGAATGGGCGGAAGCGCCGGCTGCTTATCTCGAAGGCGATTTCGACGGGCTTCTGGATAGCGTCACTATCCTGGAGGACACGCTGACAGTCCTGCCGGATGACCGCCGCCAACTGCGCCCCTTGCGGCAGCGGCTCCGCGACAGGCTGGAAGGCATCCGAAAGGCCATCGAAACCGTCAAGCGCGAACCGGAACTGGCGCCTGTCCGCACCATCAATCTGGCCGTGATGGCCAGCGAGATCCGCAAACTCGCCTCGGCGCTCCGCCAGGAGACCGGCTCGCCTATCAGCGAGGATCTGGCTCTCTGGGCCGAGAAACTGGCCGATACCTGCAACGCCCATGTCGATGACGCTCATACGGACGAGGCGTTGATCGAAACGTTCAGGGCAAGGCTGACCTCGATAGCCGAAAGGTGCCGCGGGCTGGCCTGGGGAATGGATTTCTCCTTCCTTTTCCGCGAAGACCGCAAGCTCTTTTCGATCGGCTACCGGGTCAACGAGCACCAGCTCGACGAAGCTTGCTACGATCTTCTGGCATCGGAAGCGCGGCTGGCGAGCCTGCTTGCGATCGCCAAGGGCGACATTCCGACCGATCATTGGTTCCATCTTGGCAGGCCCGTGGTGGAAATCGGTTTCCGGGGCGCGCTGATGTCCTGGTCGGGCTCGATGTTCGAATATCTGATGCCGCCACTCGTCATGAAGGAACCGCAGGGCGGGTTGCTCAACCAGACCAACAATCTCATCGTCAAGCGGCAGATCCAGTATGGGCGCGAAAAGGGTATCCCGTGGGGTATCTCGGAAGCCGCGTTCAACGCGCGCGACCGCGATATGAACTATCAATACACGAATTTCGGCGTGCCGGGCCTCGGGCTGAAGCGCGGGCTGGCGCTCAACACCGTCATTGCGCCCTATGCAACGATGCTCGCCTGTCAGTTCGCGCCGCACGAGGCGGTAGAGAACATGGCGCGGCTCGACGCCGCCGGCGCGCTTGGCCGCTACGGCTATCATGATGCCGTCGACTATACGCCTGAGCGCGTTCCCGAAGGCGCCGACCACGCGGTGGTCTACAACTTCATGGCCCACCATTCGGGCATGTCGATCGTCGCCGTCGCCAACGCCATCTTCGAGGGGCGCATGCGCGACCGTTTCCATAGTGATCCGGTTGTCGAGGCGGCCGAGTTGCTGCTCCAGGAAAAGGCCCCGCGCGCCATCCCGGTGGCGACGCTGAAGACGGAAGCGGCGGAGCGTACCAAGGGTGGCGCCATTCCCGAGACTCCGGATACGCGGCTTATCATCAATCCGCTCCACACGTTGCCAGCGACCAACCTGATGTCGAATGGGCATTATTCGGTCATGGTGACATCGACCGGTGCGGGATACAGCCGGTTCAACGACCTCGCCATCACCCGCTGGCATGCCGATCCCGTCGAGGACAGGATGGGGCATTTCCTTTTCCTGCGCGACGTCGAGACGGGCGAATGGTGGTCGGCCACGGCCGAACCGAAGCAGGCGCCGGGCGAGACGATCCAGGTCGTCCTGGCGGATGACAAGGCGACCTTCGTCAAGACGGTCGGGGTCATCCGGAGCGAGGTCGAATGCACGCTGGTCTGTGAGGGGAACGGCGAGGTCCGCCGCATTTCCATTTCCAACGACAGCCCGCACGATCGCCAGATCGAAGTCACCTCCTATGCGGAACTCGTTCTGGCCCCGGAGGCGAGCGACAACGCCCATCCCGCTTTCTCGAAGATGTCCGTTGAGACGGAGATCGCCGATCAGGGCGGCGTCATCTTCGCCACGCGCCGCAAGCGCGATAAGACCGAGCCTGACCTGACGCTGGCCCATTTCGTCATCGACAGTTCCGGAAGTCCGCGCCATACCGAAGCCGAGACGGACCGCCGCGCCTTCCTGGGGGCCGGTCGCGAGATCTCGGATCCGGCCGCCTTCGATTCGGGCGCCCGCCTGACCGGCTCCAGCGGCTTCGTGCTCGATCCGATCATGTCGCTTCGCCGGCGGGTGAGGGTGCCTGCCAACAAGAAGGTGACGCTCACCTTCTGGACGGTGGTGGCGCCGACCCGCGCCGACGCGGAAGCCGCCGTTACCCAACTCGACCATTCCGAAAGCTTCGCCCGGCAGGCAATGCTTTCATGGACGCGCTCGCAGGTTCAGGCCTACCATGTCGGTCTCAATCTCGCCGATGCCTGCAACGTCCAGAAGCTCGCGCGCTACCTGATCTATCCGGACGGTTCGACCCGCATCGCCAGCGACGCCATCGCATCGGGGCTCGGTTCGCAATCATCGCTCTGGCCGATGAGCATTTCCGGTGATTTTCCGATTTTCGCGTTGCGCATCGACGACATCGCCGACATTGAGATCGTGGCGCAGGTGCTGCGCATGCAGGAATATTTGCGCGCGAGGGGACTGGTGGCGGATTTCGTCATCGTCAACGAGCGCGCCTCTTCCTATGTCCAGGATCTGCAGCAGGCGATCGAGCGTCTTTGCGAAAACAGCCGCCTGCGCGGTTCGGAACTCGGGCCGCGCCAGCATATCTTCGCCGTCAGGCGCGATCTGATGGACGAGAAGTCCTACCGTACGCTTCTCGCGGTGGCGCGCATCGTTCTCCATACGCGCAACGGCCAGATCTTCGATCAGATCGAACGCGCTGAGGCGATCGAAGCACAATTGCGCGGACTTGAACTGCCAACCACCACGACTTCGTCGATAGCGGCGGAGTCCGAAACGCCTCCCTCCAAGGCAGTGCTCCGGCCCGTCAAGACGAACCGCTCGGACCGCAACACTGCAAAGGGCGACGATCTTGCCTTCTGGAACGGTTTCGGCGGCTTTGCCGATGGCGGGCGCGAATATGTCGTGCGCCTGGAGGGCACGAGCGTCACGCCGCATCCCTGGATCAACGTCATTGCCAATCCGTCTTTCGGCTTCCACACGTCGGCGGAAGGCGCTTCCTTCACCTGGAGCCGCAACAGCCGCGACTTCCAGCTGACGCCCTGGTCGAACGATCCCGTGACGAACCGTCCCGGCGAGGCGATCTATGTCTTCGACCAGGCCGACGGAAAACTGTTCTCGCCCTTTGCCTGCGTGGCCCGCGACGGAACGATGCGCTACGAGACGAGGCACGGCCATGGGACGAGCGTCTTCAAGGCTACGCGTGGCAGCCTCGAACTCGAACTCACCCAGATCGTCGACCCGGAAGATCCGGTGAAGCTTTCCCGCCTTGTTGTCCGCAATGGAGGATCGGCGGCGGCGAAGCTGCGCATCTACGCCTACGCCGAATGGGTGCTCGGCACCGATCGGGCGAAAAATGCCCCGACGATCATCCCTTCCTTCGACGAAGGAAGCGGCACGCTGATGGCGAAGAACCCTTATAGCCTCGATTATGACGAGAGGGTCGCCTTCCTCGCCAGCGATGAGCCGCCGCAATCCTATACCGCCGACAGGGTCGAATTCATCGGCCACAGGGGAACGGTCGAATATCCGGAAGTGGCTTTGAAGGGCGAGGCGCTTTCCGGCGCGGTCGAAGCCGGCCGCGACCCTTGCGCTGCGCTCGCCCGCGATGTCGAAGTGCCGCCAAGCGGCGAAATATCGCTGATGTTCCTGCTCGGCGACGCCGGTTCCGCCGGCGAGGCGATCAAGCTGGCCGGCAAGCATGCTGCGCGGAATTTCGAGGACCGGCTGGCCGAGAATACGCGCAACTGGGACGGCTTTCTCGGAACATTGCAGGTCGAGACGCCCGACAAGGCGCTTGATTTGATGGTCAACAACTGGTTGCCCTACCAGGCGCTCGCCTGCCGTATCCGTGCCCGCACGGCATTTTACCAGGCGAGCGGGGCCTTCGGCTTCCGCGACCAGTTGCAGGACACGCTGGCGCTGATGACGCATGATCCGTCGCTGGCCGAGGCGCAGATCGTCAATGCTGCGGGGCGGCAGTTTCCGGAAGGCGACGTCCAGCACTGGTGGCTTCCGAGGACCGGCGCCGGCGTCCGCACGATGATTTCCGATGACGTCGTCTGGCTCGCATATGCCACGGTCTCTTATCTGAAGGCGACAGGAAACGATGCGATCCTCAAGAGGAAAGTGCCGTTCCTGACAGGAGAGGAATTGAAGGAAGGCGAGCACGATTCCTTCTTCACGCCGGACGTTTCCGAGCGCACGGCGACCGTCTATGAGCATTGTGCGCTGGCCCTTGACCTTGCGCTCAAGCGCACGGCGTCGAGCGGATTGCCGCTGATGCTGGGAGGCGACTGGAACGACGGAATGAACCATGTCGGCGAGGGCGGCAAGGGCGACAGCGTCTGGCTCGGCTGGTTTCTCCTGAAGACGCTCGACGAGTTCATCCCCGTCGCCCGTACACAGAAGGACGAAACCCGCGCCAAGCGCTGGGAACAGCATGCGGCGAAGCTCGCCCGCGCGCTCGAAAGCTCGGCCTGGGACGGCGAATGGTATCGACGCGGCTCCTATGACGATGGTACGCCGCTCGGATCGCATCTGTCGGATGAATGCCGGATCGATTCGATCAGCCAGTCCTGGAGCGTTCTTTCCGGCAAAGCCGATCCGGAGCATCAGCGGCAGGCGATGGATGCTGCCGTAAGGATGCTGGTCGACGACGAGCTTGCTATCGTCAAGCTCTTCACGCCTCCCTTCGACAAGACGGAGAAGGATCCAGGCTACATCAAGGCCTACCCGCCCGGCGTGCGCGAGAATGGCGGCCAATATACCCATGCAGCGACATGGTTGGTGATCGCGCTCGCCGAACTCGGCCACACGGACGAAGCCTGGCGCTGCTTCAGCATGCTCAACCCTGTCAATCATGCGCTCGACGCCGAGGCGGCAGAGCGCTATCGCGTCGAGCCCTATGTTGTCGCCGCTGATATCTATTCGGGAGAGGACAAGGGCGGCCGCGGCGGCTGGACGTGGTACACGGGTTCGGCGGGGTGGCTTTACCGTGCTGCGGTCGAGGGCATTCTCGGCATCCACCGGGAAGCCGACAGACTTGTCGTGACCCCGGCGCTGCCATCCGATTGGAACGGCTATTCGGCAAAGATCAAGGTTGGCGACGCCGTCTATCGCATCAAGATCGAGCGCAAGAAGGGCAAGGGCACCGACATCGCCATCAATGGCCGCAAGACCAAGGAAACGGCCATTCCGCTCAAGACCAGCGGGGAATTCAATGTGGTCGTGAAGGTCGGCGAGGGCGGGTAGCGGGAAAGGAGCTGGATTTTACACCAGCATCGCTGATCTTGTTCATCTGTCGGGTGCGTCCTTCGAGGCTCGCTTCGCTCGCACCTCAGGATGAGGACCGCTGGCGCCTGACTCCCTCATCCTGAGGTGCTCGCCCATTTGGGCGAGCCTCGAAGGACGCACCACGACGCCTATGCCAATCCAGGACGCTGGTGTTTCTGCCTACATCCTCACCCGTTCCGCCTTCGGGTCATAAAGCGGCTTGAGCGACGCTTCCGCCGGAAAGCGTTCGCCGGCGATCTCGATCTCATAGCGGGATGAGAGAAGATCGGCTTCCGTCTCGCCCTCGCTCGGCACATAGCCGAGCCCGATCGCGCCGCCGAGGAAATGACCGTAATTGCCGGATGTAACAGGGCCGACGATCTTGCCGTCGCGCAGGATCGCTTCGTTGTGGAAGAGAAGCGGCTCCGGATCGGTCAGCCGGAACTGAACGAGACGGCGTGACAGGCCGCCATCCTTCTTGCGCAGTACGGCGTCGCGACCGATGAAATCGCCCTTGCCGGTCTTGACCGCGAAGCCGAGTCCGGCTTCCAGCACATGGTCCTCGTCAGTGATGTCATGACCGAAATGGCGGAACGCCTTCTCGATGCGGCAGCTGTCGAGCGCGTGCAGTCCACAAAGCTTGAGTCCGAAATCCCGCCCGGCTTTCTCGATCGCCTCGAAGACGTGCGCCGCCTGTTCCGCCGAGACGTAAAGCTCCCAGCCGAGTTCGCCGACATAGGTGACGCGGTGCGCGCGCGCCAGTCCCATGCCGATCTCGATTTCCCTCCATGTGCCGAACGGGTGCGCCGCGTTGGAGAAATCGTTCGGACTCACCTTCCGCAGCAATTCGCGCGATTGCGGCCCCATCAGGCAAAGCACGGCTTCCGAAGCGCTGACGTCGGTGATGACGACGAACTCGTCCCGGAGATGCTTGCGCAGCCATGCAAGATCGCGCCTGAGCGTTGCACCGGGAACGATGAGCAGGAAGGCCGTCTCGGAAAGCCGCGAGACGGTGAGGTCGCTCTCGACCCCGCCGCGCTCGTTGAGCATTTGCGTATAGACGATGCGGCCTGCCGGCACGTCGAGATCGTTGCCGCAAAGCCGCTGCAGGAAGGCGAGCGCATCGCGCCCTTCGACCCTGATCTTGCCGAAGGAGGTCATGTCGAAAAGGCCGACGCCGTTCCGGACGGCAAGATGTTCCTCGCGGCTGTTCTCGAACCAGTTCTGCCTTTTCCAGGAGTAGCGGTATTCGCGTTCCTGCCCTTCTTTTGCGAACCAGTTGGCGCGCTCCCAGCCGGAAACTTCGCCGAAAACTGCTCCGCGCGCCTTCAGATGCTCATGCAGCGGCGAGCGCCTGACCCCGCGCGCCGTCGCCATCTGGCGATAGGGGAAGTGGTCGGCATAGAGAAGCCCGAGCGTCTCGGTGACGCGCTCCTTGAGATAGGCCCGGTTCTTCTGGAACGGTTCAGCCCGGCGGATATCGACTTCCCAGAGGTCGAAGGGCGGTTCGCCATCGTTCATCCATTGCGCCAGCGCCATGCCCGCCCCGCCGGAGGAAACGATGCCGATCGAATTGTAGCCGGCGGCGACCCAATAGCCGGAAAGCTCCGGCGCTTCGCCGAGATAGTAGCGGTCGTCGGGCGTAAAACTCTCCGGCCCGCAGAAGAAAGTATGGATGCCGGCTTCCGCCAGCATCGGCAAGCGGTTGACGCCCATTTCGAGGATCGGTTCGAAATGCACGAAATCCTCCGGCAACTGGTCGAAGCAGAATTCTTCCGGGATGCCGTTCATGCCCCATGGCTTGGCCTTCGGCTCGAAGGCGCCCAGCATCATCTTGCCGGCGTCTTCCTTGTAGTAGGCGCATTCGTCGGGGACGCGCAGCACCGGCAGGCGCGACAGGCCGGGGATCGGCTCGGTGATGAGATAGAAGTGCTCGCAGGCATGGAGCGGCACCGTAACGCCCGATTGCGCCGCGAGCGTGCGGCCCCACATGCCGGCGCAATTGACCACCATGTCGGTCTCGATCGTGCCGCGTTCCTCGC